>Ga0209958_1001359_pt1 | contig 19502 bp, 8 predicted proteins | sample ThiBio_inoc_plan_FD_183942 | JGI IMG/M metagenome (GOLD analysis project Ga0209958, IMG submission 183942) | Wastewater bioreactor microbial communities from Cape Town, South Africa - Thiocy_inoc_plan (SPAdes) | ecosystem: Engineered > Bioremediation > Thiocyanate > Unclassified | place: South... | reverse complement strand
CCCCCCCTCCCCCGTGGGAGCGAGCCCGCGACATCGCCGGCTCGATGCTCGGCCGCCGCGAGCCGTCGACCTTCGAACGCATCGCCGAGCGTCTGAACCAGGCCCGCGACGCGAGCCTCGCCGCGCGGGTCAAGGACCTGAACTGGGAGCTGTTCGACCGCGCCGTCCAGGTCGCGACCGACGCCGCGATCGACGGGCTGACGAAGGACGAGCCCCCGGGCGACGAGGCCCGCGAGGCCCTGCACGCGGCGCTGGGGGGCCCCTTCTCCGACCGGCTGCTCCTCTGGAAGAAGACGAAGCAGGACCTCGTCGACGAGATGGACACGGCGTTGCAGGTCCCGGGCTGGGGGAACATCTTCACGCAGCCGATCATCAACCGGATCGAGATGCTGGCCACGGGCGTCCGCACGCCGGTCGGCGTGAAGGTCTTCGGCGACGACCTCGACGAGATCCAGCGCGTGTCGGCGCGGGTGGCCGACATCCTGCGCACGGTCCGAGGGGCCGGCGGCGTGGTCCCGGATCAGGTCGTCGGCAAGGGATATGTCGAAATCGAGATCGACCGCGAGAAGGCGGCGCGCTACGGCGTGCAGGTGGGCGACATCCAGGACGTCGTCGAGGTCGCGATGGGGGGACGGCCGCTGACCACGACCGTCGAGGGCCGCCGCCGCTTCCCGGTGCGCGTCCGCTACGCCCGAGACTTCCGCGGCGACGAGGAGGACCTCAAGAACATCCTCGTGACCGCCCGCGGGCCGGCCGGCCCCGAGGCGTCCGGGGGCGGCATGGGCATGGCCGGCGCGACCGCCCCGGCCGGCTCCGCCGCGGAGCCCGTCCCGGTGCCGCTCTCGCAGGTGGCGACGGTGAAGGTCGTCGAGGGCCCCTCGATGATCAAGAGCGAGAACGGCCTGCTCCGCGCCTACGTCCAGCTCACCGTGAACGGCCGCGACGAGGTCGGGTTCGTCGAGGAAGCCCGCCGGGTCGTGGCCGACCAGGTCAAGCTCCCCAAGGGGATGTACCTGGAGTGGTCCGGCCAGTTCGAGAACGAGCTGAAGACCCGCCAGACGCTCCGGGTCGTCTTCCCGGCCGTGCTGATGGTGATCGTGCTGCTGCTCTACATCACCTACCGGAGCTGGATCGACGCCGGGCTCATGATGACGAGCGTCCTGGGCGCGTTGGCGGGCGGGGCGATGTTCCAGTGGCTGTTCGGCTTCAACTTCTCGGTCGCCGTCTGGGTCGGCTACATCGCCTGCTTCGGCATGGCCACGGAGACGGGCGTCGTCATGCTGGTCTACCTGCGCGAGGCCCTGGCGGAGCGCGGCGGCCTGGCCGCGATCCGCTCGACGGACGAGCTGAAGGAGGCCATCCTGGAAGGGGCGATCCACCGCCTTCGGCCGAAGCTGCTGACCGAGGGGACCACGATCCTCTCGATCGCGCCGATGCTCTGGGCCTCGGGCGTCGGCGCCGAGGTCATCCGGCCGATGGCCGCGCCCGTCCTCGGGGGCCTGCTGATCGCCGACGAGGTGATCGACGTCTTCCTCCCCGTCCTCTACTTCGCCGCCCAGAAATGGCGATGGCGCCGCCTCCACGGCCTCGGCCCGCTGGACGACCGTCGCCCGAGCCTCGAATCCCCATCTCCGTGAGGAGCGTCGACGAGAGCAGCATCGACGCGATCAGGCGGGCCGACCTCCTTCGCCCGCCCGCGCGAGGCGCCTGAGCCTCACGCGGTAGAACAGCACGGGCAGGAACAGGTCGATGACCTCGTCCGCGATGAGGATGCCGCCCAGCACCGGCGCGGCCATCGGGCGTATCACCTCGGCTCCCACGCCGCCGGCCCAGAGCATGGGCGCCAGGCCCAGGACGATGGTCGCCTCGGTCAGCAGCTTCGGCCTGAGTCGGCTCACGGCCCCCTCCATCACCGCATGCCGAAGCCCCTCGGCGTCGAGGGCCTCCATCCCGCCGGCCTTCGCGACCGCCTCCCGGAGGTAGACGAGCATGATGATGCCGGTCGAGGTCGCCATGCCGAAGCAGGCGATGTAGCCGATCCATATCGTGACCGAGAATTTGTAGCCGAACAGCCACTGGAAGAACACGCCGCCGGCGACGGCGCCCGGGACGGCCAGCATCATCAGCGAGGCGTCGGCCAGGTCGTGATAGGTCCAGTAGAGGATCAGGAAGATCAGGGCGAGGACGATGGGCACGATCACGCGCAGGGTTGCGCGGGCGCGGGCCTCGTGCTCGAACTGGCCGGTCCATTCCAGGATCGTCCCTTCCGGCAGCTTAACCTCGCGCGCAACGGCCTCCCGGGCGCGCCCGACGAAATCGGCGGTGTTGCCGTCCCGGACGTTCAGCCGGACGTAGTTGCGGAGGAGGCCGTTCTCGCTCTTGATCGTCGCGGGGCCCTCGACCACGCGGACGTCGGCCACCTCCGCGAGGGGGACGAGCGCGGGGCAGCCGCCCGCCTCCTTCCGGAGCGAGGGGACGAGCAGGTCGCGCACCGCATCCTCGTCGCCCCGCCAGTCGCGGCCGTAGCGCACGCGGACCGGATGTCGCTCCCTCCCCTCCACCGTGGTCGCGGCGACCCGGCCGCCGAGCGCGGATTCGACCGCCTCGTTGAGCGCGGCGATCGACACCCCCGCCTTCGCCGCCCGCTCGCGGTCGATCTGGACGTCGACGTACCCCTTGCCGCGGATCGGATCGGCGATCACCTCCGACGCGCCGGGCACGCGCTTCAGCGCGGCGGCGACCGACTCCGAGGCCCGGACGACGTCCTCCAGGCTGCGGCCCAGCACCCGGACGCCGACGGCGGTGTTCACGCCCGTCGCCAGCATGTCCACGCGGTTCTGGATCGGCATGGTCCAGACGTTGGCCCAGCCCGGCATCTGCACGGCCCTGTCCAGCTCGCTGCCGAAGCCGACGAGTTCCGATCGATCCTTGCGCCAGAGCAACAGCCCCGCGGCGAAGGGCTTCGCCAGCTCCGCCGGCAGGGAGTCGAGCGCCGGGATCGGCTCGATGTCGAGGGGGAGCGAGGACGCGCCGCCCCCGTGGGATGGGCCCGCGACGCCCGTCGAGGGGAGGACCGGCCGGTCGCGCCATCGCTTGATCGCGCGCACGCCGGCGACGACGGCCGGGTCGACGACGTCGGCCCTCTCGACCAGTTCTTCGAGGACGATCCGCGTGTACGTCTCCGCCGCGCGCGACACGAGGTCGCGGTCGAGCTGCCGCACGAAGGCGCCCCACGCGGCCTGCTGGGGGCCGAAGCCGGGGTCGTCGGGGTCGGCGGTGGTATTGACCAGCGAGCGCTCGAACTCGCGGTTGCGCTGATACGCGTACTCGCGCAGGGCGACGTCGGCGAGGGGGAGCGACGCGGCGGCGGCCTGCTCGATCAGGGCCTCGGGGTCGGCTGGCGGCCGCACCAGGCCGCGCGCGACCAACTCGGCGAGGACGAAGCGGGCCTGGCGCTCGGCATCGGCGGGGAGGAGCTTCCGCCTCGGCCAGAAGGCGCGGGGGCGGAAATTCACCATGGTCTCGATCATCTCCATCGGCGCGGGGTCGGTCGGGGACTCGGCCCGGCCGGCCTTGCCCACGACCATGTCGACCTCGGGGAACCGGCAGAGGATCATGTCGCACGCCTTGAGGTCGTCGCCGGCCTCGGTCGCGGAGGCCCGCGGCGCGGTGACCGGCATGTTCATCACCATCCCCTCGTCCAGCGGGGTGATGAACTCTCGCCCGAGCGGCGTGATCGTCCGGTCCGCGACCAGGGCGACGAGGATGAGGCCGGCCCACGCCGAGCCCAGCCCGATCCACGTCCGCTGGGCCAGGCCCGCGGCGACGAGCGCGAGCACGAGCGTGGCCAGGAACAGCGTGCGGCTGCCGATCGGGGCCAGCCCCACGACGAACGTCGCCCCCAGCAGCCAGACGAGGGGCGCGGGGCGGTCGAGCAGCGACGACAGGACCGGGCGGTAGACGTCGATCACGCTGCGCACGATCCAGCTCTCCCGCTCGCCCCGCATCCGCCCCTTCAGCAGGTACGTGCAGAGCGCGGGGACGAGCGTGACGGCCAGCACCGCGACCGTGACGAGCGCGAACGTCTTCGTGAACGCCAGCGGGCGGAACATCTTCCCCTCCATCCCGCCGAGCGCGAACACCGGCAGGAACGAGAGGAGCATGATCGCCACCGAGAAGAAGATCGGCCGGCCGACGGTCTGGCAGGCCGGCAGGATCACCGCCCGGACGTCGCCGCGCACGGGCTCGTCGCCGAACTCGTCGCGCAGGCGGTGCATGGCGTTCTCCACCATGACGATCGACGAATCGACGAGCACGCCGACGGAGATCGCGATCCCGGCCAGCGACATGATGTTCGTCTCGACGTCGGCGATCCCGAGGGCCCTGAGCACGGCCATTAGGCCGAACGACCCGAGCGCGGCCAGGGGCAGGGTGAGCGCGATCACGAACGAGGCGCGGACGTGGAGCAAGATCAGCACGACGCAGATCGTCGCCGTCGCGACGGCCTCCGCGATCGTCCCGGTGACGGTGCCGATCGCCCCCCGGATCAACGGCGTGCGGTCGTAGAACGCGACGATCCGGACGCCCGGCGGCAGGCCCGGCTGCAAGGCGCGGACCTTCTCTTTGATCCGACGGGTGACCGTCAGCGGGTTCTCGCCATGGGCCATCAGCACCACGCCGCCGACGACCTCGCTGCCGTCCTTTTCGAGGATCCCGCGCCGAGGGCCGGGGCCGATCGTCACCGAGGCGACGTCGCCGACGTGGAGGATCGAGCCGTCCGCCTCCGCGGCCAGGACGGCGCGTTCCAGGTCGCGCACCGCACGCTCGGGATCGAACTCGTCGTCATCGCGCCCGGATCGCGCGCCGAGCCAGCCGAGGCTGCGCACGATGTATTCGGCGTTGCCCTTCTGGATGATCGGCCCGCCGACCGTCGCGTTCGAATCGCCCACCGCGCGGACCACCTCGGCCAGCGTCGCGCCCCGCGTCCTCAGCTTGCGCGGGTCGACGTTCACCTGGTATTCGATGGGAAAGCCGCCGACGCTCGCGACCTCGGCCACCCCCGGCACGGTGCCGAGCTGCGGCTTGACGTACCAGTCCTGCAAGGCTCGCAGCCGGCCGAGGTCGAGCCCGCCCCCCTCGACCGTGTACCAGTAGATCTGCCCGGTGGCGATGGCGTCGGGCGGCGGATGCGGCGTCACGCCGTCGGGGAGGATGCCGCCGGCCTGGGCCAGCCGCTCGAGCACGCGGAGGCGCGCGGTGGGGAAGTCGACGTCGTCGGCGAAGATCACGTGGATCATCGAGAAGTGGAAATCGCTCGACGACCGCACGGTCCTCACCCCGCGCAGCCCCTGGAGGTGGGTGGAGAGCGGGTAGCCGATCTGGTCTTCCACCTCGCGCGGGCTGTGGCCCGGCCACTCGGTGAACACGACGACCTGGTTCTCCGAGAGGTCGGGGATGGCGTCGACGGGCGTGGTGTAGGCCGCGTAGGCGCCCGCGATCGCGAGCGCGAACCCGGCGATTACGACGGCCAGCCGATGGCGTATCGAATAGGCGATCAGACTTTCGATCATTCGCCCGCGCTTCGTGGAAGGGCCGGCCGCCGGTCGTTGCGGGCGCGCGGCGGGGGGAGATACCTGTCCGGCGACTCTCGGAGTCGAGCCTCGCAACCCTTGCAGCAGAGCCGGACCGTCCGCCCCTCGATGGTGATCGAGACGGGCTCGCCCATCGAACCGAGCGGCCTCCCCGTGACGGGGCAAGTCCCTTCGTCGGGGACGATCGCCTCGCCCCCGGGAGGGCCTGCCGCCTCATCGCGCGTGGATCGCCCCGCGCCGAAGTAGCTGGCGGCGAGGCCGGGATTCAGCCGCGTCTCCGCGTCCAGCAGGAAGGCGCCGCGGATCGCCACTCGCTGGCCGGGCTCGAGCCCGCTCGCCACCGGATAGACGTCGCCGCAACGGGGGCCGACGTCGACCTCGACGCCGTCGAACACCCCCGGCGCCTGCTCGACGAACACGACCGTGCGCGTGCCCGTATCGACCACGGCCGATTCGGGCACCGTCAGCACCCGGCCCGGCGGCCGATAGGTGACGATTCGCGGGATCAGCTTCATGCCGCCGCAGTCCCGGCACGACTCCCCGGCGTGATCGGCCGTGACCGCCGGATGCATCGGGCACCACCATCGGACGCGCTGATCGTCCAGCAAGGCGCGGCGCTGGAGGTTGTTGTTGCGGTCGACGGGGCAACGCCCACGCTCGGTCGCGAGGACCTCCGGGTGCTGAGGGCATAGGTAGACCGCCAGCAGCTCGCCCTTGGCCCGAGGCGTCGGATCGGACGGGAGCGAGCGGAACGGCTCAAGTTCGGCGACGGGCCTTCGTACCGTCGCGAAGACCCGGGTCGCGGGCGGGAGCGCTCGGCCGGACTCTTCGAGGCGAATCAAGGCGCTCGCGCGGGCGTCGCGCGAGTCGATCTCCAGGGCGCTCACCTCGCCCTTGAGGCCCGGCTGTTTCGAGCCGTCGTCGGGGGTGACGTCCGCGGCCAGCCCGTCGACGACGAACGGCCGGTCGCGCTCGGGCACGCGGCACCGGACCAGGCCGTCGTCGCGCACGACGCCGGTCAGGGCGACTTCGCGGGCCGTCGGACGATAGTCGACAGGCGCCGTCTGGATGCCGGCGAGTTGCACGCGGTGCGGGGAGAGTTGCATCCGCGCCAGCACGCCGGAAGGGAGGGGGGCCATATCGCCGATCTTGCGACGCACCAGGGCCATGTTGCAGATGTCGCACTTGCCCGGCTGCATCGAGACGACGACCGGATCCATCGGGCAGAAGTACTCGATATTCGGCGGCGCGACCCGGCTCGATGCTCCGCCCTGGACGAACCCGCGCGTCCAGCGGTCCCAGTGGTTGCGCAGGGTTTCCCACTGTCCGGCCACGACGAACGCGCCGGCCAGGACCACGATGAAGCGAAGGCGCACCTGAAGCGCACGGGCCGCGAGGCGGACCGCGCTCGCAGTTCGCTTCATCCGCGTGGGAGTTTGCGGGGGCGTCTCCGTGCTCGGGTCGGGTTCGTGCGTCATGGCTTCTCGGCAGGTTCGCCGGCGCGGTCCGCCGGCGTCTCCGCGTCGTGATTCCAGATGTTCTCGTAGTCCTCCCGGCGGAAGATCCACATCGGGTCGACGCCGATGGCGAAGAACCGCAGGATTTCCGGCTCGTCCGCGCCCTCGTACGTCACGCGCACGGCGAACGCGCGGGCGTTGTCGGCGGGCACTTCGCCGAGGATCTCATAACGGGCGAGCTTCTGGTCGGCCCGGCGCGTCTGGTCGACGACGTGGACCTCCGGCCTCGTACCGCCGGATTCGTCCGGCGAGAGGCCCTTGAGCCATCCGTCCATCGCGCGGGCGAGTTGCGCCCGCGCGGATTCGGCCGTTGGGATGTAGCTCTCGTAGCTGGTCGTCGCCTCCTGGCGGCAACCGGCGAGCAAGGCCGCGAAGGCGCCGAGCACGACGAGCCGAACAGGGCTGCGCGGATACCGGATCACGGCCGGGTCCTCCCGGGGGCGGGCTCGAATGCGAACGAACGTCGAAAATCCCCCCCGACGTCGGGGGGGCGGGAGTTGGGCCGCGAGCGTCAACGCCCGCGAGCTGACGGTCGCCTGGCTTTCGCGTTCGGCACTTCGCCCATGCTCCCCTGCTTCTCGTAATCCACGTCGCGGAAGATCCACATGGGAGAGCGACCCACCGCGATATACTCGACGCGGTTTTCCGCCGCCGGCTTCTTGATCTTGAGGACGACCGCGTAGCGCTTCTCGGTTTCCGACGGAGAGGGGCTTTCCTCCAGGATCTGGAAGCTTTCCAGCGCCTGCCCGTTCTCCCACTGGGATTCGACGAAGTAGATGGGATGTTCGCCCTGCGCGAGTTCCGCGGGCTTGCCCCCCTTCTGCCAGGCGGCGAGGGCCGTTTCAAGGTCCTGGCGCGCCGCCGCCGCCTCGGGGATGTAAGCACTCGTCGGGCTGCCGCAGCCGGGCGTCAGCGCGAGGGCGAGGGCGGCCGCGAGGGCCGCCCTGAGATGGCTCCGGAACATTCGCCCGCCCCCTCTCGGATCAGTACGCATCGGAGGAGATGACCTCGCCGCCGTTGCGAGTCCCCAGGGCGCGCCAGGCCTCCAGGCTCACGGCGTTCTTGACGAACTTGACCGAGCCGTCGCCGAAGAGGATGTTCACGCCGCCGGAATGTCGGCTCGACGGCGGCACCTGCATCGACATGTTCGCCATGCCGCTGTTGGGGAACCCCGCGCACGAATTCTGGTTCGGGGTCGTGACGTGGTTGTAGGTGGTGCAGCACATGTCCGCCAGCGACCAGGAGATCCCCTGGACGCTGGTGAGCGGGGGCGAGCCCTTCGGCACCGCCTGGCAGGTCTGATAGGTCAAGGCCAGCGTCGGCTGGTTCGGCATGATGAGCAGGTCCGTCTGGAAGTCCGGCTTCCCCTGGCCGCGAAGCTTCTCGGCGAAGAAGGCCGTATTGCTCGTGCCGTCGACGACGTCGGCGATCCGCACCCCGCTCCCATAGTAGAAGATCCCCTGCGCGACGGGGCCGTCGGTGCAGACCGTGCACGGGTTCGAATCGCCGAGGTCGCACACATACGTCCCGATGTTGCCGAGGTAGTTGATGGCGCCGTTCCAGCCGGCCACCGGCGGGGCGTCGGAGGGGCAGAGGAACATGTTGATCTGCGTGTTGCACCCCGTCAGGTTCTCGCCGTTCGGCCCCGAATAGGCCGGCATGAAGGTCGAGACGACCCCGTTCATGGCCGGCGTCACCGGCGGCAGGGCGAAGTTGAGGGTGTTGAAGAGGTTGCCCTGCTCGATGAACTGCAAGAGCGAGGACTGGGGCGACCAGCGGGCCCAGGACGCCGCGCCCGGGACGGAGAAATAGGCGGGCACCTTCCCCGAGGGGAGGACCTGGTAGCTGCTGAGGTAATTGTGACACGCGATGCCGATCTGCTTCAGGTTGTTGACGCACTGGGCGCGGCGGGCGGCCTCGCGCGCCGCCTGGACGGCCGGCAGCAAGAGGGCGATCAGCACGGCGATGATCGCGATCACCACCAGCAGCTCGATCAGCGTGAATCCGGAACGACGATTGCCCATGTTTTTAAAATCCTCTCTATAGATTCCGCTCGATATGATTGCGAACGCGCAACGATCGGTCGACGCCGATCCAGGCGCAATACGGGCGCGCAAGGGGAGGCGTTCGAAAACTTCGGACGTCAGGCCGTCGACCGATGAAACCGTCGGGCCCGCGCAAGGACGTCTGGGCTCCGTTCCCCGAGAGGGGGCGCGAGCGGCCTGATGGTCCCGGTTGAAGGGTGGAGATCAGCGGGGCGGTCGTTCGATCGGGGGCCGTTCCATCACGATGCGGACGATCCGCTCCGCACTCGCGAGAGGCTTGCCCAAGGCGAGGGCGTAAGGCGGGGGGGCCGCCCGGGGAGCGATCGCTTCCGGCGCTCGTCCCACCGGGAGAGGCGGCGAGATGGGCACGGCCGGCTTGCCGGAGCAGAGGGCGCCCGAACAGGGCTTCGGGCGTGAGGGGCTCTCGTCTGCTCCCTCGTCCGCCTCCCCGTGATTGGGGATGTCAAGCCGGGGCGAGGCCGCCCTGGGATGCATGGCCGCGACGACGTGCCGGGAGCAAACGGCGTGGGCTTCGGGAGTCCGGGCGCATAGCAGGGCCGCCAGGATGCCCAGGCAGCCCAAGGTAGGGACGAAACCGCGATTGGAGAGCCGGCCCCTCATCCCGTTCGTGGCCCCCTCGATCACCTCGCGATGGAACCGGTGGAGGGAGATAGGGGAACCCATTCGCCACATCTCCATCCAAAACTCTATCTTCGCAGCGCCCCTTCCCGCAAGTGCGGATGAGAAGGATCGAACGGTTCTCGGCGTTGGGCCTGGTGGGGATAGGCCCGGGCCGGGCTGGCGAGCCGAGGCCCCTCCCGATACCAGAGGGTTACACCTCGACCTCTTCCATCTCGATCTCCGAATCTTCCAGCGGCTCGTCGTCGAGGTCGAACGTAGGCTGCTCTCCAGGCCATTTCCGCCGCAGGTCGGCCTCGGGCTTCATGGCTTGCTCCAGCGGCCGGAGGGCCTGGCCCGCCGATACTCTGTTCTCACTGCATGGGCGCACGTCCTAGGTTCACCTCTGGACCCGAACCTCGGGGCGGCCGCCGTCTGACCGCCCTCCGGCCGCGATGCCATGAGCACGCCCCCATGAACCACAACGCCCGCCCCCGACGCCGCCGGAAGCCCGGCCCCGACCGGAAATCGATCGCCGCGGAGGTCGCGGCGGCGCGGCTCGAGCCGCGGGCCTTGATGACGATCTTCACGCCGTTCTCGGCCCGATATTCGGCCAACGCCAACGGCGACATCGTCTACGTCGCGAACACGCTCCTCACCGCGCCCGGGACCGGCTCGGCCGCGACCAAGGCGAGGAACGGCGCGAGCAGCGACCTGAACGACGACTTCAACATGGCGTACGTCGACGTCGACTCCGACGCCTCGACGTTCAACTCCAGCCGCGCCGACCTGGCGCTGCCGGCCGGCGGGTCGATCCTGTTCGCGGGCCTGTACTGGGGGGCGGACTCCACCTCGGCCGCGCGCAACCAGGTCAAGTTCCAGGTCCCGGGCTCCTCGACTTACGCGACGATCAACGGGTCCGTCGTGGGCTCGACGTCCGCGGGCGACTACCAGGGGTTCGCCGACGTCACGAGCCTGGTGAAGGCCGCCGGCGCGGGGACGTATGGGGTCGCCAACGTCCAGGCGAGGACGGGGTCGAACGAGTACGCGGGATGGTCCCTGGTGATCGTCTACGCCGACCCGTCGGCCCCCCCGCGCAACCTGACGGTGTTCGACGGCTACGTCCGGGTCGACGACTCGACGCCGAACGTATCCATCCCGATCAGCGGCTTCCGGGCCCCCCAGGCCGGGCCGGTCAAGGCGGCCGTCGGGATCATCGCCTACGAGGGCGACCTGGGCCTGACCGGCGACAGCGTGACGTTCAACGGGACCACGCTCACGGACGCCAACAACCCGTCGAAGAACTTCTTCAACGGGACCATCGGCAACCGCGGGACGACCGTCGCGACGAAGGCCCCCAACTACGTCAACCAGCTCGGCATCGACGCCGACATCGTCGCCACGTCGGGCCTCATCGCGCCCAACGCGACCTCGGCGACGATCAACCTGAAGACCGATTCCGACCAGTATTTCCCCGGCGTCGTCACCACGGCCATCGACCTGTACGCGCCGGCCGTGAGCATCGCCAAATCGGTCGTGGACGTCAACGGCGGCGGCGTGCAGCCGGGGGACGTCCTCGAATACACGAGCGTCGTCCAGGTGACGGCCGGCGAGGCCGCCTCGCAGTTCGTCTACTTCGACCCGATCCCGGCGAACGCCGCCTACCAGCCCGGGTCGCTCTCCGTCGGCTCCACGGCCATGTCCGACGCCGTCGGCGACGACCCGGCCTACTACGACTCCGCCAACGGCCGCGTCGTCTATCGCCTCGGGGCCGGCGCGACGGCCTCGGCCGGCGGGACCGTGGCGGTCGGCCAGTCGGTCACGGTCCGGTTCCGGGTCGTGGTGAACGCGACGGCCACGGACGGCTCGACCATCGACGGCCAGGGCTCGGCGACGTTCACCGGGGCCGTGACCGGGGCGGCCCTCTCGGCGACGAGCAACTCCGTCCGCTCGACGGTGACGCGGGTGGAAGACCTCTCGCTGACGCAGACGGTGAGCAACGTCGCCCCCGAGGTCGGCGACGACGTCGTCATCACGCTCTCCGTCGCGAACACGCAGGACTTCCCCGTGTCGGGCGTCTCGGTCGCGGACCTGCTCCCGGCCGGGCTGACCTACGTCTCGGCCGTCGTCCCCGCCGGGACGACCTACGACCCGGCCACCGGCGTCTGGACCGTGGGGACGGTCGACGGCACGACGCCGGCCGTGTTGGCGATCACCGCGAAGGTCGCGGCCACGTCCGCCGTGACCAACTCGGCCCAGATCACGGCGGCCGGCAAGCCCGACCCCAACACCGCCAACAACGCCGCCGCGGTGACGATCACCCCGCGCAAGGCGGACCTGTCGGTGGCCAAGGCCGTCGGCCAGGCGCGGCCGAACGTCGGCGACCGGATCACGTTCACGACGACCCTGACCAACGCGGGCCCCAGCACCGTCGCGAACGTCCGGGTCGAGGACAAGCTGCCCGCGGGCTTCGCCTTCGTCTCGGCCGCCGGGGCCGGCGCGTCGTACGACTCCGCGACCGGCGTCTGGACGATCGCCTCCCTCGCCCCCGGCTCGGTGGTCCTCACCCTGACCGTCGACGTGACCGGCCCGGCGGCCTCGACCGCGACGGCGAAGATCCTCGCCAACGCGACCTACGACCCCGCCTCCGCGAACAACGCGTCGTCGGCGGCCGTCACGCCGCGCCAGGCGAACGTCTCCGTGGTCAAGACGGTCGACGACTCGCGGCCCAACGTGGGCCGGGACGTCGTCCTGACGACCCGCGTCAAGAACATCGGCCCCGACGGGGCCACCAACGTCACGGTCGCCGCGCCCGTCGGCTCGGGCCTGACCATCAAGGGCGTCCAGGTCGCGGCCGGGACGACCTACGACCAGGCGACCGGCGTCTGGACCGTGGGCGCGCTCGGCGCGAACGAGGAGCTGACGCTGGCCGTGACCGTGACGGTCGCCGGGCCGGACGCGGTCGTGAGCACCGCGACCCTCACGCACCTCGACCAGTACGACGCCGGCGGGGCCGACTTCGCCTCCGTCACCGTCTCGCCCCGGTCGGCCGACCTCGCCCCGACCATCGCGATCAGCAAGCCGTCCCCCGTCGCCGGCGAGTCGGTCACGCTGACGATCACGGTGAGGAACTCGGGCCCGGACGACGCGACCAACGTCCGGATCCTCTCGGCCCTCCCGGCGGCCTTCCGGTTCGTCTCGGCCTCGCCGGAGGCGGGCGCCGGGGCCTACGATTCGGCGACCGGAGTCTGGACGGTCGGCACCGCGGCCTCGGGCGCGACCCGCACGCTGACGATCACGGCCGACGTCCTCGCCGCCGGCGCGGCGACGCAATCGGCGAGCGTCCTCTCCGTCGATCAGTACGACCCCAACGCGGGGAACAACTCGGCCTCCGTCTCGGTCTCGACCTCCATCGTCGACCTGGCGCTGGCCTCGGCGTTCTCGAAGTCTCAGCCCAGGGTGGGCGAGACGATCGACTACGTCGTGACCCTGACGTCGCCCGGGACGGCGGACGCGACCGGCGTGACGGTCTCGGCCCCGCTGCCGGCCGGCCTCGCGTTCGTCTCCTCGGACGCGGGCGCCGCCTACAACGCCGCGACGGGCGCGTGGAGCGTCGGCGCCGTGGCCAGGGGCTCGACGACCGTGCTGAGGATCCGCGCGACGGTCGGCGCCTCGGCCGTCGTCAAGCAGACGGCCGTCGCGACGATCGCGGCGGCGTCGCCGGCCGACGCGGTCGCCGGCAACAACTCGGTCTCGGCCTCGCTCACCGCCCAGTCGGCCGACCTGGCCCTGACGGCCACGGTCGACAAGCCGGTCCCGAAGATGCGCGAGACGATGACGTTCCGCGTCACCGTCGCGAACCAGGGGCCGAACGACGCGACGAACGTCGTCGTGACGCACGAGATCCCGCCCAACATGCTGTTCATCGGCCTGACGGCCCCCGAGGGGACCTCCTACGACCTGGCGACGGGCCGATGGAGTTTGGGCTCCGTCGTCCTGAAGCCGGGCGAGTCGCGGACGCTCGTCCTCCAGGCCCAGGCGCTCGACGCCGACCCGCGGACGATCTCCGCCTCCATCACCGGCTCCGACCAGTTCGACCCCTCGGCGGGGAACGACTCGACCTCCGTCACGTTCGACGCCCAGCAGTCCGAGCTGGCCCTGGGCGCGACGGCCGACGTCGAGCGGCCGAGGCCGGGGCAGGTGGTCACGTTCACCCTCACCGCGACGAACTCCGGGCCCGACTCGGCCACGGGCGTCCGCGTGCAGGCCGCGCTCCCGCCCGGCCTGACGCTCCAGGGCGCGACGGCCGCCGGCGCAGCGACCTTCGGCTCGGACGGCGTATGGAACGTGGGCTCGCTCGCGGTCGGCCAGACGGCCACGCTGACGATCCGGGCGGTCGCGACCACCTCGGCCGCCGGCGACTTCACCGCCGCGTTCCTCCCGCAGGAGCAGTACGACTCCTCGTCCGCCGACGACTCCGTCGCGATCGCCGTCGCGCCGCTGGTCGCCGACCTCTCCGTCGCCGCGGGCGTCGACCAGGCCAGGCCGAACGTCGAGGACGTGGTGACGATGACGATCACCGTGTCGAACGCCGGCCCGGACGCGGTCGCGAACGTCGTCGCGTCGGCCCCGGTCCCCGTCGGCTACACGTTCGACTCGACGGACGCCCCCGCGGGGACGACGTACGACCCGCAGGCCGGGCTGTGGACCATCGCCGGCCTCGCCGCCGGGGAGTCGGTCGCGCTGCCGCTCCGGCTCCGCGTCCAGGATCCGACGGTGGCCCGGTTCTACGCCGCGGTCACGGCCGCGGACGCCTTCGACCCCGACGCGGCCGACCTGACGGCGAACGTCGACGTCGCGCCGCTGCGGGCCGACCTCGCCGTCGCCGCCTCGGCCGACGTCCTGAATCCGAACGCCCGCCAGCTCGTCACCTTCACGATCACCCTGTCCGACCTCGGCCCCGACGCGGCCACCGGGGCGGTCGTCTCGATCCCGATCCCGGCGGGCTACACGTTCGACACCGCGTCCGCGACGTCCGGCTCGTACGACCCGATCACCGGCCTCTGGACCCTCGCCGGCCCCGTGGCCGTCGGGACGCCGGCCGTCCTCACGCTCCGCGCCACGGCCGACGCCCCGGCGCTCCCGCCCCTCGCGGCGACGATCGTCCAGGCCGATCAGCACGACGGCGCCTCGGCCAACAACACGGCCTCCGTGTTCGTCAAGCCGAAGAAGGTCGACCTCGTCGTCGGCAAGGTCGTCGACTCGCCCACGCCCCAGGTCGGCGACACGATCACCTACACGCTGCTCGTCAAGAACGGCGGCGACGACGACGCGACGGGCGTGGTCGTCCGCGACGACCTCCCCGCCGGCATGACCTTCATCTCGGCGGTCGGCGACGGCTCGTACGACCCGATCGCCGGCCTCTGGAGCGTCGGCGCCGTGGCGAAGGACGGCGAGGCGATCCTGACCATCTCGGTCCTCGTCTCGACCGGGTCGCCCACCGTCAACCTGGCGACGATCGAGGCGGTCGACCAGTTCGACGCCCATTCCGTCAACGACGAGGCCGAGACCACGGTCGACCCCCAGCAGGCCGACCTGCTCGTCACCGCCACCGTCGACGACGCCAGCCCCCTCGTGGGCCAGGCGGCCGTCTTCACGATCACGGTCCGCAACCTGGGCAAGGATCCGGCGGGCCTCGTCGCGGTCGACCTGACGATCCCGGCCGGCCTCGAATACGACTCGTCCTCCACGGCGTTCGGCTCGTACGACCCGGTCACCGGGCGCTGGACGATCGGCGACGTCTTCTCGGGAGGCGCCGCGACCCTGACCTTCCGCGCGAAGGTGCTGAACGCCCAGGCCCAGACCCTCGCCGCCGCGGTCGCGACGACCGACCAGTTCGACCCCAACCTCAACGACGACGCCGCCCAGGCGACCGTCCAGGCGCAGACCTCCGACCTCAAGATGAGGTTCTCCGTCGACGACCCGCGGCCCATCAAGGGCCAGGTCGTGACGGTCGCCCTCGACGTGACCAACCAGGGCCCGGACGACGCCACCGGCGCGGCCGTGACGCTGACGATCCCCGCCGGCTTCGAACTGGCCTCGATCCCCGAAGGCGCGGCCTACGACGCGACGACCGGCGTCTGGACGATCGGCGGGATCGACGCCGGGAGCACCACGCGGCTCACCCTCATCCTCCGGGCCCTGACGGGCGACCCCCTGACGATCGAGGCGACCTCGTCCGCCGACCAGTTCGACCCGACGCCCGAAGACCGCTCGATCGCCGTCACGGTCACGCCCCGGCGCTCCGACCTCTCGGTCGCCGCGACCGTCGACGTCCCCCGGCCCGACGCGCGGCAGGTGGTGGCGATCACGATCACCCTCTCCAACACCGGCCCCGACGACGCCGAGAACGTCTCGGTGGCGGCCCTCCTGCCGGCCGGGCTGGAGTACGTCTCGTCGCAGCCGGGCCTGGGGGCTTACGACCCGACCACCGGCGTCTGGACGCTGCCGCACGCCCCGACGGGCTCCACCTCGACCCTGACGATCTGGGCCCGGGCGGTCTCGCCCGCGCCGAGCACGCTGACGGCCTCGGTCACGGCCGTCGACCAGTTCGATCCGGACGCCGACGACCTCTCCGCGTCCGTCGTCGTGACGCCGAAGTCGGCCGACGTCCGCGTCGAGACGACCGTCGACGACCCCACGCCCAACGTGGGCGACGTCGTGACGGTCACGGTGACGGTCCGGAACCTCGGGCCCGACGCCGCGACGGGCGTGTCGGTCGAGAACCTGTTCCCCGACGGCCTCTCGATCCTCGAATCCCAGGCGGGCCGGGGCGAGTTCTCCACGCTCACCGGCCTGTGGACCGTCGGCGAGATCCTCCCGGACGGCTCGGCCACGCTCGTCTACAGGTATCGCGTGACCGGCCCCGGGACGATGACGACGACCACGGCCCTCGGGACCGTCGACCAGTTCGACCCGACGCCCGAGACGCCCACGACGACCACGATCGCCCCGCGCTCGGCGGACGTCGGGCTGGCCATCACGGCCGACAAGGCCCGCCCCAACGTCGGCGAGCGGGTGGAGTTCACGATCGTCGTCTCCAACGTCGGCCCCGATGCGGCGACCGGCCTGCACGTCACGACGACCCTCCCGGCGGGCCTGGCGTTCGAGTCCGCCGTCGGCGCGGGCTACGACCCCGCCACCGGCGAGTGGACGGTCGGCGACCTGGGGCCGGGCGGGACGCGGACGCTCCGCATCGTCGCCCTCGTCACGGCGCCCGGCGACCAGTCCCTGACCGCCGGCGTCTCGAAGGTCGACGAATTCGACCCGACCGAGGGCGACCGGCTCGTCTCGGCGACCGTCGCCGCGCAGCAGGTCCGCCTGTTCCTCGCGCAGACGGTCGACGCGGCCGCGCCGCTCAAGGGGCAGGTCGTCGAGTACACCGTCGTCCTGACCAACGCCGGGCCCGACGCCGCCACCAACGTCCACATCCGCCAGGCCCTGCCGGCCGGGATGGAATGGGTCTCCGCGACCTCCGAAGGGGCGGCCTACGACCGCGCCACCGGCGTCTGGACGGTGCCGACCCTCCCCGACGGCGGCCGGCTCGTGCTGACGCTCCGCGGGCGCGTCGTCGCCCCGGGCGCGAAGACCACCACGGCCGAGTTCCTCTCGGTCGACCAGCACGACCCCGAGCCGGTCGCGCCGGCGTCGGCCTCCATCACGCCGACGGGCGTCGCCGTCGCCGTCCGGGTGGACGTCGACCACCCCCGGCCCGACGCCGGCCAGCTCGTGCTCGTGACCGTGACGGCGACCAACGCCGGCCCCGACGCCGCCACCGGGCTCACGTTCGCCACCTCCCTCCCCGCCGGCCTGACGTTCGTCTCCGCCGAGGCCGGCCAGGGAGCCTACGACCGCTCGACGGGCGGCTGGGCCGCCGGCTCCATCGCGCCGGGCGGGTCGACCGTCCTGCGGATCTGGGCCCGCGCGACCGCCGCGGCCGACGGCTCCATCGCGGCCCGGCTGACGGCCGTCGACCAGTTCGACGCCACCGCGGCCGACGACGCGGCGAGCTACGCCGTCTCCCCCAGGCGGGCCGACCTGTCCGTCCGCATCGAGGGGATGCCCGGCTCGGTCGACGTCGGCGGGCGTTATGACGTCCGCGTGATCGTGACCAACAACGGCCCCGACGGCGCCACCGGCGCCAGGGTCCCTATCGCCGTGCCGCCCGGCTTCCGCCTGGCGTCGAGCGTCGCGGGGCGGGGGAGCTACGACCCGGCCTCCGGCCTCTGGACCGTCGGCGACGTCCCCGCGGGCGGCTCCTGGACGCTGGACCTGACCCTCGAAGCGATCGCCCCCGGTGCCTTCGACCTCGCCGCCGGTCCCGCGACCTCGCAGCAGTTCGACCCCTCCCCGGGCGACGGCCTCGCCAACGCCGGCGGCGTCGCCCGGCAGCCGACGGCCCCGACCACCCCGACCGAGCCGACGACCCCGACCGAGCCGACCGGACCGATCGCGACCACCGGCCGGGTGACGGGCGTGGTCTACCTCGACCGCCAGCGCAACGGGGTCTACGACGTCGGCCGCGACCTGGGCGTCGCGTCGATCCAGGTGATCCTGGTGGGCGTCGACGAGGGCGGGCGGCCCGTCCGGCTGGTCACGACCACGGCGGCCGACGGCTCCTTCGCGTTCGAGGGCGTCCGGCCCGGGACGTATTCGTTGATCGAGCAGGCCCCGTCGCGCTACTTCCGGTCGGCCCGCACCGCCGTCGGGACGCTGGGGGGCGTGGTCGTCCGCGGCGGGGCGCAGGTCGACCAGATCGTCGTCTCCGCCGGTTCGACCGGTTCCGGCTACACCTTCGGGACCGTGCCCTACGCCAACTGTCGGATGAACCTGCTCATGGGGCGCGGCGAGGCCCGGGCCGTGCCCAGGGGCCCGATCCTGTCGCGGTTCTTCCCCGCCGGCCGCACGGCCCGCGCGCATGCGATCCGCCCGGCCCGACCACGGTGACGAGAAGGGCCCGGCGGCACGTCGCCGACGTCCCAACCATTACCGCCCCGGTTGCAATTGCAGCGGTTTACCCCGGGACGGCATACAGCTTCGCGTGTCGGAACCAGCCCGCATGGTCGAACTCGAATTGTCGAGGCGGGGCGGAGATGGTAAGAGGATGTCCCTTCGGCGCTCTGGCGGCCATGGCGCGACAGTCGCTAAAGCATGGATGCTCGCCGAGGTCCTGTCTCTTGGGCTCGGGTCGACATGAAGAATTTCGTCCGGCTGGTGAAGACCGCCTGGCCTTATCGGTATCGCTTCGGCATTTCGATCGCCTGCGCCCTGATGGTCGCCCTGCTCTCCTTCATGGAGCTGGGCGCCGTCCTGCCGGTGCTGAAGATCCTCATCAACAACGACAACCCCCAGCGCTGGATCTCCACCAAGATCGACTCGATCGCCGAGGCCCTCGACCAGCTCGCCGCCCGGCGCGAGGAGCTGGGGCGGGTGGAGCGGGCGTTCGCCGTCGGCGGGGCCGTCGCGACGCCGCTGGCCGACCGATTCGGCGAGTTGGAGGCCGAGAAGGCCCGGCTCCGCGGCGAGCTGGACGAGCGCCGCCGCAAGGTCGACCTCCCCGACCAGGCGGGCGTCTCCTCCCAGTTCCTCGCCCACGAGGCCGGCGAGATCCAGCGCCTCCAGCGCGAGGAGCGGATCGCCGACGCCCGCTGGGAGGAGCTGAGCCGCGGCAG
>Ga0209958_1001358_pt1 | contig 19509 bp, 17 predicted proteins | sample ThiBio_inoc_plan_FD_183942 | JGI IMG/M metagenome (GOLD analysis project Ga0209958, IMG submission 183942) | Wastewater bioreactor microbial communities from Cape Town, South Africa - Thiocy_inoc_plan (SPAdes) | ecosystem: Engineered > Bioremediation > Thiocyanate > Unclassified | place: South... | reverse complement strand
TCCTCCACCATGGGCGGCGGCTGGATCACGGGTTTGAGCGGAACGGGAAAGGCAAGGCTCATCGGGACGACTCGAGGTTCGGATAGGCAAGGTTTTCAAGTATAGCGCTGCGTGGCGGACGTTTTCACATGGCGGCGCCCGGGTTTTTCTGGCGCGTTGCGGGGGCTTTTGGCTTATCCTTGCGCCCCTATGCAACAGTTGCTTCTCGACATCCGTCCCCCTGCCCGGCCCGAACTCGCCCGCTTCGTGGCGGGGCGCAACGTCGAACTGATGGCGCAGCTGCAGGCCATGCTCGACGGCAGCGCGGCCGAGCGCATGGTGTATGTATGGGGCGCGCCGGGCAGCGGCAAGAGCTATTTGCTGGCGGCTTGGGCGCATGCCTGTCGGGCGCGCGGCCTGGACGTGGATGTCACCGGGTTCAACGCCGCGCAGGCGGTGGTCGCGGACCGGGTCGACGCGTGGGATGCCGCGCAGCAGCGCGCCGGCTTTGCCGCCTTCAACCGGGTGCGCGAGGCGGGCGGGTTATGGCTGGCGGCGGGCAAGGCGGCGCCGGCCGAACTGCCGGTGATGCCGGAATTGCAGACCCGGCTGGGCTGGGGCCTGGTGTTCCAGTTGCACGGCCTGGACGACGCCGAAAAACGCGCCGCGCTGGCGCAGCACGCCGAAACCCTGGGATTCCGGCTGGAGCCCCAGGTGGCGGACTATCTGTTGAACCATACTGCGCGCGACATGCAGAGCCTGCTGCGAGTGCTGGAGGCGCTCGACCGCTTCAGCCTCGAAATGCGCCGTCCGATCACGCTGCCGCTGCTGCGGCAATTGTTGTCCGGCGCCGGCAGGCGCTGATCAGGCCTGGCCCTGCTGGGCCTGCTGCTCGGCGATGTCCTTGTGGACCTGCGCCATGTCCAGCCCCATGACCTGCTCGATCAGCGAATCCAGCGCGCTGGCGGGCAGCGAGCCGGCCTCCGAGAAGAGAATGACCTGTTCGCGGAACACCATCAGCGTGGGGATGGAGCGGATCTGGAAATAGCCGGCCAGATCCTGCTCGACCTCGGTGTTGACCTTGGCAAAGACGATGTTGGCGTGGTTTTCGGATGCGGCCTCGAAAACCGGGGCAAACCCGCGGCAGGGGCCGCACCACGGCGCCCAGAAGTCGACGATGACAACGTCGTTGCTCTGGATGGTGGATTCGAAGTTGTCCTTGGTGAGTTCGATGACGGCCATGCTGGTTCCTGCGAAGTGGTGAAATAAAAAGGCGCGAGGACGAGTCCTCCGCGCCTGAATGCCACCCTATCACGGATGGCGGGCCCCCGACAATGCGGAGGCGACTTATCGGGCAGTTCGGGCGGCTTGCCCGCTGCCCAGGTCCAGTCGAAACCGGCTGGCCTTGAAAGCTACTTGGCGAACGCCTGGCTGAACAGACTGCGCTTTTGTTCGGCCGGCTGAACGCCGCGCACCATGTTCGGGTTGTGCTTGAGGTTGCTGCGCACCTCGGCGCGGTTCACCGCCATGATGAGTTCGGTCGCCAGCACCCGCGCCTGATGCGGGGTCAGGTTGAGTTCGCACCCGTGTGCCTGGAGCATCACCACCACGCGGTCGCGGCCGTGGCTGTCTTCCTGCAGGGCGATGTCCAGCGCGTTGCCGGGTTCCAGTTCGATCATTCCGGGGTCTCCTTGTGTTGCGTGTTCAAGGAATCGAGCAGGGTTCATGCCAGTCTCCCGTAAGGCGCGGGGTGCGCGGAAAACCGCATTAAAGCAGGCGGGCTTGACGGTCTGATGAAAAGACGTGCCCACCGTGCTGACGAAGCTTCGTCAGCACGGTGGGCACGTTCGTCACTTGCGGGGGCTGGCGGCGAGCGGCGGAATTGCGTGGGCGGCGGCTGCGCGATCGCGCGTCAGCAGGATGTAGGCAACCGGAATGACGAACAGCGTCAGCAGGGTGCCGAGCAGCAGGCCGCCGACGATGACCCAGCCGATGGGCGAGCGCGATTCCGCTCCGGCGCCGGCGGCCAGCGCCAGCGGCACGGCGCCCAGCACCATCGCCGAGGTGGTCATCAGGATCGGCCGCAGACGCAGCCCGGCGGCCTCGATCACCGCCTCGACCCTGGGCTTGCCGCGTTCGCGCAGCTGGTTCGCGAATTCGACGATCAGGATGCCGTGCTTGGTGATCAGGCCGACCAGCATCACCAGTCCGATCTGGCTGTAGACGTTGAGCGTGGCGCCGGTGAGCTTCAGCGCCAGCAGCGCGCCGGTGGCGGCGAGCGGCACGGTGAGCATGATGATGAAGGGCGAAACGAAGCTTTCGAACTGCGCCGCCAGCACCAGGTAAATGACGATCAGCGCCAGCGCGAAGGTGACGGCGAGCGTCTGCCCGGATTCGCCGAATTCGCGCGACTGGCCGTCGAGCGCGGTGCGCGCGGATTTCGGCAGCGTTTCCTTGGCGGCCCGATCCATGAAGGCGAGCGCCTCGCCCAGCGTGTAGCCGGGCGCGATGTTGGCCGAGATGATGGCGGCGCGCTGGCGGTCGAAGTGGTTGAGCTCCTTCGGCGCGACGGTTTCGGAAACGGCGACCAGGTTGGACAGCGGCGTCAGGCTGCCGCCCTGGCCGCGCACGTACAGCGCGGTCAGGTCCTGCGGGGTGGCGCGCGCGGCGGGGTCGAGCTGCACCACCACGTTGTACTGCTCGCCTGCCTGCTTGAAGCGGGTGACTTCGCGCCCGCCGAGCAGGGTTTCCAGGGTGCGCCCGATGGTGTCGATGCCGACCCCCATCTGCGCCGCCTTGTCGCGGTTGATGTCGACCTTGAGCTGCGGCTTGTTGAGCTTGAGGTCGGTATCGGCGTTGACCAGCCCCGGGTATTCGCGCACCTTGGCCATCAGGGCTTCCACGGCCTTGTCCAGCTCGGCATAGCTCGGCGCCTGCACCACGAACTGCAGCGGCGGATTGCGGAAGCTCTGACCGAGCGAGGGCGGGTTGATCGGGAAGGCGAGCACACCCGGCATGCCCATGAACATCTGCGGGCCGAGGCTTGCGGTGATCGCCTGCTGGCTGCGGCTGCGTTCCTCCCACGGTTTCAGCGTCACGAACGACAACGCGCTGTTGACCGGGTTGGGGCGCTCCAGCCCCGGCGCCACCACGACGAACGCCGTATTCACTTCGGGCACGCTCTGGTAGAGGCCTTCGAGCTGGCGCGCATACTGGTCGGTGTATTGCAGGGTGGCGCCTTCCGGCGCCAGCATGAAGCCGATGAAGAAGCCGCGGTCCTCGGTCGGCGCCAGTTCGGATTTGAGCGATTTCAGGAGGCCGAAGGCGGCCGCCGCCGCCAGCACGAACACCAGCGCAACGATCAGCGGATGCTTGACCACGCGCGTCAGGCCGCGGGTGTAGGCGTTGTTCAGTCCGTTCAGCACGCGCTCGCCGAAATTGAACCAGGCGTTATGGCTGGTTTGATGGTGCAGGATCTTGCTCGCCAGCATCGGCGTCAGCGTCAGCGCGACGAAGCCGGACACCAGCACCGCCGCCGCCACCGTCATCGCGAATTCGGTGAACAGCTTGCCGGTATTACCCTCGGCAAACGCCAGCGGCGCGAACACCGCGACCAGCGTGAGCGTCATCGCCATCACCGCGAAACCGATTTCCTTGGCGCCCTTGACCGCCGCCTCGAACGGCGGCATGCCTTCCTCGATGTGGCGGTAGATGTTTTCCAGCATGACGATGGCATCGTCCACCACCAGGCCGATCGCCAGCACCAGCCCGAGCAGGGTCAGCACGTTGATGGTGAAGCCCATGGCGTAGAGGAAGATGAAGGCGCCGACCAGCGACACCGGGATGGTGACGAAGGGGATCAGGGTGGCGCGCCAGTTGCGCAGGAACAGGAAGATCACCCCCACGACCAGCACCATGGCTTCGAGCATGGTGGTGTACACGGCGTCGATCGATTTCTCGATGAAGATCGAGCTGTCGAAGCCGACCTTGAGCTGCATGCCTGCCGGCAGGGCGGCCTGCAGGCGCGGCAACTCGGCCTTCACCGCGCGCGCGACTGCCAGCGTGTTGGCGGTCGACTGCTTGACGATGCCGAGGCCCACCGCGGCGCGGCCGTTGACGCGCACGACGTTGCGCTCGTCTTCGGCGCCGACCTCGGCGCGGCCGACGTCGGCCAGCCGCACCAGGATGCCGCCGCTGTCGCGGATGATGACCTGTTCGAACTGCGCCGGGGTGCGCAGGTCGGTTTCGGCCAGCACGGAAAACTCGCGCGTCTGGCTTTCGATGCGGCCGGAAGGCAGCTCGGTGTTCTGGCTGCGCAGCGCGGTCTCTACGTCCTGCACCGTCACCCCCAGCGCCGCCATGCGGTCGGGGTCGAGCCATATCCGCATGGCATAGCGGCGCTCGCCGCCGATGATGACCGAGGCGACGCCGGGCAGGGTCTTCAGCTGGTCGGCCACCACGCGGTCGGCATAGTCGGTGATTTCCAGCGGCGACTGGCGGTCGCTCGAGAAAGCCAGCCAGATGATGGCCTGGGCGTCGGCCTCGATCTTGGCTACCACCGGGTCTTCCGTCTCGCTGGGCAGCTGGCCGCGCACCCGCGCCACGCGGTCGCGGGTGTCGTTGGCGGCGGCTTCGGGGTCGCGCGACTGGATGAACTCCACCGTGATCTGGCTGACTTCCTCGCGGCTCACCGATTTGATGGTGCGGATGCCCTCGATGCCCGACAGCGAATCTTCCAGCGTCTTGGTGACCTGGCTCTCCATCACCTCGGCCGAGGCGCCGGGATAGACCGTGCGCACCGATACCACCGGCGCGTCGATATTGGGGTATTCGCGCACCGGCAGGCGGTCGAAGGCGATCAGGCCGACCAGGATGATGAGCAGGCTCATCACGGTGGCGAGCACCGGGCGGCGGATGGAAATATCGGAGAGGATCATGGATCGGTCTTCGCGGTTTGCCTGAATTGAGCGCGGTCAGCCCGCATCAGCGGGGCTGGCCGGCCTGCATTTTCTTCATCATCTGCGCCGCCTGCTCCAGCGTGACCACCGGCACGCCGGGGCGCAGCTTGATCTGGCCGTCGAGGATGACGGTGTCGCCGGCGGCCACGCCGGATACGATTTCGACCCGCCCCGGTTCGCGCTTGCCCAGCGTGACTTTGCGCAGGTCTGCCTTGCCGCCGACCGCCAGGAAAACGTACGAACCGTCCGGACGCGGCACGATCGCCTGTTCGGGCAGCAGGATCGCGCTGGTCTTGCCGCCCAGATCGGCGGTGGCGCGGGCGAACATGCCGGGCTTGAGCGTGCCGGCGGGATTGGCGATGCGCGCCCGCACCCGCACGTTGCGGCTGACCGGGTCGACCACCGGGTCGATGGCGTGCACCTTGCCGCTGAAGGTCTGGCCGGGCAGGGCGTCGATGGTCAGGGTGACCGGCAGGCCGATACGCACCAGCGGCAGGTAGGTTTCGGGCACCGGCACCTCCAGTTTCAGGTTGCCGAGCGCATCCAGCCGCACGATGTCGTCGCCCTTGTTGACATAGGCACCGGGGCTGACCTGGCGCAATCCGGCCAGGGCGGCAAACGGCGCGCGGATCACCGTCTTGTCGAGGGCAACCTGCTCCTGGCGCAGGCGCGCCCGCAGGATATCGAGGTTGGCGCGCGCTTCGTCGAGCGCCTGTCTGGAGATGAAGTTCTGCGCGACCAGTTCCTCGCTGCGCCTGTAGCGGCTTTCCGCCAGCTTGAGGTCGGCCTGGGCGGCGGCCAGGCGCGCGCGCGGCTCGGCAGAGTCGAGCACCACCAGCACCGCGCCTTTCTTCACCGGCTGGCCTTCCTTGAACAGCAGCTTGTCGATGCGGCCGTCGATTTCCGGGCGCACTACCACGCTGTCCTCGGCAATCAGCGCGCCCACTGCGTTGACCGTGCTGGATACCGGGGTGGCGCTGACCTTCGTCATGTTGACCGGGATGAAGGGCGGGCCGCCCGCCTGGGCGAAAGCAAGCAACGGGGTGAACAGCAGGACGAGCAAGGCGCGCATGGCAGATTCCGCAAGAAGAACAAAGGCGTACGACAGGTGCGCACCTTATCAGGTCCGCGATGAAACAAAAACTGCCTGAGGGGGTCAATTCATGCAGGTGTACCGGGGGAAATGAGCGCATACACTGAGCATCTCAGGGAGCCACTTTCTTTCACAGGATTCCACCATGCTGATACGCCACCCGAACGATATCGCTCCGTCCGAAATCACCCCGCCTGAAATCTACCGGGAACGCCGCCGTTTCATGCAAGACGTGGGCGCGCTGGCGGCCGGCGCCGTCCTGGGAATTTCGCCCGTGGCAGAGGCCGGCACCAAGCTGGCCGGGGTGCGCGCCAGCGCCTACCGCCTCGATGAAGACAGGACGCCGTACAAGGATGTCACCACCTACAACAATTTCTACGAATTCGGCACCGGCAAAGGCGATCCGTCGGAAAACGCAGGCAGCCTGAAAACGCGCCCCTGGACGGTGGCGGTCGAGGGCGAGGTAGCCAATCCCAGAACCTACGACATCGACGCCTTGCTGAAACTTGCCCCGCTGGAAGAGCGCGTCTACCGGATGCGCTGCGTCGAAGGCTGGTCGATGGTGATTCCGTGGGTGGGGTTCCCGCTGAATGAACTGATCCGGCGCGCGGCGCCCACCGGCAACGCCAGATATGTCGAGTTCGTGACGTTGAACGATCCCGAACAGATGCCGGGCCTGCGCCGGCGCATCCTGAACTGGCCCTATCTCGAAGGCCTGCGGCTGGATGAAGCGATGCATCCGCTGGCGATCCTGGCGGTCGGCCTTTACGGCGAGGTGCTGCCCAATCAGAACGGTGCGCCGATCCGGCTGGTGGTGCCGTGGAAATACGGCTTCAAGAGTGCCAAGTCCATCGTCAAGATCCGCTTCGTCGAAAAGCCGCCGGTGACCACCTGGATGGCGGCCGCGCCGCGCGAATATGGTTTCTATTCCAACGTCAATCCGGAGGTCGACCATCCGCGCTGGAGCCAGGCCAAGGAACGCCGCATCGGCGAACTGTCCAAGCGTGATACGCTGATGTTCAACGGCTATGGCGCGCAGGTTGCCCAACTGTATCGAGGCATGGACCTGCAAAAATTCTTCTGATGCCCGTCGCCTTGCGCACCCTCAAGGCCGGAGTCTTCCTGGTTTGCCTGTTGCCGTTGGCGCGGCTGGTGTATCTGGGGGTTGCCGGCGGCCTGGGGGCGAACCCGATCGAGTTCGTTACCCGTTCCACCGGCACCTGGGCGTTGGCCGGGCTGATGGTGACGCTGTCCGTCACCCCGCTGCGGCGGCTGACCGGTCTGGCCGGTCTCATCCGCTACCGGCGCATGCTGGGACTGTTCGCCTTCTTCTACGCCTGCCTGCATTTCGTCGCGTATGTCTGGCTGGATCAGTTCTTCGACCCGGCGGCTATCGCCAGGGACATCGTCAAACGCCCCTTCGTTACCGTCGGCTTCGCGGCCTTCATTCTGCTTGTCCCGCTTGCCGCGACCTCAAGCCATGCCATGATGCGCCGCCTTGGCCGCCGCTGGCAGCAACTGCACCGCTTGATTTACCTGATTGCCCTGCTGGGTGTGGTCCATTACCTGTGGCTGGTGAAAAAAGACCTGACCGAGCCGCTGATCTATGGAGGGGTGCTTGCCCTGCTGCTGGCCCTGCGCCTGCCCTATTGCGGCAAGCGCTTCGTGCAGGCCGGATCTTCCGCCATGCAGAGGCGGCCATAGCCAGTCGGGGGAGATGAAACGGGGAACGCGTCCCCGGCCACGCTAATAAAAACGGGGGCCAGGCCCCCGTTTCAGATTGGGCAATGCCCGACCTGTTAGAGCCCGAAGGGCTTGATGACCGGTACCGCCGGTGCGGGTGCAGGTGCCGGAGCCGGCGCGGGTTTGGCGGCGACCACCTTTTTCGCAACCGGCTTCTTGGCTGCCGGCGCGGCTTTCTTGGCCACCGGCTTTGCAACAGGCTTGGCTGCCGGTTTTGCCACCGCTTTTTTGACTGCCGGCTTGGCGGCGGCTTTCTTGGCTACGGGCTTGGCTGCTGGTTTTTTGGCAGCGACGGCCTTTTTAGCCGGAGCGGCTTTCTTGGCTGCCGGTTTTGCCACCGCTTTTTTGACTGCCGGCTTGGCGGCGGCTTTTTTGGCTACGGGCTTGGCTGCTGGTTTTTTGGCGGCGACGGCCTTTTTAGCCGGAGCGGCTTTCTTGGCTACCGGTTTTGCTGCCGCTTTTTTGACTGCCGGCTTGGCGGCGGCTTTTTTGGCTACGGGCTTGGCTGCCGGTTTTTTGGCGGCGACGGCCTTTTTAGCCGGAGCGGCTTTCTTGGCTACCGGTTTTGCTGCCGCTTTTTTGACTGCCGGCTTGGCGGCGGCTTTTTTGGCTACGGGCTTGGCTGCCGGTTTTTTGGCGGCGGGGGCCTTTTTAGCCGGGGCGGCTTTCTTGGCTACCGGTTTTGCTGCCGCTTTTTTGACTGCCGGCTTGGCGGCGGCTTTTTTGGCTACGGGCTTGGCTGCCGGTTTTTTGGCGGCGGGGGCCGCTTTTTTGGCTGCCGGTTTGGCGGCGGGTTTCTTCACTGTTGCCATCTGTCACTCCTTAGAAGTTGAACACATTCACTTATCACTACAGCTTGAAGCCACGTGCAGTCAGAGTTTGCACTTCCAAAGCGTGGTACCGACAGGCGACCGACTTGCCCGAAACCCGCTAAACACGGGCGATACCGAGGCTCCGCTTGGTGAGCCTCATTCTAGTGACTTTTCTTTCGGGTTCAATGGATAGTCAAGGACTTACGAACATAATTCGATGAAAAATGTCGCAGTCAAGCAAAATGTATCGATTCGATACTAAAAGGCAAAGAGGAGAGCTATTGACTGGTACCGCTGAAAGTCAATCAACAAGCCGTTCTCCAGCCATCATGCCGCCCAGAGTTTCACGTTCGCGGATGAGGTGGATTTCGTTTTTGTCTATCAGCACTTCGGCTGCCCGCGGCCGCGAATTGTAGTTCGACGCCATGCTCATGCCGTAGGCGCCCGCCGAAAGCAGGGCCAGAAGATCGCCTTCCCCGATCGCGAGATCGCGCGCAAAGCCAATAAAATCGCCGGTCTCGCAGATCGGGCCGACGATGTCGTAACGCCTTGCCTGGGCTGAACGTTCGTTGACGGCGACGATTTCGTGATACGCCTCGTACAGCGCCGGGCGCATCAGGTCGTTCATCGCCGCATCGACGATGGCGAAATGCTTGTCTTCACCGGGCTTCAGATACTCGATGCGGGTGAGCAGCAGGCCTGCGTTGCCGACCAGCGAGCGTCCCGGTTCCAGCAGCAGCCTTTCCTGGCGGCCGGCAAAACGCGTCGCCAGTGCGCGGCCGTAGGCAGCCAGATCGGGCGGCGTCTCGTCGCGATAGCGGATGCCGACGCCGCCGCCGAGGTCGATGTGATGCAGCACGATGCCCTCGGCAGCCAGGCTGTCGACCAGCGCCAGCACGCGATCTGCGGCATCGGTCAGCGGCGACAGGTCGATCAGCTGCGAACCGATATGGCAGTCGATGCCGGTGATTTTCAGGTTCGGCAGGCTGGCGGCCAGGCGATACAGCGCCGGCGCATCGGCGATCGGCACGCCGAACTTGTTTTCCTTGAGCCCGGTGGAGATATAGGGATGGGTCTTCGGATCGACGTCGGGATTGACGCGGAACGACACCGGCGCGATCTTGCCCATCTCGCCCGCCACGCGATTCAAGCGATGCAGTTCGCTGGCCGACTCGACGTTGAAGCAGAGGATGCCGGCGTCGAGCGCGGCGCGCATCTCGTCGGCTGTCTTGCCGACGCCCGAGAACACCACCTTGCCGGGATCGCCGCCGGCCGCCAGCACGCGGGCGAGTTCGCCGCCGGAGACGATGTCGAAGCCGGCGCCGAGGCGGGCGAACAGGTTGAGGATGGCCAGGTTCGAACTGGCCTTGACCGCATAGCAGATCAGGTGAGGGGTGGCGGCAAACGCTTCGGCGTAGGCCCGGTAGGCGGCTTCGAGCGCCTGCCGGGAATAGATATAAAGCGGCGTGCCGAAACGCTCGGCAAGGGTGTCCAGCGCCACGCCTTCGAGATGGAGGCGGCCGTCGATGCGATGCAGGGTATTCAATTGGAAGTCCGTTGCGGTGCGGGGGGATTTTCGGGAAGATACAGGTCACCCTTGGAGCCGCAGGCAGTCAGACCGAGCCCGCACAGCAACAGGGACACTATATATAAGGCGCGCAGTTTCATGCGCGAAATGTTAGCACGGGACACCATGACGGAAATCGAGTTCAACCAGGCCGCCGGCACGACGCTGGCCAAAATCGAACAGGCGCTGGAAGACGCCGATCTGGATTTCGAGACGCCGGCCGACGGCATCATCGAGGTCGAGTTCGACGACGGCAGCAAGATCATCATCAACCGCCACGGCGTGGCGCGCGAAATCTGGGTGGCCGCGCGCTCGGGCGGCTTCCACTTCAAGCCGCAGGACACAGGCTGGGTCGACACCAAGAGCGGCGAGCCGCTCTACGACAAGCTGGCCGCGCTGATCGCGGCGCAGGGCGGCGTCATGGTCCGCTTCTGATTCAGGCTGGAATTTGAAAAGCCAGGCGCTCACCCTGTTCGATCTGGTCGAGCGCCTGTCGCTGCTGACCCGTGCCGACTTGCGGCAGGCGGGCGCAGCGCAGGGCCTGCAGCCGGTGCACCTGCAGGTGCTGTTCTATCTCAACCAGGCCAACCGTTTCAGCAATACCCCGCAGGCGCTGACCGAATACCTCGGGCTGACCAAGGGCACGGTGTCGCAGACCGTGCTGGTGCTGGCGCGCCGCCGCCTGATCTCGCGCTACGCCGATCCGCGCGACGGCCGGGTGGTGCGGCTGATCCTGGCCGAAGGCGGCACCACGCTCTTGAAGACGCTCTCCGCCGGTGGCGCCTGGCGCGACATCGTACAGACAGCCAGCCCGGCGCGGGTGAGTTCGGCGATGGTGGTGCTGCGCCAGGTGCTGGCGCAGGTGCAGGCGCAAAGCGGCAAGCGCAGCTTCGGCGTGTGCGCCAGCTGCCGCCACAATCAGCGGCTGGGGCCGCGCAGCTATTTCTGCGGGCTGCTGCAGGAAAAACTCTCCAGTCCCGAGGTGCGGCGGATCTGCCGCGAGCATGCGCCGCCCGTGGCGCCGGGGACGACTTAAATCCGCTGCCGCGCACGCGCAATCGCCGCGCGCACCTGGGCCGGCGCGGTGCCGCCCAGGTGGTCGCGGGCGGCAAGCGAGCCCTCCAGCGTCAGCACGGCGTAGACGTCGTCGGCGATCACCGGGCTGAAGGCCTGCAATTCCGCGAGCGGCAGGTCGGCCAGATCGCGGCCCGACGCTTCCGCCGCGCGTACCGCGCGGGCCACCACTTCATGCGCGTCGCGGAAGGGCACGCCCTTCTTCACCAGATAGTCGGCCAGATCGGTGGCGGTGGCGAAGCCCTGCATCACCGCGGCGCGCATCGCCTCCGGCTTGACCGTCACCCCGCGCAGCATGTCGGCGTAGATCGCCAGGGTGTCGGTCAGCGTATCGACGCTGTCGAACAGCGGCTCCTTGTCCTCCTGGTTGTCCTTGTTGTAGGCGAGCGGCTGGCCCTTCATCAGGGTCAAGAGGGCGACCAGGTGGCCGTTGACGCGGCCGGTCTTGCCGCGCACCAGCTCGGGCACGTCGGGATTCTTCTTCTGCGGCATGATGCTGGAGCCGGTGCAGAAGCGGTCGGCCAGGTCGATGAAGCCGAAGCGCGGGCTCATCCACAGGATCAGTTCTTCCGACAGGCGCGACAGGTGGGTCATCACCAGCGCGGCGGCGGCGGCAAATTCGATGGCGAAGTCGCGGTCGGAGACGGCGTCGAGCGAGTTTTCGCACACCGCCTCGAAGCCGAGTTCGCGGGCTACATATTCCCGGTCGATCGGATAGCTGGTGCCGGCCAGCGCGGCGGCGCCCAGCGGCAGCCGGTTGACGCGGCGGCGGCAGTCGGCCAGGCGCTCGGCATCGCGCGCCAGCATCTCGAAGTAGGCCAGCAGGTGATGGCCGAAAGTGACCGGCTGCGCCACCTGCAGGTGGGTGAAGCCCGGCATCACGGTGTCGGCGTGCGCCTCGGCCAGGTCGACCAGCGAGGTCTGGCAGGCACGGACGCTGGCCAGGATGCGGTCGATGGCGTCGCGCAGGTAGAGGCGGATGTCGGTCGCCACCTGGTCGTTGCGGCTGCGGCCGGTATGCAGGCGCTTGCCGGCATCGCCGATCTTGGCGGTCAGCGCGGCCTCGATGTTGAGATGGACGTCCTCCCTGTCGAGCGACCAGTTGAATCCGCCGGCGCGGATCTCGGCCAGCAGCTCGGCCATGCCGTGGCGGATCGCGGCGAGGTCGTCCTTGGTGAGGACGCCGACGTGGTGCAACATGGCGGCGTGCGCCAGCGAACCCTGAATATCGAACTCGGCCAGCCGATAATCGAAGGGAATCGACGCGGTGTAGCGTTTGACGATTTCGGAAACCGGCTCGGAAAAGCGGCCGGACCAGGCAGCGGGCGGCGTCGATGACGTGCTCATGGGGACAGAAGCGGGGAATGAAAAGAAGGAATCATAACAACCGGCAGGTCGAATTGCCGAACTTCTGTCACCTGGGGGCGAACCTGCGCATCGCCCTGACCGTGGAGGCGGCGCTGGCCGCCGGGGTGGCGGCGCGCGTGGCGGACGCCCCGGCCTTCTGGGCGGAATTCGTCGCCCTTTCTGCGCTGGCGCAGCCGGCACTGCTGCTGACCCTGCTTGCGCTGTGCGCGGCGGGGCGCTGGCTGCGCGGGCTGCCGTATCGCATGGGCGTGGGCGCCACCCTGCTGCTCGGCATGGCGGTTCCCGTGCTGGCGACGCTGTGGCTCGGTCCGCTGCTGGCCGGATCCCAGCCGGTTCCGCTGGCCGGGGTGGCGGCGTTCGCGCTGCTGCTCGGCGCCGGCCTCCTGGCCTATTTCAATCTGCGTGCCCGGGCGCTTTCGCCCGCCATTACCGAGGCGCGGCTGCAGGCCCTGCAGGCGCGCATCCGTCCGCATTTCCTGTTCAACAGCCTGAACGCCGTGCTGTCGCTGGTGCGCAGCGACCCGCGCCGGGCCGAACACGCGCTGGAAAACATGGCCGACCTGTTCCGTGCGCTGATGGGCAACGCCAGCCAGCTGGCGCCGCTGGAGGACGAAATCGCGCTCACCCGTGCCTACCTGGAACTGGAGCAACTGCGCCTGGGCGACCGCCTGCAGGTCACCTGGCACATCCATAAAATGCCGGCCGACGCGCTGATTCCGCCGCTGGTGGTCCAGCCGCTGGTGGAAAACGCGGTCTACCACGGCATCGAGCCGCTGACCGACGGCGGCGAAATCAGCCTCAATATCTACCGCAGCGCCGACAAGGTGCACATCGTGGTGCGCAACCCGATCGCCGCCGATGCCGGTCGCCACAAGGGTAACCGCATCGCGCTGGCGAACATCCGCGAGCGTTTGCTGCTGCACTTCGACCTCGACGCGCAGCTCAAGTTGGAGCCGCTGGGCGCCGTTTATCAGGTGCATATCGTCATTCCCTATACCCGTGAACGCACCCAACCCGCCCCTGCGCGTCCTCATCGTCGATGACGAGGCGCCCGCGCGCCATCGCCTGCGCGACGTGCTGGCGGATTGCGCCGACGAACTGGCGGTCGATATCGTCGGCGAAGCCGACAACGGGCTGGATGCGCTGAGCCAGGTTCAGCAAAAACCGGTCGACGCGGTGCTGCTCGACATTCGCATGCCCGGCATGGACGGCCTCGAATGCGCCGCCCATCTCAACCGGCTGGCGGCCCCGCCCGCCATCATCTTCAGCACCGCCTACGATGCCTATGCCTGCCAGGCGTTCGATCTCAACGCGGTCGACTACCTGCTGAAGCCGGTGCGTGTCGACCGGCTGCTGCGCGCCCTGTCGCGGGCGCACAGCTTGAGCGCCAGCGTGCTCGAGCGATTGCGCGACGCCCATCCGAAGGCTCGCAGCCATCTGTCGGTCAACGAGAAAGGCCGCGTCGTGCTGATTCCGGTGGCAGACATTCTCTATCTCAAGGCGGAGTTCAAATATGTCACCGTGCGCACCGCCGCCCGCGAATTTCTTATCGAGGAATCACTGGTCCAGTTGGAGAGCGAGTTCGGCGAGCACTTCCTGCGGGTCCACCGCAACTGCCTGGTGGCCGCTGCGCGCATCCGCGAAATCGGCAAGCTGCCTGGCGACGAGGACGGCCATTTCTTGCGGCTGGACGGGCTGGACGAACATCTGGTGGTCAGCCGGCGTCAGTATTCCGCGTTGCGCGAAAAATTAGTCAAACATAAACAATGAGTTACCTTGCTCCTACAACTAAAGTTGTATAGCCAAATCCAGACCCCCTGCGTAGGATGAACTGGCTTGCTGCTTGTGCTGCAGGCAGGAAGTTCTCCGCAACGAGGGGCAGAAACCCCCGGTTCCGCCGGGTTCGCAAGAACCCGGCATTTTTTTGCCCGCGCTTGCGACCGGCATCGCTATCATGGCGGCCATGGAAAACGATACCCCCGACCTTACCGAAACCGGACTGGAGAGCGAGACCGTCTTCAAGGGACGGCTGATGCACGTCAAGCGCGACCGCGTGCGCTTGCCCAACGGCGGCGAATCGACCCGCGAGTACATCGTCCATCCCGGCGCCGTTGTCGTCGTTCCGGTATTCGACAACGGCGACCTGCTGCTGGAACGCCAGCACCGCTATCCGCTGCACCGCGATTTCATCGAACTGCCGGCCGGCAAGATCGATCCCGGCGAGGATGACCTCACCTGTGCGAAGCGGGAACTGGAAGAGGAAACCGGCTACACCGCGGGCGAGTGGCGCGAAGTCACCACCATCTATCCCTGCATCGGCTATTCCGACGAGCGGCTGGCGTTCTATCTGGCGCGCGGGCTGGAACCCGGCAACCACGGCCGCGACCACGACGAGTTCCTGGAAATCCTGCGGGTGCCGTTCGGCGAGGCGATGGACTGGGTTCGCAATGGCAAGATCTGCGAAACCAAGACCGTGATCGGCTTGTTCTGGCTGGAGAAGATGCAGCAGCAGGGCTGGTAAACCCTGTCGGGCCGGGCCGTCGTCAGCTCCCGCCAGCCCGGCAAGCCGTCAATCGGGCTGGTAGGCCAGGTTCGGCGCCAGCCAGCGTTCCGCTTCCTGCAGCGTCCAGCCTTTGCGGCGGGCGTAGTCCTCGACCTGGTCGCGCTCGATTTTCGCCACCGCGAAATACTGGCTGTCGGGGTGCGACAAATAAAAGCCGGAAACCGCCGCGCCCGGCCACATGGCGAAGTTCTCGGTGAGCTTCACGCCGATGGTTTCCGTGGCGCCCAGGACTGCGAACAGGCCGGCCTTCTCGCTGTGCTCGGGGCAGGCCGGGTAGCCGGGAGCGGGGCGGATGCCCTGGTATTTCTCCGCGATCAGGTCGTCATTGCTGAGCGCTTCCTCGCTGGCGTAGCCCCAGAATTCGCGGCGCACGCGCAAATGCAGGTGCTCGGCGAAGGCCTCGGCCAGGCGGTCGCACAGCGACTTGAACAGGATCGCGGAATAATCGTCGTGCGCGGCCTCGAATGCCTTGGCGCGCTCGTCCTCGCCGATGCCGGCGGTGACGACGAAGGCGCCGAGATAATCCGCGCGCCCGCTGGCCCTGGGCGCGACGAAGTCGGCGATGCACAGGTTGGCGCGGCCTTCCGGTTTTTTCATCTGCTGGCGCAGGTTGTGCCAGGTCATCCGCGCGCTTGAGCGCGACTCGTCGGCATAGACCTCGATGTCGTCGTCGTTCACCGTGTTGGCAGGGAACAGGCCGAACACCGCGCGCGCTTCCACCCAGTTTTCCGCAATCATCCTGGCGAGCATCGCCCGGGCATCGTTGTAGAGCTTGGTTGCTTCGGCGCCGACCACCTCGTCGCCGAGGATTTTCGGGAACTTGCCGTGCAGTTCCCAGGAGGCGAAGAACGGCGTCCAGTCGATGGCTTCGGCGAGCGTCGCCAGGTCGTAGGCCTTGAGCGCATGGACGCCCGGCTGCTTCGGCGCGGGCGGCGTGTAGGCGGCCCAGTCGATGGGAAACTTGTTGGCGCGCGCCTCGGCCAGCGACAGGCGCACGGTGTCGGTTTTGTGCTTGAGATGCCGCTCGCGCGTCTTTGCATAGTCCGCCTTGATTTCGGCGGCGAAGGCGTCGCGCAGTTCGTGTGACAGCAGCTGGGTGCAGACGCCGACCGCGCGCGAGGCATCCTTCACGTACACCACCGGGTGTGCGTAATGCGGTTCGATCTTCACCGCGGTGTGCGCCAGCGAGGTGGTGGCGCCGCCGATCAGGAGCGGGAGGCTGAAGCCCTGGCGCTGCATTTCCTTCGCCACATGCGCCATTTCCTCCAGCGAAGGCGTGATGAGACCCGACAGGCCGATGATGTCGGCCTTGTGCTCGCGCGCGGCGTCGAGGATCTTCTGCGCCGGCACCATCACGCCCAAATCCACGATGTCGTAGCCGTTGCATCCGAGCACCACGCCGACGATGTTCTTGCCGATGTCGTGGACGTCGCCCTTGACCGTGGCCATGACGATCTTGCCCGCGCTCTGCGCGTCGCCGGCCTGCTTGTCGGCCTCGATGAAGGGCAGCAGATGCGCCACCGCCTGCTTCATCACGCGGGCGGATTTGACCACCTGCGGCAGGAACATCTTGCCGGCGCCGAACAGGTCGCCGACCACGTTCATCCCCGCCATCAGCGGGCCTTCGATCACATGCAGCGGGCGTTCGGATTCGAGCCGCGCGGCCTCGGTATCCTCGACGATGTACTGGGTGATGCCCTGCACCAGCGCGTGGGAGAGCCGCTCGTTCACCGGCAGTTGGCGCCAGGACAGGTCCTCGACCTTTTCCTTTGCCCCGCCCTTGACGTTCTCGGCAAACGTCACCAGGCGTTCGGTCGAGTCCTCGCGGCGGTTCAGCAGCACGTCCTCGACGCGCTCCTTCAGTTCGGGATCGAGGTTGGCGTAGACGCCGAGCTGGCCGGCGTTGACGATGCCCATGTCCATGCCGGCCTGGATCGCATGGTAGAGGAAGGCGGTGTGGATCGCCTCGCGCACCGCGTCGTTGCCGCGGAACGAGAAGCTCACGTTTGACACCCCGCCGGAGACGTGCGCGTGCGGCAGGTTCTGCCTGATCCAGCGGGTGGCTTCGATGAAGTCGACGGCGTAGTTGGCGTGCTCCTCGATGCCGGTGGCGACCGCGAAGATGTTGGGGTCGAAGATGATGTCCTCGGCCGGGAAGCCGACCGTCTCGGTCAGGAGCTTGTAGGCGCGCGCGCAGATTTCGGTCTTGCGCGCGTAGGTGTCGGCCTGTCCCGTTTCGTCGAAGGCCATCACGATCACCGCCGCGCCGTAGCGCAGGCACAGCTTCGCCCGCTCGATGAATTCGGCCTCGCCTTCCTTCATGGAAATGGAGTTGACGATGCCCTTGCCCTGGATGCATTTGAGGCCGGCCTCGATGACGTTCCACTTCGACGAATCGAGCATGATCGGCACCCGCGCGATGTCGGGTTCCGAGGCGATCAGGAGGAGGAAGCGCACCATCGCCGCCTCGGCGTCGAGCATGCCCTCGTCCATGTTGATGTCGATCACCTGTGCGCCGTTTTCCACCTGCTGGCGCGCCACCGACAGGGCGTCGTCGTAGCGGCCCTCGATGATCATCCGGGCGAAGGCTTTCGAGCCGGTGACGTTGGTGCGCTCGCCGACGTTGACGAAGAGACTGTCCTTGCCGACGTTGAACGGCTCCAGCCCGGACAGGCGCATTGCCGGCGCAAGCTTGGGCGGCTTGCGTGGGGCGACGCCTTCGACCGCTTTCGCGATGGCGGCGATGTGTGCGGGCGAGGTGCCGCAGCAGCCGCCGACGATGTTCAGGAGTCCCGCGCGCGCCCATTCGCCGATGTGCACCGCCATCTCGTCGCCGCCCATGTCGTATTCGCCGAAGGCATTCGGCAGGCCGGCGTTGGGGTGGGCGGAGACGCACACGTCGGCCTTGCTGGAGAGCTCCTCGACGTACTGGCGCAGCAGGTCGGGACCGAGCGCGCAGTTCAGCCCGATGGATAAAGGCCGGGCGTGGCGCACCGAGTTCCAGAACGCCTCGCCGGTCTGGCCCGACAGGGTGCGGCCGGAGGCGTCGGTGATGGTGCCGGAGATCATCACCGGCAGCCGCAGATTGTTCTGTTCGAAGTATTCTTCGATGGCAAACAGCGCCGCCTTGGCGTTGAGCGTGTCGAAAATCGTCTCGACCATCAGGATGTCGGCGCCGCCCTTCACCAGGCCGTCGATCGCTTCCAGATAGGCCGCGCGCAGCTGGTCGAAGGTCACGTTGCGGTAGCCGGGGTCGTTGACGTCCGGCGAGATGGTGGCGGTGCGCGAGGTCGGGCCGAGCACGCCGGCGACGAAGCGCGGCTTGGCGGGGTTGGCCGCGGTCGCCTCGTCGGCCGCCTCGCGCGCGAGCTTCGCCGCAGCGAAGTTGAGCTCCGGCACCAGATGCTCCATGTGGTAGTCCGCCATGGAAATCGAGGTGGCGTTGAAGCTGTTGGTCTCGAGGATGTCGGCGCCGGCGGCCAGATACTTGGCGTGGATTTCCTTGATGATCGCAGGCTGGGTCAGGCACAGCAGGTCGTTGTTGCCCTTCAGGTCGTGCGCGAAGTCGGCGAAGCGTTCGCCGCGATAATCCGTCTCGCCGAGCTTGTAGGACTGGATCATCGTTCCCATCGCGCCGTCGAGGACGAGAATGCGCTGGGCGAGCAGGGAATGCAGCTGTGCGGTGCGGGACATGGCGGTCGGCAGAAGCGGGGAACGCTGCATTATATAAGGTCTGGCACCGCGGTCCGCTGCGTCCGGCAAGGGCTCCACGAGTTGCTGCCGCGTTAGTCCGACTCTAGACAGGGGAAAACCCGGCGGAGCGGGGGCAGGGTACGCGGGCGCCCGCTGGCGCAGCCCGCGCTGAACGCCGCCGCAACGCATCCAGACCGCTGTATCGGCGGGGTTTTTTCGCCCGGGCGGGCAAGTGCTGCTATGGTGGAAGCACGATTGCACAGGAGCCCGGCATGAAGCAGTTCAGCCCCACCGAAGCGCATGCTTTTTTACAGCAGCACCCCGAAGCCGTGTTCATCGACTGCCGCTCGGAAATCGAATATCTTTTTGTCGGCCATCCGACCGGCGCGATCCACGTCGCCTGGCAGGATGGCCCGGACTGGGACGTCAACCCGGACTTTCTCGGCCATGCACGCAAGGCGGCGTCGGCCAACCGCCCGGTGGTGCTGATCTGCCGCTCGGGCCGCCGCTCGGCCGACGCCGGGCGCTACCTGGAAAAGTACGGCTTTCCCGAGGTGTACAACGTCGAGCACGGCTTCGAGGGCGACATGGACGAATCGCGCCATCGCAGCACCAGGAACGGCTGGCGCTTCGACGGCCTGCCGTGGGAACAGACTTGA
>Ga0209958_1001355_pt1 | contig 19563 bp, 12 predicted proteins | sample ThiBio_inoc_plan_FD_183942 | JGI IMG/M metagenome (GOLD analysis project Ga0209958, IMG submission 183942) | Wastewater bioreactor microbial communities from Cape Town, South Africa - Thiocy_inoc_plan (SPAdes) | ecosystem: Engineered > Bioremediation > Thiocyanate > Unclassified | place: South... | reverse complement strand
GGGGCCCCGCCGGTGCTCGCGGCGACGCTGATCGCGGCCGGTCTGCTGGGGGTGACGGCGGCGGCCTCATGGTCGCTCACGGAGCACGAACCGGCGGCCGTGGGCGGGCGCGCCGCCCGTTCGGTCTGGCCGCGCGGTCGGCTGATCCCGCTGGCGGCGCTCGCGTTCCTGGGCCTCTTCTGCGAGGGGGCGATGGGGGACTGGGCGGCGATCTTCCTGTCCGACGTCGTGCGGTCGTCGGCCCCGGCGGCGGCGATCGGGTTCGCGGCCTACTCGCTGGTCATGATGTGCGGGCGGTTCGGCGGCGACCGGTTCGTCGCCCGACTGGGGCCGGCCCGCGTCCTGGCGGTGAGCGGGTCGAGCATCGCCGCGGGGCTGGGTGCGGCGCTCGTCCTGCGGAGCTATCCCGCCGCGGTCCTCGGCTTCGCCCTGGTGGGGCTGGGGGTCTCGAACATGGTGCCGATCCTCTTCCGCTCGGCGGGCCGGGGCGGCGACTCGGGCGCGGCGATCGCGTCGGTGTCGACGGTCGGCTACCTGGGCTTCCTCGCCGGGCCCCCGCTGATCGGGGCCCTCAGCCAATCGGTCGGCCTGCCGGCCGCGCTCTCGCTCGTGGTCCTCTCCGGCCTCGCCGTCGCCGCGGGCTCGCGGTTCGTCGGCGACGCCCCCGAAACCGAATCGAACTCATCAAAAACCCTGGAAGAACGCATTCATGTCTGCGAATCGACCCCTTGAATTCTCCCTGGCCGCCATCGACATCGACGAGACGCTCATCGGCCACGACGGCAAGATCGGCCGGGCCAACCGCGAGGCGATCGCGGGGCTCCGCTCGCGGGGCTGCCGGGTGGTCCTGGCCTCGGGCCGTCGCCACGCCAACATGCTGCCGTACTGTGCGGAACTGGGCCTGGACGACTTCGTGGTCTCGTCGCAGGGCGCCCGCGTCGAGCACGCCTCGACGGGCCAGATCCTGCACTGGGCCGAGATGGAGCCCGCGACGGCCGCCGCGCTGACGGTCGAAGGGCTGTCGCGCGGGTTCTCCGTCCTGCTCTGGCTGGCCGACCGCGTGCTGGCCCAGACGCCGTCGGAATGGATCGGCCGGTACGAGCGGTTGACGAACGACCCGGTGGAGATCGTCGACCTGGCGACGCTCGCCGACCGCCCGGCCGAGAAGGTCATCTGGGCCGCCCACCCCGACGTCGTCTCGAAGGAGGCCGAGGCGATGCGCCGGCGCCTCGACGGCCGGGCGCTGACGACGATCACCGAGCCCTGGTCGTTGGAGTTCAGCGCCCAGGAGGCCGACAAGCGGCACGGCGTCGCCGCTCTGGCCCGGCACCTGGGCATCCCTCGCGAGCGGGTGATGGCCTTCGGCGACGGCAACAACGACGCGGGAATGCTGGCCTGGGCCGGCATGGGCGTCGCGATGCCCCACGGCCGACCTTCCGCCCGAGCCGCCGCCCGCCTCGTCGCCCCGGACGGCGACCCGGAATCGGCCCTGGCCCGCGGCGTGGAGGCCGTGCTCCGGCGCGCGGAAGGGGCCCTCGTGGCGTGATACAGTGGGGGCGCGGACGCCTCTCGGGCGTGCCTTTGGAATCTGACGGATCGCTTCGCACGTCTTCCCCCCTCGCGGGGGAAGACAGACCGCGAAGCGGTCAGATGAGGGGGACGACGAGCACGAAGGCCGTTGGCATCATCGACGGCTCGTTCCAATGGCTGTCGCGAGATCCGACGGCCGTCCGGCGCGTCGTCCCCCTCATCCGGCCCTTCGGGCCACCTTCCCCTGCGAGGGGGGAAGGCCGTCAGGATGCCGAATTCCAAAGGGGCGACCCGCCTCTCCCCGCCCTCCTCGGAGCGCCACCATGAAGGTCTATCGCCTCCTCGCCGTGCTGCTCGTCGCCGCGCCCGTCGCGCGGGCCGACGACCGGCCGATCGCGCTGACCCACGCCCGGCTCGTCGTCGGCGACGGCAGCCCGGCCGTCGATGATGCGACGATCGTCGTGAAAGAGGGGCGGATCCTCGCGGTCGCCCCGGGCGGCGCGGCGATCCCCGACGGCGCCGAGGTTCGCGACCTGGCCGGGAAGACCGTGACGCCCGGGTTCGTCTCGGACCACGGCCACGTCGGCCAGGTCCGGGGCGTGACTGTCGGCGCGCGGAACTACACGCGGGAGACGATCGAGGCCGAGTTGCGGCGGTACCGCGATTACGGCGTGACGACCGTCGTCGCCCTGGGCAACAACGGCCCGATCTTCCAGGAGATCCGGGCCGACGCCCATGCCGGCCGGCTCGGCGGGGCCGACCTGTTCGGCGTCGACCGCGCCATCGGCGTCCCCGACGGGGCACCGCCGCAGGCGATGATCCAGGTCGGCCCCGATCAACTCTTCCGCCCGCGCGACGCCGACGAGGCCCGCGCGGCGGTCGACGCCATGGCCGATCGCAAGACCGACCTCGTCAAGATCTGGCTCGACGACTTCGGCGGCGGCGTCCCGGCCAAGATGAGCCCCGAGGTCTACCGCGCCGTGATCGACCGGGCCCACGAACGCGGCGTGCGCGTCGCGGCCCACATCCACGACCTGGCCGATGCGAAGGCGATCGTGGCCGCCGGCGCCGACATCCTCGCCCACGGCGTCCGCGACCGTCCCGTCGACGCCGAGTTCATCGACGCCCTCAAGACGAAAGGCGTCTGGTACGTCGCGACCCTGGCCCTGGACGACGCCTCGTTCGCCTGGGCCGACCGCGCCCCCTGGACGCTCTCGCCGTTCGCCCGCGCGGCGCTCTCGCCCGAGCTGGCCCGGCAGGTCGACGACCCCGCCTGGCGGGCGAAGGTCCTGGCCGACCCGAAGCTGTCGGGCTCGCGCTCGTCGCTCGTCATGAACCAGAAGAACCTCAAGACGCTGGTCGACGCTGGCGTGAAGGTCGGCTTCGGCACGGACAGCGGCGCGACGCCCCTGCGGGTGGCGGGGATCGCCGAGCATCGCGAGTTGTGGCTGAGCGTCGAGGCCGGCCTCACGCCGCTGCGGGCGCTCGCGCTCGCGACGTCCGACGCGGCGGCGGCCCTGGGCCTGGAGGACCGCGGGCGGATCGCGCCGGGTCTCCGCGCCGACCTCGCGGTGTTCGACGCCGACCCCACGGCGGACGTCGCGAACACGGCGACGATCCGGGAGACGTGGGTGCTGGGCAAGCCGTACCCGCGCACGCAACCTTGAGCCGGGCGGCGTCGGGCCGGTACGATGGATCGCTCCGCGGTCACGCCGGGCGCGGCGACGTCGATCCCAGCCGGCGGGGCGGCCCTCCGGGAGATGACGGGATGCCGTGGTCGGTCGTTTCGAGGCGGGATCGGGTCGGGGGCGCCCGTCGGGGCTTCGTCCTCGTCGGGCTGGTGGCGGCGTTCGTCGGCTGTTCCGAGCCGGCCCCCGAGGGGCCCAAGCCGCCCCCCACCTACCCGGGCGTCAAGCTGACCGTCGGGGCCGTGGGCGACGCGGCCGTCCTGGTCGGCGTCGCGGCCCAGCGCGGCGAGTGGGCGGCCTCGCGCAAAGGCGAGATCGAGATCGCGTCCGACGCCGCCCGCACGCCCGAGACGGCCGGCGACCTGGACGTCCTGATCTTCGCCGGCCAGGATCTCGGGGCCCTGATCGACCGCGGTTTGCTCGACGAGATCCCCAACGACGTCGTCCTGCCGCCCCCCCCGCCCGCCGACGAGTCGGGCGACCGCAAGCCGAAGCCCGTCGACCCCGACGAGCCCGCCGAGGGCTTCCGCTACACCGACATCGCGCCGGCGTTCCGCGATCAGGTGAGCAAGTCGGGCTCGCAGCGGTACGCGCTCCCCATCGGAGGCTCGGCCCTGGTGCTGGCCTACCGCCGCGACGCCTTCACCTCCGAGGCGAACGCCAAGGCGGCGAAGGAGCAGGGGATCGCCCTGGAGCCCCCCGCGACCTGGGACCAGCTCGACGCCCTCGCCCGGTTCTTCCACGGCCGCGACTGGGACGGCGACGCCCAGCCCGATTCGGGCCTGGCCGTCGCGCTCGGCAAGGACGCGGAAGGCGTGGCCGACGCCACGTTTATCGCCCGAGCCGCGAGCCTGGGCCAGCACCGCGACCACTTCTCGTTCCTGTTCGACGCCGACGACCTGAAGCCCCGGTTGGAGTCGCCGCCGTTCGTGGAGGCGCTCCGGGCCGTGGCCGCCTGGAAGGCCGTCGGCCCGCCCGGCGCCGAGGGCTTCGACGTGGCCGCGGCGCGGGCCGCGTTCCGCGAGGGGAAGGCCGCCATGCTGATCGACCGGGCCGAGAAGGCCGCCGAGTGGAACTCCTCGAAGGCCGTCTCGGTCGCGCCGCTGCCGGGCTCGGCCCGCGTCTACGAGCCCATGCGCAAGGTCTGGGACGAGGGCTCCATCAACCGGCCGAGCTACCTCCCGTCCGGCGGCGGCTGGCTGGCGGGCGTCCGGAAGGGCCTCGACACTGCGAAGCGCGACGCGGCCCGGGACTTCATCCTCTATCTGGCCGAGGCCGAGGTGGCGAACCGCCTGCTCGCCGAGCGGCCGTTCCCCATGCTCCCGGCGCGGGCGAGCCAGATGGGCCGGGGCCTGCCCGACCCCGCCGCCGCGCCGAACGTGGACGCCCGCGGCTGGTCGACGGCCGTGTCGCGGACGCTGATGGCCGAGCGCGTCATCCCCGGCCTGCGCATCCCCGACGCCGCCGGCTACCTCGCCGACCTGTCCGACGGCCGCGCCGCGGCCGTCGCCGGCGGGCCGCCCGAGGAGGCGCTGAAGGACGTGGCCGCCGCTTGGGCGAAGCGGAGCGAGGCGCTGGGCGTCGCCCGCCAGCTCTGGCACTACCGGCGCAGCCTCAACACGATGGCCACGTCGCCCGAGCCCCCGGCCCGGCCATGAGCGAGGGCGAGCCCGTCCCCTCCGACGCGATCCTGGCCGCCGCGGCCGACGACGGCGCGACGATCGTCTTCGACGTCCCCGCCTTCGTCCGTCGCGGCCAGGACGTCGCGTTCATGTTCGCCTCGCTCGACGACCGCTGCCGCAAGGGCCGGCTCGCCCTCCTCGACATGGTCCACATGCGGCTCCGCCAGTGGGCAAAGCTGGCGATCGGCCCCGAGGACTGGCGCGACGCCTTCCTTGCGCCGGTCGCCCCCCTGTGGGACGCCGCCTCCGCGCCGGAGCCGACGTGGGCCCGGTCGTCCGGCTCGCGCCGGGCGCGCCGCGCCGCGGGTCGCGACATCGCGGCGTCGGTCGGGCGGTTCAACACGCGCTGGGACGCCTTCGTCGGCCGGCTCGACCTGCGGCTCGTCAACGACGCCGTCGAGAATTACAACAGGTATTACGTGATCGAGAAAGAATGCGTGCTGGGCTCGGCCCGCCTGGCCGCGATGCACTTCGCGCCGATCGCGAAGGTCTCGGCGGGCTCGATCCTGTCGACCTTCCCGCCGCTCCCCGTCCCGGCCGTCGTCCCCTGACCGATCCGCCGCAACCCCGCGAGGACGCCCGATGTCGAACCGCCCGCGCCCGATCACGCTCCTGACGCTCGCGCCGTGGCTCCTGGCCGCGACCGTCGCCCGCGCCCAGGCCGTCCCGGAGGCGAGGCCCGTGACGGCCTCCGGTGTGACGTTCTCCGTCGCCTATCCGGAGAAGGTCGCGGACGGCAAGCCGATCACGGCACGCGTCTACGTCATGCTGGCCGGTCCGGGGTCGCCCGGCGAGCCCCGCAACGGCCCCAATTGGTTCAAGCCCCAGCCGATGTTCGCCGTCGACGTCCGCGACTGGAAGCCGGGCGAGCCCGTCGCGATCGACGCGAAGGCCGTCGGCTTCCCCGACACGCTCGACAAGCTCCCCGCCGGAGCGTACCGCGCCCAGGCCGTCGTCCGCGTCAACCCGGACACGGCCAAGATCGGCGACGGCGAGGGGAACCTGTTCGGCCCCGTCGTCGAGCTCAAGGCACCGGCCGACCCGTCGAAGCCGGTCGCGCTGGCCGTCGACCAGGCCGTGCCGGCTCGGGTGTTCCCGGAGACCGACCGCGTCAAGTACGCCGAACTCCCCAGCCCGATCCTCTCGGCGTTCTTCGGCCGTCCCATCAAGCATCAGGCGGGGGTGATCCTGCCGAGCAAGCCGACCGGGAAGAAGACGCCGGCCCTCTACATCATCACCGGCTTCGGCGGAGATCATTTCTCCGCGACCCGCTTCGCCGAAGACCCGAGGATGGCGTTCGGCCGGGACATGACCCGGATCGTCCTGAACGCCGACTGCGGCACCGGCCACCACGTCTTCGCCGACTCGGCCAACAACGGCCCGCGCGGCCGCGCGCTGGTCGAGGAGTTCATCCCCTACCTGGAGAAGACCTTCAACCTGATCTCCGACCCCCGCGCCCGGCTGCTCAACGGCCACTCGTCCGGCGGCTGGAGCAGCCTTTGGGTGCAGGTGGATCACCCCGACTTCTTCGGCGGCGTCTGGTCCACCAGCCCCGACCCGGTCGACTTCCGGGACTTCCAGCGCATCGACATCTACGCCCCGGGCGAGAACGCCTTCGTCGACCGCCGGGGCGAGCGCCGGCCGATCGCCCGCATGGGGACGAAGCCGATCCTCTTCTACCCCGACTTCTCGAAGATGGAGGAGGTCATAGGCCCCGGCGGCCAGCTCGGCTCGTTCGAGGCCGTCTTCAGCCCGAAGGGGGCCGACGGCCTCCCCGTCCAACTGTGGGACCGCAAGACCGGCGCGATCGACCCCGCGACCGCGAAGGCGTGGGAAGCCTACGACATCCGGCTGGTGCTGGAGCGGAACTGGCCGACGCTCGGGCCGAAGCTCGCCGGCAAGCTCCACGTCGTCACCGGCTCGCTCGACACCTTCTACCTGGAGGGGGCCGTCGAGAAGCTAAAGGCGTCGCTGGAGAAGCTGGGGAGCGATGCGGACGTCGAGATCATCCCGGGCAAGAACCACTCCGACATCCTCGACCGCGACCTGGCCGATCGGCTCGACCGCCAGATGAAGGCGGCCGTCGCGCCCGCGCTCGGTCAGGAGTGATCCGCCGCGTCGGAAGGCGCGGCGGACGGCCGCAACCGCCAGGAATCCCAGCATCGCGCCGAGCGTGTTCAGGACGACGTCGTCCACGTCCGTCACGCGCCGGCCCGTCCAGAGCTGGAGCGCCTCGACCGTCGCGCTGAGCAGGAATCCCGCCGTCGCGGCGCGCCGGAGCCGCCCCCCCAGGAAGCCGATCGCCGCGCCGAGCGGGAGCATCACGACGACGTTCTCGATGATGTTGACCCGCAGCGCGTCGCCGCCGGCGGAGACGTCGCGGGCGATGCTCCGGAACGGGATCAGGCTGAGGCGCTCCTCGATGGGGTAGCGACGGGAGTTCGAGTAGGCCAGCGTCAGCGCCAGGAAGACGAAGACGTGGGCCGAGAGGAGGGCAACGACGATCGAGCGGGGCACAGCGGGTCCTCGGGGCGTCGGGGGATGTCCGGGTCTTCCTCCCCGGCGTACGATGATGGAGGCCCATCGTGTCGCGAGGGGCGTCGCCAGGCAAGCCGAGGTCGCCCGCGGGCCTCGCGCCGCACCTCCAGACGGAGCCGATCATGCCCGTGCTCGATCGCGAGGAGTTCATCGAGCAGGCGTACTTCTTCCACGCCTTCCGCGAGCGCCTGGCCGACGGCGTCCCCTCGCAGGAGATCCTCGCGCGGATCGGCGAGGAGCTGCTCTCCACCACCAGGCTGCCGATGGCCGTCGGCTTCATCGCCACGGAGAGCAAGCTCTCCGGCCTGATGGCCCCGGCGATGCGCCAGCTCTCCCACTACTTCACGGCCTTCCAGGCCCACGTCGTCGCCCAGGCCGAGGCCGACCTCAGCCGCTTCCCGATGGAGCAGGCCCTCCTGATCCTGGAGCGCGAGGTCGAGTACAAGGCGAAGGGGGCCTCGCTCCCCGGCCTGTTCATCTACCAGTTCGAATCGCTGGCCCGCAACCGGCTCGGCTATACCAAGGGGCTGGGCGCGATGGCCGAGGACCCGATGTACGACGAGGACTGGCGCGACTACATCCTGACCCTGCTCACCCGCCTGGGCGACGTCGACTTCGCCGACCTCATCTTCGTCCGCTCGGCCTACTTCGCGAACGAGCGCCGGAAGCTCAACCCGGACTTCGTCCCCAAGTATCCGCCCCTCTTCGGCGAGAAGGAGGGGAAGATCGCGCGGGCCAACCGGGGCCGCGACCCGCTCTACCTCTTCTCCGCGCTCCAGCGCCAGCTCGGCTATCCCGAGGTCCCCCGGCCGAGGCGGCCCGACGGCGTGGAGGACCGGATCGCCCTGCTGGAACAGCGCGTGGCCCAGCTCGAAAGCCGGCTCAAGTTCATTGAGAGCGAGGGGAACGCCGCCGCGCCCGGCCTCGACATGAAGCAAGTGATGGTCAACCCCGAGGACACCGCCGGCATCCCCGCCGGCTGGTCCGCCCGACGCCTGGGATCGTGACGGAGATCGTCGAGATGAGAACCGCCGCCGGCCTGGCCCTGATCGTCGCCCTCGCCTCGACCGCCCGGGCGGATCCGCCCCCGCTCGCCTTCGACCGCGTCGTCATCGACGCCGACTTCCCCGGCGCGTACCAGGTGGAGGTGGCCGACGTCGACGGCGACGGCCGGCCGGACGTCGTAGCCCTGGGGGGGGACGTCTGCGCGTGGTATCAGAACCCCTCGTGGACCAAGCGGATCATCACCGACGGCAAGACCGCCCCGGGCGTCATCAGCAGCGCCGCGGCCGACCTCGACGGCGACGGCAAGGCCGAGGTCGCCATCGCCTACGACTTCGAGATGAACCAACCCCGCCGGGGTAAGCTCCTGCTCGCGAAGCCGGGAGCGAGCCCGGACCAGCCCTGGACGCTGATGCCGGTCGCCGACGTCGGCAGCATCCACCGCCTGCGCTGGGGGGACTTGGACGCTGACGGCAGGCTCGACCTCCTCGTCGCCCCGATCTTCGGCCCGGACGCCGCCCCGCCGGCCTACGACGACCCCGCCCGGATCTTCGCCTACACCGCGGTCGACGTCGCGGACGCCTCGCGCTGGAAGCGGCGGGAACTCGCCTCGCGGCGCGTTACGCACGCCATCGAATTCCAACCGAAATTCCCCCGCGCCCACAGCCCGACGCTGCTGGCGGCCGACAACGCGGGCGTGACCCTGGTGGACCCGTCGACGAGCACGATCGTTGACGACATCGTCCCGGGTGCCGACGGCCCCGCCCCGCGGCGAGGGGCCAGCGAGATCCACGTCGGTCGGTTCCGCGACGGCCGCCTCTTCCTGGCGACCGTGGAGCCCTGGCACGGCACCCAGGTCGCCATCTGGCCCCAGATCGACCGCGACCTCCGCTCGTTCGGCCCGCGCATCCTCCTGGACGACACGCTCGCCGACGGCCACGCCCTCTGGGTCGTCGACGTCGACGGCGACGGCCAGGATGAAATCTTCGCCGGCCATCGCGGCAAGGACCGCCGGGTCGCCGTCTATCGCCTCGACGACGCCACGAACGCCTGGCGGCGGACCATCGTCGACCCCGACGTGGCCGCCCAGGACCTCCGGGGCGGCGACCTCGACGGCGACGGCCGTCCGGACGTGGTCGCCGCGGGCGGTGCGACCCGCAACATCGTCTGGTATCGCCCCCGGTCGCGCTGATCGAGGGAGGAGGAACTTCCCGCAAAGTCTTGCGAAGAAGGAAGTTCGGGAAGTGGGCAGGGGGAGAGTTGAACTCCCGACACACGGATTTTCAATCCGTTGCTCTACCAACTGAGCTACCTGCCCGCCTGCATCGGCGAGAGGCATAGAATAGGGTTTCGGGGGGGCGGTTGTCAACATCGCCCCGGCCCGATCGCGGGAATCTCGGCCTCGCCGCCTCGCGGTTGAGGCAACCTCGGCCCGACGACCCCTCTTCATCCGTGTGGAGTCGACCTGGCGTCGGACCGGAGGGGAGACATGGCGAGACGGATTTCTGCGGCGTCGTTGGCGGGGTTCCGGACCCTCTGCAACCTGGGGACGCCCGCCGACCTGGGTGACGGGCGACTGATCGAGCGGTTCCTCGCGGCCGACGGCGAGGCGAGGGAACTCGCGTTCCGGGCCCTGGTGGACAGGCACGGGCCGATGGTCGTCCGGGCCTGCCGGAGCGTCCTGAAGGACGAGCACGAGGCGCAGGACGTCGCCCAGGACGTGTTCCTGACGCTCGCGCGACGGGCCGCGACCCTGCGGCGACGCGAGGCGATCGGCCCCTGGCTGCACCGCGTCTCCCTGCGGGCCGCCCTGCGCTCCCGACGCGAGTCCGCGCGCCGGGCCGAGGTCGGGCGGGCGCTGGCGGGGGCGGCCCCCGTCGGCGCGCAGGCCCGCCCCTTCGACGACGCGGCCGAGATCCTCCACGAGGAGATCGACCGGCTGCCGCGGCGCTCGCGCGAGGCGGTCGTCGCCTGCGACCTCGAGGGGCTGGCCTACGCCGCCGCCGCGGCGAGGCTGGGAATCCCCGTCCGCACGTTCCAGAGCCGCCTGCATCGCGGCCGGACCCGGCTCAAGCTCGCGCTGATCCGCCGCGGCGTCGGCCTGGGCCTGGCCGACCTGGTCGTGAGGTCGCGCGTCGAGGCGGCCCCCATTTCCGCGTGGGCCCACGGCGTCGCCCGAAGGGCGGGCGGGGAGCTTGCCCTGCCGTCGGCGGTCGCGTGGCTCGCCCGCTGCGCAGCGGTCCTGGTCGCCGGGACGGCCATCGCCGGGGCCGGCTCGCTGGCGACCGCCCCGGCGGCCCTGTCTGCCGCCCAGGAGCCGGAAACGAAGCCGAAATCGACCTCCCCGGCACCCGCAACCGCCGCGCTACTCGCCCCGTTCGACCGCGACGAGGCCCGGCGCGTGCTGCGCGAGGCGTCCTGGGACCTACTGGCGATCGGCCGCTATGAGCGCGACATCGGCCGCGATCCGGCGGGCTTCGACCAACTGGCGATCGGTGCCGTCGCCGCCGCCCAGGCGAAGGCCGGCGACCCCGATGGAGCTCGCCGAACTCTGGAGGCCGCCGAGAAGAAGTTGATCGAAGCTCGCGCGAAGAGGATACCGGCCGGTATCCCAGACTTCGGCCCGTTCGTCTCCCTCGCGCGCACGGCGCAGGATGTCGGCTTTCCCGACCTCTCCCGCCGATTGATCGACGCGGCCGAGGCCGGGTTCCAACCGGGGCGGGACGGCAAGATCGTCCTGGTCGTCCCGCCGTCGGACGTCCTCGGAGGTCGTAACATCAGTTCTCTGGATTGGGGCTCATCATCGCCGATCCTTTACCTATCGGACGCCGTCCACCTGCTTCGGCGCCAGGGACGGCCCGAGCAGGCCGCCCTGCTGGCCCGTCGCGCCCAGAGGGTCGTCGTCGACCTGCTTCCGAGGCTCAAGCCGGACGTGCGTGAGTATGCGCGGGATAGCGTCTTCACCGCCATTCGCGTCGCCTCCGTCGCCATCCTCGCGGGTGTGCATGACGATTTCGACGAAGCGATCCAAGAAGGAGGGCTCCAGCCCGATGACCGTCCGAGGCTGATGCAACAACTCCTGCACGACGCCCAGGGGGCGGACGCCGAATCCTCGCTTCGGCTCCTTTCGATCGTCAGGAAGGGGATCGCGGAGGGCCGGGCCAGCCGGCTCGAAGAGGTCGGGACGGCTTCTCTCCTCGCAGCCGCCGGAGAGGGCGATGAGGTCCGGGAGCTGATCCGCGGCGGACTGGCCCGTCGCCCTGGCCCCTCGACGCTTGGGGGGGAAATCGCGGTGTATATCCTGCTGAATGCGTCTCGGCTCCAGGCCGGGGCCGGCCACCGCGACGAGGCGCTCGCGACGCTCCGCCTGGTCGCCGAATGGCCTCCGGATCGTCCTCGCAATGAGCTTGCGCCCCGGTCGATCGAATCGATCGCCGACCGGCAGGCGGAACTGGGCGATTGCGACGGGGCTGCGAAGACGCTGGAGTTGATCCCCGAGGGCGGGCGCACCTCGGCCGTGCTTCTGAAGCTCGCCCGGGGGTTCGCGATCGACGGCCGGGAGGATCGGGCGTCGGAGTTTCTCACAATGGCCCGCGCCAACTGGCGCGAGCCGCCGGCCGACTTCAAGAAGGCCCTGTTCGACGATCCCCGCGCGCTGCGGGCGTCGCTCGACGTCCTGGTCTCCCAGTTCGCCTACCTCGATCGGCTCGACGAGTCCGTGACCTTGGTGCGGGGCCTCCCCGACGAGCAGGAGCGTCAGATGGCCTACGGCGGCATGGTGCAGATCCAGGCGGAGCGGGGCGCGTTCGCCCGTGCTTTGAGACTGGCCAAGGCCGACGAAATTCGCGACCGACCCGCGATCGGCTACAAGTACCTCGCGAACGGGATCCGCTGGCGGCTGGAGGCGGAAGCGAGGCTCAAGAAAGCGATGAATCCGGCCCCGCCTCGGTGATCGGGCGGATCTCCACCAGGTTGTCGAAGAACGTCGCGCCGCCGCCCATGTCGGAGAGGGCGGAGGGGGTGGTGGCGTTGACGTTGGAACGACCGGGGGAGAGCTTGTTCCAGTAGATCCCCGCGGCGACGGCCACGCCGGGGCGGACGGCCCCGGTGAGCGCGACGCGGGCGCGGAAGGAGCCGCGGGCGTTGAAGACCTCGACCCAGGCACCGTCGGCCACGCCGCGGGCCCGCGCGTCGGCGTCGGCCATCTCGACCGTCGGGTCGCCGGCGGCCTCGCGATGGCGCGGGGAGTCGGCGAACGTCGAGTTCAGGAACGACGGCCGCGGAGGGCTCAGAAGCTGGATCGGGTATCGCGACGCCAGGTCGGGGCGCGACTGCGGGTCTTCCAGCGGCGGAATGTACGTCGGCAGCGGGTCGAAGCCGTCGCGCGCCATCCGTTCGGAGTACAGCTCGCACTTGCCGGACGGCGTGGGGAAGACGCCGTCGGCGAACGGGGCGTAGGGCTCGGGGAGGTTCAGGCGGATCGATCCCTCCGCCTCCAGCCGTTCGAGCGTGACCCCGCGCAGCGACGGGCCGTCGCCCAGGGCCTCGCGGATCAAGGTCTCATCGTCGGGGAACAGCTCGGGCTCGAAGCCCATGCGGGCGGCCAGGGCGCGGAAGACGTCGGCGTTGGAGCGACACTCGCCGCGGGGCTCGATCGATCGGGGGTTGTACATGACCTCGTGATGGCCGTAGGAGCCCATCAGGTCGACGTGCTCGAGCTGCGACGTCGCCGGCAGGACGACGTCGGCGTGATCGACGGTGTCGGTCGGGAACAGCTCGTGGACCACCGTGAAGAGGTCGTCGCGCCGCAGCCCTTGCAGCACCTTCGCCTGGTTCGGGGCCACGGCGGCGGGGTTGCTGTTGTAGACGTAGAGCGCCCGGACCGGCGGCCCCGGCAGTTCCCCCGCCAGCGCCTCGCCGAGCTGGTTCATGTTCACCAGCCGCGTCCCGGGGGGCGAGAGGTCCGGGCGGGTCAGGCGGAAGGCGTCGAAGTCGTAGGTCCCGCTCGTGGTGAGCAAGGCCCCGCCGCCGTGGTGTCGCCACGATCCGATCACCGCCGGGAGGCAGGCGATGGTCCGCACGGCCATCCCGCCGCCGTGGTGGCGCTGCATGCCGTAGTTCAGGCGGATCAGCGAGGGCTGCTCGGTCGCCAGCCGGCGGGCGAACGCCTCGATCGTCGCGACGTCGACGCCCGTGATCCCGGCCACGCGGTCGGGCGGATACTCTTCCAGGACGCGGGCGCGGAGCCGGGGGGCGCCGACGGTCGCCCGCTCCAGGTAGTCGCGGTCTTCCAGGCCGTCGCGGAAGATGACGTGCATGAGCCCCAGCGCCAGGGCGGCGTCGGTGCCGGGGCGGGGCTGGACGTGCCAGTCGGAACGCTCGGCGGTCGGGCTGCGGTAGGGGTCGACCGTGACGATGGTCGCGCCGCGCCTCTTGCGGGCCTCGACCATCAAGCTCCACAGGTGGGAGTTGGTGTTGGCGGTGTTCGACCCCCAGTTCACGAGGAGCTTGCAGCGAGCCGCCGCCAGGGGATCGGCCCCGAGCCGGCCGCGGCCGACGGTGTACTCGTAGCCGACGCCCCCCGCCGAGGCGCAGATGGTGCGGTCGAGCTGCGACGCCCCCATCCGGTGGAAGAACCGCCGGTCCAGGCTGCTCGCCTGGATCTTCCCCATCGTGCCGTAATAGCTGTACGGCAGGATCGCCTGCGGGCCGTCGGGCGACGCCGCGACCTCCCGGAACCGCTCGGCGATCGTCCCCAGCGCCTCGTCCCAGGTGATCCGTTCGAACCGGCCCTCGCCCTTCGGCCCGACCCGCTTCATGGGGTTAAGTAGGCGACGGTCGCTGTAGACGCGATCGAGGTATCTCGCCATCTTCCGGCAGAGGAAGCCGCGCGTGAACGGATGGTCGGGATCCCCCTTCAGGCCGACCGCCGCGCCGGACCGGATCGTCACGACCATGCTGCACGTGTCCGGGCAGTCGAGCGGGCAGACGTTCTTGACGACCGTCGAATCCTCGGCCATGCGCGGGCTCCTCACTCGGGGCGACCCTCGATTCTACACGCCGACGCCCCTCCGCGACCGGCCTTGTACAATTGTCGGTTTCCGCTAGAATCCCCGCCGGCGGTCTGATACCTATGGACGGGGGATCACGCCCAACTTCGAAGCCGAAGCCGTTGGTGGAGCCGGGATGCACGAATCGACGCGCCAGCCGAGACGCCGAATCGCCCGATCTCGCGGACTGCGGAAGCGTTGCGCCGTCGCCCTGGCGCTCGTCGCGGCCTCGGCGTGCGGCTGCACCCGCAAGTATTATCGCGACTTCGCGGACCGTGACGTCTACGCGATCCTGGACAACCGCCTGTTCGACTGGCGCTGGCGGGTCCCCAAGCGGACGGTGGAGGCCGACCCGAGGGGCCGCATGGGGGACGTGAAGGACCCCAACCACGAGCCGATCCCCCCCGACGAGCCCGGCGCGCGGAAGTACCAGGTCTCCGGCGCGTTCCCGTTCGAGTACCACGGCTGGAAGAAGCGCGGCGGCGAGCCGATCGAGTTCCTGGACTGGCAGCGCAACGTCGAGACCGGCGACGACGGCCGCCTGCTGCTCGGCCGCGACTCGGTGATGCGCGAGGCGATCGTCAACAGCCGCGAATACCAGTTCGCGTACGAGGACCTGTACCTCCAGGCCCTGGCCCTGACGCTGGCGCAGTTCCAGTTCATGATCCAGGGGTACAGCCGCAACGGGCTGTTCTTCCAGCACCTCGGCAACTACAAGAACGACAGCAACCAGCTCCAGCTCAACACGAACACCGGCTTCACGCGCGAGTTCATGACGGGTGCCCAGCTCCTGGTGGACTTCGCCAACACGGTCGTCTTCGAGTATTCGGGCAAGGGCTTCGACATCGCCTCGCCCGGCCTGGCGATCAACTTCACCCAGCCGCTATTGCGCGGGGCGTGGGCGCGGATCGCCACCCAGGCGCTGTCGCTCCAGGAACGCGGCGTCCTGTACGCCTTGCGCGACTTCGCGCACTATCGCCGCGGGTTCTACGTCGGGCTGGTCGCGCAGCCGGGATACCTCGGGCTGTTGAATCAGCTCCAGCTCCTCCGCAACGTGGAGGAAAACCTCCGGTCGCTGGAGCGGACGCTCCCGCAATACGAGGCCGAGCGGTCGTTCGGCCTCAAGTCGGTCCTGGAACTCGACCAGGTCCGCCAGCAGTACCAGCAGACTCAGCTCTCGCTGCTCCAATCGGAGGCGGGCCTCCAGACGTCGCTGGACGCCTACAAGATGCAGCTCGGCCTGCCGCCCGAGCTGGCCGTGAAGCTGGACGACTCGGTCCTCGAGCCGTTCCAACTCAACGACCCGCGCCTGGACGTCCTCCGCGAGCGGAACCAGGAACTCTACCTGGCCCTGATCGCGAAGCTGGACGGGACGCCCCCCGCGGAGATGGAGCGGATCGCCGGCGGCCTGCTCGAATCCCTGGGCCACCTCCAGACCATCCGGGCGGAGGCCGCCGACGAGGTGGGGAAGCTGCGCGGCCGCCTGGCGGCGGAGCACGCCGCCGGGTTCCGGGGCCCGGACGCCGAGGAATACCGGGCGTACAACCGCCGCAAGGACCAGCTGGCCGGGGAGGTCGCCGAGGTCCTCCAGGCCACGCGGCTGTCCCTGGCCGACGACCGCGACCGGGCCGAGGCCCTGAAGGCGAGGCTCGCCGGCGCCACCGAGGCCGTCGCCAGGGACGTCTACCCCGAGTTGGAGAGGGCCGTCAACCGGGACCTGCGCTCGCGGCTCTCCGAGGTCTTCGTCGCCCAGACCCAGGCCCGCGTCTACCTGATCGAGCTGAAGCCCGTCGACCTGACCGTCGACCAGGCCATCCAGATCGCGCTGGACAACCGGCTCGACCTCAAGAACGCGCTGGCGCGGGTGACCGACGCCTGGCGCAACATGGAGGTGGAGGCGAACTCGCTCCAGGGCTTCCTGAACTTCAACTACTCGTCGAACCTGCTGGCGGCGCCGAATCACGGGACATGGTTCCGGTTCGACTCGTCGGCCAGCCCGCACCGCGTCGGCGTCACCTTCGACGCGCCGATCAACCGCCGGATCGAGCGCAACGCCTACCGGGCCTCGCAGATCACCTTCCAGCGCGCCCGCCGCTCCTACATGCAGACCCGCGACGAGATCGTCCGCCAGGTCCGCGAGGAGATGCGCGAACTCCTGCTGAACCGCAAGCAGTTCGACATCGGCCGCGAGCAGATCATCACGACCTCGCGCCAGATCGAGCAGGCCGAGTACGCCCTCCAGGGGGACCCGGAAGGCCGGCCTGTGACCCTCAACCTCCTGGACGCCCTCCGGGCCCTCCTCACCGCCCGGAACACGCTCATCGGGACCTGGGTCGGCTACGAGACGGCCCGGATGAACCTGTATCGCGACTTCGACCTGATGGACATCGACGCCAACGGGATCTGGACCAATGAGAACGACGCCCAACTCCTCCCCGCCGCCCTCAAGCTCGCCGCCGGACGGCCGGCCGTCAGCCTCGCCATCCCCGCCGTCGTCCCCGACCTCGACGCCCCCCAGCGCGACCGCGACGCCATCATCTCCGACCTCAAGCCCGGAGATCGCGAGGCCCCCGAGCTCCCCGGCGAGCCCGCCTCCGGGGCCGGCCCGCTCGACGACGCCCAGCTCGGCACCGACGTCGGCCCCGACGACCTCCCCCCCGCCCCCGCCGACGCTCCGGGCCCCTTCGCCCCGCGGTAAGAGGCGCGGCGTCCCCTGGCGGCTGGTCGCCATGCTGGCCGCCGCGGCGGGGGTCGCGGCGGCCGGCTATTTGGGCGTGCTCAACGGCTGGACCGCCTCGCGCGCGGGGGACCTGCCCCTCTCGTCGCCCACCAAGCGCGCGACCCTCAGCATCACCGTCTCCGAGCGCGGGACCGTCGAGAGCTGCGTCACCGTCGACGGCATCTGCGAATTGGACGGCGCCCAGAACAAGATCAGCTACCTCATCCCCGAGGGGACCAAGGTCAAGAAGGGGGACGTCGTCGCCAAGTTCGACGGCTCGGAGATCCAGAAGAACATCGCCCAGCAGGAGATCAAGCACAAGCAGGCCCTCACCCGGATCGAGACGACCCAGCAGGAGATGGAGATCGAGCGCAACAAGGGCGAGAGCGACCTCATCGCCGCCAAGGTCGAGCTGACCCTGGCCCGGCTCGACCTGGAGAAGTACGAGCAGGGCGACTACCCGGCCGAGATCACCAAGCAGGAGGGCGAGATGACCCTCAAGAAGACGAACATGCAGGCCGAGTCCGCCAAGCTGGAGCAGTACAAGGCCCTGATGAAGAAGGGCTTCAAGACGTCGGAGGAGGTGCGGATCCAGGCGTCCAAGGTCGCCGCCGAGGAGCTGGACTACTCCAGCTCCGTGCAGCTCCTCGAGGTCAAGAGGAAGTTCGAGCACCGTCGCAAGACCACCGAATATTCCTCCAAGGCCGACCAGGCCGCGAAGAAGGTGGACCAGGCCGCGGCCACCGCCAAGGCGCAGGTGGCCAAGGCCGCCAGCGAGTACGAGGCCGCCAAGGCCACCTCGGGCATCGAGGAGCAGCAGCTCAAGACCTACCAGGCCCAGATGGAGAAGACCGTCATCAAGGCCGAGCAGGACGGCATCGTCGCCTACAGCAACGAGCGCTACTGGGACCCCTCCAGCCAGGTCCGCGAGGGCGCGACCGTGTACTCGCGGCAGAAGATCTTCAGCCTGCCGGACATGACGCGGATGCAGGTGAAGGTCAACATCCACGAGTCGCTCATCAAGAAGATCAAGGCCGGCCAGAAGGCCGAGGTCCGCATCGACGCCTTCCCGAACATCGTGTTCATTGGGACGGTGAAGTCGGTTTCGCAGCTCGCCGACTCCAGCTCCTCGTGGCGGACCGGCGGCGTGAAGGAGTACACCACGATCGTCGTCATCGACGACCTCGTCGGCCAGGACCTCAAGCCGGGCATGACGGCCGAGGCCCGCATCCTCGTCGGCGAGCTGAAGGACGTCCTCGTCGTCCCGATGCAGGCCGTCGCGGAGCACCGCGGCGACTTCTTCGCCTTCCTGATCGTCGGCGAGGACATACGCATGCAGAAGGTGAAGGTGGGCGACAACAACGAGAAGCTCGTCCAGGTGCTCGAAGGGTTGAAGGAAGGCGACGTCGTGGCCCTCGACGCCCACGCCCGCGCCGCGGCCCACTTCAAGGCCGAGGACGCCAAGGACGGCGGGGCGGACGAGAAGAAGCCCGAGACGACGCCGGCCCCCGAGACCAAGGGGCCGTGAGGCGGCGTATTCAAGGGAAGGGCGTTTGCGATCGTCGTCTTCCCCCCCGGCGGGGGAAGACAGACCCCGAAGGGGTCAGTTGAGGGGGACGCGAAGCACGGGTGCCGTCGGGCTCCGAAGGGCCGCCCATGCCGGCCGTCGCGAATCCCGAAGGCCGTCCGGCGCGTCGTCCCCCTCATCCGGCCCTCCGGGCCACCTTCCCCCGCCAGGGGGGAAGGACGTCATGAGAGCCCCGAACCATCTTCCGGAACAGGCTCCGCGATGCATCGCCTCTACAACGCGGTCAAGTCGGCCCTGCGGAACCTCACGCTGCACAAGCTGCGGGTCCTGCTGACGATCCTCGGCCTGATCTTCGGCGTCTCCTCGGTCATCGCCATGCTGGCCATCGCCGAGGGCGCCAGCGCCGAGGCCCAGCGCCAGATCGCCGAGCTGGGGGCGACCAACATCATCGCCCGCAGCTCCAAGCCGGTCGACGAGGTGAACCCCTCCAAGGCGAACGCCGAGAGCTTCATCTTCAAGTACGGGCTCACCTACCGCGACTTCGACCGGATCGTCGAGACGATCCCCACCGTGGTCGGCGCGACGGCCGTCCGCGAGTTCCCCCAGAGCCTCCGCCACTTCGACCGCGAGATCGAGGGCCGGGTCGTCGGCGTCGGCGCCGGCTACTTCGCGCTCACGAACCAGAAGGCCGCGGAGGGCCGGTTCTTCGGCGACGCCGACCTCTTCTACATCGCCAACGTCGTCGTCCTGGGGGCGGAGGTGGCCGAGCGCCTGTTCCCCTACGGCAACCCGGTGGGCAAGAGCATCCGGATCGGCGACCAGCACT
>Ga0209958_1001353_pt1 | contig 19580 bp, 17 predicted proteins | sample ThiBio_inoc_plan_FD_183942 | JGI IMG/M metagenome (GOLD analysis project Ga0209958, IMG submission 183942) | Wastewater bioreactor microbial communities from Cape Town, South Africa - Thiocy_inoc_plan (SPAdes) | ecosystem: Engineered > Bioremediation > Thiocyanate > Unclassified | place: South... | reverse complement strand
GTACTTCACCGGCGCCGGAAACTCACCGGCCTGGAATGGCGCGCGCATGCGCCGGGCCTCGCTGGCGGGCACCTCGCCGCGGAACACCAGGGTCTCGGTGCCCCGGCTCACGCCGCTGTGCAGGGCACGCACGCGCACCTCGCCTTCGCGCAAGGGGGGCAGGGTCTCCGCGCGGATCTCGGCGCGCAAGGGCCCGGTGATCCAGCAGGCCTGGGCCGTGGCGGCGGTGGTGGCGGCGGTCAAGGTGGTGGGCGGTGGCGTGGGTCGGACCGGACAGCAGGGCTTGCGCCCAGGCGCCAAGACGAGGAACCTCAGGGTTCGCCGTTCATCTTAGAGGCCCCCTCGCGCCAACGCCATGCACCCCGCCGCCGCGACCCTCGCCCCGCCGGCCCTGGACCCGGCCCTGCGGCTGCAGGCCGCCCGCGCCCTGGCCGGCGCGGGGCTGGCGCTGCTGCTGGCGGCCGGCGGCATCGGCCTGTGGGGTGGACTGGGCCTGGACTACCCGCTCAAGGCCCTGCTGGCCTACGCCCTGGGCGCCGCGCTGGTGTGGCGCGGCCTGGCCCTGGGTGGCCACCCGCACCGCCGCTTCGGCGCGGCCAACCGCGTCACGCTGGGCCGCCTGGCCGGCATGGCGCTGGTGGCCGCGCTGCTGGGCGAGGCCGTGCCCGCCGCGCCGCCCTCGGCCCAGCCCGGGGGTGGCTGGGCGCTGATCGCCTGGGCGACGGTGGTCGCGCTGCTGGACGCGTTGGACGGCACCCTCGCCCGCCGCCAGGGCCTGGCCAGCCCCTTCGGCGCGCGCTTCGACATGGAGACCGACGCGGCCTTCCTGCTGGCGCTCAGCGCCCTGGTCTGGCAGGCCGGCCAGGCGGGGCCCTGGGTGCTGGCCTCAGGCCTGATGCGCTATGCCTTCGTGGCCGCCGCCGCGTGCTGGCCCTGGCTGGGCGGCCCGCTGCCGCCCAGCGTGCGCCGCCAGGCGGTGTGCGTGGCGCAGATCACCGCGCTCATCGTCTGCCTGGGGCCCAGCGTGCCGGCGCCGCTGGCCTCGGCCCTGGCGGCGGGGGCGCTGCTGCTGCTCGGCGCCTCGTTCGGCACCGACATCGTCTACCTGGCGCGCCAGCGCGCCGCCGCCCCGGAGACCCGCGCATGAACACCGTCCCCGCCCCCTTCGCCCCCCTGCCCCCCCACCCGCGCCGCCGCCTGCTGGCCGCCGGCGCCGCCCTGGCCGCCGCGCTGCTGCTCCCTCCCACGGCCGCGATGGCCCAGGCCGCGCGCTACGAGCTCGACCCCGACCACATCACCATCGCCTTCCTGGTCGAGCACATCGGCTATGCCAAGGTGCTGGGCCTGTTCCGCTCCGCGCGCGGCAGCTACCGCTTCGACGAGGCCAGCGGCACGCTGACGGACGTGCGCATCGAGGTGGAGACCGCCAGCGTCTTCACCAATCAGCGCAAGCGCGACGAACACCTCAAGGGCCCGGACTTCCTCAACAGCGGCGAATTCCCGCGCATGGTCTTTACCGCCAGCGGCGCCAAGCGCACCGGCGAGCGCCAGTTCGAGGTCGCCGGCCAGCTGGAGCTGCTGGGCAAGGCCCTGCCGCTCACCCTGCAGGCCACTTGGAACAAGAGCGCCGAGTCGCCTCTGGGCGGGCCGGGCCGCAAGCCCTACACCATGGGCGTATCGGCGCGCGGCAGTTTCAAGCGCAGCGCCTACGGCATGAACTACGCGGTGGCCAACGGCTGGGTGGGCGACGAGGTGCCGCTTATCATCGAGTTCGAGGCGGTGCGGCAGTGAAGGCCCGGCCCGGTCGGCGGCGCGCGCCACCGGCCGGTCGGGCGTTCACGCGCGCCGGGCGATCACGCCAGGGCGGGCGCCGAGAGGTAGGCCTCGCCGTCGGCCAGCAGGCGGTCGAAGTGCGCCTGCACGGCGTCCAGCAGGGCCGCGTCGCGGCCGGCGTCCAGCCCGGCGAAGGCCTGGCCGTGGTAGTCCCCCCGCCAGCACAGCACCCCGCGCAGCGAGCCCTCCCGCGCGTGGATCTCGCGGATCGTGCGGCACTCGCCGTCCTCCAGGGCATTGGGGTGGTGCAGCGCGTACCACACGGCCAGCGCCGCGCCGAAGGCCAGGCCCGAGGCAGGCACGCCGTGGGCCTGCGCCATCGCCAGGCTGCCGAAGACTCGCTCATCGCGCTGCAGCTTGCGCAGCGGGTCGCGGCCCACGCGAGCGCAGGGGTCCTTGAAGGCATGGGCGCAGCGGCGGCGGAAGGTGTGCACGAATTCCGACAGGTGCGGCCCCAGCGCCGGGAACCGGGCCCTGAGCGCGGGGGCGAGTTCCACGTCCAGCAGATGGTCCATCAGGGCCTGCACGCGCACATCGCCCATGGCGTGACCGATGGTGGGGTAGCCCAGCAAGGCCGCGTACCAGGCAATGATGGCGTGCGTGCCGTTCCACAGCCGGTTCTTGAGCGCCTGGACCTCGCCGATGTCGTCCACGGTGTCGATCTGGCGCAGGTGCTCCAGCAGCTCGCCGCCCCGCTGCGCGTACAGCGGCATGTCGGTCTCGCTGTTGAACAGGATCAGGTGCAGCGGCGCCAGGGCGCTGGCCGGGGCGCCAGCGTCGCGCAGGGTGCTGACGATGGGCGAGATCGCCTCGGCCTGGTCGTCGCCGATGCCGTAGTCCGGCGCCGCCGTCTCCAGCGCAGCCTCGCGCACGGCGGCGACGTTCTTCTCGTACAGGTCGTGCTTGATGCGCAGCTGGCGCAGCAGCGCCTCCTCGGACAGCTTGGAGACGATGCGCGTGACCACCGTCTCACAGAAGTGCGTGCGTTCCAGCGCCTGCTCGGCCTGGCGCGCCGGCAGCCGCTCGCGCAGGGCGCTGGCCACCTGCGCCTGCACGAAGCGCGCACCGCCCACCTTGTTGAGCACCACCAGCACCGTCAGCGAGCGGCCGTGCGCAGCGAAGCGCTCGGCCAGGCCCCGGGCGATCACCGGGGCCTGGGCCACCATGGCCTGCTCGGGCAGGCACAGGGCCACGATCTCGCAGTCGCGGTACATGCCGGCGACGGCCGCGTCGTCGGCCGCGTCCACCAGGCGCATGCGCTGGATGGTCTGGTCAAAGGCCAGGCTGCCGTAGCGCACGCTGTACTTGCCGAAGGCGTTGACGGCGTCGCGCAGCAGCGCGTTGCCGGTGGAGGCGATGATCTCGCCCGGCCGGGTGTAGCCGTCCCAGTGCGAGAACACCTGCGCCAGATAGCCGCCGCCCATGGCGCCGAAGCCATGGATGCCGGCCTTGAGCTGGTTGACCGCCTGAGGGAAGGGCTCGGTGAGGGCCGGCATGGGCAGCCGGGGCGTGCAGGCCGCCAGCTCCTGCAGGAAGCCGCGCAGGCTGGCGTAGCGCGCGAAGGCACGCTCGGCCACCGCCGGCCGCGGCGGCTTGATGTCCTCGACCAGGATGGCCAGGCCGCCGGCGTCGGCCGCGGAACGCAGGCCGTTCTCGGAGTCCTCGAACATCAGGCAACGCTCGGGCTGGCTGTTCAGGGCCTCGGCGGCGCGCAGGAAGATCTCCGGGTGCGGCTTGCCCTGCTTCACCTCGTCGCCGCAGACGCAGAGGTCGAAGTACTTGAAGATGTTCGCGTTGATGAGGTATTCCTCGGCGATGGCGCGCCGGCTGGAGGTGGCCACCGCCATCTTCAGCCCCGACTTGCGCAGGCGCTCCAGCACCGGCAGCAGCCCGGGCTTGACCGGCACCCCGTGCGTGCGCACATGCTGCAGCTCCAACTCGTCGGCGCGGCGGCGGATGTCGGCGTACGGGAAGGCCGCTCCATAGTGCTGTTTGGCAAGTTCTTCAGCCTTGGTGGCGCTCAGGCCCAGCGAGCCCATGAGCACATCCTCGGTGAAAGGCTTGCCGAACAGTTCTTCGGCGGCCTGCGACAGGGTACGGAACCTCAGTCGCTCTGTGTCGAACATGGTCCCATCCATATCGAAAATGGCGGTATCGATCGTCTTGTTCTTGAATTGAAGCATCCAGGTCCTTTCTGCGGTCTTGTGGCGGGAAAAAAAACCGGCCATTGTGAAGCAAGCGGGAAGGCGCCCCCATGACGGCCGTTACCGCGGGCCGCGCCGCGCTGGCGTTTGTGCTGCTCAACACCCTGCTGACCTTCGAAAACCGGTGGCCCGGCCTGGGCGTGCGTTTCATGCCGCGCCTGTCCTTCGAGCTCTGCCTGGGCCTGGCGCTGCTGGCGGCCTGGGTGGCCTGGCGTGGCGCCCCCTCGGCGCGCGCGGCCACGGGGCTGGCGCTGGGCGCCGTGGCGCTGGCGGCGGCACGCTACGCCGACGTGACCGCGCCCGCCATGATGGGTCGCCCGGTCAACCTCTACTGGGACGGCCGCTATGCGCTCGACCTGGTGGCGCTGGCGGCGCGGTCCTGGCCGGCGTGGCAGGTGGCCCTCGCGGCGCTGGCCTTGCCGCTGGGCGCGGCCCTGCTGCTGGCGCTGGCGCGCTGGGCCATCGACGCGCTGTCTCAGGCACTGGCCGCCTGGCCGGCGCTGCGGCGCGGCAGCCTGTTGTCGGCCGCCGCGCTGGGCCTGTGCTTCGCCGCCTACGTGCCCGGCCAGCGCGACACGCGCTGGTTCTTCTCGCTGCCGCTCGCGCCCACGCTGTGGAACCAGGCCAGGCTGTTCGCCCAGGTGCTGGGGCCGGGGCGCGGCGAGGCCGCGCTGGGCGCCGGTCCGGCCTTCGACACCGACCTGCAATCGCTGCGCGGCGCGGACGGGGCGCGCGCGGCCGACGTGCTGCTGCTGTTCGCGGAGTCCTACGGCGCCGTCGCGCTGGACGACGCGGCCCTGTCGGGCGCGCTGGCGCCGGCGCGCGAGCGGCTGCAGGCCGCCATCGACGCCAGCGGGCGGCGCGTGCTGTCGGCCCGCGTGCGCGCGGCCACCTTCGGCGGCGCCTCGTGGCTGTCGCACGCCAGCCTGCTGTCGGGCCTCGCCATCACCGACCCGGCGCTTCACAACCTGCTGATGGCCAGCCAACGGCCCACGCTGGTGAGCCTCTTTGCGCGGCACGGCTACCGAACGGTGGGCTGGATGCCCGGCATCAAGCGCGCCTGGCCCGAGGGTGCCTTCTACGGCTTCGAGCGCTTCGCCGACGACGTCCAGCTGGGCTACCGCGGCCCGGACATCGGCTACTGGCGCATCCCCGACCAGGTGGCCATGGCACTGCTGCACGAACAGGAGCTGGGCGCACCGCCCGCCACGCGCCGGCCGGTGTTCGCGGTGTTCCCCACGGTGAGCACGCACGCGCCTTTCCAGCCGCTGCCGGCGCTGCTGGACGATCCGCTGCGCGGCCCGCCCCCGGGCACCTCGGGCCAATCGGGCCGCGCGGGCTATCCCGACAGCCTGCGCTACCAGTTCCAATGGCTGGCGCGCCACCTCGAGCGCACGGCCGGCCAGGGACTGGTGCTGATCGTCGTCGGCGACCACCAGCCGCCCGGCGGCGTGGCGGGGCGCGACGCCCCGTGGGACGTGCCGGTGCACCTCATCACCAGCGACGCCACGCTGGCCGGGCGGTTCCAGGCCCTGGGCTTCACGCCCGGCCTGCAGCCACAGGGGCCGGCGCTGGGGGCGATGCACGATCTGACGCGCTGGCTGCTGCTGGCCTTCGACGGCCGGGCCGAGCCGCACTGAATCCACCCGAACGCAAAGCCCATGCCGCTCCGACGCTCATCCCCCCCGGCCCTGCTGGCCTTGCCGCTGCTGCTGGCCGCCTGCGCCGCGCCCCCACCCGCCACCGACACCCTGGGCATTGCCTTCGTGCGGGTGCCGGCGGGCGAGTTCTCGATGGGCAGCGACGAGCCGGCGTCGAGGCTCGCGGCCAGCTACCCTGGCCTGGAGCCGTCCCGCTTCGAGGGCCTGTCCGACGAAGCGCCGGTGCACCGCGTGCGCATCACCCGGCCCTTCGAGATGGCCCGCCACGAAGTCACGGTGGGCCAGTTCCGCGCCTTCCTCCAGCGCTCGGGCCACGTGCCCGAATCCATCGCCGACGGCACCGGCGGCTATGGCTACAACCCCGCCTACGACCCGGCCACCACCCCCCGGCGCGACGCCTTCGAGGGCCGCTCGCCCCGCTACTCCTGGCAGAACCCGGGTTTCGCGCAAGGCGACGACCACCCCGTGGTCAACGTCACGTGGAACGACGCCACCGCCCTGGCCCGCTGGCTGACGCAACAGGAAGGCCGGACCTACCGCCTGCCCACCGAGGCCGAATGGGAATACGCCTGCCGCGCCGGCGGCACGGGCCGCTACCAGCACGGTGACGACCCGGCGGGCCTGGTCCGCGTGGGCAACACCTTCGACGAAGACGCCGCCGCCAACTGGCCCGCCTGGCGCGACCGCGCCCTGCCCGGCCGCGACGGCCACGCCTTCACCGCCCCCGTGGGCCGCTACGCCCCCAACGCCTTCGGCCTGCACGACCTGCACGGCAACGTGTGGGAATGGGTGTCGGACTGGTACGGCGAGGACTACTACGCGCGCTCCCCCACCGAGGACCCCCAGGGCCCGGCCGATGGCAGCGTCAAGGTGCGGCGCGGCGGCTCCTGGCACACCTGGCCGCTGTACGCGCGCTGCGGATTCCGCAACTGGAACACCGTGCAGACGCGGTACACGCTGGTGGGAATTCGCCTGGTGAGGGAGCTGGGGCGGTGATGGGGCGGCATGGGCCGTGGCAAGCCCCCATGCTTGGCCAAGGCCCCAGCTAAACCGCCGGCCGCAGCGCCGCGTCGTACGCCGCTCTCTCGAACACGAACGGTCCGAAGCCGCCGTAGTCCCAGTGCCCGGCGGCCGAGTCCGCGCGCCGGTGCGGTTGCTCGAAACCCGACCAGATAACCTGGGCGGACCCCAGGGTGACGGTGGCCAGCAGCGGCCAGCAACCCGGTTCGCCACAGGCGCATTCGAGCAAGGCCCGCTTGTCGTCGGCGTCGGTGGCCCCTCGCCGCAGCGCGGCCAGTTGCCGCGCAGGCGGCACCGGCCACACGTAGGCCGCGGCCAGGCCCGGGTGCCCTTCGGCCTCGGCCATGGGCCGCTCGTACCGGCGCACGGCCTCGATCAGGCTTTCGCCATCGATCAGCAGCTCCAGCGCCGCGTGGCGCGAGCCGTCTTCGAGCGTGACCGTGGTTTGGCGGGTGGTGAGTTGGTTCATGCGGGACGCCGGGCCTGGCCGAACGGGGCCCGCGGGTTCTGGCCGAGGGCCGCCATCCTAGTCGAGCCGCCGGTCCCCCGTGGCCGCGGCGGCCGCGCCGCTACCGCACCCGCCAGGCGGGCACCTCACCCAACAGGGAGCGCGGCAGGCCGAGGGTGGCGGACCAGTTCTTGGGCGGGCGTCCACTCAGTCCCGCCGATACGCCAGCACCTTGAGGCTGCGTTCAGCCGACACGTCCTGGAACGCCTCCGGGTTGGCCACGCGCTCCACGAACGCCAGCCCCGGCGCGTTCGACTCCACCGCCTCGCGCAGGAACGCCACGCCCAGTTCCGGCGCGTTCAGGCACAGCATCGCCTGCCCGCCCGGGGCCAGCAGCGCCGGCAGGCGCCGGGCCAGGCGGGCGTAGTCCTTGGTGGCGACGAAGCTGCCCTTCTGAAAACTGGGCGGGTCGCAGATGACGAGGTCGTACGGCCCGCCGCGCGTGAGCTTGCCCCAGGAGCTGAAGATGTCGTGGGCCAGGAAGCGGGCGCCGGCCTGCAGGCCGTTCAGTTCGTGGTTGGCGCGGCCCGTGGCCAGCGCGCCGGCGGCCATGTCCACGTTGACCACCTCGCTGGCCCCGGCCTGCAGCGCGACCACCGAGAAGGCGCAGCTGTAGGCGAACAGGTTCAGCACGCGGTCGCCGCGCTGCACGCGCTCGCGCACCCAGCGCCGGCCCTCGGCCATGTCCAGGAACAGGCCGTGGTTCTGGCCGCGCAGCAGGTGCACGAGGTAGCGCGCGCCGGCCTCGGTGACCACGTGCGGCTCGGGCAGTGCCCCGGCCATGAGGCGCGTGGCGGCGCCGTGGCCGCGGCACTGGTACACCCAGCTCAGGGGTTCGTCCGTCAGCTCGCACCAGCGCGCGGCCAGGGCCTCCCCCACGGCGGCCAGCGCGGCCTCGTCGAGGGGTTGGAACGACGTGAGCAACAGGGCGGGCGGGAAGGCGTCCAGCGCCAGGTGTTCGCAGCCGGGGTAGAGACCGCCCCGGCCATGGAAGACGCGCTGGGCGCCCAGGGGAAAGGCCATCGTCGCGATGGCGTCGAGCAAGGCTTGCATGGGGCGGCATTCTGGGGCCGGCATCGGCAGCGCGGCGCCAGCGCCTGGCGCCGGCCGGGGCATCCAAGCCGTGGCCTCCTCCGTATAAGGGCCATGCCCGCCCCACAGACCACGCCCGACCGCCGCTGGCAATGGAGCAATGTGCTGTGGACCCAGCTCGCCTGGTTCGCCGCCGTGCTCGGCGCGGCCCATGGCCTGCCCGTGTGGGGGACCCTGCCCGCGCTGGCCGTGCTGCTGTGGCACCTGCGACGGGCCCCGCGGCCGCGCGCCGAGGCCCGGCTCATGCTGCTCGCCGCCGGGCTGGGTGCCGTCGCCGACACGCTGGTGCTGCGCCAGGGCGTGCTGGCCTATGCCAGCGGCCAGTGGAGCGCCGCCCTGCCGCCCCTCTGGATGACCGCGCTCTGGGCGGTCTTCGCCACCTCGCTCAATGTGACCCTGCGTTGGTTGCATGGCCGCCCCCTGCTGGCCGCCGCACTGGGCGCCGTGGCGGGGCCGTTGGCCTTCCTGTCGGGCGCGCGCCTGGGCGCGGCCCAATTGCTCGAGCCCGGGATCGCCATGGCTCTGCTGTCGCTGCAGTGGGCGCTGGTGCTGCCGGTGCTCACCCTGTGGGCGCGCCGGCTTGACGGGGTGGGAGGCGCCACCCCGCCGGCCGGCAAGGCCTGCGCGCCTTAGCGCGCCACTTCCCCGGTTGGGCCTTCATTGGCGCGCTGCGGCGGCGCCGCATCGGGCCCCGACTCAGGCCAGCGCTGCGGCACGCGCCGCACCTTCTGGAGGTCGTAGCCCAGCGCCTGCAGGCGGGCCATGGCCTGCTCGTAGGCCTGCGGCGCGATCTGCGGCGTGCGCGCCATCAACCAGGCGTAGTCGCGATCGGACCGGGCGATCAGCGTGCGCTGCCCGTCCGGGGACAACTCGGCGATGACGTATTCGGCCTGAAACGGCCACAGGAACTGCATGTCCCACACCGCGTTGCCGGTGCCGGGGCGCACCGTGCCCACGGGGTGCATGGTGCTCACCGGTGCGTCAAAGCCGCCATGGCGGAAGCGAAACCGGGTGGCGATCCTGCCGTCCTCGCGCAGGGAATAGGACTCCACCGCGTTGAAGGCCGCGCGTTCGGGCCAGGTGGGCACATGCGCAATGACGTACCAATCGCCCATGAAGCGGGCCAGGTCGACCTGGCCCGCGGTCGGGATGGTGGGCAGGCGCGCGGCGGGCGCGCCGCCGCGGCTGGCGCAGGCGGCCAGTGCGGCGGCCGCGAACGCGAGGGCGGCCCGCAGGCGCCATCGCGGATGGGAGGGGTTTTGGTCCATGGCGGTTCGGCTGGCGTTCGGCTGGTCGTCGTCGGATTTACGCAGCCCGCGGCCCCACGGATCACCGCCCCCTCGGCAAATACTGTTCATGGATGTGAACAAGGCCTGGCCGGCCTTCGAGGGCCCCCATAGCATGGACCGATTGCAAGCCATTGGAGCAGCGACAACCATGCAACGGCCGGTTTTGAACGAAGTATTGGCAACGCCCTATACCGACGAATTTGATGTGGTGGTGGCCGGCGGCGGGGCCTCCGGATTGATCGCCGCGGTATCGGCCAGCCGCCTGGGCGCACGAACGCTATTGCTTGAACACGCCAATTGCCTCGGCGGCACCGCAACCTACGGCATGGTGGCCCAGTGGATCGGCTTCTACAACCGCGATACCCGCGTGGTCGGCGGCATCGCCAAAGAGCTGGCCGACCGGGTGGTGGCGCTCGATGGCAGCGAGGGATTCAAGCAATACCTCATGGCGGAAGCCAGCGAACATCCGATTCCCATCGTTCATTTCGCGTTCAATCCGGAGGTCTTGAAAATCGCCGCCGATGCCCTTGCGGCATCGACGCCGTTGCATGTGCGTTTCCATACCCGGGTCGTCGCCCCGATCGTGGCGAATCGGCGCGTCACGGGCGTGGTCATCGAAGACATTTCCGGGCGCAGCGCCATCCGCGCGCGCATGGTGATTGACGCCACCGGCGACGCCGCGGTCGCCTTCGGCGCGGGCGTGGCCATGGCCCCTTCCGAATTGTCCGATGGCGCGGATGTCCAGCCGTGCACGTTGATGTTTCGCCTGTCGAATGTCGACGTGGCCAGCTTTCGGGCCATTCCACGCGCACGCAAACGGGAATTGGCCCTGCAAGGCATTCGCGAAGGACGGATCTTCTGGGAAAGCCTGTCCTTTTGCAGCACCCCGGGCAACACGGACGCCATTTGCCTGATGAGTCGGGTCTCCGGGATCGATGCGACCCAGGCGGGCGACCTCAGCCGCGCCGAAGTCGAGGGGCGACAGCAGATCGGCTCCATCCTGTCGTTTCTCAAAGAGCATGTGGCGGGTTTTCAGCGGGCGACGCTGGCCGCCATCGCCGGGCACATCGGTGTGCGCGAAACGCGCCGGATGGCCGGCCGCTACACGCTCACTCAAGAGGACATCCTGTCGTTCAAGCACTTCCCGGATTCGATCGCGCTGGGCGCCGGGCCGATGGATATCCACGAAACCGGAGGCACCGGGATATCGCTTCATGTGCCGGCTCGGCCATTCGAAATTCCCATGCGTTGCCTCATGCCGGAGTCGATGTCCGGCCTGGTGGTCACGGGCAGGGCGATTTCCGCGACCCGGCACGCCAATGGCGGCGCGCGGCATATGGCCACGGCCATGGCATTGGGCGAAGCGGCGGGCGTCATGGCCGCCCTGGAAGCGGCGAGCGGTGCCAGCCCGAACGCGGACGCCGTGCGCGGCGTCATTCACGCCCGCGGCGGCTTCGCCAGCGCCAAAGACGCCACCGAAACATTCGTCAGCCAATGAATTTGCCTACCCCACAGGAGACCACCATGCTCAGCCGACGCGAATTGTTGATATCAGCCACCGCCCTCGCCGCCGCTGGCGTCGGCCGGGCGCAGACCTATCCGTCCAAACCGATCACGATGATCGTGCCCTTTTCGCCAGGCGGTGCGGCGGATATCACCGCCCGGGCGATTTCCACGGGGCTGGCCGAGGCGCTCGGTCAGCCGGTGGTCGTGGACAACAAACCCGGCGCCAGCGGGATCATCGGCGCGGAGGCCGTGATGGCGCGGCCCGCCGACGGGCATACCCTGTTGCTCGCGTCGAATTCCATCACCACGGGCAAATGGCTGTACCCCCGCATTTCGTTTGACGTGTTGAAGGACTTTCGCGGCATCGGCATGGCCTTGAAAAGTCCGTACATGGCGGTGGTCGCCGACTCCTTCCGGGGCAATGGCATCCAGGACCTGGTGCGATGGGTCAACGAGCGGCCTGGCGCGGTCAACTACGCCACCGCCGGCAGTGGCACCGGCCCGCACTTGTTCGGCGAGATATTCCAGCGCCAGACGGGGACCTCGATGGTGAGCGTGCCGTACAAGGGATCGGCGCCCGCCCTTGCCGCCGTGCTGAGCGGCGAGGTGTCTGTCTACTTCGACATTCTGATGTCGTCCAAGGGCTTGCTGGCCAGCGGCCGCCTGAAATCGCTGGCGGTATCGAGCGCCGACCGCCTGGCGCAGTTTCCGGCCGTGGCGACATTCGCCGAACAAGGCATTGCGGGGCTGGACCTCTACTCCTGGTTCGGGGTGGTGGCCAAGGCCGGCACGCCCGGGCCGATCGTCCAGCGCTTGAATGAGGCGCTGAACCAGATCGTTCAGGACCGCCGGTTTTCGGCCCGCGCCGTGGAGCTGGGCGCGACCTCGGTGGGCGGTTCGGCCGACGCGTTCCAAGCGGTCATCGAAAGGGACACGGCCCTGTGGGGCCAGGTCATCCGGGAAAAGAACATCCGGCTGGAATGACATGTCGCCACAGCGTGACGGCACCGGCGGGGCCCGGCGCCACGACAACATGGCCCTTCCCGAGGCCGATCTGGTCGTCGTCGGCTCGGGCGCGGCGGGGCTGACGGCGGCCATCGTCGCCCAGCGCCGGGGCATGCGCGTGGTGGTACTGGAGAAGGACGCCCTGGTCGGCGGCACCACGGCGGTTTCCGGCGGTGTGCTGTGGGTACCGCTCACGGCCAGGGGGCGCCAGCAGAACCCGCAGGATTCGCCAGCGGCCGTGCGCGAGTACCTTCGCCACGAGATGGCCGATCGTTATGCGTCGGATTCGGTGGAGCTGTTCCTGGAGAAGGGGCCGGAAATGGTCGAATTCCTCGAACGCGAGACCGATGTGAGGTTCTGTTCGACGCTCTACCCCGACTACCACCCCGAGGCGCCGGGAGCCAGCCTGATCGGACGCGCCCTCGTGGCCGCGCCGTTCGATACCCGGCGGCTGCGACACGAACGCCGCCGCCTGCGTCCGCCCCTGAAGACCATCACCTTCATGGGCATGATGTTCAACTCGTCGAACGCCGACCTGAAGCATTTCTTCAAGGCCACGCGATCGTTCGCCTCGTTCCTGTATGTCGCCAGACGCCTGGTGTCGCATGGTGTCGACCTGCTGCGCTATGGCAGCGCGGTGCATGTCACTGGTGGCAACGCCTTGGCTGCCGCGCTGTTCAAGGCGGCGGCCATCGACCTCAAGATCCCGGTGCTCACCCACGCCGAGGTAACGGGCCTGATCCGGGACGAGCACGGCATCAAGGGCGTGTCGGGCACCTTCCGGGGCCAGCCCTTTCGGCTGGTGGCGCCGTGCGGGGTGGTGCTGGCCTGCGGCGGGTTTTCGCACGACCAGGCGCTCACGGCCGCGCGCTTCCCGACAGCGCTGGCCGATCGAAAGCCCCTGTCCGCCACCCCGCCATCCATCACGGGAGACGGTATCCGCCTGGCCTTGTCGGCCGGGGGATGCCTGGCGGCACCGTTGCCGCAGCCGGCCGCCTGGATGCCCCTGTCCCTCGTGCCCAGGGGGCGCTCTGGACCCGCGGTCTTTCCCCATTTGCTCGATCGCTACAAGCCCGGTGTCATCGCGGTGCTGCGCAGCGGCCGGCGCTTCACCAACGAGGCCAACTCCTACCACGACGTGTGCTCGGCCGCCCTGCGCGAGGCATCTGACCGCTCCGAGGCCGCGATGTGGCTCATCTGTGACAGCCGTGCGCTGGCGCGCTATGGCCTGGGCTTCGTCAAACCGGCACCGCTGCCGTTTCGCCAGCACCTGAGAAGTGGCTACCTTTGCATGGCCGACACCTTGTTCGATCTGGGCGAGAAACTCGGCGTTGACGCCTCCGAGCTGAGCAAGACCGTCGAGGATTTCAACCGGGCGGCGGCGGCCGGCAGGGACCCCCAGTTCGGGCGGGGTTCGACCGCCTTCAACCGCTTTCTGGGCGACCCGGATTGGAAGCCCAATCCCTGCGTCGCCCCCATAGAACGCCCGCCCTTTTTTGGCCTGAAGTTGCTGGTGGGCGACCTGAGCACTTTTGACGGCTTGCAGGCCGACCTGAGGGGCCAAGTGCTCGCGCAAGATGGCAGCGCCGTCAACGGTCTGTATGTGGTCGGGGCAGACCGCGTGAACATGATGGGCGGTGCCTACCCTGGCCCAGGCATCAACCATGGCCCGCACATGGCGATGGCGTACCACATGGCCAGCACCATCGGGCAGAATGGGTTTTCCGCCAGTTAGGGAGTTGCCGTGCCGCGCCATCCGCCGAGTTCCCCGACAGGCAGCGGTGCGGTGAAGTCGGCGAACAGGACCCTGGACCTGCTGGAGATCCTGGCCAATTCAGACCGCTCGCTTTCTCACGCCGAGCTGGCATTGCGCGCGGCGATCCCCAAGAGCAGCCTGAGCCAACTGCTGAGGACGCTGCAAAGCCGCGACTACATTCAATCCCTCGGCCCCAACGGCCCCTACCGCCTGGGCGCCTCGGCGGTGAACCTGATCCGCCATGGGCTGCACATCCAGCGTCTGGTGACACAGGCCCGACCGCACATGGAGAAGCTGGCGCTCGAGGCCCGGTACTCGTGTGGGCTGAACATCCTGCGCGGCGACATCGTCGAGCGGGTGTTGGGGGTGACGGCCGCCGATGCCCAGGGGTACGCCATGCACGAGGGGGTGCGTGCGCCGCTGTACGCCAGCTCGTCCGGCAAGCTGTTTCTGGCGCACATGGCCAGCGAGGACGTGGAGTCGTATCTGGCGCGGGTGCAACTGCGGCCCATCACCAGCCGGTCACTGCACTCCAGCAAGGAGTTGCGGCGCCAGATCCGGTTGGCGCGCGAAGAAGGCGTTGCCTATTCCAAGGACGAGTTCACCAACGGCATCGTCGGCGTCTCGGTGCCGATCCTGAGTGCCCACTGGCGAATGACCGCCTCCTTGGGGCTGGCGGTTCCGTCCATGGAATTCGACGCCCGCAAGGACGCCCTGTTGGTGACTTTGCGAAAAGCGGCCCACGGCATCTTCACCCAGGTGTCGGCGGCCTGATGCGGGCCGCGCTCACCGCGCCCACGCCCGCACGGTCTCCACGATCAACTCCGAGACCTCGCCCATCACCGCGTCCTCCAGCAGGCCGGCGCGGCACCACAGGTAGATGGGGCGCGGCGTGGGCGGGCCGGACAGGGGCAGCTCCACCAGGCCGAAGCGCGCCGCCAGGCGGCGCAGCGGGAAGCGCGGCAACACCGCCAGGTGCTGGCCCTGGGCCAGCATGTCCAGCAGCATGGCGGCGTCGCCCAACACGGTGATCTCGATGCGCAGGCGCTGCACGCCCACGGCCTCCAGTTTGCCGCGCACGTCCTGATCGAAGGGCGAGGCCGTGCCCAGGCTGATCCAGGCGCGGTCGTCCACGTCCTCGGCGCCCAGCTCGGCCTTTCCCGCCAGGGGGTGCTGGCGCGCGCAGAACACGCCCAACTCGTCGTCGGCCAGCAGCTGGCGCACGATGCCCGGCGGCGGGTGCTCCAGCCAGGACGGCGCGATCACGAAGTCGTGCCCGCCGTCGATGAGCTGCTCCAACAACAGGTGGGGCCGGTCGTTCTGCAGCGCCAGGGCCAGATCGGGGAACTGCCGCAGCAGCACCGGCGCCAGCTCGCCCATCACCGCCGCGCCGATCACCGGGCCGATGCCCAGCCGCACCTGGTGGCGGATGCCCCCCCGGTGGCGGGCGGTGACCTCGGCCGCGTCCTTCAGGCGGCGCGCAATGGCGCGGCCCTCGCGCGCCAGCATCTCGCCCAGCGGCGTGCTGCGCACCCCGTAGCGGCTGCGCTCGAACAAGCGCCCGCCGGCCTGCATCTCCAGCGTCTGCATGTTGTGCGTCAGCGTGGGCTGGGTCAGGTGCAGGTGGCGGCTGGCTTGGGTGATGGAACCCTTCTCCAGGATCGCGGCGAGCTGCACCAGGTGCCTTGGGTCCATAGGAATTTTTATATTTGGCGAGCAATTTTCAATTTTACGGATGCGATCGGTCCCTCTAAGCTGCGCGCGGGCCCCATCGAGGCGTGCCATGGTGAGGCACGCCCGGGGCGCCGCCAACCACCCCCCATCAGGAGACAGACCGATGACTTTTTCCCGCCTGCTTCGCGCGCTCGCCCATGCCGGGCTCTTCGCCCTGGCCACTGGCGCCGTTCATGCGCAAAGCTGGCCAGGCAAGCCGGTCCGCCTGCTGGTGGGCTCGCCGCCCGGCGGCCCGTCCGACATCACGGCGCGCACCTTCGCCGACCAGCTGGGCAAGCGCATCGGCCAGCCCGTGGTGGTGGAGAACCGCCCTGGCGCCGGCAACAACCTGGCCGCCGCGGCCGCCGCGCGCGCCGAGCCCGACGGGACCACCCTGGTGCTGAGCCCGGACACGGTGCTCACGGTCAACCCCCTTGTCTACACCAGCGGCGACTTCAACGCCGCGCGCGACCTGGTGAACATTTCGGTCGTCGCCAGCTTCTCGCAGATGCTGGTCTGCAACACCGCCGCGGGCGTGCGCAGCGTGGCCGAGCTGGTCGCCAAGGCCAAGGGCGGCGCCCCCCTGATGTACGCTTCGGGCGGCCCCGGCGTGCCCGGCCACCTGGCCAGCGAAATGCTGCTGGAGCAGACCAAGGTGCGCATGGAGCACGTGCCCTACCGGGGCCCGGCGCCGGCCACGCAGGCCGTGCTGGGTGGCGAGGTGGCCTGCGGCTTCCTGGCCACGCCCACGGTGCTGCCGCACGTCAAGAGCGGGCGCCTGGTGGCGCTGGCGGTGTCGTCCGAAGCGCCCTCCTCGCTGGCGCCGGACGTGCCCACGCTGGCCAAGGCGCTCAACCAGCCCGGACTGGACGTGAGCTTCCGCCTGGTGCTGCAAGCCGCCAAGGCCACGCCGCCGGCGGTGGTGGCCGAGATCGAGAAGCACGCGGCCGAGATCATGAAACAGGCGGACGTGCGCGAGCGCCTGAAGAACTACGACCTGACCGCCGTCGGGAGCACCAGCGCGCAGGCCCAGCAGGTGATGACCGCCGAAATGAAGCGCTGGGAGCCGGTGGTCAAGCGGCTGGGACTGAAGGCGGAGTGAGGCCGCTCAGGCCATGGCAAACCCGGGTTGATTGGCACTTGCCGGCATAGCCCCCGCGGTGCCATTTCATTTTTCTGCCGCTCCATTCGTCCATCAAGGAACTCCCCGGCGGTGAGGGGCGGGCCGCTCGCCGCCCGGAAAACCCGCGCCTGCCGATCTGCCGATGCCCTTGTTGCCGGCGGCGCCGAACGGGACGTCACTCCGGTGCGCTGGCGTAGACGATGCGCAACCACATGTCCGACAACACGCTCACCACCATGGGCTCATCGTCCAGGTAGGGCTCCAGGCCCGGGGCGCGCACCAGATAGATCTCGCGCAGCAACTCGTCGCTCATGGCGATCGCGCCGCGCACCCTCAGCTGCAGCTGCGCCATCTGCTGCGGGTCGCGCGGGCGCGGATCGCGCCGCAGCACGTCCTCGACGACCGTCCGCGCCCAGGCCGCGTTCAGGCGGTCGCGCGCCTGCGCCAGCTCGCTGCGGTCGCGCATGAGCGATTCGCGCCCCAGCAGCAGTTTGGCGTTGAGTGCGTAGACGGCCACGTAGTAGCTGTTGAACAACAGGATTGCCTCGGCCACCGGCGGCGTGCGGCCGCCACGCGGACGGCAGCGCCTTCGCAGGGCGACGTAGATGCGGATCACCGTCATCGCCGCGTGTGAACGGTCCCGGAAGTGCAGGTAGAAGGTGCCGCGCGCGATGCCCAAGGCCTCGGTGATCAGCTCGACGGTCAGGCCGTCGTAGCCCACGCGCTCCATTTCACGCGCCGTGGCGGCCAGGATCTGCGCCCTCGTGCGCAGGCGTTTGGGCCGCCGCTTCAGCAGCGGCAGCCGCTGCTCCATCACGCTGACCAGGTGAAAGGGCCGACCGGGCGACAGCACGGGCTCGGTCGGCAGGGGATCGGGTGCGTTCATCGTCGGCCCTCGCATGCGGGTAAACCCTCTACTTTGCAAAATTCATTCTGACAGAAGATTCATATATGACGAATACGTCATTTTTTAACGAATAGTCAGAAACAGCATGAACGGTGCCGCAGTTTCCTTCCGAAACATCGCCAAACGCTATGGCGATGCCGTGGCGCTGGCCGACTTCACGCTCGACGTGCGGCCCGGCGAATTCTTGACATTGCTGGGCCCCAGCGGCTCGGGCAAGTCGACCGCGCTCAGCGTGCTGGCCGGCTTCACCGAGCCCAGCAGCGGCGCGCTCAGCATCGACGGGCGCGACGTGCTGGCCATGCCGCCCGAGCGGCGCAACGTCGGCATGGTGTTCCAGGGCTATGCCCTGTTCCCGCACATGGATGTGTTCGACAACGTGTCCTTTCCGCTGCGCCTGCGAAAGGTGGACCGCGCGCAGATCCGCCGGCGCGTGGAGGCGGCGCTGGACATGGTGCAGCTGTCGGCCTATGCCCGGCGCCGCCCCAGCGAGCTCTCGGGTGGTCAGCGCCAGCGCGTGGCCTTCGCGCGCGCCGTGGTCTTCGAGCCCTCGGTGCTGCTGATGGACGAGCCGCTGGGCGCGCTCGACCTCAAGCTGCGCGAGGCCATGCAGGCCGAAATCAAGCAGTACCACCGACAGCTCGGCTGCACCATCGTTTTCGTCACCCACGACCAGGGCGAGGCCTTGGCCTTGTCCGACCGCATCGCCGTGATGGGCCAGGCCCGCATCGCGCAGATCGGGTCTCCGCAGGCGATCTACGACAGCCCGGCCTCGCGCTACGTGGCCGAGTTCATCGGCCGCACCAATGCCCTGGACCTCGTGCCCCTGGGGACAGGGCGCTGGCAGTTGCCCCAACTCGGCCTGGAGGTCCACCGCTCCACCTGGCCGGCGCAGAGCCGGGCGCTGTGCGTGCGCCCCGAGCGCCTGCGCCGCGACCCTTCGCCCGATGCCCACCCGCTGGCTTTCGAGGCCGAGGTGAGCGAAGTCACGTTCCTGGGCGACCAGGTGCACTACCTGCTGCGCGCCGGCTCGGTGCCGGCGCTGCAGCTGCAGGAAGCCCGGGGCTTCCACGGCCGCCCGCTCGCGCGCGGCGAGCGCGTGCGCCTGGGCTTCCATCCCGACGAAGCCGCCGCCGTCGCCTGAGCGCTCCCATGCCCCATCGATCGACCCCTGAAACCCGGAGACACACCATGATCCAACGCCGCCAACTGTTCGGCATCGCCGCCCTGCCCTGGCTGGGCATGGCCGCTTCGGCCGCGCTCGCCCAGTCACGCAAGCTGGTCATCAGCGGCGCGGGCGGCACCGTGGCCGAGGTCTCCAAGTCGGCGTACTACGAGCCCTTCACCGCCGCCACGGGTATCGCGATCGAGCATGTGCCGACCGAGCAGCAGCGCATGGCCCAGCTCGAAGCCATGGTGCGCGCCGGCCGCACCACCTGGGACGCGATGGAAATCTCCGCCTCGGACTACCCGCTGGGCGTACAGAAGGGCCTGTTCGAGAAAATCGACTACACGAAGGTCGACCCGAAGAACCTGCTGCCCGCCGTGGCCAGGATGCCCTACGGCGTGGGCGCCGCAGCCTACTCCGAGGTGCTGGTGGTGCGCCGCGACAAGCTGCCCGCAGGCAAGTCCATCAAGTCCTGGGCCGACTTCTGGGATGTGAAGACCTTCCCCGGGCCGCGCGCGCTGAGCGCCCGGCCGCAGAGCAACCTGGAATACGCCCTGCTGGCCGATGGCGTGCCGGCGGGCGGCCTTTACGCCGCACTGGCCACCCGCCAGGGCCAGGATCGGGCCTTCCGCAAGCTCGACCAGATCAAGTCCAGCGTCACCCGCTTCTGGAAGTCTGGCGCGGAGTCGGTGCAACTGCTCAGCAGCGGCGAGGTCGCCTTCGGCTCCTGCTTCAATGGCCGCGTCAACGCCATGGAAGCGGCCGGCGTGCCGGTCGAGATCGTGTGGAACGGCGGGG
>Ga0209958_1001350_pt1 | contig 19651 bp, 21 predicted proteins | sample ThiBio_inoc_plan_FD_183942 | JGI IMG/M metagenome (GOLD analysis project Ga0209958, IMG submission 183942) | Wastewater bioreactor microbial communities from Cape Town, South Africa - Thiocy_inoc_plan (SPAdes) | ecosystem: Engineered > Bioremediation > Thiocyanate > Unclassified | place: South... | reverse complement strand
CCCCGCCAGCGGCGCCCGGCCAAGAGGGCGTATTCGTCTTCAAGGTGGTCGACCACCCCCTCACGGGAGGCTACCGGTTCGCGCTGACCTACGTGGCCGGCCCCTTCAGCGACGGCCTCGAATGGGAGCTCGACAACCCGGACGTCTACCGCGACATCGCGATCCAGTACGTCAACCCGCACCCGCTCAACCTGGGACCGGCGTGGCAGATGGTGTACGGCGACAAGCCGGTCATGCCCCCGACCTACGACGACGCCGGGAACCCCATCCCCGCCAACGATCCCCGCTACTGCCCCTATTTCATGTCCAGCAACCCGAACGTGCTGCGCGGCGTGGGCGTTCCTTTTGGCAGCGCGGCGTACGACAAGGACCATTGGGAAACCACGGGCGTTGGCCAAACCACCATCAGTTGTGGCAAAACCGGCGACTACCTGAGCACCACGCTGACGGTGATCGGCGCCGACCCCCGGCTGCAGGCCTTCCCGGCGGTCACCCTGGGCATGGATTCGAATCCCTATCCGCTGCTGCCAGCGGCGTCGCTCAACCCCTCGACCGACTGGCGCTACGAGATCGTCCAAACCCCGGGCCAACCCGTGGTGGCCAAGATCCAGAACGGCCAGGTCGTGCCCCTGGCGGCCGGTACGGCCACCCTGCGCGCCACCCAGGCGGCCAGCAACAACTTCCGAGAAGCCTCCATCGATGCCACCTTGACGGTGACGCCGGCCCAGGCCCGGGTGTTCGACAACATCGTGGCCACCTTTGGCGACCCCGACTTCGACGTCCCGCGACCGCAGGGCATCCCGGGCAACGCGCCGGTGTCGTACCAGTTCCCGCAGGCGGGCCAGGACGTGGCCACCCTCATCGGCGCAAAGATCCACATCCTGCACGCGGGCACGACGCCCATCCAGGCGGTGGTCGGCGGCACCACGTACACCGGGACGCTCACCGTGAACAAGGCCAAGCCCCGGTTGTTCTTCTACTTCACGCCGCGGCTCTTCTTTTCGTCCACCTGCGGACAGGAATGGACCTGGCCCATCGCCAACCAGGGCACCAACAACACCGTGGGCGGCACCCTGATCACGAACAGCGATGGCCCCTTGTTCTACCCCATGGGTTCCGAGCCGGGCAACATAGGCAATGCCGGGCCCAACCAGTTCAAGCCCTACTACCTGCGGTGGATAGGCCACCGGGCCTATACGCCAGAGATGGCGGTGTGGAGCGATGCCTGGGTGGAGCAAGGCGCCACCCGGGACTTCGAAGCCGCGACCAGCGAGAAGATCCAGTATTCCGTGTGGGGGAACGACCGCGTGATCTTCACCAACGGACAGTGGATCTTGTCCTGCAGCCAATGAAGCCCCGGCGGCCGCGACACCTCAGCGCCGCCGCGGCCCGCGCGGCGGCCGCCGCTCCTGCAGCCGCTCCTGGCGGCGTTGCGCGTCCGCCGCCTGTCCCGCGCGCAGCCATTGCAGGTACTGTTCGGGCGTCTCCAGCGTGATGCGCCCCATCAGCGTGGCGCGGAAGTCGCCGATCACCAGCTCGGCGGCCTTCTGCGCGTCCACGCGCCCACCGCTCACCAGCGCGCCGCGCTGGCGGCCGATGGCTTCGAGCAGTTCTTCCGCCGGCGCCTGGGCCAGCGCCTCGGCCGTGAGGCCGAAGCCGTAGCGCGCGAGCAGCTGCGCGGGATAGGCGAGCTTGAGGTTGTCCAGCAACTCCAGCGCCACCTCCTGGTCGTCGTAGGCGTTGCGGCCCACCGCCCCGCTGGCCGCCAGGTGAAAGCCACTCTGCGGGACGATGATGCGCGGCCACAGCATGCCCGGCGTGTCGTAGAGGTAGAAGTCGTCGGCCAGCACCAGGCGCTGCTCGGTGCGGGTCACCCCGGCCTCGTCACCGGTCTTGGCCGAGCGTTTGCCGACCAGGGTATTGATGAGCGTGCTCTTGCCCACGTTGGGAATGCCGCAGATCAGCACCCGCAGCGGCTTGACCATGCCGCCGCGGTTCGGCGCGAGTTCTCGGCAGGCCGCGATCAGCGCGCGCGCGGGCGCCACCACGCCCGCGTCGAGCGGGATGGCGCGGGTGCCGGGCTGGGCGTTGTAGTGCGCCAGCCAGAGCGCGGTGCGCTCGGGGTCGGCCAGGTCCTGCTTGTTGAGCACCTTGAGCGAGGGCCGCTTCTTGGTGAGCTCCCCCAACAGGGGGTTGGCGCTGGAGCCCGGCAGGCGCGCGTCCAGCATCTCGATCACCACGTCGATGGACTTCACGCGCTCGGCGATGGCCTGGCGCGTGAGGTGCATATGACCGGGGAACCACTGGACGCTCATGGGAAGACGGGCGGCGAACGGACGCGCCGCCAAGGGGCTGGAAGGTCGCGCATTGTGCCTTGGTGTAAGCCCGTAGGCCGCCCCCGGGTGGCCTGCCTAGAATGCCCCGTCCCTCCTCCCACCCCGCGAAAGGCGCCCATGGCCATCACCGTCAAGATCGACCTCGGCTACGAATTCGCCGTCAAGGCCAAGGCGGCCGATGTGTTCAAGCTGCTGTCGGACGTGCCCGCCTCGGTCGCGCACTTCCCCAAGGTCGAGAAGCTCACCGATCTCGGCGGCGGCAGCTACCAATGGGAGATGGAGAAGGTCGGCACAGCCCAGGTCAACATCCAGACCGTGTACGCCAGCAAGTACACCAGCCAGTGGAACGACGCCAAGGGCACGGGCACCGTGAAGTGGGTGCCCGTCAAGGGCGTGGGCAACGCCCAGGTGGGCGGTCACTGGAAGATCAGCGACCAGAAGAAGTCCACCGCGATCGAGTTGGCCATCGAGGGCACGGTGGACGTGCCGCTGCCCAGCCTGATGAAGATGGTGGTGGCGCCGGTGGTCGAGGCGGAGTTCGAGAAGCTGGTCGACAAGTACATCGCCAACCTGGTCAAGAAGTTCGGCGGCGAGGCCTGAACGATGGTCTGAGCGGGCCCTCAGGCCGCCAGCGCCTGGCCCTGGCCCGCCACCGTGCGCGGGCGCCCCAGCCGCTCCGCGGACACGTATTCCTGCCGGTACACCTCGAAAGGCAGGGTGTCGGCCGCCTCGATGGCGCGCTGGTCGTCCCACGACCGTTGGGCCAGCGCCTCGAAGCGCGACTGCTGCGGCTCGCCCCAGGGCAGGCCCAGCAGCTGCCGGTGCGTCAGCGCCGATTGCCCGCGCACGAAGGCGACGAAGGAGTCGTCGTGATGCGCCGACATGGCGTGCAGCACGCGCGCCGAGGGCAGCAGGTCGGGTTGGCGCAGCGTGCTGCGCGCGTGCGCCACGGCCAGCGCGTGCGCGTCGGTGCCATCCAGTTCGTCCAGCGCGTCGGCGATGGGCTGCAGCTGTTCGACGATCTCCAGGCCCCAGTCGCCGAGCTTCACGGGCGCGCCGCGGCGCAGCAACTCCAGGCCCGGCTCGCGACCGCGCGCGGCCGTCAGGTGCTGGTTCTGCGCCAGCTCGCGGATCTCGCTGGGTGTGTCCGGGGGGCTGTCGCTCAGCAGGCAGTGCAGCAGGAACACGTCGAGGAAGCGCAGCGTCATCGCATCGATGCCGATGGGCTCGAAGGGGTTGAGGTCCATCAGCCGGACCTCGATGTACTCCACGCCCCGCTCGCGCAGCGCGTGCAGCGGGCGCTCGCCCGGGAAGATCACGCGCTTGGGGCGGATGGTGCCGTAGAACTCGTTCTCGATCTGCAGCAGCGTGGTGGCGAGCTGGTTGTAGTCGCCCCCCGGGTTGCGGATGCCCACGGTTTCGTACGCGGGCCAGGGCCGCGTGAGCGCGTCGTGCAGCGAGGCCGCATAGCCCTCCAGGCCGTTGTAGCTCACGGCCAGCGTGCCCTGCGCCTCGCTCTGGTAGCCCAGGCGGCCCATGCGCAGCGAGGTGCCGTGCGGCATGTACAGCGTGCCGCTGGCGCCAAGCTTCTGCAGCTCGTGGGGGCGGCCCTCGACGAAACTCGAACACACCGCCGGCGAAGCGCCGAACAGCGTGAGCAGCAGGAAGGCGTGGCGGCGGAAGTTGCGGATGAGCGAGAAGTAGCCTTCGTTGTCCACGCCAGGCAGCGACCAGTTGTAGTGGATGCCCGAGATCGTCTGCATGCGCCGGCCGTAGCGGTGGGCCAGGCCCATGCGGTAGACGCTCTTGGCGCGGCCCACGTTGGACGAACCGTAGCGGCCGATGGGAATGGTCTCGTCGGGCGGCAGGCCACAGGGCATGCTCGACACCCACAGCCGCTCATCGCCCTGCGCCTGCAGCGCGCGCAGCACGAACTGGTGGATTTCGGTGAGCTCGGCCAGGCAGCTGTCCACGCTGGCGTGCACGCCCGTGATGAGCTCCAGCTGCGACTCGCTGTAGTCGGTGGTGATGTGGGGGTGCGTCAGCGCGCTGCCCAGCGCCGCCGGGTGGGGGGTGAGCGCCAGCTTGCCATCGGGCAAGGAGCGCAGGCTCTCCTTCTCGATGCCGCGGCGCATGCCCCGAAGTCGCTCGGGCCCCAGGGCGGCCAGCCGTTGTTGCAGTGCGGACATAAAGCAGAGACTCTTGCGAAGCGGGGGCCGGAAGTTAACACGGCTGCGCGGATTCTGCCGAGGCCGCTTCCCGGCATCCCCAGGCGGCCTGGGCCCGTGCGATCCAGGCCTCGATGGCCTGCGGGTCATGGTGTAGGCGCAACTCGTCGAAGGCGACCTGCGCCTCGGGGTGGCGGTGGCGCAGGTAGTTGAGCCACTGCTTGAGCCGCCCCGCGCGGTGGCGCCGCTCCACGCGCGCGCTCACGCGGGCCCAGAACAGCGGCAGCAGCGGCACCACGCGCGACCAGGGCACGCCGCCCTCGCCACGGATGGCCGAGGCCAGCCCCGGGTCGGTGATCTGGCCGCGGCCGATCATGAGGTGCTCGCAGCCCGTCACGGCCGCGCAGCGCCGCGCGTCCTCCACGCACCAGATCTCGCCGTTGGCGATCAGCACCGGCCGCTGCGCGGGCAGCGCCTGCGCCACCTGCGCGATGCGCTCCCAGTGCGCGGGCGGCTTGTAGCCCTGGGCCTTGGTGCGCGCGTGGATCACGAGCTCGCTCGCGCCCGCGTCGGTGATGGCCAGCGCGTTGTCCTCGGCGCGCGCGTCGTCCATGTACCCCAGGCGCATCTTGGCCGACACGGGGATGTGCGCCGGCACCGCGCGCCGCACCGCCGCCACGATGCGGCCCACCAGCTCGGGCTCGTCGAGCAGGACGGCGCCGCCCCGGCTGTTGTTCACCGTCTTGGCCGGACAGCCGAAATTCAGGTCGATGCCCGGCGGCTGCAGCGTGGCCAGGCGCGCGGCGTTCTCGGCCATGAGCGCGGGGTCGGAGCCCAGCAGCTGCGGGCGCACGGGCACGCCGGCCACGGTGCGCCCGCCGTTCAGCAACTCGGGCACCACGCGGATGAACGCGCGCTCGGGCAGCAGGGTGTTGGTGATGCGGATGAACTCGCTGGTGCAGCGGTCCACGCCCCCCAGGCGCGTGAGCACGTCGCGCAGGGTGGCGTCGAGCAGGCCTTCCATGGGAGCGAGCAGCAGCATGGGGCGTATTGTCCCGTGCCGCGCCGCCGCCCCCGCGCGGCGGGGACAATCGCGCTCCATGGACGTTGTCGACGATTTGCGCGTGGTGCACGAGGACGAGGCCCTGGTGGTGCTGGACAAGCCCTCGGGCCTGCTGGCCGTGCCGGGCCGCGGCCCGGACAAGCAGGACTGCCTGAGCGCGCGCGCCCAGGCGCGCTGGGCCGACGCCCTGATCGTGCACCGCCTGGACATGGCCACCTCCGGCCTGGTGGTGATGGCGCGCGGCCTGGCCATGCAGCGCGCCCTGTCCCTGGCCTTCGAGAAGCGCCGCGTGCACAAGCGCTACACCGCCGTGGTGGCCGGGCGGCTCGACAACCCCGACCCCGGCAATGGCTGGCAGACCATCGACCTGCCGCTCATGATCGACTGGCTCAACCGGCCGCGCAGCATCGTGCACCACGGCATGGGCAAGCCCAGCCTGACGCGCTGGCGGCTGGCCGGCGATGACCCAGCCCCGCGCACGGGCTTGGTCACACGCTTAGAACTGGAGCCCGTGACCGGCCGCACCCACCAGCTGCGCGTGCACCTGCAGGCCATCGGCCACCCCATCGCGGGCGACCCGCTCTACGCGGACGGGACACAACGCGCCCTGGCCGAGCGCTTGCTGCTGCACGCGGGCTGGCTCGCCCTGCCGCACCCGCTCAGCGGCGACACGCTCGAACTGCACAGCCCTTGTCCCTTCTGAACCCCGAACCGAACGAGACACGCCACATGACGACATCGCATCTCACCATCCTCACCGGCGCCTCGCGCGGCATGGGCCAGGCCATGGCGCGCCAACTGCTGTCGCGCGACCGCGTGCTGCTGTGCCTGTCGCGCCAGATCAGCGACGAGCTGCAGGCCGAGGCCGAGCGCCTCGGCGCGCCGCTGACCCAGTGGTCGCAAGACCTCGCCGATACCCACGGCGCGCGCGAGCGCCTGGCGAACTGGCTCGCCGGCCTCGACCCCAAGGCCCTCGCCAGCGCCACGCTCATCAACAACGCGGGCGTGATACCGGCCATCGCGCCGCTGGGCGACTGCCCGCCCGAAGGACTCAGCACCGCCCTGCGCGTGGGCCTGGAGGCCCCCATGCAGCTCACGGCCGCCTTCCTCGCCGCCACGCGCGCCTGGGCGCGGGCGGGCTGGGGCGGGCCGCGCAAGGTGCTCAACATCTCCTCCGGCCTGGGCCGCAACGCCATGGCCTCGCAAGCGCCCTACTGCGCGGCCAAGGCCGGGCTGGACCACTTCACGCGCTGCTGCGCGCTGGAAGAAGCGCCGCAGCCCAACGGCGCCAAGCTGGTGTCGCTGGCGCCGGGCGTGATCGACACCGACATGCAGGTCCAACTGCGCGCCGGCGAGGCCAGCGCCTTCCCCGACCGCCAGCGCTTCGTCGACCTGCGCGAGAAGGGCATGCTCAGCACGCCCGAGGACGCGGCCCGCCGCGTGCTGGCCTGGCTGGGCCGCGCCGATTTCGGCCAGAACCCGGTGGCCGACGTGCGCGACGCCTGAGCGTCGCCCGCCCTGTTGCCCCTGCGCGCTACCATGGCCGGCTTCCCCTCCCCCTTTCGATCCCTGGAGTTCACATGAGTCGAGACGTCTACGTCGTCAGCGCGGTGCGCACCGCCATCGGTACCTTCGGCGGCAGCCTGAAAGACACGCCACCCACCGCACTCGGCGCGCTGGTGGTGCGCGAATCGCTCGCGCGCGCCCAGGTCGGCGGCGAGGACGTGGGCCACGTGGTGTTCGGCCACGTGGTGAACACCGAGCCGCGCGACATGTACCTCTCGCGCGTGGCCGCGCTGGACGGCGGTTGCGCCCAGGGCACGCCGGCCTTCAACGTCAACCGCCTGTGCGGCTCGGGCCTGCAGGCCATCGTCTCGGCCGCGCAGGGCATCCTGCTCGGCGACACCGACATCGCCATCGGTGCCGGCGCCGAGAACATGAGCCGCGCGCCCTATGCCAGCCTGAACACGCGCTTCGGCGCGCGCATGGGCGACGCCACGCTGGTCGACATGATGGTCGGCGCCCTGCACGACCCCTTCCACAAGATCCACATGGGCGTGACGGCCGAGAACATCGCCGCCCGATGGGGCATCGGCCGCGAGGAGCAGGACCAGCTGGCCGCCGAAAGCCACCGCCGCGCGCAGCGCGCCGTGGAATCGGGCCACTTCAAGGACCAGATCGTTCCCGTGATGCTCAAGGGCCGCAAGGGCGAGGTCGCCTTCGACACCGACGAGCACTTCCGCCCCAACGCCACGGTGGAGGACATGGCCAAGCTCAAGCCGGTGTTCCTGAAGGACAACGGCACGGTCACCGCGGGCAACGCGTCCGGCATCAACGACGCCGCCGCCGCCGTGGTGCTGATGAGCGGCGAGCAGGTGAAGGCGCGCGGCCTCAAACCCCTGGCCCGCCTGGTGGGCTATGCGCACGCCGGCGTGGACCCCAAGTACATGGGCATCGGCCCGGTGCCGGCCACGCAGGCCGTGCTGAAGAAGACCGGCCTGAGCGTCCAGGACCTGGACGTGATCGAGGCCAACGAGGCCTTCGCGGCCCAGGCCTGCGCGGTGATCCGCGACCTGGGCCTGGACCCGGCCAAGGTCAACCCCAACGGCTCGGGCATTTCGCTGGGCCACCCCATCGGCGCCACCGGCGCGCTCATCACGGTGAAGGCCCTGCACGAGTTGCAGCGCCGACAGGGCCGCTTCGCGCTGGTCACCATGTGCATCGGCGGCGGCCAGGGCATCGCCGCCGTCTTCGAACGCGCCTGAGGCCGCGCATGCACGGACTGCCGACCGCCGCACCGGCGGACCTGGGGCTGTGCCCCGAACGCACGCAGGGCATCGTGCAGGCGCTGCAGCGCGACGTGGACCGCGGCCGCCTGCCCGGCGCCGCGGTGCTGCTGGCGCGGCACGGCCGCGTGGTGCTGGACGCGGCCGTCGGCCACCTGGACCCGGCGCGCGACACGCCCATGGGCACGGATGCGATCTTCCGCATCTACTCCATGACCAAGCCCATCGTCTCGGTGGCGACCATGCGGCTCGTCGAGCAGGGCCGGCTGTTGCTGAGCGATCCGGTGGGCCGCTACATCCCCGGCTTCCTGCGACAGCAGGTGGCCGTGCCCGGCCCGCACGGCGTGGCGCTGGTGCCCGCCGCGCAGCCCGCCACCGTGCAGGACCTGCTGCGCCACACCGCCGGCCTCACCTACGAATTCACCGGCAACGGCCACGTGAACGCGCTGTACGCCCAGGCCGGCCTGGGCAGCCGCGACCAGACCAACGCCGAGCTCTGCGAGCGCCTGGCCGCGCTGCCGCTGGCGCACCAGCCCGGCAGCGCCTGGGCCTACAGCCGCGCCACCGACGTGCTGGGCCGGGTGATCGAGGTGATCACCGGGCAGGCGCTGGGCGAGCACCTGCGCGAGACCATCCTGCAACCGCTGGGCATGCGCGACACGGGCTTTCACGTGCCCGCCGAACACCACCACCGCATCGCCGAGGCCTTCGGGCACGACCCCGACGGCGGCGTGCAGATGCCCATGCACGACCCGCGCGAGCGGCCCCGGCTAGAGATGGGCGGCGGCGGCCTGATGTCCACCGCGCACGACTACGCGCGCTTCCTGCAATGCCTGCTCAACGGCGGCGCGCTGGACGGCCATCGCCTGCTGTCGCCGCACACCCTGGCCTTCATGACGGCCGACCACCTGGGCGCCAGCGTGGCCCATGCCGACAACCCGCTGCTGCCGCCCGGCCACGGCTTCGGCCTGGGCTTCGCGGTGCGCACCGCCTTGGGCGAAGCCAGCGTGCCCGGTTCGGTGGGCACCTACCACTGGAGCGGCATCGGCGGCACGCACTTCTTCGTCGACCCGGCGCTGGGGCTGTTCGCGATCTTCATGGCGCAGGCACCGAACCAGCGCATCCATTACCGGACGGTGATGCGGGGCCTGGTGTACGCGGCGGTGACCGGCTGAGGCGCGGCGGTCGCACCGCGCCGCGCGCCAGCGCGGCAAACGACCCCATCCCGTTCACTCCGCCGGGACGGCAATTCGCGGCGCCCCGGCGCCGTTTCGTCGCAAGGGCGTGGCCCCGGCCGGGCGCGCGACGCACAGTGCGGCACCGCTGACCCCACCCCTTGTCCCTCGCCGGAGATGCCCATGCTGCTGCAACTGCTCGCCAACCACCCCGAAGCCATCGGCCCCATCCTGCGCGGCACGCCCGCCTGGGTGTGGGGCCTGCTCGCGGGCCTTCTGGCGCTGGGCGCCAGCCAGCTGCGCGAGCGCACCGCCAGCGTGGCCCGGGTGTCGCTCATACCCGCGGCCATGACCGCCTTCTCGGTCCTGGGCACCTGGTCGGCCTTGAGCGCCTCGCCGCACCGGGCCGGCGCGGTCGCGGCCTGGCTCGCCGCCGCGGCCCTGGCCTTCGCCCTGTTCGCGCGCCGGCGCGCGGCGGCGCGGTTCGATCCGGTGCACCGCACCTACCGCCTGCCGGGCAGCGCCGTGCCGCTGCTGCTGATCGTCGGCATCTTCCTGGTGAAGTACGGGGTGGGCGTGGAGCTCGCCATGGCGCCGCGGCTGGTGGACGGCGCGCCGTACGCGCTGGGCGTCGCGGCGCTGTACGGCGCGTTCACCGGCGCCTTCGTCGGCCGGGCCTGGGGCCTGTGGCGCCTGGCCTGGCGCCCCGCCACCGCCTGAAGCGGCCGCCTGCAACCGGCGCGGCGCCTCAGCCCCGCCCCGGCAAGGCCTTCAGGTACAGGTGCAGGGCCCGCAGATCGGTCTCGCTCATCTGGCCCAGCGAGCCGAAGGGCATCACCTGCACCGCGCTGCCGTCCGGCCGCTTGCCGCTGCGAAACATCGCGATCAGGGACTCGGGGTCGGGGTAGCGCGCCATCGCGCCGCCCGGGCCGGGCCGCAGATCGGCGGCCGGCGGCCAGTCGGGCGGTCCGCCCGGGATCTTGCCGCCGCGCAGGCCCTCGCCGTGGCAGCCCAGGCACATGTTGGCCACGTACTGGCCGTGCGCCAGCGTCACGCCCTCGGGCACGGGCGGCTGCGGCGGCCGTGAGTGGTCGATGCGCGAGGCGGCGTCGGGAATCAGGCCAAAACCGTACATCGCCTTCACCGGCAGCGGCAGGCGGACCACCGCGCCCCGCCCGTTCGCGGGCGGCAAGGAACGGATGTAGGCCACCAGCGCGGCCAGGTCGTCGTCGGTGAAGCGGTTGTAGTCCTCGCTGGGCATCACCATCAGGGCGCGGCCCGTCGGGTTCACGCCGTGGCGGATGCTGCGCACCCAGTCCACCGGCTGGTAGGCGCCCACCACGCCGCCGGGACCGGTGGTGATGTTCGGGCCGGCGATGGTGAGGCCGCCGTCGTCCACGAAGGTGCGGCCCGCGCCGTTGGCCCCGTGGCAGTCGACGCAGCCGCGCGAGCTGAAGAGGTAGCGCCCGCGTTCGACCGAGGCCGCGTCGGTGCGGTAGGCCACCGGCTGCACCGGCACGTCCACCTGGCGCGCCATGCGGCGCTCGGCCAGAAACAGCCCGGTGGCCAGCGCCGCCGCCACCAGCAGAACCAGCGCGCCCAGGCCCAGCCCGAGCGCGCGCACCCATCGCCGCTTGTTCGCCATCTCCGCCTCCTCGTGTGGGGAGTCGCGATTGCATGCGCGTTGCGGCGCGCCGTCAAGCACCCCGGCGCCCTTCGGCGCGCCGTCGGGGCGGCGGCGCCCCGCTCAGACCCGGCCCCCATCCACCAAGATGCTGCGCCCCGTGATCCAGCGCGCGTCGTCCGAGCACAGGAACGCCACCGCATCGGCGATGTCCTGCGGCTCCGCCAGTCGACCGAGCGGGGTCAGCCGCGTTTCGCCCTCCAGGTAGTCGGCGGGCAATCCGGCCGTCATGTCGGTGCGCGTGACCGCCGGTGCCACGGCGTTGACGCGGATGCCGCGCGCGCCCAGCTCGATCGCACAACCGAGCGTCAGGCTGTCGACCGTCGCTTTGCTGGCCGAGTAGCTGACGGTCTGCGGCTCCGGACGCACCGCCAGGCTGCTGGAGACATTGACGATGGCACCACCCGAAGCGGGAAAGTGGTCCAGCGCCGCCTGCGTGCTGGCCAGCACGCTCCAGGCGTTGGTGAGCAACTGGTTCTGAAAGGACTGGCGGCTGATCCGGCCCACCGGTTCGCTGTGAAAGACGCCGGCGTTGTTGACCAACACGTCGACGCGCCCGAAACGGGCCGCCACCTCGCGCAGGGCCGACTCGACCGCCACCTCATCCGCCACGTCGGCCCGAAAAGCCTCTGCTTCGCCACCGCTGGCCCGAATGGCCTGCACCGTGGCGGCGGCCGCCGCGCCGTTGTCGCGGTAGATCAAGGCCAGCCGTGCGCCGTCGGTCGCCAGCCGGCGCGCGATGGCCGCGCCGATGCCGCGCGAGCCACCCGTGACGATGGCGACTTTTCCAGACAACTTCATGTTCGCTTCCTTTCCACGATTGAGAGAGAAAGCCAACGATAGTCAGCGCCCCGCGGCGCGGGTAGTCCGCCCCAACGCGACACGGGGTTCCAGAAATGGAACGCCTTCAGGCGCCGCCGCGGAATCGCTCTTGCAGAAAGTCGATCAGGGTGCGCACCGCGAAAGCCAGCCCGCGCCGGCTGGGGTAAATCGCATACACCGTGGACGCCGGTGGCTCCAGCCCGGGCAGCAGTTCAACCAAGGCGCCGGTGCGCAGTGCGTCGATGCAGGCCTCGCGCGGGATCTGGGCCACACCGGCGCCGCCCAACAGGGCTTCGCGCAAGGCCAGCAGGTTGTTGCTGACGAAGCGGGCCTGCGGCTGGTAGTTCAGTTCGTGCCCGTCGGGTCCACGAAAGACCCAGGGGCGAACGGTCTCGCCCTGAACCTGCGCGATCAACGGATAGCCGCCGAGCTCGGCGATGGAGTGCGGCGCGCCGTGGCGCTCGACCAGGGCCCGGTGGCCCACCAGCACCATGCGCCCGGTGCCGATCGGCCGGGCCACGAGATCCGCCGCCGCCAGCGGCGCCGCCGACACCCGGATCGCCAGGTCGATGCGCTCGGCCAGCATGTCCACGTAGTGGTTCGACAGGTCCAGCGACACCGTGACCTTCGGGTACCGGTTCATGAACTCGGCCAGCCAGCCCGCCAGGAAAAGCTCGCCTTGCAGCAGCGAGGAACTCACGCGGATCAGGCCGCTCGGCTCGGCCTGCGCCTCGCTCACCGTGGCCCGCACGGCGTTCGCCTCGTCGGCTATCGCGCGGGCGTGCCGGTGGACGCGCTCGCCCACGTCGGTGAGGTGGAAAGCGTGCGACGAGCGCTGCACCAGGCGCACGCCCAGCTCCTTCTCCAGCGCGGCGATGCGCCGGCTCAGGCGCGACTTCGGAACGCCCGTGCTGCGCTCGGCCGCCGAAAACCCGCCGGCATCGGCCACGCGCAGAAACGCCATCAGGTCGTCGAGCCGGTCCATCCGTCTCAGCTGCCCTTGGCGGGCACCGGCTGCGCTCGCCAACGGAAGAACATGGGGTAGACCTTCTCCACCACCGGTCCGTCGAAGTCCCAGGACACGCACTGGCCCAGGTGAGCGGGCGGGCGGCCGTCGCCGGGCGGCGCGAACGAGCCGGCGCGGGTCTGCATGGCCGCCGTCGCCAGGTTGTAGAGCAGCTCGCGCAGGTGGGTGCAGCCGTCGGTGTGGCCCAGGTGGCGCTGGATGGTCTGGCGCCAGCCCTTGCCCAGCACCTCGCCCACCATGCGCCGCATGTTGGGCAGGATGCTCGGGCAAGGGCCGTGCGGGAAGGCGTCCATGGCGACGGCGATGTCGCGGATCACCATGTCTTCGCCATAGGTCACGCGGATGCGCATGTGGTGGATGGGCTCGTCGGCCGCCCAGTGGCCCTCGCCGCGGATCTCGAAGTCGAAGGGCTTGCTGTCGTGCAGCTCGCCTTCGATGTCCCATAGGCCATCGTCGCGGCGAAAGCCCTGGTAGGTGACGCGGCGGGTGTGCATGGGCGTGCGCGGAGCGGGGGTGGGCAAAGGCAAGGCGGCTCTCCGGGTGCGGGAAAACCCGCAATTGTCGGGTCAACGGGCCGCACGCGCTGGCACACTGGTGTCTTGTCCCCCGAGGAGCGCGCCATGGCCCACGATCACCCGCACGACCATTCCCATGACCACGACCACCCGCACGACCACGGCCACCCGCCCGAGGGCGCCCGCTGGAAGCACGACGGCGTGCGCGTGATCCCGGGCAACCAGCTCGACGGCAATGTGCCCTCCACCCCGGGCATGGACCGCAAGGCCGCGATCAACTTCGCGCGCGTGGGCGCGCAGAAGCTCTGGGCCGGCACCGTCACCATCCACCCCGACGCCAAGACCGGTGCCCACCACCACGGGCACCTGGAAAGCGTGATCTACGTCGTCAAGGGCCGGGCGCGCATGCGCTGGGGCGAGCACCTGGAGTTCACGGCCGAGGCCGGCCCGGGCGACTTCATCTACGTGCCGCCCTACGTGCCGCACCAGGAAATCAACGCCAGCCCCACCGAGGTGCTGGAGTGCGTGCTGTGCCGCAGCGACGGCCAGGCGGTAGCGGTCAACCTCGACATCGAACCGGTGGAGAAGCCACAGACGGTGCTGTGGGTCGACCCGACGCACCCCACCGGGGGGGTTTGAGAGCGCGCCGATCGTTCGCGCCTTGACGGCGTCGGCGCCTTCGGCGGATAACCCGCCGCCCATAACAGCACATTCCTCAAGGGAGGGGATACCCATGACAAACCGATACCACTCGGCCCTGGTCCGCTTGGCGCTGGGCAGCGCCCTGGCACTGGCGGCCGGCGCGCTCACACTGGCGCAAGCGCAGGACAAGGACGCCGCCCAGGCGGAGATGCAGCGAAAGCTGGCCTCGCTGTCCTGGTACACGCCGGGGCAGGTCGGCGACATCGCCGGCAAGGCCACCTTCGCCGCGAACGAGAAGTACACCTTCCTCAACCCGGCCGACACCGACACCTTCCTCCAGCTCAACGGCAACCCGCCCCAGCGCGGGGCGTACACGGTGGCCAGCACGCAGACCGACTGGTTCGCCATCCTGAACTTCGCCCCCGAGGGCTACGTCAAGGACGACGAGACGATCGACGCCGACGCGCTGTTGAAGCAACTCAAGGACAACAACGGCCGCGAGTCCGAGGAGCGCCGCAAGCAGGGCTACCCGGTGCTCACGCTCACCGGCTGGGCGATCGCGCCGCGCTACGACGCCCAGAACAAGCGTCTCGAATGGGGCACGCTGCTGCGCGACGAGAGCACCCAGCAGATGCACGCCAACGTCAGCACCAAGGTGCTGGGCCGCAGCGGCTACACCAACGTGGTGCTGGTGACCTCGCCCGACACCGTGGAGCGCGACCTCGCCGATTTCAAGACGGCCCTGGGCGGCTTCAACTACGTCTCCGGCGAGAAGTACAGCGACTGGAAGCAGGGCGACAAGGTGGCGGCCTACGGCCTGGGCGCGCTGGTCCTGGGCGGCGCGGCCGCCGTGGCCACCAGCAAGGGCGGGCTCAAAGCGCTCGGCATTGCCGTGCTGGGCGGGCTGGCCGCGCTGTGGGCTGGCATCAAGCGCTTCCTGGGCCGCAGCAAGAAGTCCTGAGCCCGCCGCCCGTGCCCCACGAAATCGCCCTGTTCTGGCTCGTCGTGGCCGGCTTTCTGCTGGCCGACAACCTGGTCTTCGTGCCGGCGGGCTGCGAGCTGCTGCGCTTCGGGCGCCGGGGGGCCTTCCGGTACGACGCCAGCGCGCGGCTGACCGCAGCGCGCCGCGAGGTCGTGCTGCTCAATCCTCTGAACCTGTTCGACCGGGCGCTGATCACCACCCGCTGCTTCGGCGACGTCGAGCCGCGGCAGTGGCGCCAGGGCCGTTCGCTGGTGCGCTCGGCCCTGGCCTCGCTCAATGGCCTGAGCGCGCTGGGCTACTTCTACATGCTCATCACCGCCTGCCTGGCCGCGGTGTCGTTCCACCTGCCGTTCACGCTGGTGTTGCTCGGTTTCGTGGTGGTGCATCTGCTGATGTGGACGCTGAACACGGCCGCGCTGGTCGCCCTGCGCCACCGGCTCGGCCTAAGCGGGTACGACACCTTCGTGCTCTGCGTCGAGGCCATCTTCGTGCCGGCCTATCTGATGAACATGGGCAAGCGCGCGGTGCACAAGAAGCGCATCGCCATTTCCGCTTTGGGCCTGGGCCTGCGGACGCTCAAGCGCACGGACGACGAAGGCGAGCGCGAACTGCTGGCCATTCGCCTGCGCGAAAGGCTGCAATGGCTGGGCATGACGCAGGGCCATGAAGTGGACGACACCTGTGCCGCCGCGCCAGCGCTCAGCAGCACCCAACAATGGATCTCAAGGGCCGAGGCATGTTTGACGACCTGAGCACTCAGGAGTGGTTCTTTCTCGCCCTGGCGGCCGGCACCGGCTTCCTGGTGGTGCGCCACTTCATGGACAAGCTGTCGGATGGCACGGGCAAGGGCGCGGGCCCGCAGCAGGCGGCACCCGCGCCCCCCACCCGGGACGGGGCCGATCAAACCTCCTGGTTTCGCGGCGACGCGCAAGCGGCCGACGGCGCCGGGAACCAGGGCTTTGCCCGCGGCGGCGAGCGCGGGGGTGACGACGGTGGCGCCCACGCTCCCCCCCGCGACACGCCCGCGGCGCCCTGGTACCAGGTGCTAGAGGTCAGTCCGACGGCCCCGGCCGGCGACATCAAGGCCGCCTACAAGCGCAAGATCCGCAAGTACCACCCCGACAAGGTCGCAGGGCTGGGCCCTGAGTTCATCGCCATTGCCGAAGCCAAGGCCCAGGAAATCAACCGGGCCTATCAACAGGCCTGCGCGGACCGCAGCATCACCGACTCGCCGCCCTGACCCCGGCCGGCCGGACCGCGACCTGAGTGCGGCGGACGGCGTGCCGGGGTGGCGGCGCGCGAACCACAGGGTCATGGCGTCGGCCTTGAGCCGGCGCGCCCAGGCCGTCAAGCGCCCGATGGGGCCACCGACCATGACGGGACGCGCCGCGCTCAGTCGCCCTGAAAACCGCCCGCCCGCAGCGTCACCACCAGCGTGTCGCGCCAGCCGTGGCCGTCCGCCGGGTCGGGCTGGATGGGCGTGCTTTCGTGGATCACGCGCTGATCGTCCAGCAGCAGCAGCGACCAGGGGTCGCGCAGGGTGAAGCGCTGGCCGCTGGGGCCGTTGGCCTCGAACACCCGGCTTTCGCCGCCCTTGATGGCGTGGCGTCGCACCAGGAACACCGCCACCAGGTCCACGCCGTCGCGGTGCGCCCCCTCGGGCGTGGGCCGGCCGATGCCGTCGGTGGTGTCGATGCGGAAGGGGTGCGCCTCCACATACCAGGGCCGCTCCCCACGCAAGGCGCTGGCCGCCGCCGCCAGGCGCCGCAGCAGCAGCGACCAGGCGGGCGCGTTCGCCATCGCGGCCTCCATGGGCTCGAACCAGCGCTGCATGCCGCCGTGCAGGGCGTTGTATTCCACCGGTTGCCAGTGCGCGCGGTGCGGCTCCAGCGCCACGCGCTCGCCGTCCACCACGAAGCAGCTGTGGCGGCGCTGGCGGTAGCGGCCGCCGTCCTTCAGGTAGGCGTCGGGGGCCAGCCGGTCCCAATGCGGCTCCAGCGCGCGCAGATCGGCCAGCGGCACGCCGATCCAGGCGGCGCTGTCCTCGCCGCTGAGCAGGCCCACGCCGCGCTCGCGCAGGGCGGTGTCGATGGCGTTGGCAGGGCTGGGCCCTGAGTTCATCGCCATTGCCGAAGCCAAGGCCCAGGAAATCAACCGGGCCTATCAACAGGCCTGCGCGGACCGCAGCATCACCGACTCGCCGCCCTGACCCCGGCCGGCCGGACCGCGACCTGAGTGCGGCGGACGGCGTGCCGGGGTGGCGGCGCGCGAACCACAGGGTCATGGCGTCGGCCTTGAGCCGGCGCGCCCAGGCCGTCAAGCGCCCGATGGGGCCACCGACCATGACGGGACGCGCCGCGCTCAGTCGCCCTGAAAACCGCCCGCCCGCAGCGTCACCACCAGCGTGTCGCGCCAGCCGTGGCCGTCCGCCGGGTCGGGCTGGATGGGCGTGCTTTCGTGGATCACGCGCTGATCGTCCAGCAGCAGCAGCGACCAGGGGTCGCGCAGGGTGAAGCGCTGGCCGCTGGGGCCGTTGGCCTCGAACACCCGGCTTTCGCCGCCCTTGATGGCGTGGCGTCGCACCAGGAACACCGCCACCAGGTCCACGCCGTCGCGGTGCGCCCCCTCGGGCGTGGGCCGGCCGATGCCGTCGGTGGTGTCGATGCGGAAGGGGTGCGCCTCCACATACCAGGGCCGCTCCCCACGCAAGGCGCTGGCCGCCGCCGCCAGGCGCCGCAGCAGCAGCGACCAGGCGGGCGCGTTCGCCATCGCGGCCTCCATGGGCTCGAACCAGCGCTGCATGCCGCCGTGCAGGGCGTTGTATTCCACCGGTTGCCAGTGCGCGCGGTGCGGCTCCAGCGCCACGCGCTCGCCGTCCACCACGAAGCAGCTGTGGCGGCGCTGGCGGTAGCGGCCGCCGTCCTTCAGGTAGGCGTCGGGGGCCAGCCGGTCCCAATGCGGCTCCAGCGCGCGCAGATCGGCCAGCGGCACGCCGATCCAGGCGGCGCTGTCCTCGCCGCTGAGCAGGCCCACGCCGCGCTCGCGCAGGGCGGTGTCGATGGCGTTGGGGGAGAGGTAGGGAGGGGAGAACTCGGCGGCGCTCATCGGCTGCGGTTGGCTGCGGCAAAGGGAGCCGCGAGCATACGCCGGGTCGCCAAGGGTAAGCCCGCATCGGGGAATACCGGCGCCGATGGCCCAATGCCGCCATGACCGCCACCGCCGACCCCACCCCGCCCGAGGCGCCCCCGCCCAGCGACGCGCCGCGCGAGCCCTCGGTGTTCGAGCTGCCCATCGCCGACCTGCGCCCCGCCGACCCGCTGCGCTGGCTGCGCGCCGGCTGGGCCGACTTCCTGCGCTGCCCCGGCATCGGCCTCTTCTACGGCGCCTGCTTCTTCGCCATGGGGCACGCGCTGCTGGCCGTGTTCCGCGCCGCGCCGGCCTACGTGCTGGCGCTGTCGGCGGGCTTCCTGCTGATGGGGCCCTTCCTGTGCCTGGGCCTGTACGACGCGAGCCGCGCGCTGCAGCGCGGCGAGCCGCCCTCGCTGGGCCGCTCGCTGCGCGCCTGGCTGCCCACCAAGGGCACCATGGCCCTGTTCGCCGGCGTGCTGCTGGTGCTGGAGATGCTCTGGGGCCGCGCCTCGCTGGTGGTGTTCGCGGTCAGCTTCACCACCTTGCCGGACACGCAGCACCTCCTCGGCCAGATGCTGCGCGGGCAGCACCTCGAGTTCCTCATCACCTGGACGCTGGTGGGGGCCCTGTTCGCCGGGCTGATTTTCGTCACCAGCGTGGTGAGCATCCCCATGATCCTGGACCGCGGCACCGACGCCATCTCGGCCGGCCTCACCAGCATCCGCGCCTGCCTGCAGAACCCGGGCGTGATGCTGTTCTGGGGCCTGCTGATCAGTGCCACCGTGGCGCTGTCGATGCTGCCCTGGTTCCTGGGCCTGCTGGTGAGCGGCCCGGTGATCGGGCACGCCAGCTGGCACGCCTACCGCGCCACGGTGGCGCCGGATGAAGCGACCGCGCGGGCGCCCTAGTCAGGCACCGTGGTGGGGCCGGCGGCGCTCGCGCCGGCCGGCCGCCGCGCCCAGCAGGGCCGGCTCCACCAGGCCTTCGAACAGGGGCTGCAGCTTCATGACGCGGTCCATGGCGGCCCGCTCTTCCAGGCCGCGGCACAGCCACTGCAGGAGGTCGGGGCGCATGAACCACAGGGCGCGGGCCGATTCGGCCACCAGCAGGCGGTGGCGCAGCTGCTCGGCCTCCCATCCGCCGTCTTCGCCGACCAACGCCAGCATGGCCTTGCGCACGCGCGCCAGGCGGTAAGGGTCGTCGTCGTGGCGGTTCTCGCCCTGCAGCCGCTGGGCAACGGTGTCGAAGAGCGTCGAGAGGAACTGCTTCATGCCTGGGCGGGTGCGATTTCTGTCTGTGGTTGTGGGCACAACGGCGGGCGG
>Ga0209958_1001349_pt1 | contig 19693 bp, 18 predicted proteins | sample ThiBio_inoc_plan_FD_183942 | JGI IMG/M metagenome (GOLD analysis project Ga0209958, IMG submission 183942) | Wastewater bioreactor microbial communities from Cape Town, South Africa - Thiocy_inoc_plan (SPAdes) | ecosystem: Engineered > Bioremediation > Thiocyanate > Unclassified | place: South... | reverse complement strand
TGATATTTTTAAGTATTTTAAAATAAACACGCTAGGATTCGTTTTGTGCAGTTGATTGTATTACCGCTCAACTTTATCACTAAGGCAGCTTCGGCTGCCTTATTTGGATTGTTGCTTTTGATTGCATTTGCAGTCACCGCACCGATGGGAAGTCATGAATATTATGGTTTCTTCCGTTATGACTATTTGTTGTTTTATGCACTGATCATTCAAGTTTGCCTGATCTATTTAAAACTCGAGTCATGGGCAGAAGCGAAAGTCATTGCCTTATTTCATGTTATGGCAATGGGAATGGAGATTTTTCTCACTCATCCCGCCATAGCATCCTGGCAATATCCACAACCTGCGGTTTTAAAACTGTTCACTGTCCCGTTGTTTGCTGGTTTTATGTATTCAGCAGTTGGGAGTTTTTTTGCGCGCTCTTTGAGACTTTATCAGGTTTCTTTCGAAAACTTACCCAATTTTAGCAATATGCTGTGCTTGGCGCTGTTGTCTTATCTCAATTTTATGACCAAGTTTTTTATCCCAGATATTCGTGTTGCATTATTTATTTGGAGCATTTTGATTTTCTGGAAAACAAAACTTTATTTCCAATTGCAACAGCATCGTTTTAGCGTACCGATGTTGCCTATTTTATTGTTACTGGCATTTTTGATTTGGATTGCAGAAAACATCAGTACCTTTTATAAAATCTGGCTTTATCCAAGCCAAGTCGATGCTTGGCATATGGTAGGATGGGGCAAACTGGGTTCATGGTATCTTTTATTATTGCTGAGCTTGGTTTTGGTATTAAAAATCTTGGGTACACGAGATAAAAATGGGGCATGGAGGTTAAATTAAGCAGATTAAGATGCTTTGAACCGACCTCCACATTTCCTTTGATTATGAATATTTCAGATATATTTCAAAATTTATTTGCTAAAACAAGCTAAGCTCGTTATTTTAACTTCTGTGTAAGAATAATTACACACACAATAGTGATAACAAATATTGAAAAATAATTGATACTGGAGATCGTTCCTATGTTAAAAAAAATTGCATTAGCCGCTCTATTAGCCGCTGGTTCAACTGTTGCAATGGCTGACAATGATGTTGGTTGTGGTGTTGGTACACAAGTATGGGCAGGTAAAAAAGGCGTTGGGCCTAAAATTCTTGCTGCAACAACCAATGGTATTTTTACGAACCAATTATTAGGTATTACTTTTGGTACTTTAGGATGCCGTCAAGGTGGTACTGTCACAGCTCAAGTGGTGACGTTTACCAATGAAAATGCTGAATCTTTAGCACGTGATATGGCTGTTGGCCAAGGTGAAAGTTTAAATGTGCTTGCTGAATTGATGCAAATTAAAGCCAATGACAAAGCACGTTTCTTTGCTGTATCTAAAGCAAACTTTGCTGAAATTTATTCAAGCAAAAATACCAACTCACTTCAAGTTCTGGACGCATTACAAGGTGTGATGGCAAAAGACGCTGTGCTTAAAGCGTACGTTTAATTGCTCCATGCTAAAACCCTGTCTTAATGGCAGGGTTTTCTTATACCAATTCCTATTATTTTTTAAATTGCGATTGAATGAAATTAGCTACTTTTGCACTTGCGTTTTTGACGTGCCACTTTGCACATGCAGCGGTTGAATCAGATATTCAGACTTATTTGGATCGAGCCAACAAGAAAAAATTAGATCAGCAGACCACGTGGCTGCGTTTAATGTACGCTGATCAGAAGCAAAATAGCGAAGTTGCGTATAGTGGTTATTTCTACGCAAAAGATGGTCAAACCAATTTAAAAAGTGAATTACAGGCCGATATTCGAGCCTTATTTGTTGAAGCCGCAGATAACCAATCCATCCGTTGTAAGTTTCCTGCTCGTAGTCGTTGGTTAATGCAACAGCTTAATATCGAGACAGGGCAACTCCCTAAAGCCAATTGCAATGAATTTGAAGAATGGATCAATCAAATCAAGCCGTATAAAGCAACTTTGATCTATGCCACCGACTTTATGGGTAATCCAAGTTCCATGTTCGGGCATACTTTATTGCGTCTGGACCCAAAAGATCAGAAGCAGCTGAATTTAGTATCCTATGCTGTGAATTATGCTGCCACAGTGAGAGGTGAAGACAATTGGTCTTATGCATGGAAAGGTTTAACAGGGCAGTATCCTGGTGAATATTCTTTGATGCCGTATTACCGTAAAGTCAAAGAATATGGTGATTTTGAAAGCCGTGATCTATGGGAATATGAACTTAATCTCACACCAGAAGAAACCCGATTTTTGGTTGAACATATTTGGGAAATGCAGCATGTGAGTTTTCCTTATTATTTTGTTAGTGATAACTGTGCTTATCGTTTATTGGGGCTAATTGACTTGGTACGTCCCAATTTAAACTTAAAACAGCAGTTTAATTATGCGGCCATTCCAATTGAAACCTTGAAGGCAGTGGACCAGCAAGATCTGGTTAAAGAGGTGGTCTATCGTCCTGCATTAGAAACGCAGTTACTCGCACAAGCCAAACAACATGGCTCTGCTTTAGCCAAAGTTGCCCATCGAGTCGCTTTTACCGAAACGGATAAAGTTCAACCCATTTTAAAAGCATATCAGCCACAAGATCAGGCCAAGATTCTAGAAATGGCTTATGATGATTTATATCTACAATATATTAGCCATAAGGTAGATGCTGATTTTGCCCAACCTCAATTACGGCAGTTGCTTGCTCAGCGCAGTCAAATCGACATTGAGAAACAACGCCAAGAACCGATACGCCCAAAAAAGCAGCCTGTAGAAGGACATCATGCACGAAATCTTTCTGTGAATATTGGCGAGGTGCAAGGGCAAAAGTTTGTTGAGCTCGGACATCGTCAGGCCTACCACGATTTGATTGATCCGCAAGGTGGTTACCGTGTAGGCACACAACTCTTGTTTTTAGATGGCAGTCTGCAATACCGTGACGACAAGCTCAAGCTCGAACATTTAGATCTATTGTCTGTGAATGCTTATAATCCTATACAACCCTTTAAATCGCCACTTACTTGGGGTTTTAATTTAGGTTGGAAACAAGAAGCAATTGAGAAGGGACAGTTTAGTGAAGATACACAACATGGCGTGATGAATCTAAATATGCAAGTCGGCTATAGCCTAGCAGATTATGATCGTCGAAATTTGTGTTATGCTCAATTACAAAGCCATATTCAAGGCGGGAAAAATTTAGATAAAGGCTGGCGTGTTGGAGCTGGGCCGACCGTAGGATGTATGAATCTGTGGACAGACAATATAAACAGCGTCGTACAGATTGAGTTGCCGTATTGGCAAGATCAGAGTCAGTGGAATTTAAGAATTGGAACGCAACTTCAATATAGCTTGAATGCAAATAATGCCTTGCGTATAAATTGGGATTTTGAACAGCAAGATCATAAAGACTGGAATAAAATCGGTGCGGCTTATGTACGGTTTTTTTAATAATGAACGATATTGATCAAGCACAAGAATTTGAAAAATTACAACAACGATTGGAAGAGATTCAAGAAAGTATCTCTGACCGAACAAAATGGAGAATTTCTCAATCGGGATCTTTAAACCACTGGAATGATATTAAAGCGCAAGTTTTTGAGTATAAAGAAAATGAGAACTTATACTTTGATCCCTATGCGATTGATGATCTGGATGTCTATCAGTTATTAGAACAGGAAATATATTTTAAAAACTTTTGTTTGGAGCTGACCTATCTGATTCGTCTTGCTTATGACTTGGGTTTGGCTGCAACACAAATCCGAGAAATTTATCTGTCTGTTTATCAGTTCTGGTTGGCCTATGCTGACTTACTGTCTCTCATTCAATCGCATGGACAACAGCTCGGTGTTGCTGCAATAGAACTTACGACAGATTATAGCCATGCATTGTTATTGCTTTGCTGCGCAATGTGTTATGCAGATGAGGCTGATATTATAAAAATAATCGATGGATTGTTAGCTTATCCTTCGGATCGACTTATTGATTTGATTAGCTATCCCTATCTTGAGGTTGAAACGATTAGTGAAACTTATGCTGTTGATTATCCGTTTAAACAGTTAGATGGCCTATTGAATACAACAGTCGATGTTTCTACGATGAGTTTGTATCTACAGCAGCTTGAACATGATCAGCAGCAAGGTAAATACTGGTCTAAGAAATTTTTCCACAAAATTGCATTGCTGGGCAAATGGCGTTTTGAAGCTTTGATAATCTGTAAATTATATGGAATTGAGCTAGATGAAATGAAAAAGTTCGAGAGTTTTCCAGACGCATTTGAGAATTAAAGCAAAGTGTTCAGACTTCAACAATCACATAGTATTTTTTAACTGCTTCAATCACTTCAAAAGTACCGACAAATGCGGGTGGGATAATCCCTGCATTGCCCGCAGTCACTTCAATAAAAGAATTGGTTTTTGCATCGTGGATACGCACGATTCCTTCGATGACCTGAAAAAACTCTTGTTTATTGTCAGCAAATACAATGTTCCACGCTCCAACTTCACATTGCCAAATACCACAGTCCATATGCGGATGTTCATATAAACTATAGGTTAGACGCTCAGGATTACCCTGAACCAGACGGTCTGGACGAGGGTAATCGATGCTGGCTTCGCTTGCTATTAACTCACCAAAACCAGCTAACTGAAGAGAAGACATGTGTGTGCTCGGTTTAATAGCTTTCAGGAACAGCGCTTAAGAATTCACGACGTGTATCTTTGTCGGTTTTAAAATCACCAATAAAAGAAACCGTACGAGTGGTCGATTCTTGCTTGCCGACACCACGCATCATCATACACATATGCGCTGAGTCGATCACAACAGCAACGCCACGTGCTTGTGTCACTTGTGCTACGGCTTCTGCAATCTGTTGAGTCAGATTTTCTTGAACTTGCAAACGACGCGCAAACATTTCGGTAATGCGTGCAAACTTAGATAAACCAAGTACCTGACCTTCAGGTAAATAGGCAATATGTACCCGACCATAGAACGGCAATAAATGATGTTCGCAAAGTGAATAAAATTCGATATTCTTAACCAATACCATCTCATGGTTATCGGAAGGGAAGAGCGCGCTATTCGTAACTTCTTCAAGGGTTTTACTATAACCAGAAGTTAAAAAAGAAAACGCTTTCGCCGCACGCATCGGTGTATCTTGCAGGCCTGGGCGATTAAGGTCTTCACCAACGGCAGTTAAGATATTTGCGTACGATTGCTGCATAGACATAACAATGTTCACTTAGGTGGGTTGAACAAAAACGGCAATTGTATCAGAAAACGATTAAAAATCTTAATTTTGATATAAATGCCGATTACTGCTTGAATTTTGGGTTCTTTTCGGCACGCTTCAAGAGCACTAAAACAGCACCTGTACCGCCTTGATTTTCAGGGGCACTGACGAAAGCAAGTACATCTCGATGTTGTCTGAGCCAGCCATTCACATACGTTTTTAAAATGGCTTCAGGACCTTTGCCATGTACAATTTTAACGACATTTTGATTTTCATCTTTGGCCATTTGAATCACTTGTAAAACAGCCGCACGTGCTTGTTCAACAGTACAACCATGCAAATCGACTGCTTCAAACCAGCGGATTTTACCTGCTTTTAAGTCTTCAAATACTTTGTGCTGTAAGGTCGCAATGCGGTAGCTCAAAGCGGCTTGGCTAGCGACAGGATTAAGAATAGCTTGGGTATCTGAAATCTCTGTGAGCTCTTGCTCAGCTCCACCTTCTGCCGCAGCACGTTTTGCCAGCGTCTGGGCGTCAACTTTTTTGCTGCGCGTCACTTTGGTATCGGCAATATTCTGATTGTCGATGGGCTTGACCCCAAGCAAAGCTTTTTTGAAAAGCTCATTATCTTCCAATTCTTCAGCAACGGCTGGAGTCTTTTGTGACTCTGCTTGTTTGGCAATAGCACTTGATTGCGGATTGGAAATTTGCTTTTTAAAGGCTTTCAGTAAGTTAAACTGATCTTTAGAAAGCGATGAATCGTGTTTACTCATAAGTTTAGAAAAATAGGCAAGATACCAGAGATGTAAAATTATAGTCCGAAACTGTGATGATTTGAACTGAATTGCATTCATGGGGAAAAGGAATGCAATTTAAATCATTAGACAGAATTGAATGTGTAGGGGGAGAAGTTAACTTAGTTTTTACTTCTACTGTGATCGTTGTATTAAAAAACTAAGTGTTTAATGGCGTTTATTACCTAAGGAGGAGTAATAATTTTGATAATGCGTGACTGGTTTAAGCCTTTATTCTTAAAGCGATCATAAAGTTCAAAGCATATATGCTCATTTACTTGAACACGCGGCAAAGTGTTATCAAAGTCAAAATAACGAATATAGCCAGATTGGTCCATGACAATCGCTAGCCGCTCGATTTGACTTCGTTTCTTCGGGAACATTTTATATTGTTTTACGATGCCACACTCTTCAGTTTTGATGTAGGTCTTTGCGGGGGACAAATACATGGCAATGCCAATAAGAATACAGCCCGGAATGATCGTAAAGCAGTAAAAAACTCTTGGATCTTTAAATCTCTGAATTTTTTCATAGAAAAATAGATGACTATAAATAGGAAAGCCAACTAAAAAGATCAGCCCCAGGATTAATAAAAAATTACTCATTTTGTTTCATCGATTTTTAATCTTTGAGTATTTAGAACTCTAATTTTTATTCTTTATTTAGAGTCAATATTTAGCGCTAGCAACATTTTAAAGGTTCAAGGCAAAATTACCTTGAACCTGATTTGCTTAGATCTACTCAGGTTGCCCAAACAATGCATGAAATGCTTGATCAGGGCGAGGTTGCTTCATAAAGCTTTCACCCACAAGGAAAGTATGAATATCATTGGCTTGCATCATGTCTACATCAGCAGGTGTGGCAATTCCACTTTCTGTGACTAAAACACGAGAAGCAGGTAATAATTTCTTTAAACGCAATGAGGTATTTAAATCCACATCAAAGGTTTTAAGATTACGGTTGTTCACACCCAAAATACATTGCTCAGAAAGTTTTAAAGCACGTTCTAATTCATATTCATCATGCACCTCAACCAATACATCCAACTGCTGTTCAAATGCGGTCTTTGACATTTCTTCCAGCTGTTGATCGGATAAACATGCCACGATCAATAAAATACAATCGGCATGTAAGGCACGTGCTTCCACCACATTATAAGGATCAATCAAGAAATCCTTACGCAAAGCAGGTAGGGCACAATGCTGACGTGCAATCGCAATATTTTCGTCTGCGCCTTGGAAGAAATCCACATCAGTCAATACCGATAAGCAGGCTGCACCTGCCTGTTCATATTGTTGTGCAATTTCTGCAGGATTAAAGTCTGCACGAATCACACCTTTAGAAGGTGATGCTTTTTTAATTTCAGCAATTACAGCAGGGCGTTTGTGCTGTAAAGCATTGGCAAAACCACGCACAGGCGTTGCTACATTTGCCCACTGCTCAACATCATGCAAGCTACGTTGTTTTAAACGTGCTGCAAGTTCCTCATGTTTGCGGTCAACAATTTTACCTAAAATGGTATTTTGAATATCGATCATGAGAAGTCCTTAGTCTGCCTGATATTGTTTCAATGTCTTGGTAAATTCAGCCAAAATACTCATTTTTTCTAAGGCTTGTCCGCCGTAAAGAATATCTTGAGCCAGCTCAACGGCTTGTTTATAGGTTTTGGTAATACCTGCGACGTAAATGCCTGCACCTGCATTCAGTGCAATCATATTTGCTGCTTTTTCGCCTACGTCTGATTTATCACGACTCAAAGCATCTTTGATTAGCTTTAGGCTCTCTTCAGAACTATTGACGACTAAACCGGTCAGGGTTTGAGAGGCGATACCAACGTCTTCAGGGTTCAGCGTCCATTCGGTAACTTCGCCATCTTTAAGCTCAGCGACTGCAGTTGGTGCAGCTAGGCTAATTTCATCTAGGCCATCTTTAGAATGCACCACCAGTACATGCTCGGCACCAAGCTGTTTTAATACTTCAGCAATGGGACGGCACAATTCATCTGAGAATACGCCAATCACAAAACGATTTACGCCAGCTGGGTTGGTGAGTGGGCCAAGTAAGTTAAAAATACTACGGATTCCCAATTCACGACGTGGCGCCACCGCATATTTCATGGCTTTATGATGATTTGGCGCAAATAGGAAACCCACGCCCATTTCACGGATACAACGTTCTGTTTGTTGCATGTCTAAATCAAGTTGAATGCCAATCTGTTCAAGCACGTCAGAAGACCCCGATTTGCTTGATACACCGCGGTTACCATGTTTCGCAATGGTTGCTCCCGCAGCGGCGATCACAAAACTTGAAGCGGTTGAAACATTAAATAAGTTTTGACCATCACCACCAGTCCCCACGATATCCACCAGATGAGGAATATCACTGACATCAATTTTAATCGCAAACTCACGCATGATACGTGCAGCAGCTGTAATTTCATCAATACTCTCACCCTTCATGCGCAAGCCCATCATTAGCGCACCGATTTGAGCATCAGTGGCTTCACCTTGCATGATACTGCGCATCACATCTTCCATTTGGGGCTGGGTCAGATGGATGTTCTTGGTAATGTTATTGAGTGCCTGTTGGATATTCATAGTCATGAGTTACAGCATTTAATGATTAAAAAATTTGATGAAAGTGGTTGATGATGAAGGATAGCTCGGCTTTTGTGGTATGTGTCCCACTCATTCAGCAGCTATGTTAACAGAAAATAATCGAAGATTTAGAGTGTTGCTAGAGAGTTTTTAAAATTTCACCTGTTTAAGTAGGTTGCTAAATTTTGGGGTAGGAGTGATTGAATGAAAAAGGTTTTATTTTATGAGGGGTTTATTTGATTTTTTATGATAAATAATCAACCATTTGGTATATCTTAATCCTACATATTCCTATAAAAAATGTGTATAAATCAACTAAATAAAACTAGATATATTAGGGCGGTCTTTATATCATTCATCAATAAATATGTATTTAAATTACTTGAAATATCTTGGGGTCGAGAAAAATAAGCATTGCTTTGTTTTTGTATTGGTTGCACTTCTTCATCCACTGCAAGCCTATGCGGAAACTCAAACTGAGACTCCGCAGCAAGATGCAATAAAGGATAAAGTGGTACGTGTTGCGGTGACGGGTTCACGCATTTCTAAAGCACAGAAAGATGGCCCAACTAGTGTGACCGTGATCACTGCAGCAGATATTGAAAAACAAGGCTATACAAATGCTTTTGATGCCTTAAATAATCTGGCTCAAAATACAGGTTTTGTTCAAGGTGCTGATTTTGGGAATATCCGAACGCCTGCGGCAAATGCCATCAGTCTACGAGGATTAGGACCGAACTATACATTGACCTTAATCAATGGTCATCGCGTTGCGGACTATCCTGTCGCATATGAGGGTAATGTCAACTTTGTCAATTTGGCCAATATTCCCACTGCGATTATTGATCGGATTGAGGTTTTAAATGGTGGTGCTTCTGCAATTTATGGTTCAGATGCCATTGCAGGTGTCGTGAATATCATTCTGAAAAAGAAAACTGATGGCACACAGGTAAATATCAAAGCTGGTACGACCAAGGAAGGCGGAGAAAATCTACGCTTACAACTCAGTGGCAGTAACAGTCTAGATCAGCTTAATCTTGTTTATGGCTTCGAGTTTAGTGCGCGAGAGCCTATTTTCGCAACAGATCGTCACTTCATGTCTACCAGTACAAAGAAAGGTGAAGCACCGACAACGATTGTTGGGCGTCGGAATGCAGAGACAGGACAATATTTGCCAATAGGGGGCGACGGTTGTCAGCCATATGAACAGCTTTTTAAGGGCTCAGTTCATAATTTTGGCAAAAATGGCGATCGTTGTGCCAGTGATCGTGTACGTTCTACTTATTGGTCCGTACAAACTCAAAACCGTAGTCAAAATGGATATTTAGGGCTGGATTATGCGTTGAATGATAAAACACAGTTATTCGCTGATGTCCTCATTGGCGCGAATCAAATTCAGAATAATACCCGTTCACCAACATGGACTTCATTAGGAACGAATGGTTACTTTTTAAATCAAAATTCAGGTAATTATGAAGTTTGGAATCGTGCTTTTGCACCCGAGGAGTTTGGGGGGCTCAATAAAGTTAACAAGAAATGGCAGGAGTTTTCATCTAATTTAAATTTTGGTATCCGAGGGGATATTGCTGACAGTAGCTGGAATTATGAAGCTGCATACAATGGTTCGATTTATACCAGCAATTTACGCAACCCAATCAATCAACTTGCTGGTATAGATGAATATTTCTTAGGGTCTCGTTTGGGGGTAGATCAAGATGGTGTTCCAATTTATGCGCCAGATTTAAAAGGTTTAAATCAACCCTTAAACCCAAGTGAAATAGCAAAAGTCTTTGGTACGAGCGAGCAAAAAGACCGTTCTTGGGTTCAAAGTTTGAGTGTGAGTGCTAATGGAGATGTTTTTGAATTACCTGCTGGGACGGCTAAATTGGCAGCAATTGCTGAAGTTGGCCGGCAGGGTTTTAAAAATAGACCAGATAAAGCCTTTGAGCAGGGTAAATTTAATACAACCAGTTATGGTGAGTACGGTGGTGTTCGTTCGCGGCAAGCATTGGGAACAGAGTTATTCCTTCCTTTGGCAAAACCATTAAATTTAACTTTATCTGGACGTTATGATCGTTATGCACTGTCAGATAATAGTATTGATAAATTTACTTTTGGTTCAGGGTTGGAATTTCGCCCAGACCCAACTTTATTACTACGAAGTAATTACCAAACCAGTTTCCGTGCACCAGACATGAATTATTTATTCCTGAATAAACAAAAAGGATATTATTCAAGTACAACGGATTATTTACGTTGCGAGCAAACTGGACAGCCACTAAATAACTGTGAGTTTAGGCTGTACTCACCTGGTGCAGATTATATCAAGGTTGGAAATAAAGATTTAAAACCAGAAAATGGCACATCTTATGGTTTTGGTTTTGTTTGGTCGCCTGTTAAAGCCTTTGATTTATCGGTGGATTACTGGAATATCCAAATTGATGATCAAGTAACGAATTTGAGTGCCGACAAGTTACTTCGAACCGAGGCTGACTGTCGCGCTGGGCGTAGAAATATTAATGATACGCAATGTATAGATGCGCTGGCTCGGATTGAGCGAAATCCTAGTGATGCAGTGGTTAATCCCAATGTGATTCGAAATATTAATATTGTTCCAATCAATGCGGCTTCAGTAAGTTCTAGTGGGATCGATTTGACCAGTAAATGGCGCTGGAAGACTGATCATTGGGGGAACTTTCTCTGGAGTATCAATTTTAGCCGCACACTGAAGAATAAATATCAGCAATCCAAAGAAGATCCAGCTGATGATTTACTTTGGGATAAAAGTAACCTCGATTGGCGTGATCGTTTCAATAGCAGTCTCAGCTGGAGCCGTGGTCCATTTGAGTCTACAGTATTGTTGAGCCGTTATGGAAAATTACCGAAAGCCGACGAGTCGGGTTGGTTGAACCCGATGTATGTCGTCAATTGGAGTGGCACTTACCAAATTTCACCTAAGGCATCAGCTTCGATTATTGTCAATAATTTATTTGATAAGGATAAATTGGATTACACCGGTGGATGGGCCTATTATGCAACAGGTTATCCTCTTTATGGCCGTCAAGCTTGGTTAGAGTTTAACTATAAATTCTAACAATGATGTATGGATGCAGCGAAGTGATACACCATTTGCTGCGTCTTTTTATTTTAAAAACTACAGAGGACAGATCTCCTATGTTGGTCAAACCTTCATTAAAAAAAACATTACTACTGACAACATTACTTTCTTTATCTGCAACACAAATTTTTGCATCCAATAGCAATGAACAGATTCCGATTGGTAAATTACCAGAATGGGTTGTCCCTGAATCGTATGATTTAGACTTTAAAATTGATCCTGCACAAAAAAGTTATACGGGTAAAACCACCATTCATTTAAAACTGACCCAAGCCACCGATCATGTTTGGATTCATGGTAAATCTTTATCAGTAAAAGACGTCAACATCCTATCTGCAGCTGGACAGAAAACCACGGCCAAATATGAGCAAGCTTCAGAAGTCGATGGTGTCAGTCTGATTAAATTTGCCCAGACACTACCCGCAGGGCAATACCGCTTGGTACTGGATTTCAATGCAGACTATGATCAGCAACTGGATGGTATTTATAAAATTGAATTTGAGGGTAAGCCTTATGTCATGACTCAAATGGAAGCGATCAGTGCACGTCAATCTTTTCCTTCATTTGATGAACCACGTTTTAAAACACCCTTTAATATTCGCTTAACCATACCAAGCAAATATTCAGGTTTTTCCAATACCAATCAAGTCGCTGAACAGGCCGAAAAATCGGGGTGGAAAACGTTAAGCTTTGCACCGACCAAACCGCTACCAACTTATCTACTGGCATTGGCGGTTGGTCCTTGGCAAGTACAACAAGGGCCAGATATTGGGGCGACGGAGTGGCGTAAACAGGCGATCAAATTACGAGGTCTAGCACCCGATGCTAAGGCTGAAAAAATGCAGCATGCCTTGTCTGAAACTCCAGCCATTTTAAAAACATTAGAAGATTATTTTGCATTCGGATATCCATTCGATAAGCTGGATTTGCTTGCTGCACCTGACTTTGCGGCGGGTGCGATGGAAAATCCTGGGCTGATCACATTTAGAGATTACTTAATGTTGCTGGATAAAGACTCTCCCGTGTCTTTTGTACAGAGTTCATTTAATGTCAATGCACATGAATTAGCGCATCAATGGTTTGGGGATGTGGTGACCATGCCGTGGTGGGATGATCTGTGGTTGAATGAATCTTTTGCCACGTGGATGCAAAGTAAAATCACCCAACAATTACATCCTGAATTTAACGCAGATCTTGAACGTGTGGTTGATACCGCAGGCGCGATGAAAAGTGATAGCTTGGTCAGTGTACGCCGTATCCGTCAGCCAATTTTAAGTAATGCCGATATTCAAACGGCTTTTGATGGGATTACCTATCAAAAAGGTGCAGCCGTTTTAAATATGTTTGAGAGCTATCTAGGTGAAGAAAAATTCAAACAAGGCGTGCGTAATTACATTCACAAGCATCAATATGGCAGTGCTACCGCTAATGATTTAATTAGCTCCCTCGCAGAACAGTCTGGTCAAGCTGAGCGTTTTAGCAAAGCGGTAAAAAGTTTTATTGATCAACCAGGTGTACCATTGCTGAATACCTCATTGCAGCAACAAGGCAATAAAGTCTTTTTAAATGTCAAACAAACGCGTTATTTACCTGTTGGCTCTAAAGGAGATGCCAACAGTCTTTGGGGGGTGCCATTATGTGTACGTTACGAAGTTTCAAATGCGGCGAGTAAAGTTCAGTGTGAGTTGGTTGACCAAGCCGAAGCCAAAATTGAACTCAAAGGCGCAAGTATTAACAGTTGGTATATTCCAAATGCGGATGCAGCAGGCTATTACCAATTTAGTTTGCCTGAACCAGAACTTGCTCGTCTGACCGCCGCTACGGAAAAACTTTCTAATACTGAACAACTGGCCTATGCCTATGCTGTTTCAGCTGCATTTAACCATGGTGATATTAACCTGCTGGCGGTGGCGGATGTTGCGAAGAAGTTTGCGAACTCGAATAGCCGTCAAATCAGTACTGCATTATTCCCGCAATTGAGTACAATCCAGCGCCATGTGTTGAAGACAGAAGCAGAACGTGAACATTTCAGAAAAGCACTCACGAATTTATATCTGCCAAAGTTGAACCAATTGGGTTATGCGAGCAAAGCAGGTGAGTCTGCTGAGGATAGCTTGTGGCGGAGTGAATTAGCCCAATTTCTTGCACTGGATATTCAGGTACCAGAAGTACGTCAACAGCTGTTAAAGCAATCCAACGTTTTATTTGAACAGACGCAACTGAACTTTGCCCAACTCACGCCAGAGTTATTGTCAACGATTTTGGCAGTACGTGTCCAAGAAAAAGGACAGCCTACATTTGACCGTTTAGTAGGGGAGTTACAACGCATCACGCAACCGACTCAACGTTTGGCGATTCTCACTGCTTTAGGTTCAGCAAATCAGGTGGAAACACGTCAGCAGGCACGCCAGTTAGTTTTGGATCCACGTGTGAAAGTCGGTGAAGTACGTACCGTGATTAACTCAATCAATAGCTATAGCGGCGAACAAGGCGGACTTTGGTCATGGTTTAAGGCCAATCACGATGCTGTGTTTGATCGTTTAGGCAAGTCTTCTGCAGGACGGTTCCCCGCATTGTTTAGTGGCGCTGCATGTACGCAACAGGAAGCAACACAACTCAACACTTTCTTTGCGCCACGCACCAAAGAGCTGGTTGGGGTTGAGCGCGGTTTGAATCAGACCAAAGAGCGGATTCAACTCTGTGAATCCTTGGTTGCGAAGCAAGATGGTTCGCTTGTGCAACAACTGAAATTATAATTTATTCAGTTATAAAAAAGCCAACGATCATGCGTTGGCTTTTTTATTTTCAGGATGATTTAAGCATCATCCGCAGCGTCAGGATTTCTGACACCCAATAACTGACTGGTTGCAGTACCTGCCGTCATTGAACCGTTGACGTTTAAAGCCGTACGACCCATATCAATGAGTGGCTCAATTGAAATCAATAGCGCAACTAACGTAATCGGTAAGCCCATGGCTGGCAGTACGATTAAAGCTGCGAAGGTTGCACCGCCACCAACGCCAGCAACACCAATCGAACTGAGAGTCACCACCACCACCAACTGAGCAATCCACAATGGATCAAGCGGGTTGATACCCACAGTTGGCGCAACCATCACCGCCAGCATCGCAGGGTATAAACCGGCACAACCATTTTGACCAATGGTTGCACCAAATGAAGCAGAGAAGCTGGCAATCCCTTCAGGCACACCCAATTGTTTGGTTTGTGCTTCGATATTGAGCGGAATACTGGCTGCACTTGAACGACTGGTAAAAGCAAAAGTTAAAACAGGGAAAACTTTCTTGAAAAAGTCGATTGGATTGACACGTACAAATAGTAAAATCAGCGCATGTACCAGAAACATGATTGCCAATCCCAGATACGATGCGATCAGAAATTCACCTAATTTAACGATGTCGGCAACATTTGCCGTTGCCACCATTTTGGTCATGAGCGCCAACACACCATAAGGCGTAAATTGCATCACTAAACGAACAAGGCTAATCACCAAGGCTTGCAGTGCTTCAATCCCATGTCTGATTCTTTCACCATTGACGGTGTCTTTATCCATCAGTTTAAGTGCAGCCACACCTAAAAATGCAGAGAAAATCACAACACTGATAATTGCAGTAGGGCGAACGCCGGTTAAGTCAGCAAATGGGTTTTGAGGGAATAGTGAAAGCAAGAGTTTAGGAACATCTAAATCTGTCACTTGCCCAATGTATTGACTTTGAATGGCGGCTAGACGTGCTGCTTCTTTGGTACCTTGTACCAGTCCCTCCGCCGTTAAACCAAATAAATTGGTGATACCTGCGCCCACCAGTGCGGCAATTGCCGTGGTCGCTAACAAGATACCAATCACAAGTACACTGATTTTTCCAAGAGAAGTGGTTTGGTGTAGCTTTACCACTGCACTTAAAATCGATATAAAAATCAGTGGCATGATCACCATTTGTAATAGTTGTACATAACCATTACCCACAAGGTTGAACCATGCAACCGAGTGTTCAAGCACAGGGTTATCGCCGTAGATCGCTTTAAGGGCTAAACCAAAGAAGATACCAACCACCATACCGATCAGAACTTTTTTGGAGAGACTCCAGTCTTTTCGATAAGTAAAAAACAATCCTGCCATGAGCAGGACAAAAACAATAATATTCAATAAAACCAAGGTATTCACAATAGGTTATCCTGATAGATCATTCAGGGGGAATGCTAAGAACAATGACTTAGATTCTATCATCCAGCTGCCCTGAAACTTAATCATTCCTATGACTATAGTTAATCTAAAAAAGTAAAATGCAATCAGACAAAACAGAAATTGAGGATTGAACTTACTTTTTATAACGTGTGAAAAGTGGATTAATTATTGAAAAAGAATGACTTGTTTTAAATGTAAGTTTTAAGATTAATTTTAATGCTGAAAATTTATGCCGTATGTATGAATTGTATATTGATTTTATATGTTCAAAATAAAAACAGCCCATCGATTAAAAATGGACTGTCAGGAAACTAAATTGAATTAAGTTCTAGGATTTAAGCATAAATATCCAAGAAGTTTTTGAAAATTTGATGCCCGTGTTCACTCAAAATAGACTCAGGGTGAAATTGCACACCTTCCACAGGCAGTGTTTTATGTTTGACACCCATGATTTCTTCAATCGTGCCATCTGCTTGATTGGTCCAACACGTCACTTCTAAGCACTCTGGCAACGTTTTTTGCTCAATCACCAACGAATGATAACGTGTTGCAGCAAAAGGTGAAGGCAAATTGCTAAAAATTCCTTTGTCACTATGGTGCATATCAGATAGGCGACCATGCATGACTGTTTTAGCACGAATGATATTGCCACCAAACGCCTGTCCAATGGCTTGATGACCTAAACAGACACCCAGTAACGGAATTTTGCCAGCAAAGTGATTGATGGCTGGAATAGAGATACCCGCTTCACTCGGTGAGCAAGGACCTGGGCCAATCACCAGATATTTCGGCTGCCATCGCTCAATATCCTCTAATGTCACTTGATCATTACGAACAACTTTTACTTCTTGATTCAACTCGCCAAAATATTGAACGATGTTGTAAGTAAATGAGTCATAATTGTCAATCATTAGAAGCATTTTAGAATCAACCTATTGATTATATTAAATGTTTGATTGAGTACTGTGTGGTGTTACTCACATTGTTACTCACTTTAAGAAAAGTGGCTGTTATATATAAAGTAAAGCCGCTTTACTTAAGCGGCTAATGTAGCAGATTTTGATTCTCTTGTGACTACCTCATTCACATATGAATTTAGGTAGTAACTGAATCGGCCATCTTTAATAGGGGATTCAATTTCACCTTGCTGGATTCGGGCGTAAAACTTTGTTTTCTTCCAATTCAGTCTGCGGCAAAATTCCTCAATACAAACTCGCTCTTCATTGACTCTAGCAAGCTGCTGTTTCATCTGTTTAACTTCTAATAAAATCTCCTGGAGAAGTTCTTGGTCACTTGTCTGCATCTTCACCCCTCCGCATCCGCTTTTGCTTCTTTCCGGTCTAATCGCTCTATTTCAGCAATTAAAATTGCAGCAGCTCGAACCAAATCTTCTCTTGGGCTTTTTGGATTCCAATAACATGCATCCCAAGGCCAGAAATCTGATGCAACTTCTGAGCGGTATAGATCAGGATGTCTTTCAAAGATCCACCCGCGACCAATAACCTGATTGGTGTATTCTGCAGCTGCACGCGGCAATTCATTTTGTTCATATGAATCATCATGATCAGTAGAGTAGCCTTTAACATTTATTTGACGCTCACGCTCTGCAAGAACATCATTTATAGCTTTAGATAAATTACTCATGATTTTCGCCTCTTACTGCTTCTACCATTGCTTTAATGTCTTGTTGGATCGGTAACAACTCACCCAATGCCAAAGTTGGATCATCTTCAAACATGCCCTCTATGGTAGCAACCAACTTATTGATACGATCAACTGGCACCACCACGCAGCCTTCAAGCTTTTTAAAAACACTACTAAGCATTTCAGCAAGTTCATTAGCATCAATAATTGGTAGCTGTGGATGAGCGTCCTCAACTGCAAATGATTTAACTGCCACCCATGACTGGATTTCATTTTCGAGATTTTCAATATTCATGCTGCCACCTTCAATAATGGTTTCCAGTATTTTGCAAAGTCAGCTACTTCGCGAACCAATGCCTTAACGTCTGATTCCATACCTGAGTAGGAATGTTGGTGTAATTCGTGATAGCTTTTGACCTTAACCTCAGTTAAACCATCAACAACTTTGTCTAAGCCTGAGTGTTCAAAAACTTGATATTTAAAGTTGTCATATTTTTTGACCATCAAATATGCACGCCACTGGTAAGCATCCATGTACTTATCTGGATCAAAAACGGCAGTGAGTTTGTGATCAATTAGCTTTGAGCTAGTTTCTGCATCGATCTTTGCTACTAGATCCACATCATCAAAGATACGAGTTACATACTTTTGTTCACGCACATCACCTAGCTCAATGGTCCCATCAAGATCATCACTAAACAAAAAGTTGAAGCCCATAGATTTTGGAATATCGTAGTTAAGGTTATGTTCAAGCAGGGCATGAAATGCTGTTCCACATTTCATTGCTATGTTTTGTGTTTTTCCTAAGAACAGCTCTTTAGCAAGTTCCTCCGAGGTCATGTCTTCATTTGACATGCCCCAAAGGTAGCTATCGAGCATAGTTGTCGATAGCCGGGTAATCATGCTGTTTGCTCCTGTGGCTGTGTCGAAACAAATGCTTTGCTCTGAGTGTCATAAGCGAAGCCATATTGTCTAGCTTGCTCAATAGCTTTGTTCCACATCTGCCGAACAAATACATGGCCTTGTGGCAATTTAGATTTTAGAGCCTCAAAGTCCTCCAGTGACTCCGATGCAAGTACTTCTGAATCCCATTCATCAAGTTCTTTTTGTGCTTGAGCTTGAGTTTCACTCAAACTATTAATGTGGTTCTTGGCTTGATTTAAAATCGAATCAAGTTGATCAGGTTGAGTGTCCAAGTCATTCAAAATTAAATTACCAATTGCACCTGAATCTTTGGCATGGAAAGCCGTACTAGGAGCAAAGTAGATAGCCTTTTGGGTGCTTTGTTGACCTTGGTGGGTAGTCATATAGCCCATCAGGTCAGCCACTTTATAAGCCTCTTTTTTACTTGCACCGACCATGTCTGGGCGGAAGATGATGTCATCACCTTTCTTATCTTCGGCAGTGTGGGCGAGAAGCACTACATCCTTGCCAAAGCTACGAAGTAAATTGAACCAATGGGTGAATGTTTTATTTAATGTCCCATATCCTTGAATCGACAACTCATTTGAGTTTCGACGGCAATTCTTTTGATCTTTAACCAAATGAGCAATGATTACATCCAACATTCGCCCAGCAGTATCTACAATCACGGTGTCATAGCCTTGCAGATCATTAGCAGTTAGAGATGAAACCTCAGTCCAATTGCTTACAGGTACTGTGTCTTTACGATATTTACCTGCACGATGTGCACCTTTATCGAAGTCAAAAAGGATAGGGTTCTTAGCCGAAAACGCCAAAGAAGTCTTACCAATACCAGGATCACCATAGATAAATGTAATTAGGTTCTCTACGCGCATTGGTTCTTGTGCTGTTACGATTTTTAGTGCCATTTCTAATTCTCCTTAGACAGGCGGAAATACTTAAATGTTTGCTTCAATGTCAGTTTTGATTTTTGTGAAATCTTTGATTAAGCCTTTTGCATAGTTGATTCGATCAATTGTTTTGAATGCTTCTGATAGACCAAGACCGAATATTTCTCTACCTCGACCTAAATAGATCACTTGAAACGAACCTTGATCAATCGTCGCAATCACATCCTCTGCCACAGCTGTCAAAGCTATAATGCTGTGAGCTAAAACAATCACTTCCGCATTTAACTTTGCCAAT
>Ga0209958_1001348_pt1 | contig 19708 bp, 18 predicted proteins | sample ThiBio_inoc_plan_FD_183942 | JGI IMG/M metagenome (GOLD analysis project Ga0209958, IMG submission 183942) | Wastewater bioreactor microbial communities from Cape Town, South Africa - Thiocy_inoc_plan (SPAdes) | ecosystem: Engineered > Bioremediation > Thiocyanate > Unclassified | place: South... | reverse complement strand
GGGTAGCGCCGGCCACGGCTGCGCGCCGGATCGCTGGCGTACGGTGCCAGGCTCATGCCGGCTGGCAGCTTCGCGCGATCACCCCCGCCACGACGGCATCGCTGGCCGGGCGCATCGAGGCCCGGCCCGGTGGGTCGATGAGCACGAAGCGGATCTCCCCCGCTTCGGCCTTTTTGTCGACACGCATCAGCTCAAGGTAACGCTCGGCATTGCGCGCGGGATCGAGCACCGGCGCCACCGCCGGCAGGCCGGCACGGACCACCAGGCGCCTGAGGCGCTCGACGAACGCCTCGTCCACCAAGCCCAGCGCCTGCGACAGGCGGGCCGCCATCACCATGCCGCAACCCACGGCCTCGCCGTGCAGCCAGGCGCCATAGCCCATGCCGGCCTCGATCGCATGGCCGAAGGTGTGGCCAAAATTCAGGATGGCGCGCAGTCCCGATTCGCGTTCGTCGGCGCCCACCACCTGGGCCTTGATCTCGCAGCTGCGCCGCACCGCGTGCGCCACATGCGCCGGCTCGCGCGCCATGAGGGCCTCGATGTGGTCTTCGATCCAGCCGAGGAAAGCCATGTCGGCGATGGGCCCGTACTTGATGATCTCGGCCATGCCGGCACTGAACTCGCGCTCGGGCAGGGAGCGCAGCGCGTCGAGGTCGCACACCACCCTCAGCGGCTGGTGGAAGGCGCCGATCATGTTCTTGCCCAGCGGGTGGTTGATGCCCGTCTTGCCACCCACCGACGAGTCCACCTGCGCCAGCAAGGTGGTGGGCACTTGCACGAACGGCACCCCACGCATGTAGCAAGCGGCCGCGAAGCCGGTCATGTCGCCCACCACCCCGCCGCCCAGCGCGTACAGCACCGTCTTGCGGTCACAACCGGTCTCGAGCAGGTGATCGAAGATGGTCTGCAGCGTCTGCCAATGTTTGTGGGACTCGCCGTCGGGCAGCACCACGTCCAACACACGTGCATGGCGCCCGCTCAGCGCCGCCCGCAGCGACGCCAGGTACAGAGGCGCCACCACCTCGTTGGTGACAATCACGCCGGTGCTCGCCGTCGGCAGGCCGGCGAAGGTGTCGGCACGGCCGATCAGGTCGGCGCCGATGTGGATGTCGTAGCTGCGTTCACCCAGGTCGATGGCGACGCGCTGGGTCTCGGTGGTCGAAGTGGCGGGGGACATGCCCCGAGTGTATGCCGCCCCTTCTGGGCGGCTGGGGCGCTCACCGCGGCGTGTCAGCCCCGTCCGCAGGCGGTGCGCTGGACACCAGCCCGGCCAACTCCAGCTGCATCAGGATCATGTTGACCAGCGTGGCCACCGAAGGGCGTCCCGTGTCGATCGCGAAATGCGCCGTCTCGGCGTACAGCGGGTGCCGCTGCGCGTGCAGGTCCTTGAGCCGGACCAAGGGATCGGCCACCTGCAACAGCGGACGGTGGCGGTCGTTGCGCAGACGGCGAAAAAGGTCTTCCGGCGTCGATCGCAGGTAGACCACGCGCCCGCGCTCATGCAGGTGCACCCGATTCTCCGGACGCAGCACGGCGCCGCCACCGGTGGCGATCACCGCCAATGGACCGGCGGTGACTTCATCAATGACCTGCGCCTCGAGATCCCGGAACGCCGCCTCCCCCTCGCGATCAAAAAACGCCCGGATGCTCGACCCTATGCGTTGCTCGATCACGTGATCGGAATCGACAAAGGGCAAACCCAGCCGCCGGGCCAGTTGGCGCCCGACGGTGGATTTGCCCGATCCAGGCAGCCCGACCAGGAAGACCGACTGCGTGGGGTTCAATTAGTTGATGGCGGTGCGCCCCAGGACCCGCGGCGTGATGAAGATCAGCAGCTCAGAACGCTGATCGATCTGGTTGCGCGACTTGAACAGGTTGCCCACGGCGGGCAGATCGCCCAGCAGCGGCACCTTCTGGATCTGGTTGCGCTCGGTGCGCTCGAAGATGCCACCGATCACCACCGTGCCGCCGTTCTCCACCAGCACCTGGGTTTGCACGTGCTTGGTGTCGATGGCGATACCCTCGGAGGTGGTTTCGCCACGGGTGTCCTTGTTCACGTCGAGGTCGAGAATGATGTTGCCCTCGGGCGTGATCTGCGGCGTAACTTCCAGCTTGAGGTTGGCCTTGCGGAACGCGATGGCCGTGGCGCCGCTGGACGTGGCGGTCTGGTAAGGGAACTCGGTGCCCTGCTCGATCAGCGCCTTCACCTGGTCGGCCGTGACCACGCGAGGACTGGACACCACGCGGCCCTTGCCATCGGATTCCAGCGCCGAGATTTCCAGCGCCAGGAAGCGCGAGGCGTTCGGGCTGAACAGCGACAGGGCGTAGGACGCGGCCTGACCGGACGGGGGCAAGGCGGGCAGGTTCACGAAGGGGGCGGAGGTCAGAGACGGTCCGGTGGTCACGGCCCCGTAGTTGCTGCCGAAGTTGCCGCGCACCGGGTTGCCATTGGCCGAGCCTGCGCTGAAGTCCCGCACGCCACCGCCCAGACGCACGCCGATGGATTTGCTGAAGTCGTCGTCGGCTTCCACGATGCGCGCCTCGATCAGCACCTGGCGGATCGGGATATCGAGCTTGGTGATCAGTTCCTGCACCTGCGCCAGGCGTGAAGGAATGTCCGTCACGAACAACTGGTTGGTTCGCGGCTCGGCGATCACGCTGCCACGGGGGGACAGGATGCGCGCGTTGCCGGAATTGCCTCCGCTGCTGACCGTCGACGACGACCCGGCCGTCAGTTGCGTGGCGATGTCGGACGCCTTGGCGTAATTCATCTGGAACGATTGCGTGCGCACCTGCTCAAGGCTCTCCACGGTGGCGCGCGCTTCCAGCTCCTGTTTCTCGCGGGCCGCGATTTCATCGCGCGGGGCGATCCACAGCACGTTGCCCGACTTGCGCAGGCCCAGGCCCTTGGCCTGCATGATGATGTCCAGCGCCTGGTCCCAGGGCACATCCTTCAGGCGCAGGGTGACCGAACCCGCCACAGAGTCGGAGGTCACGATGTTGAAGTTCGTGAAGTCGGCGATGACCTGCAGCAGGGCACGGACTTCGATGTTCTGGAAGTTCAGCGACAGCTTCTCCCCGGTGTAGCCCGGGCCTTGGCTGAGCTTGTTGGGATCCACGCGTTGCTCGCGCACCTCCAGCACGAACTGGTTGTCGCTCTGGTACGCGGAATGCTCCCAGTTGCCCGCCGCCGCCACCACCATGCGCACGCGGTCACCCGTCTGCGTGGTGGTCACCGACTGCACCGGCGTGCCGAAGTCGGTCACATCCAGGCGGCGGCGCAAGCCCTCGGGCAGGGAACTCTTCAGGAACTCCACCACGAGGCCCGTGCCCTGCTGGCGGATGTCGACACCGACCTGGTTGTTCGGCAACTCGACGACGACACGCCCCGTATTGCCCGTGCCGCGGCGGAAGTCGATGTCGCGCAGCGAGCTGACGTCCAGGTTGCGGCTCTCGGCAAAATGCGTCGGCGGATTGGTTTGGGCCGTCACCGCTTCGGGACGCTCCATGACCACCAGCAGGCTGTTGCCCTCGACGCGCGTCTGGAACGGCGCCGGCTGCTTCAGGTTGATCACCACCCGCGTGCGTTCGCCCGCCTGAACCACGGTGGCCGAACGGAGATTGCCTTCGTTGATGTCAACGGTGCTGCGCCCCATGGCATTGGCCACGCCCGGAAAGTCCAGGGCGATGCGCGCGGGCGACTGCACAGTGAAGCTAGACGGCGTGGCCTTCAGGGGTTCGGACAGGTTGATCCGGACCACCTCGGCACCACTTTGAATCCCACCGGTGACCGACTGGATCGCAGACTGCGCCTGCGCCCAGCAGGCCGACAGGACGAGACCGAGAACCAGCCCCCCCTTGACCATCCTCCGCCCCCACGCCGTTCCAGCGGTCGCCTGTTCTGGCTTTTTCATTTAGCGTCCTCTACTAGCTGCAGCGCCGTGGGGCGCTCGATCCATTCACCCGACGGGTCCTGCACGATTTCGCGCAGGGCGACTTCGGTCTCGGTGATGCGGGTTACGCGTCCGAAGTTCTGTCCCAGGTACTGTCCTTGACGCACCTGGTACAGCAGGCGGTCCACCTTGATCAGCGCCACCAGTTCCCCCGAACGGTCCAGGCTGCCGACCATGGTCATGGAGTCCAGGGGGAAGGCCTCGAGTGGCTGTCGCCGACGCGCCAGCTCGGGCTCGATCAGCGCGGCATTGGCGGCGCTTGCCGATTGCGTGCCGCGCAGCAGGCTGGCCAGCTTTTCCGTGCTGAAAGGCGGCGTTTCGCGCTCGACACTGTAGGGCTGGGGCTCGAACCGCGTGGGTTCGGGAATCGGCTGAACCGACGGTTTGATCGAATTGCGCTCGGCCTGCATCCAGGACCGCAGCTCGTCCTGCCCGGACGAGGTACAGCCCGCCAGCACAAGGCCCAGGACCAACAAGGCGTAGGGGGCGAGGCGGCTCACTGCTTTGCCCCCTTCGCTTTTTGCTGGGCCGCGATTTCCTCGGGGTCCAGGTACCGGAAGGTCTTGGCCACGCCCTCCATCGTCAAGTAACCGTCGCGGGTGGCGATGGGCGTCAGGCTGAGGTTGTTCAAGGTGACGATGCGCGACAGGTTGGCGATATCAGCGGCGAACAGGCCGACGTCGTGGTATTTGCCCGTGACCCGTATGACGATGGGCAACTCGGCGTAGTACTCACGGACCACCACCTGTCCGGGACGGAACAGTTCAAACTGCAGACTGCGGCCCAGACCGGCTTGGTTGATGTCGGACAACAAGGCGTCCATTTCGGCCTTGCTGGGCAGTTGCTTCTCCAGCTGCGTCACGTACTGCTGGACCTGCTCCAGCTGCTTGCGCAGGGCGTCCAGGTTGACGGCCTGCACCAGCTTGCTGCGGTAGGTGGTGCGCAGTTGCTCTTCACGGGCCTTCTCGGCCACCAGCTCTTCGTCGACGCCCTTGAGCCAGACGAACCACAGCGCGGCCACGACGCCCAAGCACACGGCCACGAACAGCAGGTTTCGGGGCAGCGCCGGCCACAAGGACGGATCGTTGGGATCGAGACCGGTGAACTGGGCGCGCAGCTTGTCCTGCACGCCCTTCAAATCGATATTGATGCTCGACTTCTTCGCCATCACGCCACCCCGGGTCAGACTTTGCCCGCCGCGGGTGCGGTGGCTGGCGTGACCGGCGCCGGCGTGACCGCCGGCTTGCGCAAGGTCACGCGCATGGTGAAGTTGGCCACGCGCCGCGCATCGGCGCCACTGATGGCCGCGTTGGCGGACACGATCTCCACCAGCTCAGGGCGCGTCAAGGCGGGGCTGTTGTTGGACAGATTGCGCAACAGCTCGGACACCCGCTCCTGCGACTGTGCCGTGCCCGTCAACAGCACACTCATGTTTTCCTGCTTCATCGACCGCAGGAACACCCCCTTGGGCAGTTGATTGACGAGCTCCTCCAGCAGATAGACCGGCAGGTTGCGGCCCGCCTGAAGGTCCTCGACGGCCGTCTGGCGCGCCCGCAGCGACGCGATTTGCTGCTGCAGCGTGGCAATGTCCTTGATTTCCGCGTCCAGCTTGGCGATCTCCTGGGTCAGGAATTGGTTGCGGTCTTGCTGGATGGAGATCTGCCCCTGGTACCACGTGAAGACGGCGCCACCGATGATGCCCCCCAGCAGCGCCGACAAGCCCAGCTGCGTATAGAACTGTTCCTTCTGGCGCTTGCGCGCTGCCTCGCGGTGGGGCAGCAGGTTGATGAGGATCATTGGTAGAACCTCCGCAGCGCCAGCCCGGTGGACGTCAGGTAGGCCGGCGCCTCACGTGAGATCTTTCGCGCCTGAACACCCGCCCCCAGTTCCATCGCGTCGAACGGGTTGATCAGCATGCACGCGAACGAGGTTTGGTGGGTCACCGCCTCGGTGAGCCCCAGCAAGGCGGCGCTGCCGCCGGCCAGCAGGATGTGGTCGATCTTGTTGTACGGCGTGCTGGTGAAGAAAAACTGCAGCGCGCGGCCGATTTCCTGGGAAAGGCTCTCAATAAACGGCTCCAGCACGGCGCTCTGGTAGTCCTCCGGTAGGTCACCCGAGCGCTTCTTGGCTTCGGCCTCGTCGGGCGAAAAACCGTACTGGCGGATGATGAGCTGGGTGAGCTGACCGCCACCAAAGGCCTGGTCGCGCTCGTAGAGCACTTCGTCGTTGCGAATGACCTGCAGACTCGTGGTCATGGAGCCGATCTCGAACAGCGCCACCAGCGCGTCCACCCCCTGGTTCGGCAAGGTTTCGATCACGCGGCCGGCGGCCAGCCGCGACGCATAGGACTCGACGTCCATGACCACGGGCTTGAGACCCGCGGCTTCGGCCAGGCCTTGCCGGTCGGACACCTTTTCCTTGCGGGAGGCGGCGATCAGCACCTCGACATCGCCCACGGACGTCGCGCTGGGGCCGACGACGCAGAAATCGAGGCTCACCTCGTCGAGCGAGAACGGGATGTACTGGTTGGCCTCGGACTCGACCTGCGCCTCGAGCTCCTTGTCGCTCATGCCACCCGGCAGAACGATTTTCTTGGTGATCACCGCCGAGGCCGGCAACGCCAGGGCCACGTTCTTCGTCTTGCTGCCGCTCTTGCGCACCACCCGGCGCACCGCGTCGGCCACCTCATCGAATTTTTCGATGTTGCCGTCGGTGATCCAGCCGCGTTCCAGCGGTTCCATGGCGCAGCGCTCCAGCACGAACTCGCCGGCGCGGTTGCGGCTGAGCTCGACAAGCTTGACGCTCGACGAACTCACGTCGATGCCCAGCAGCGGCGCTGGCTCTCGGCTGAATAGCGATCCCAGTGAGATCAAGATGGCCCCCAAATCGCGTGGCGATGTACTACGCCAGACTTAAGAATTCACTTCAATGCTAGCAGTAAGCCCATTGAGCAGCAAAGATTTTTTGCCAAACGCACAAATCGAAACGTTGTCAAAAGCCGACGGGATGAAGGGCCGATACGACGGCCTGAACGCCCACCGACAATCCGGTCCACAAGCCCAAACCCCTACGTTCCGTTCATTCCATGTCGGCACCTTGGTCGACTTCTAAAATGCGGCACGTTTCCAGTCCGAGTTCGCATGCCCCAAGAATCCCAGCCCTCTCGCGCGGCTCCTGCCAAGGCAGTATCTGCGGCGCCCCGCACGCTCATCTGGATCGGTCGCTTGGTGGTGGTTGTCGCCGGACTGGCGGCGGCAGGTGTTGCGGCCATGCTGATGGCCCTTGGCATCGCCCTGGCGGTGGCCTACCCCAATCTGCCCGACGTCACGGGCCTGGCCGACTACCGCCCCAAGCTGCCTTTGCGCGTGCTCGCCGTGGATGGCCAGCTCATCGGCGAGTTCGGTGAAGAGCGGCGCAACCTGCTGACCATCGACCAGATCCCCGACGTGATGAAGCACGCGGTGCTGGCCATCGAAGACGCGCGCTTCTTCGAGCACAGCGGCGTGGACTACCGCGGCATGGTGCGCGCCGCGCTGGCCAACCTGCGCGAGGCCAAGAGCCAGGGCGCCTCCACCATCACCATGCAGGTGGCGCGCAACGTCTACCTGTCGGCGGAAAAGAGCTACACGCGCAAGATCTACGAGGTGCTGCTCACCTTCAAACTGGAGCACATGCTCACCAAGGAGCAGATCCTCGAGATCTACATGAACCAGATCTTCCTGGGCCGGCGAGCGTATGGCTTCGCGTCGGCCTCGCAGATCTACTTTGGCAAACCGCTGAAGGACGTGACCATCGCCGAGGCTGCCATGCTCGCGGGACTGCCGCAGGCGCCTTCGGCCTACAACCCGGTCCGCAATCCCAAGCGCGCCCGCACGCGCCAGCTGTACATCATCGACCGCATGGTCGAGAACGGCTTCATCACCGCCCAACAGGCCGAAGAGGCCAAAGCCCAGGAGGTCAAGGTCCACCGGGGGGCGATGGACGACGGCCTGCGCGCGGAGTTTGCCGCCGAGATGGTTCGCCAGGCCATCGTGGCCCAGTATGGCGAGGCCGCGTACACGCGCGGCCTGGTGGTGTCCACCACCATCGACCCGCGCGCCCAGGAAGCCGCCTACCGCGCCGTGCGCCAGGGCGTGCTGGACTACGAGCGCCGGCAGTTCTACCGCGGCCCGGAACTGTTCATCAACCTGCCCGAGGACCCGCAGGAACGCGACACGGCCATTGACGAGGCCCTCGCGGAACGCCCCGACAACGGGGACCTGCTGTCGGCCGTGGTGCTCCAGGCCGACCCACGCAAGGTGGTGGTGGTGCGTCAGGACGGCGACCCGATCGAGATCACCGGTGAAGGCCTCAAGCCGGTGCAAAGCGGCCTGTCGGACAAGGCCGGGCCGAACATCAAGCTGCGCCCGGGCGCCGTCGTGCGCATCGTCAAGGTGGGCGACAAATCCTGGCGCGTGACGCAATTGCCCGAGGTCGAGTCCGCCTTCATTGCGCTGGACCCGCGCAATGGCCGCATCGCGGCCGTCATCGGCGGCTTCGACTTCAACAAGAACAAGTTCAACCACGCCACCCAGGCCTGGCGCCAGCCGGGGTCCAGCTTCAAGCCCTTCATCTATTCCGCCGCGCTGGAAAAGGGCCTGACGCCAATGACGGTGGTGAACGATGCGCCACTGTTCTATTCCGCCGCCGATACGGGCGGCAAGCCCTGGGAGCCGAAGAACTACGACGGCCAGTTCGAAGGTCCGATGTCGGTGCGCCGCGCGCTGGCCAAGTCCAAGAACATGGTGTCCATTCGCGTGCTGCAGCTGGTGGGCACGCAGAACGCGCAGAACTGGGTCACGCGCTTCGGCTTCGAGGCCGACAAGCACCCGCCCTACCTCACCATGGCGCTGGGCGCCGGTTCGGTCACGCCGCTGCAGATGGTCACGGCCTATTCGGTGTTCGCCAACGGCGGCCACCGCGTGACGCCCCTGCTGATCACCCGCGTGACGGACGCGCGCGGGCACGTGCTGTTCGAGGCGCCCCAGACCACGCTGGACAACGCGCCGCAGGCGATCGAGCCGCGCAACGCCTTCATCATGAACAGCCTGCTGCAGGAGATCACCCGCTCAGGCACCGCGGCGCGCGCGCAGGCCACCCTCAAGCGGCCCGACCTGTATGGCAAGACCGGCACCACCAACGACGCGGTGGACGCCTGGTTTGTCGGCTACCAGCCCACGCTGGCCGCCGCGGCCTGGGTGGGCTACGACACGCCGCGCAACCTGGGCAGCCGCGAAACCGGCGGTGGCCTGGCGCTGCCGATCTGGATTTCCTTCATGCAGGAGATGCTGAAGAACGTGCCCGTGGCTACCTATAGCGCACCGCCCGGCGTGGTCAACATCGGCGGCGAGTGGTACTACGAAGAATACGGCCCGGGCAATGGCGTGCATGGCCTGGGCCTGGCGGATCCCTGGCCTGGCGCGCCCGCCGGCGCGGCGGTCGATGCCAATGGCGTGCCGATCGCGCCGCCGCCGCAGCAGCCGCCGGTGGAGAACCGGCGCAGCATCCTGGATCTGTTCAGGAACTGAAGCGCAGCGCCTCGCCCGACTGCTCGCTCGCGTAACGCGACAGGTTCTCGAAGAACTCGCCGTTGCCCTTGGTGTCTTGCCAGGCGCGGCCATCGTGCCTGTAGTGAAAGCCGCCGGCGCGTGCGGCCATCCACACCTCGTGCAGCGGCTTCTGCAGGTTGATCACGATCTGGCTGCGGTTGGCAAAGGTGAGTGTGATCATGCCGCCCACGCGCTGGTTGTCGATGTCCGCATCGCTGTCTTCGTTGATGCGGTCGCAGTTCAGTTCGATGGCGCGCAACAGGGCCTCGGCGCGATCCTGGTATTCGAGGTCGGTCATACAATGCGCGGATGTTTGGGTGGCTGCGCATTCTAGGTCGCTGTTCAGGCCCCGCTCGGGTCATGGCCTTGTCGCTGCTGCTGTCGGGCTTGGCGGCTTGCGGCCAGAAGGGTCCGCTCTACCTGCCGCCCCCCAAGAGCCCCGAGACCACGCCCAAGCCCGCCAACAATGCCCCTGTCGCCCCTGCCCGCCTTCCTGACGCAACGTCACGGTGAACTGCACATCGAGGACCTGAGCCTCGACAGCCTGGCCCGGGCCCACGGCACCCCACTCTTCGTCTACAGCCAGGCCGCCATGCTGCAGGCCCTGGGCGCGTACCAGCGCGGCCTCGCCGGGCGCTCGCACCTCATCTGCTATGCGATGAAGGCCAACTCCTCGCTGGCCATCCTGCAGACGCTGGTGCGCGCGGGCTGCGGGCTGGACATCGTCTCGGGCGGTGAGCTGGAGCGTGCGCTGGCCGCTGGCTGCGCGCCCGAACGCATCATCTTTTCGGGTGTGGGCAAGACCCGCGCCGAGATGCGCCGCGCGCTCGATGTCGGCATCGGCTGCTTCAACGTCGAGAGCCGCGCCGAGCTGACCGTGCTCGATGAGGTCGCGCGCGCGGCCGGGCGGCGCGCGCGCGTGAGCGTGCGCGTCAACCCCGACGTGGACGCGCAAACGCACCCCTACATCTCCACCGGCCTGAAGGACAACAAGTTCGGCATCGCGCACGACGAGGTGCTGGACACCTACCGCCAGGCCGCGGCCTGCAGCGGCCTTGAGGTGGTCGGCATCGACTGCCACATCGGCTCGCAGATCACGCAAGCGGCGCCCTACCTCGACGCGCTGGAGCGCGTGCTGGACCTGGTCGCCGCCATCGAAGGCCTCGGTTTGGGCCTGCGCCTGCGCCACATCGACTTCGGCGGTGGCCTGGGCATCGACTACCGCGGCGATGCGCCTCCCGCCGCCGACGCGCTGTGGGCGCAGTTGCTGCAGCGCCTGGACGCGCGCGGCTTCGGCGACCGCCAGATCCTGATCGAGCCGGGCCGCTCCATCGTGGGCAACGCCGGTGTCTGCCTGACCGAGGTGCTCTACCTCAAGCCCGGGGAACACAAGAACTTCCTCATCGTGGACGCGGCCATGAACGATTTGCCGCGCCCCGCGATGTACCAGGCCTACCACCGCATCGAACCACTGCGCGCGCGCACCGACACCGCCCCGCTCACCTGGGACGTGGTCGGCCCTGTCTGCGAAAGCGGCGATTGGCTGGGCCGTGACCGCGAGCTGGCGGTGCAGGCCGGCGATCGGCTGGCGGTGCTGTCGGCCGGCGCCTACTGCATGAGCATGGCCAGCAACTACAACACGCGCGGCCGCGCCGCCGAGGTGCTGGTCGATGGCAACCGGGCCACCGTGATCCGCCAGCGCGAAACCGCCGCCGATCAGATGCGGCTGGAAACGCCCCTGCCCTGAGGGGCCCCCCAGCGCCGCCAGGCGCGCCAGCCCAGCAGCGCGGCAAAGAGGACCGCGTAGACCGCGACTTCGTTGAAGTCGTGCTTGCCCGCGCGCATCCAGAAGAAGTGCAGCACCGCCAGCGCCGCCACCGCATAGACCAGCCGGTGCAGGGCCTGCCAGCGCGGCGCCCCCAGCGCGCGGATGGCGCGGTTGAAGGACGTGGCCGCCAGCGCGAGCAGCAGCAGCCAGGCCAGCGTGCCCACGAGGATGAAGGGGCGCTTGGGGATGTCGGCGACCACCTCGGCCCAGTCGAAGCCCATGTCGAACCAGGCGTAGGCCAGCCAGTGCAGCGTGGCGTAGAAGAACACGAACAGCCCCAGCATGCGCCGAAAGCGCGCCAGCGCCGGCCAGCTTAGGGTGACGCGCAGCGGCGTCACCAGCAGCACCAGCACCAGGGCGCGCAAGGTCCAGTCGCCCAGGGATCGGATCAGCGCCTCGGCGGGGTTGGCGCCCAGGCGGTCGGCCGCCGCGGCCCAGAACAGCCAGGCGAAAGGCAGGAGCCACACGGCAAATACCAGGGGTTTGGCCAGCGGGTGCAGCAGCGCCCGCTGGACCGCGGCGCGGTTCAGCCAACGCCCCGCGGGCAACGCGGTACGGGCCCCTTCGGGCGTCCGGGCGGAGCCCATGGCCTCAGTAGAACTTGCGCAGGTCCATGCCGGCGTAGAGCTGGCCCACCTGCGCTTCGTAGCCGTTGAACATCAGCGTCGGGCGGCGCTTGGCGAACAGGCCACCGCCTTCGCCAATGCGCCGCTCGGTCGCCTGGCTCCAGCGCGGGTGCGCCACCTGCGGATTCACGTTGGAGAAGAAACCGTACTCCTGCGGCGCCGCCAGATTCCAGGAGGTGCGCGGCTCCTTCTCGACGAAGCGGATTTTCACCAGCGACTTGCCGCTTTTGAAGCCGTACTTCCAGGGCACCACCAAGCGCACGGGCGCGCCATTCTGGTTGGGCAGCACCTCGCCGTACAGACCGAAGGCCAGCAGCGTGAGCGGGTGCTGCGCCTCGTCCAGGCGCAAGCCTTCCACATAGGGCCACTCCAGCACGTTGGCGCGCAGGCCGGGCATCTGCTGCCTGTCGGCCAGCGTCACGAACTCCACGTACTTCGCGCTGCCCTGCGGCTCCACGCGCTTGATGAGCTCGGCCAGAGAATAGCCTTGCCAGGGCAGCACCATCGACCAGCCCTCGACGCAGCGCAGGCGGTAGAGGCGCTCTTCCATGGGCGCCAGCTTGAGCAGGGCGTCGAGGTCGAAGCGGCCGGGCTTGTTCACCAGGCCCTCAACCTCCACCGTCCAGGGACGGGTCCTGAGCTTGCCCGCGTACTGCAGCGGGTCGCTCTTGTCGGTGCCGAACTCGTAGAAGTTGTTGTAGCTGGTGGCATCCTCGTAGCTGGTGGGCTTTTCCACCGTGGTGGCCCCGGCCACCGAGGACATCTTGCCCGGCAGAGCGGCCAGTTTGCCGGGGCGCGCCGGCGACGCCTGGGCCCAGGCATCGCGCGAAGCCCAGGCCACGCCCGCGGCGGCCAGGCCGGCCAGCCATTGGCGGCGCCCCAGGTAGGCGTGGCGCGGGGTGATTTCGCTGCTGCGCGAATGGACGAAACCGTCGCGGTCGGTTCGGATGATCATGGCCGTGTCCTCAGTGGCGCGCGGACGCGAGGGATGCCGCGCCCGCCAACCCGTCTGTCGTGTGATCCGCCGAAACCTTACGCGGTTCCGGGCTCAGAGGGTGCCGTAGCTGTGCAAACCCGAGAGGAACATGTTGACGCCGATGAAGGCGAAGGTGGTGATGGCCAGGCCCACCAGCGCCCACCAGGCGGCCACGGTGCCGCGCAAACCTTTCATCAGCCGCATGTGCAGCCAGGCCGCGTAGTTGAGCCAGACGATCAGGGCCCAGGTCTCCTTCGGGTCCCAGCTCCAGTAGCCGCCCCAGGCCTCGGCGGCCCACAGGGCGCCCAGCACGGTGGCGATGGTAAAGAAGGCGAAGCCGACCGCGATGGCCTTGTACATCACGTCGTCCAGCACCTCGAACGAGGGCAGGCGCTCGGCGATGCGGCCGCGCACCGACAGGATGCCGCCCACAATAAACGCCGACACGCCGAAGTAGATGAACCAATAGACGCCGCCTTTGTCGGTGGCGCCCTGGCGGAACACCAGCGGTTCGAAGCACAGCACCACGCCCAGCACCCACAGGGGCGCCAGCTTGTACCAGCGGGTCTCGCCGGCGCTCTGCTTGATGAGGTAGGCGAAGGCCAGCATGGCCGCGATGGCGAAGGTACCGTAGCCGATGAAGTTGGCCGGCACGTGCAGTTTCATCCACCAGCTCTGCAGCGCGGGCACCAGGGGCTGGATCTCGTGCGCCTCGCGCACCACCGTGTACCAGAGCAGGAAGCCCACGGCCGCGCTCACGATCAGCATGGCGAAGGCACCCATGCGGCGCGTGCCGTACTGCTGCTCGTAGTAAAGGTAGAAGGCCGCCGTCATCCAGCAGAACAGCACGAACACCTCATACAGGTTGCTCACCGGGATGTGGCCGATGCCGGGGCCGATCTGGTGGCTTTCGTACCAGCGCACCAGCGAGCCGATGAGCGCCAGGCCCACCGCCACCCAGGCCAGGCGCGAGCCCAGCGCCTCCAGGGCATCGCCCGCGCGCGTGAACATGCCCAGCCAGTAGAAGGCGGTGCTCATGAAAAACAGCACGCTCATCCACAGGATGGCCGACTGGCTGGAAATGAAGTACTTGAGCAGGAAGACCTGATCGCCGCGCGCCAGGTCGGCGCCGCCGCCTGGGGCCTGGTACAGCCAGATGGCCAGCAAGGCGAAGGCCGCGACCACCGCCGCCAGCTTCTGCAGCGGGCGCCAGAACCAGCCCAGGGCGACCATGCTGGGCACGGTGCCGGCAAGGATCCACTTCTCGTAGATGTCCATGGCGCCGCCATAGCGCAGGAAGGCCAGCACGGCGCCGGCCAGCACGAACGCGGCGAACAGCCAGTCCCAGCGGTTGCGGCGGGCGAAATAGCCAGGGGCCAGTTCGGCGCCGCCCGAGGACTTCTTGAGCGTGATGGTTTGCGTGGCGGTGGTGGTGTTCATGCGGTCACCTGGAAAGCAATTGGGTCTTGAGCTGTTCGAACTCGCGGTCGGCGTCCAGCGTCTTGCGGTTGGTGGACAGGGCCATGCTGGCCTGCGCCCCCTGCCCGCTCGGCGTCAGCCAGACCCACAGGCGGCGCTCGCGGACGTAGAGCATGGCAAAGACGCCGATGATGAGCAACAGGCAGCCCAGGTAGACGACGGTCTGACCCGGGGCGCGGGCCACCTGGAAGACACTGGCCTGCACATGGGTGAAGTCCGTCAGCTCGAAGGCCATGGGCGCCGGGTAGAAAAAGGTGTCGGACAGGCTGATCACCGCCTGCGTCATGAAGCGCTGGGCGGGTTCGTCGCGCGCCAGCGGCGCCAGGCCGGCCTTTTCGCGGCTGAGCTGCAGCAGCTCGAACAGGGTGCCGTTGAGGATGCGCACCAGCACGTCGCTGGCGCGCTCGCGCTCGGCCTCGGGCACGTTGGCCTGCAGGAAAGCGGCCACGGCCTGCAGGCCGCCGCTCGCCTCGCGGGGGGCACTGCCGTCGGCGCCCTTCATGGCGCTCGCGCCGTTCGGGCCATTCGCCGCCACCGCGTCCGCCACCGGCGTGACGCGTTCCGCGCCCGAAAACAGCGCCAGCGCGCGCGAGGCCGAGGCCACCAGGGCCTGCTCCAGGTCCGCGCGGCCCGGCTCCACCGACTGCGCGGCGTAGCGGCGCACGGCCTCGGCGCGCAGCGCCGGGTCGCTCAGCGCGGCGCGCAGCCGCACGAAGCCATCCAGGCTGTCGTTCTCGTCGGCCGGCACGCGCAGGTAGCGGAAGCTGTCCTGTGGTGTTTCGCGCAGGCCCAGCAGGTAAACGCGCTGGCCATCGAGCTCCATCGGCAGCATGTAGTTGTGGTATTCCACCGCCTGGCCCGCCGCGTCGCGCAGCTTGTAGGTCACGCTGGGGCCCACGTTGCGCAGGGTCTTCTCGGTCACGGTCTTGTGCGCGGCGCCGAGGCGGCTTTCGATGGACTCGCGCAGGTCGACCTTGCGCACGTCGGCCCCGCTGCCGGTGGCGGCGAAGTTCTCCACGTTGATGACGCGCAGGCTGGTGAACTCCAGCGAGAGCTTCTGATCGCCGTTGCTCAGTTCGGTGGATCCGCCGATGATGCCTTCGACCTCGAAGGGTTTGCCCGGGCCATTGATGGGCACGGCCTTGAGCTTCACGCGAGAGCCGCCGTCGTCGAAGCTGGACTGGTAGATCGCCACGCCGCGGTGGAAGGCCGGGTGGTTCACCTCTACGCGGGCGTTCTTCTGTTCACCGGTCTCGCGGTCGTGGATCACGATCTCGCTGGCGAACAGCCGCGGCATGCCGGTCTCGTAGTACTCGACGATGAACTTCTTGAGTTCCACCGAGAACGGCAGCTCCTGCAGCAGCACGCCGCCGGGCTGCGTGAGGATGGCCGTGCTGGACGCAGTGCCTTCGGTCACCAGCAGATTGCCGCGGAAGGTGGGGTTGGCGGTGGACAGCCGGTACTGCTCGGGCACGTCGGCGATCAGGCCGCCGCCCTGGTAGATCTGCTTGCCGTTGAACCAGGTCTGGGCGCGCACCATCAGGTCCCCGTCCAGCAGGCCGCCGATGCACACCATCACGATGGCGCTGTGCGCCGCGATGTAGCCCCACTTGTTCGCGGCGCCGGCCTTGGCGGCCAGCATCCAGCCGGTGCCCTGTGGCGTTTCGCGCGACTGCAGTTTCACCTTCCAGCCCGAGCCCAGCAGCGCCTGGCCCATGCGATTGGCGGCGGCCTCGGGCGCCTCGGCCAGCTCGCCCTGCGCCTTGTGCGGGAAGGCCTTGAGGCTTTGCTCGCGGATGTTTTCCTTGTAGGCCTTGAGGTCGGCCAGGATCTTGGGCGTGTTGCGCGCAATGCACAGGCTGGTGCTGACCACCAGGAAGGCCAGGATCAGCAGGAACCACCAGGCGCTGTAGACGGTGTAGAGGTTGGCCGCCGCGAACACGTCGGCCCAGAAGGGGCCGAACTGGTTGACGTAGTTGTTGTAGGGCTCGTTCTGCTTGACCACCGTGCCGATGACCGAGGCGATGCAGATCACCGTCAGCAGCGACACGGCAAAGCGCATCGACGACAGCAGCTCGACCCAGTCGCTCAGGCGCCGCGGGGCGGAGCGCAATTCCAGGCCTTGGGTGGAGACGGTCATGGGAGAAACACGTGGGGGCAGAAAAAAAGGCGCGTCCCGTACGGACAGCGCCCTATCAGATGGCATTCATGGCCGGCGGTTCAATTCATCGAGCGACGGGGCCGCATTGTGGGGCCAAACATCACTTGGTGCTTATATCCCAGGCGGGCCGAAGGGGCGCGGCCAGGGCCGCGCCACGCGCTTCAGCGCAGACCGGCGATGTAGTCGGACACCGCCTTGATCTCGCGGTCGGTCATCTTGGCGGCCACGCCGGCCATTTGCGGGTTGTTGGCGCGCGAGCCGTCGCGGAAGTGGCGCAGCTGCGTTTCGGTGTATTCGGCGTGCTGGCCGGCGATGTGCGGGAACTGCGAGGGAATGCCCGCGCCGTTCGGGCTGTGGCAGCCCGCGCAGGCGGCGATGCCGCGGTCGGCCAGGCCGCCGCGGTAGATGCGCTCACCCAGCTTCACCAGTTCGGCATCGGAGGCAAAGCCCTCCTTGGCTTTCTGCGAGGCCAGCCAATAGGCGATGTTGCGCATGTCGTCGTCGGACAGCGAGGCCGCCATGCCCTGCATGATCGCGTTCTTGCGCTTGCCGGACTTGTATTCCTGCAGCTGCTTGATGAGGTACTCGGGATGCTGCTGCGCAAGCTTGGGATTGGCCGGCGTGGTGGAATTGCCGTCCGCCGCGTGGCAGGCCACGCACACGGCGCCATAAGAGGCGGAGCCCTTGGCGAGGTCGGGCTTGGCCGACTGCGCGTGCGCGCTCAGGGACAGGGCGGCGGCCGCGGCAGCGACCAGGAGGGAGGCATGCAATTTCATGTCGGGCTGTCGGTGCGGTCGACGAATACGTGGGGCGCCTGGACCCCGTTCGGGGCGCTCGGCTGGACAAAACCCGCGGATTTTACAATGCGCTCCCAAACTGGCTCCCAATGACCCACGACCTCACTGCGGACCCCGGCCGCGACCCACGACTGGCGAACGGCTGGCTGCACACCGCCCGCTTCCTTACCACCGCCCCCCAACTGGAGCATCTGCCGGCCCTCGAGGTGCCGGAGATCGCCTTCGTCGGACGCTCGAACGCGGGCAAGTCCACCGCCATCAACACCCTCACCCAGCAAAAGCGCCTGGCTTTCGCCTCGAAGACGCCTGGGCGCACGCAGAGCATCAACCTGTTCTCCCTGGGCAAGCAGGGCGCCACCGACGCCGTGCTGGCCGACCTGCCCGGCTACGGCTACGCGGCCGTGCCGCGCGAGGCCAAGATCCGCTGGCAGCGCGTGATGGCCAACTACCTGCTCACCCGCCCCAACCTGGTGGCGGTGGTGCTGCTGGTGGACCCGCGCCTGGGCCTGACCGAACTCGACGAGGCCCTGCTGGAGGCCATCCGCCCGCGCGTGGAGCAGGGCCTGAAGTTCCTGCTGCTGCTCACCAAGGCCGACAAGCTCACGCGCACCGAGGCCAACAAGGCCTTGTCGATCGCCAAGCTGCAGTCGGCCGGCGGCGAAGCGCGGCTGTTCTCCGCGCTGAAGAAGCAGGGCCTGGACGAGGTGGCCATGCTGCTGTGGCGCTGGACGCATGAGCCGCCCAGCGGCGCCGCCCCCGAGGCCGACACCGACGAGCCGGACGAGGTGGCCTGAAGGCCGCGACTAGAACAGATAGAAGGGTGGCGCGCCCGGCGGGCGCGTCTTGAACCGCTTGTGCACCCAGTAGTACTGCTCGGGCGCCTCGGCGATGAAGCCTTCGAGCCGGCGGTTCATCTCGGCGGTGTCGGCGGTCACGTCGCCTGTGGGGTAGTCGGCCCAGGGCGAATGCACCGTGACCTCGTAGCCATCGGGCACCAGCCGCGCCGTCACCGGCACCACCTGCGCGCCGCCCAGGCGCGCCAGACGCGGCAGCGAGGTGAGCGTGGCCGCCGGCACGCCGAAGAAGGGCACGAAGACCGCGTCGCGCTCGCCATGGTCCATGTCGGGCAGCAGGTACAGCGGCAGGCCCTCGCGCAGGGCCGTGGCCAGGGCGCGCAGGCCCTGGCGCTTGCCCACCACGTGCGGGTTGCCGAAACGCTGCCGGCCCTCGGCCATCCAGCGGTCCACGTCGGCGTTGAGCTGCTCGGCGTACAGGCCGCAGAAGCGGCGCGACAGGTGCGCGGTCAGCGCCGTCCAGCCGGCGTCCATGCCCACGAAATGGGGCGCGAAGATCACCGTGGGCGCCTGGCCCTCCAGGGCCTCGAGGTCGCCGCGCAGCAGCAGGCGGCGCTTGACCACGTGGCCGGGGGCTTCCCACAGCCAGCCGCGGTCCAGCCAGGCCTGGGCGAAGAACACGAAATGGCGCCGGATGGCGGCGTCGCGCTCGGCCTCGGAATGGTCGGGAAAGCAGGCGGCCCAGTTGGTGCGGGCGATGCGCCGCCGCCGCGTGGCCACCACGTGCAGCAGGCTGCCCAGCGCCCAGCCCAGGGCACGCACCCAGGGCAGCGGCAGGCGCGCCAGCAGGCGCATGAGGCCCAGGCCCAGCCGGTTGCTCAGCCGTGCCGGCGGTCCGGTGTCGGGGGCGGGCGCGGGGGACGGGGTGGAGGTCGGCATCAGCGCGGCGGCTTGTAGCGGTCGTACGACCACAGGTACTGGGCGGGCGATTCTCGCACCAGGGATTCCATGGCCGCGTTGACGGCGGCGGCCGCGGCCTGCGGGTCGGCCGGCAGCGGCTCGGCCAGCGGCCGCACGTGCACCACGTAGCCCTGGCCCCAGGGCAGGCGCTCGCCCCAGCTCAGCAGCACCTGGGTGTCGCCCGAGCGCGCCAGCCGGGCCGACAGGGTCATGGTGTAGGCCTCGCGCCCGAAAAACGGCGCCCAGGTGCCCAGGCCCTTGGGCGGCACCTGGTCCGGCAGCAGGCCCACGGCCTCGCCCGACTTCAGCGCCTGCACCAGCTGGCGCACCCCCGACAGGGTGGTGGGCGCCGTGCGCAGGCCGGGGCGCTCGCGCGAGTGGTCCACCAGCGCGCGCAGCCAGGGTTGGCGCGCGGGACGGAACAGCACGGTCATGGGCCGGCGGGCGCCGAAGCGCGCGGCGTAGGCCTGGGCGGTGATCTCGAAGCAGCCCAGGTGGGGCGTCAGGAACAGCAGGCCGCGCCCGGCGGCCGACGCGGCCTCGATG
>Ga0209958_1001347_pt1 | contig 19743 bp, 22 predicted proteins | sample ThiBio_inoc_plan_FD_183942 | JGI IMG/M metagenome (GOLD analysis project Ga0209958, IMG submission 183942) | Wastewater bioreactor microbial communities from Cape Town, South Africa - Thiocy_inoc_plan (SPAdes) | ecosystem: Engineered > Bioremediation > Thiocyanate > Unclassified | place: South... | reverse complement strand
ATAACCATCATATTTGAGGGGGCATGGGCACGAATCATGGCCCGCGCAGGCCCGCCAATGGATCAGCCCGTGAACAGCGCCGTCGCCAGCCGCAGCAGTGCGGCCACCGGCGTGTCCAGCATGGGCAGGGTGAAGGCGATGCCGATCAGACCGGCCGACAGCGTGATCGGGAAGCCGATGGCGAAGGCGTTCATCTGCGGCGCGATGCGCGAGACGAAGCCCAGCACGGTGTTGATGAACAGCAGCATGCCGATCAGCGGCAGCGCGATCCACAGGCCGTAGCGGAAGACCACGGCGCCCAGCTCGTGCAGGCGCATGGTGTTCACCGCGTCCAGCGCGCCGCCGCCCACGGGAAAGGTGCCGAAGCTGGAGACCACGGCCTGCAGCAGCATGAGGTGGCCACCCATCACCACGAACAGCAGCATCGTGGTGTTGCCGAAGAAGCGGCCCACGGTGCTGCTCTGGCTGCCGGTGCTGGGGTCGAAGAAGCCGGCGAAGTTCAGGCCCATCTGCAGGCCGATGAGTTCGCCCGCCAGTTCCACCGCCGCGAACACGATGCGCACCGCCAGGCCGATGGCCAGGCCGATCAGCACCTGCTGCACCACGGTTTCGAAGGCGCGCGCGTCGGTCAGCGCCACCACCGGCTGCTCGGGCAGCGCGGCCTGCGCGCAGAAGGCGATGAGGAAGGCCAGGGCCACGCGCGTGCGCACCGGCACCGAGCGCGAGGAGAAGATGGGCGCGCTGCTGAAAACGGCCAGGATGCGCAGGAACGGCCAGAACACCGGCGAGACCCAGGCCATGATCTGTGCTTCAGTGAAGGTGATCATGGATGAGCGAGCACGCGCAAGCCAGGGGCACCGGGGAGCCGGCTTTGCCGGGCCTCAGGTGCCGCCCCCTCGAGGGAGACGCGCAGAGCGCGGCGGGGGTGCTTCACTTACACGGCGTATTGGGGAATGGACAGGATCGTGGTGCGGATGAACTCGACCATGGTGGTCAGCATCCAGGGCCCCGCGATGGCGAATACCGCGATCGCGGCGATCAGCTTGGGCACGAAGGACAGGGTCTGTTCGTGGATCTGGGTGATGGCCTGGAACAGGCTGATCACCAGGCCCACGCCCAGCACCGTGGCCAGCACGGGCGCGGCCACCGCGAGCAGCAGGAAGAGGGCGTTCTGGCCAAGCGTGAGGGCGGCTTGCGGTTCCATGGTGTTCCCTACTGGGCGAATGAGGCGGCCAAGGAGCCGATGAGGATGTTCCAGCCGTCCGCGAGCACGAACAGCATGAGCTTGAAGGGCAGCGCCACCAGCACGGGCGACAGCATCATCATCCCCAAGGACATGAGCACGCTGGCCACCACCATGTCGATGACCAGGAAGGGGATGAAGATCATGAAGCCGATCTGGAAGGCGGTCTTCAACTCGCTCGTGACGAAGGCCGGCACCAGCACGCGAAAGGGCGCGTTCTCGGCCGTCACGCCCTCGGGCAGGCGGGCCAGGTTGGCGAACAGTTCGAAGTCGGACTGGCGCGTCTGCTTGAGCATGAAGGCGCGCATGGGCTGTTCGCCGCGCTGCAGCGCCTCCTCGAAGCTGATCTGGTTGCGCGAATAGGGGCCGTAGGCGTTGCTGTAGACCTGGTCCAGCGTGGGGCCCATGACGAACAGCGTGAGAAAGAGCGACAGGCCCACGATCACCTGGTTGGGCGGGGCCGACTGCGTGCCCAGGGCCTGGCGCAGCAGCGAGAGCACGATGACGATGCGGGTGAAACCCGTCATCAGCAGCAGCACCGCCGGCAGGAAGGACAGCGCGGTGAAGAACAGCAGGGTCTGGATCGGCACCGAGTAGCTGGCGCCGCCCGCGCCCTGGCCCACGACCAGGGGCAGCGACGGGCCTTGCGGCGTGGCCACGGGCGCGTTCTGCGCCCAGGCGCCGATGGACAGCAGCATCAGGGCCAGCAGCAGCGCGAGCGCGCGCAACCAGACCAGACGGGGCATTTCAGCGCGGCGCATCGCCCGGGCCTTTCACGAGTTGCTGCGCCAGGCGTGCGGCGAAACCACCGGCCAGCGGTGCCGCCGGCGCCGACGGGGCGGCGGTGTCGGCCGGCATCGCCATTTCGTGCAGGGCGTTGACGCTGCCCGGCGCGACGCCGAGCACCAGGCAGGTGGCGGACTCGCCCTGGCCCACCTGCAGCGTGACCACACGCTGCTGCGGACCGAGCGAGACGCTGCCCAGCACCTTGAGGACGGGGCCGCTTTGCCCGGGCACGCCCGGCAGGCCGGGCAAGCGCCCGCGCGCCCACTTCAATGCCCAGGCGATGCCCACCATCAGGGCGAGCAGGACCAAGGCGGGCCAAGCGTTTTGCCACATAGCTTCAATTCCTTGAGAGCGCCGACCCGCCACCCAGGGCCACCGCGGGACCGGCTTTGCCGGACCGCTGGTGGCGTCCCCCCTGGGGGGGAAGGCGCCGAAGGCGACGCAGAGGGGTCACGTTCTGCTCAGGCGCTTCATGCGCTCCGAGGGCGTCACGATGTCGGTGAGCCGGATGCCGAACTTGTCGTTCACCACCACCACCTCGCCCTGGGCGATCAGGTAGCCGTTGACCAGCACGTCCATGGGTTCGCCGGCGAGCGCGTCGAGCTCCACGATGGAGCCCTGCGCGAGCTGCAGGATGTACTTGATGGGCACGCGCGTGCGCCCCAATTCCACCGAGAGCTGGACGGGGATGTCCAGCACCATCTGGATGTCTTGCGCGCCGCCCGCGCCCATGGCGGTCTTGACCGGCGTGGCCTCGGCGTCGAAGGCTGGTGCGCCCTCGTCGGCGACGGTGGCGGCCTGCTCTTCGAGCGCCTGAGCCCATTCGTCGGCGATGGCGTCCTGGTTGGGTGCGTTGGTATCGGTTGACATGGTTTCTCCTGAACGCCGGTCACATCTCGGGGGACGACCCCAGCCAGTTCATGTCCCTGCCGCGCAGGTTGCGTTCCACGCGCAGCGCGTACTTGCCCTTGTGCGTGCCGTACTGGCACTCGAACACGGGCACGCCGTCGACGTGGGTGGTGATGGTGGGGTTGCGGTCGAGTTCGATGAAGTCGCCGATCTGCATGGCCAGCAGTTGCTCCACGGTGGCCTCGGTCTTGGCGAGCTCGGCCACCATGGTCACCTCGGCGGCCTGGATTTCGTGGCTCAGCAGCTTGACCCAACGGCGGTCGACCTCGATGGCATCGCCCTGCACGCTGGAATAGAGCACGTCGCGGATCGGCTCCAGCGTGGCGTAGGGAATGCAGATGTGCAGCGAGCCGGTGATGTCGCCGATCTCCAGCGTGAAGCTGGTGGAGACCACGATCTCGCTTGGCGTGGCGATGGTGGCGAACTGCGGCTGCATCTCCGAGCGCTGGTAGGCCAGCTCGATCGGGTAGACGCCGCGCCAGGCCTTCTTGTATTCCTCGGCCACCACGTCCACCAGCCGGTTGATGACGCGCTGCTCGGTGGGCGAGAAGTCTCGGCCCTCGATGCGGGTGTGGAACTTGCCGGTGCCGCCGAACAGGCTGTCGATCACACCGAACAGCAGCGTGGGCTCGCACACCACCAGGCCGTTGCCGCGCAGCGGCCGCACGGCCATGATGTTGAAGTTGGTGGGCACCACCAGCTCGCGCAGGAAGGCGCTGTACTTCTGCACCTGCACGCCGCCGACCGAGATCTCGGGGCTGCGGCGGATGAAGTTGAACATGCCCACGCGCAGGTTGCGCGAGAAGCGCTCGTTGACGATCTCCATGGTGGGCATGCGCCCACGCACGATGCGTTCCTGGCTGGAGAGGTTGTAGTTGCGAACGCCGCCTTCCGGCACCTCTTCCTTGGCGAGCTTCTGGCTTTCACCGGTCACGCCCTCCAGCAGGGCATCGACCTCTTCCTGTGACAGAAACGATTCGGACATGGTCTGATCGCTCCGCGCTTACTGCACGATGAAGCTGGAGAACAGCACGGCCTGCACGGGGCTGGCCGGGCCGCGTTTCTTCTTGCCCTCGTCCTCGGCCTTGGGCGCGGGATAGCCCATCACCTCGGAGACGGCGGCGATGATGTCGTTGCCGAGCCGGCTCTTGCCTTCGGCGCTGAGCACGTCCTCGGCGGTGCGCTTGGACAGGATCACCAGGATGCGGCTGCGGATGCTGGGCATGAAGGCCTTCACGGCGTCGCCCGTGTGGGCATCCTGCAGCTGCAGCGTGAGACCGATCTGGATGTAGCGGTTGCCGCCGGGGTCGGCCAGGTTGACCACCATGTTGTCCAGCGGCAGGAAGGTGGGGGCCGATTTCGGGTCCACCGGCTTGTGCGCGGGGGCTTCCTCGTCCAGGCCCTCGTCCTCGGCGGTGTTCTTCTTGAGGATGAACAGCGCGGCGCCCGCGCCCGCGATGCCCAGCACGACCACGCCGATCAGGGCGAACAGCAGCTTCTTGCCCTTCTTCTTGGGGGCGGCTTCGGCCGGTTGGGCGGCGGCGGTGGCAGCGGCGGACATGGCTCTCCTTCGTCGGTTGCCGCGGGCTCAAAGGCGCGCGGCTTGAGAAGGATTGTGGGAGGGGCCCCCCCACGCCGTTCGCTCGATAAGCGCGGAAAAACCGGTTCTTTCCCGCGCCCCGGGGGCTCAGATGAAGAGGTCCAGGCCCGGGCCGTTGGCGCCCGGCGCGGCCGGACGCAGGGGGGCGGCCTCGGCCGGGCCGGCGTCGGCGCGCTCGGCGCGCGGCGCGGGGGCCTGCGGAGTGGGGCCGTCGCGGCGGGCATCGCCCTGGCCCTGGTCGCCGACGGAGACCTGGCCCAGCGTGAGGCCGCCCTGCTGCAGGAGGTCGCCCAGCGCGGTCTGGGCGTGCTCGCGCAGCAGGCCGCGCGCGGCGGCGTCGTCGGTGCGGAAGTCCAGCCGCACCTCGTCGCCGCGCACGGCGAGCTGGATGTCGATGGCGTTCTGGGCGTCCTCGCCCACGCGCAGGCTGGCGTGGCGCATGGCGCCCGCGCCCCAGTGCTGCACCTCCACCGCCTCGGCGTCGGCCGGTGCGGCGTAGAGGTCTTGGGCGCTGTTCGGGTCGGTGCCGGCCTCGTGCCGCGCTTGGCCACCGTCGGCCGTGGCGTCGCCACCCAGGCCGCTGTCGGCCGCCGTGGCGCCGGTGGTGGCCGTCGGTCCGGCGGCCGCTTCGCCAGTGCCGCGGGCGCCGCCCGTGGGCGAGGCACCGGGCAGGGCGGGCTCGTCGCCGTCGCCAGCGCGCCCGGCCAGGGCCGCGAGCGCACCGGTGGGTGTGGCGGTGGGCGAGGTGGCCTGGAAGCGCGCGTCCAGCGCGACCGTGCTGCGCACGGGCCAGGCGGCGCTGGCGCCGGATTCGGTGGGCGGGGCCGCGCGGCTCCAGCGCAGGGCGGGGGTGTCGGCGCCGCCGGCCGGCTGGCCCGCGACGGTCGCCAGGGCGGTGGCCGCGCCGGGCGCCGAGGCCCGCGCGGCGGCGGGCTGCCAGGGGGCGGCCACCTGGCGGCCCGGCGCGCTGCCGTTGGCCAGGGGCAGGCCCTCGGCGGGCACGCCACCCAGGCGATCGGCGCGCGTATCCAGGCCGCGCGTCTCGCCGGCCAGCGAACCGTCGCCGGCCAGCGGCGCGGGCGCCAGTTCGTGCGGCGCGGTCCAGGCCATGAGTGCGGCCAGGGGGTTGTCGCTGTCGGCAGGGTCTTCGGCCAGCGGGTCCTCGCCTGGCGCGCCGGCGGTGGTGGCGGTGGCCGTGCCCAGGGGGTCCAGCGGCGCGGCGTCCGGCGACAGCAGCGCCAGCAGGCTGGAGAACAGGTCGGTCGGCTGCTGCGGCCCGTGCGCCGAGCGCGCGGCGTGGCTGGGCGGCTGGCTGTGCGCCGCCTGCGACGCGGGCGGGTGGGGGTTGCTGGGCGCGGTCGTGGTCATGCGGAGAAGCTCTGGAACGTGCTGTCGGATTCGGCGCGGCGGCGGTGGGCGTTGAGCGCCATCTCGTCGGTCTGTTTCTGTTCGCGGCGCATCAGGCGCTGCTGGATCGCTTCCTGCTGACGCGCGACGTACTGGCGCAGCGTGGCGAGCTCGCGCTCGGCCTCGTGCACCTGCTGCTGGACCTGGTCGATCTGGCGCTGCTTCTGCCCGAGCACGCCGGTCTGGAAGTCCATCGCGTGCTCGACCTTGGCCATGAACTGGCGGTGGTGCATGAGCCAGGCGGCGTCCACGCCGCTGGCGCAGCGGGCCTGCCAGCGCTGCTGCGCCTCGGCGGCGTAGGCGGTGAGCTGGTCCATCTGCTCCTGCGCGGCCTGGTGCTCGCGGCGCGCCGCCGACAGCGCGGCGAGCGCCTCGTCGCGCTTGCGCTCGGCGAGTTCGATGACCTTGTCCAATGTTTCCAAGCCCTGTGCGGTCATTCTTTAACCTTCGCGCGGCGCGCCGCGGTGCGAGCGCCTGCCGGCGGCCGTGCGGCGCTCATGGGTTGCCCTCATACGGGTTGTGGTGGGGCCGCGCGCCGCGCGCGGCGTTGCCCGCCGTGGCGTCGCGCGCCGGTTTGTCTTCCTGCAGCGCGGTCTGCAGGCCGCGCACGCTCTCGCCCATGGGGGCGGCCTCGCGCATGTCCTGCATCAGGAAGCGCTGCAGCCCGGGGTAGAGCACGATGGCGCGGTCCGTCTCGGGGTCGCTGCCGGCCACGTAGGCGCCGAGCTGGATCAGGTCGCGGCTCTTCTGGTAGCGCGAGTAGTTCGCACGGAACTTGCGCGCCAGCTCCAGGTGGCTGGGCGGCGCCACGTTGTGCATCACGCGCGAGGCCGAGGCCTCGACGTCGATGGCGGGGTAGTGGCCCGACTCGGCCAGCGCACGCGACAGCACGATGTGGCCGTCCAGGATGGCGCGCGCCGCGTCGGCGATCGGGTCCTGCTGGTCGTCGCCCTCGGACAGCACGGTGTAGAAGGCGGTGATGGAACCGCGGCCGTTCAGGCCGTTGCCGCTGCGCTCCACCAGCTGCGGCAGCTTGGCGAAGCACGAGGGCGGGTAGCCCTTGGTGGCCGGTGGCTCGCCGATGGCCAGGGCGATCTCGCGCTGCGCCATGGCGTAGCGGGTGAGCGAATCCATCAGCAGAAGCACGTGCAGGCCGTCGTCTCGGAAGCGTTCGGCGATGGCGGTGGCGTAGCTGGCGCCCTGCATGCGCACCAGCGGCGGCGCGTCGGCCGGAGCGGCCACCACCACCGAGCGGCGGCGGCCTTCCGGGCCCAGGATGTCCTCGATGAACTCCTTCACCTCGCGGCCGCGTTCGCCGATCAGGCCGACCACGATCACGTCGGCCTTGGTGTAGCGGGCCATCATGCCCAGCAGCACGCTCTTGCCCACGCCGGAGCCGGCGAACAGGCCCAGGCGCTGGCCGCGGCCCACGGTGAGCAGGGCATTGATGGCGCGCACGCCGGTGTCCAGCGGTTCGCGCACCGGGTCGCGGTCCATGGCGTTGAGCGGCGCGCGCTCCAGCGGCGAGACGCTCACCCCGCGCAGCGGGCCCTGGTGGTCCAGCGGCTCGCCGTGCGCGTCCACCACGCGGCCCAGCAGGCCGGCGCCCATGGGCAGGCTGAGCACGCTGCGGTCGTTGGGCGAGGGCGGCGGGTTGTCCTGGCCCAGGCGCGGCACGGTGCGGTAGGGCGGCAGCGGCGTCACGCTGGCGCCGCTGGCCAGGCCGTGCACGTCGCCGGCGGGCATGAGGAAGGCGCGGTCCTTGGAGAAGCCCACCACCTCGGCCAGCACGGGCTGCTTGTGGCCGTTGTCGATCAGGCACTGCGCGCCCACGGGCACGCGCAGGCCCACGGCCTCGAGCACCAGGCCGGCGAGCTTGGTCAGCGTGCCGCGCACCTCCAGCGGCGTGGGCGCCTGCGCGCTGGCGCGCAGGTCGTCCATGAAGTGGCCCCAGCGGCTCGGCGTTTCGTCGAAAGTGCTGTCGGTCATGCGGGTCAGACGTCGGTGTCGGCGGGGTCGAAGGGGGCGCTTAGGCCCAGGTTGCCGATGGCGCGCAGCCAGCGCTTCTCGACCGTGGCGTCCACCGAGTTGGTGCGCGACTCGAGCACGCAGCCGCCCGGGGTGATGCCGGGATCGGGCACCAGCTCGGGCCGGGGCTCGCCCAGGGTTTCGAGCAGCGCGCCTTTCATGAGCGCCAGGTCGGCCGGGTTCATGCGGATGGTGGCGGGCAGGCCGTCGTCGATGAGCTGGGACATGGCCTCGCTCACCACGCCCTGCAGCTGCGCCGGGTTCTGCACCAGCTCGCGGCGCACCACCTGGCGCGCCAGGTCGCAGGCGATCTCCAGGATATGGCGCGAGATCTCGTGCTCGCTGTGTTTGAGGTGCTCGCGCGTGGTGCGCAGCAGCTGGGCCATGCGCACCGCGGTTTCCTCGGCGGTGCGGCGCATGCTGGCCTCCATGGCGTCGCGCACCGACTGCGCGCCGGCGTCGTGGCCGTGGCGAAAGCCCTCGGCGTAGGCCTGCTCGCGCGCCTCGGCGAGGCGCTCGTCGGGCGGCGTGGTCTCGGCCGCGCCGTCGCTGGGCAGGGCGGGGCGCTGGTCGCTGCCGTCCACGGCGGCGAACTGCCAGGCGGCCACGCCGTCGATCTCCTCGCGCGGGATGAAGCGCGAGTACGGGTCGTTCTTGGGGCGTTGGTTCATGGGGCGCTCAGACGAAAGCCTCTTCCTCGCCGCCGCCGCCGATCACGATCTGGCCTTCGTCGGAGAGGCGGCGAACGATCTTGAGGATCTCTTTCTGCTGCGCCTCCACCTCGGACAGGCGGATCGGGCCGCGGGCTTCGAGGTCCTCGCGCAGCGCCTCGGCCGCGCGGCTGGACATGTTGGACAGCACCAGCTCACGCAGCTCGGCGGTTGCGCCCTTGAGCGCCACGATGAGCTGGTCGGTGGCCACTTCCTTGAGGATGAGCTGCACGGCCTTGCCGTCGAGTTTGAGCAGGTCCTCGAAGGTGAACATCTTGTCCATGATTTTCTGGGCCAGCTCGGGGTCGAAGTCGCGGATCGACTCGATCACCGAGCTCTCGATCTGCGTGCCCATCATGTTGATGATCTCGGCCGCGGTCTTCACGCCGCCCATGGAGGTCTTGCGGATCTTGTCGCCGCCGGCCAGCACCTTGTAGAGCACCTCGTTGAGGTCCTTCAGCGCCGTCGGCTGGATGCCCTCGAGCGTGGCGATGCGCAGCATCACCTCGTTGCGCGTGCGCTCGGTGAAGTTCTTCAGCACGGCGGCGGTCTGGTCGGCCTCCAAGTGCACCAGGATGGCTGCCACGATCTGCGGGTGTTCGTTGCGCAGCAGCTCGGCGATGGACAGCGGGTCCATCCACTTCAGGCTCTCGATGCCGGAGACGTCGCCGCCCTGCAGGATGCGGTCGATCAGCAGCGCGGCCTTGTCGTCGCCCAGGGCGCGCTTGAGCACCGCGCGCACGTAGTTGTCGGTGTCGCTCACCAGCAGGCTCTGCGACGAGGCGGTGGTGGTGAAGCGCTGCATCACCTGGTCCACGCGCTCGTGCGAAACGGCGCGCGTGCGCGCGATGGTCTCGCCCAGCTTCTGCACCTCTTTCGGGCTGAGGTGCTTGAACACCTCGGCCGCTTCCTCTTCGCCGAGCGACATGAGGAAGATGGCGGCGTCCTGCAGTCCGGTGTCGTCCATGCTCTGCTCCCTGCCTCAGTTCGGCGCTTCGCCGTTGACCCAGCCCTTGACGATGTTGGCCACCGCCGCCGGGTTCTCCAGCGCCAGCCGCTTGGCGTCGGCGATGCGGCGTTTCTCGGGCGTTTCCTCGTCCGGCGTCGGCATCGGCAGGCCGGGGCGCTCGGGCATTTCGTTGAGGACGGCGTTGAGCGGCTGCACCTCGGTGATGCGCGGCGGCGGCGCCTTCATGAGCTTGAGCGCCGGGCGCACCATGCCCATCAGCACGATCAGGCCCAGGCCGACCATGCCGAGCGGGAACGCCAGGCTGCGCGCCAGTTCGATCTTGTCGGCCTGCTGCCAGAAAGGCAGGGCCTCGGGCTCGGCTGCCACCACCTCGTTGAAGGCGGCGTTCATCAGGTTCACCGAGTCGCCCCGGGCCTGGTTGAAGCCGATGGTCTCGCGCACCAGGGCGGTCATCTGCTCGATCTGCTGGGCCGGGATGGGGGCGCTGACGGGCTTGCCGTTCTTGTCCAGCGTGGTCTTGTGGTTCACCACCACGGCCGCGCTCAGGCGCTTGATGCTGCCGCTGGACTCGCGCACGGTGCGCACGGTGCGGTCGACCTCGTAGTTGACGACGGATTCGCGGCGCGTGGAGCCACCCTGGCCGGCGTTGGCCTGGCCCTGCGGCGTCACGCCCACCGGCGCGGCCTGGCCGTTGATGGGCGCGCTGCTGGGCGCCGGCGGCTGGTTGCTCACCGCGCCGGGCACGCCGGCGGGCTGGGCGCTGCCGGGGCGGCCGTCTTCGATGGTCTGCTGGCTGCGCACCGCGCTGGGCTCGTTGCCCTGGTTCGGCCGGTGCTGCTCCGAGGTCATCTCGGCCTGGGAGAAGTCGATGTCGGCGCTCACCTGCGCCTTCACGTTGCCCACGCCCACCAGGGGTTCGAGCATGTCCAGGATGCGGCGGGTGTAGAGCTGTTCGAGCTGCTGCGCGTACTGCAGTTTCTGCACGTCGGCGCCGGTGGTGTTCTGGCCGTCGGGCGGGTTGGACAGCAGGTTGCCCTGGTCGTCGACCACGCTCACGGCCTTGGGGTTCATCTCGGGCACGCTGCTGGCCACCAGGTGCACGATGCCGGCGACCTGCGCGCGGTCCAGCGTGCGGCCGGGGTGCAGGGTCAGCAGCACCGAGGCGCTGGGCTTTTGCTGTTCGCGAAAGAAGCCGTTCTGGTTGGGCAGGGCCAGGTGCACGCGCGCGGCCTGCACCGAGGCCAGCGACTGGATGGAGCGGGTCAGCTCGCCTTCCAGGCCGCGCTGGAAGCTCAGCCGCTCCTGGAACTGCGTCATGCCGAAGCGGTTGTTCTCCATCAGCTCGAAGCCGGTGACCGAGCCCTTGGGCAGGCCTTGGGAAGCCAGGCGCAGCCGGGTGTCGTGCACCTTGTCGGCCGGCACCATGATGGCGCCGCCGCCGTCCGAGTACTTGTAGGGCACGTTCATCTGGGACAGCTGGGCCACGATGGCGCCGCCGTCCTTGTCGCCCAAGTTGGCGTAGAGCACGCGCCAATCGGGCTGGCGGCCCATGAAGAAGAAGGCCAGGGCGATGGCCAGCAGCGCCAGGGCGCCCAGGCCGAGCTTGATCTTCTGCGCGTTGTCCATGCGCGCCAGGCCTTCGGCCAGGGCGTTGGCGCGCACGGGCTGGGCATTCACTTCGGCGACGGCGGTGGTGCTCATGGGCGGGATGGCTCGCAAGGGGGCACAAGGGCCCCGGATGCGGATGAGTATCCCGGGGGGGGCCGGCGGGCATTGCCGGAAAAAGGCGCCGTAATGGGCCTTTATTTCCCGCGCGCCGTGCCGAGGGGGTGGGATTTGTGACCGCGCCGGGGTGCCCGTCCGGGTATAAGCCTCGCACCGCAACCACCGACTTGAAGCCCATGCACCGCATCGTCCTGGCGCTCACTTTCCTGCTGTTCGCCGCCGGCGCCCGTGCCGCCGATGGCGACCCGTTGCCGGCCCGCAGCGTTCTGCTCATTCCGGCAGGCGATCCCGTGGAGTACACGGTCACGGTCCGGACGGCGGCCACCATGCTGTTTCCCCTCGCCTCGCTGGGCGCGCTGTCGGACGGGCGCCAGAAGTCAAAAGACCTCACGGCCCTGATGCGGGCCCATGCGCCGGGCCATGGCCTGTTCTTCGCCGAGCGGGTGGCGCACCGGCTGCGGGCCGCCGGCTATGAGGTCCGGGTGTTGGAGTCGATCGCCCGCCGGCCGGACGACCCCGACAACGTCGACATCGAAAACCTCGCTTTCGACGAAGACATCGGATTGCAGCTGGGGTTCGACGCCATCGGCTTTCATTCGGGCATGGGCACGCAGGCCTACGTGCCCAAGCTCAACGTCGACGTCCACTCCTTCCCGCGGGGGGCCCAGTGGTACCCCTACAGCACGACGCTGTTCTTCGGCGTGGACGCCCGGCCGAATGAGGATTGGGCCATCGTGGCACCCGCCGAGGCCAGCTTTCCGTCCTTCGACGCATTGATCTCCGGCCCGGCCGCCGTGGACGCCGTCTACCGCCAGGCGCTCGACCAACTGGCCGAACGCGTGGCCATGCAGTTCCAGGCGCAGTCGCCGCTCAAGGCCACGCCCTGAGCGGGGTCGCCCGGTCAGGGCCCGAAAAGGCCGGCTTATTGGGGCTTTATTTCCGGACCCGGTTGCCGAGGGGGGCCTAGCATCCGGGCCTGTCGATCGCTTCCCGAAGGAGTCCCCCATGGACATGCGCCTGTCCCCCCTGACCAGCCAGACGCTGGGCAACGTGGCCGCGTTCAAGCGCCCGGCCGCGGGCGCCGCGGGTGGCGCGGGCGCGGCCTTCGCCGACAACCTCAAGGCGGCCCTGCACCAGGTGAGCAAGGCCCAGAACGAGGCCAGCCGCCTGCAGACCGAGGTGCAACTGGGCAACCCCAAGGTCAGCCTGGAGGAAACCATGATCGCCATGCAGAAGGCGCAGATCGGCTTCCAGAGCGCGCTGCACGTGCGCAACCGCATGGTGCAGGCCTACACCGACGTGATGAACATGTCGGTTTGAGGCCACCAGACCCGCGGGGCGGGCATCCCGCCGGCCCGCGGGCCAAGGGCTTGGCCTAACCGGTGGCGCGCAGGGCCTCAGCCTTGTCCTGGGCCAGCCGCTGCAGTTCCGCCAAGGCCGGACGCTGGCGGCACGCCTCGACCGCCGCATCGAACACCGCGATGGCATCGTCCGCCCGGCCCATGGCGGCCAGGCATTCGCCCGAGCGAAAGGCGGCCAGCGCCGCATAGCGGTTCCCGTCCTGCAGACCGGCCAGGCCGAACATCGGCAGCGCAGCGGCCGGCCGGGCCGTGCGCTGCAGGCAGGTGCCGGCGAGGAAGGCGAATGCCGCCCGCCCGGGGTGTTGCATGACCAGGACCAGGGCGGGCCGCAGCGCCTGATCGAACGCGCCCTCGTCGCACAGGCGGGTGGCGGTGGTCAGCAGCCGCGCGGCCTCGACGGGCCCGTGCGCCGGCAACACCGGTCGTGCCTGTCCCGCCATGGCCGCGCGCACCCAGTCGCCGATTCGCTCGCCGGCCTGGGCCAGGCGGGCGGCGCATTGTTCGACCAGCGCGGCCACCTCGGGGTCGGGATGGGGGTGATGCTGCATGGCGGACTGTTCAGCCCTGCAGCGGCGCCAGCGCCTGGACAACCAGGAAAAGCAACAGCAGCTTCATGGCCGCCACCGGGTCCAGGGCCTGGGCCACGGAAACGCACACCTGCTTCAGGAGATGGCCATCGCTCGCGTCGCGGTAGATGCCCTGCGAGAAGCGGTCCTTGATCAACGGCACCCACTCATCCATGTTGTTCAAGGTGGCGTTGACCAGATAGGGGCATTGCTCGTGAACCGCCTGCAGCAGGGCATTGGCCTCGGTGGCATTCATGCGCAGGTAACTGCAGGGCGAGGAGGGGTCATGGGTGCCTGTCAGGTAGATGGCCAAAACCACTGCGCCCGTGACAAAGAGCGTGGCCGCCGGGAGAGCCGTCCCCATGACGCAGCACGTCGCCAGGCACGTCGGGTCGGTCATGGTGTCCGGCGCATAGATCCTGGCCCAGCGGTAGACCTCGATCCGCTGGGACTGGCTCAGTGAGGTGTCGCCCAGGATGCCGGGCATATCGGGGCCGCCGTTCGGCAGCGCATGCCTGGCCGGGTCGAAACGCCAGGGGGGAGCCAGCGGTGCCCCCTGGGCGAAATCCCGGGCGCAGTTGAGTAACTGGGCGGTCTCTTCCCCCGAGAGCCCGCCGTTGTTGATGGCGCTGTAGTTGGGGCGCAGGCCCTCTGCATCCAGCGTGAGGTGCCGGGACGGCTTGAACAGCCGTCTGATTTCCCCGCTGGGTTCGGCGGCCGACATGGGTGAGGGGCCGGCGGTGATGTCCTCGGGTTCGAGGTTGTGCTTGTCGTTCTCGTTCGACAGGCAGAAGTTCCAGCCGGCCGAGGCGCAGCCAGGGGACAGCGAGCGGCTGGCGGACGACGGCGGCGCTTGGCGCGAAGCGCCTCTTGACCTGCCCTCCGGGCTGCTTGAACGTGAGGAAGAAGAGGACGACGTGGCGGATTGCATGGTGGCGTGGTGGGTCTCAGGGGGGGCTGCGTCGCGCCAGGCCTGTCCAGCGCCACAGAATGGCCTAGGGAACAGCGCCCCCTGCTTTGTTCCCGAACGCGGGGATGGCCCGCGCACAGGGGGGGTGGATGCGCGCCCCATGAAGCGCTCTGCCAGGGGGCTGGCGCGGGCGGCCTAGGCCACTGGGAAGGGCCGATGGTTCGAACCGGCTTCACAGAAGCGTCACCAAAGCCCATGCGCCGCGAAGCGGCCCCTATGGGCCGTCTAGGGCTTGGCACCCATGCATCCGATGGACCCTCACCATGCACGGTACATCTGATCGCCCCATCGGGGCGACGCTGGCGCGTGTCCCGCTGCCGTACCGGAATGCGGTGGTGGTCACGCACGACACCGACCTGAGCGCGGCCGCCCGCGCACTCGTCAGAAGGGCCGTTCAATCGGGTGAGGCGCTGCGGGCCAAAACCGTGCGCGTGCCGGGCAGCCAAGCGCGGCTGATCGTGCTGTATGTGCCGCAGCGCAAGCCCTATTCGCCGCAGCGCCTGTTGGCGCGCCTGGGTTGGTGGCAGGCGAGCGTCCGGCGCAAGGAAGAAATGGCGAACAGGGTGGTGAGCGGTCTGTTCGGCCGGCAGTTCCCGGTGCCACCGCCCTTCGATGTCGGCGTGCTGGTCGACCGCCATCCCAGCGTGCGCCCGTCCGATCTGGCGGCCATCGTGGGTATGGGCGAGGTGCTCAAGCAATTGGCCGGGGCTCGGATCGATTGGCCGACCTTCGTGGCCATCGCCGGGGGCGCCGACGCGGCCAAGGCGCTGGTGTCGCAGTTGGCCACGCAGGTGCGCCTGGGTGATCCCGAGTGTTCCGCCCGATCGGCGATCCTCAAGACCCTGTCGTACCTTGCGCAGAGGGAGGGGCGCTGGCCGGAACCGGTGGTCGAGGCGCTGCGGGGCGATCCCGGGGTGTTGGCGCGGCTGCAGGCCCACGCCAGAACACTCCCCCCCGCGCTGGCCGTGAGCGCCAATGCCCAGCTCCTGGTCCATCACTTGAAAGGCCTGAGCCCGCCCTTGCATGAGCGCTACGGTCCGGCGCGCCTCGGTGCGCTGAAGGCGATCCAGAACCTCTGCGATGCGCAGGCACTGCCGCCGTCTGAGAGGCGTGCGGCTGTCCGCCAGGCGCTGGTGGGCGGGAGCCTGGCGGCCTTGGGGCCGGAACATGGGGCGCTGGCGAACGCCCTGCGGTTCGCGGCGGCGGTCGACCCCAGCACCGGTGCCTGCGCGCTCGACCCGGTGTTTCAACCGCTCCTGTAGGGGCCGCCGCCCCCACCTGGCCGCTGGGCCTGTGTCCGTCCGTGGCCCGTTCCGCCGAAGGGTCCGTCTGCCTCTGCGCTTTGAGTCGCGCCATGCCTATCCTCGTGCCGTTCTTCCCTTGCTTTGTCAGTCCCCACCGGTCCAAAGGCCACCAAGGCCTGCCCGTGATCAGCCAGGTGCTGGCCCAGAAGCCGACGGCTGCCACGACCCAGCCGCGGGTGTTGGTGTGCAGAAAAAGGAAGAACGGCGTCGACCTTTCGGTCAAATCCTCCTCGCGCACTGGCTGGATCGGGCGCCTGATCCATGGGCGGGAGCAGGCGCGCCTGCAGAGGCGGCTGGGCCGGGAGATCGCCTGGTGCGAGAAGCACCTCGGGCATTGGCCGGAGGTGGGCGCGGCGCTGGAACTGCTGCAATCGGAGCGCGCCGCGAGCCCGGATCGGTGCCTCAACACGGTGCAACTGCATGCCGCTTTGCAGGTGCTGAAGGCTGCCCAGGGCCGGTTCCTCGACATCACCCGCAGCGTGAAGGACATGCGAGCGCACAGGGACGGCATGAAGGCCATGGCGCCTTCGGAACTGCGCGCCAGCGTCCGGCAACAGGATGGCCATTCGGCAGCGCGTACCGCCGATCGCGACGAAGCGCGCGCGTGCAACCGCGCCTGGGCGCAGGCGGTACCGGACGGTGCGTCTGGCGGCGCAGGGCGGGCGCGCACCGCCGCCCTGCGCCGCTTCATCGATCAACGCAGCCAGGCGCGGGGGCAGACACCGCTGCAGTTCCTGCGGCATGTCCTCCTGCTGGGCACGGCCTCCTTCAACCTGCGGCCCCGGGTGTTCGAGGCCCTGTTGGCGTATTTCGTGGAACGGGGGGTTGAAGGCGACATGGCGCTCCCTGTCGACCCCCAGCGGGGAGACAGCCTGGACCAGCTGCTGGAGTGGCTCGCGCCGGTGGTGCCCCAGGGCCAGCCTCTGGCGCCGGCCATGACCCAGGACGCCGAAGGCGGACTGGCGCCCATGAGCGCCCGCGCCTTCGCCTCGGCGCTGAGCGCCACCCTGCATGGGCCGCTGGCCGAGTTGTCCGGTGAGCCGCTCGAGGAGGGGCTGCCGGAGGAGGCGCAATGGCGCCGGTGCATCGAAGGCGTTTTGTGCTGCCAGGTCGATGGCGTGTATCTCGACACGCCTCAGTTCCGCGGTGCCCTGGCCCGGCTGGTGCAAGTCAAGAACGAACGGGTCGCCGTCCAGGCGAGGGAACAGCCCTTGATGCGCCTGGCCCGCCGGCTGGAAGCGGCGTACCTCGGCCACCGCGAGCGCGTGCTCGCTCTGGACGGGCTCGACATCTGGCGGGAGTGGGGGGATGGCGATCAGCGGCGGGCGTACGCGGCCATCGCGGCGCGGCTGGACAAGGCCTTCACACCGAAGGACGCCCCCGAGGGCCCCCTCGATGTGGAAGCCGATGAAGTCGAGGCGTTTGTCGCCGCCTACACCACCGACAACGACCCCTCGCCGGCCCCGCACCAGATCCTGCACCTGTGGTTGACCGAGACCCTGGTGCCCCGGTACCTGAGCCCTCCGGTGTTCCAGGCCCTGGCGCGGTATTGCATGCGCGCGCAACTGCAGGAGGCGGCGCAAGCGCCGCTCTGAGCCTTTTCTCCGGGGCGCGCACGAGGCCAGGGTTGAGATGGCCTAGTTCCATCTCATGAACGCTTTGGTGTGTGGCTGTTACCCACAGGCCGCATCGGTTTTGCCCGATGCCGCTTCTGTACCACCGCCACAGCCCGAGGAGTTCGCATGCGCCGCGTCAGCCCCAAAGCACCGCCGATCCCGAAGCCCGTTTCGCCGGCCAGGCCAGTCCCGGCGTTCTCGCCGATCCGGCGGGGTGAACGCTTCGATGTCGAAGGGTTTGCAAAGACCTTGTATGAGAAGTCACCCAGGCCGACCGGGAAAGAGTGGCGTGTGCATGCGGACGAAGGCGATCCCGATCGGGTGATGCCCACCCGCAAACCGGTGGGTCGGTGGCATGGGCGCGTCGAGCCCTGCAGCTTTCGCGATCTGATGGCGCCGACGATCGCGGAACTGCGGTCGGCGCCGGCCGACGGTCTCCCGGACGACCTGACCCAGGCATGTGACCATTTTTCGAAGAAGCGGGTGGTGGACAGCACGGCGTCGCGCCGACACCTCGAGAGCCTGGTCCGCGCGCAGCGGATGCTGGCAGCGAAAGCGGTTCTGGATGAGGCCATCGCCGCACGAAACGGTGCCGAAGACGACCTGGCGCTCGCGGAGGCGGATGTCGAATTCCATCGCGCGGGCGCGCAGCGGGCATTCGACGAACACTTGCGCGGGATACGGCGGCGCCGAGCGGCGGGCCTCGGCGAAGCGAATGCCCCACAGGAGAAGGACGCGATCGAGTTCAACCGGCGCGCGCTCGTGCCAGTCCCCGTGGCCTCCCCGTTCAAGCCAGGTCGCGCCGCGCCTGGCCAGGCTTCGCCGGGCAAGACCCCGGACCACACTCCGGGCAAGACCTCGGGTGGGAAGGCATGGCCGCTGGTCCAGCTGAGAGCCGTTCTTGGCGGATGGACACCCCGTCCGTCGAAGGCAGCAAAGACCGAAGTCCAGGGGGCGCCGGGGCCCATGGCCCTCCGCGCGCCCAAGAAGAAAGCCATGCCCGCGGCGGCGGTGGCGCTGGACAGGGAAGCCCTGTCGCTGACGCTCCAGGCCTTGGCCCAGGAGGCCGGGGTGTCACCGGACGATTTCGTCGAGCGCCTGCTGCTGGAGAGGCCGGTTTTCACCGCGCATCTGCACCCCCTGGTGTTCGACGAGCTGTTGCGCCTGCACGCCCAGACGCTGCGGGAGGAAATGGACGACATGCACCGGGAAAACCTGGAGGTGGTGCAAGCGCTGGCGGACCGGCTCCAGTATCGGCTGGCGGCCTATCGCGAAGCGAAACGGGCCTACGAGCGCCTGCGGCGCCCGGGCTGATGCCCTCAAAGAGAAACGGCCCTTGGGGGCCGTTTCCATGGGGAGGCGGCACCGCGCTCAGTGCGTGGGCGCCGCGCTGTTGCGGTCGATGATCTGCGCCAGGTCGTTCAGCCAGGGCTCGGCCAGGCAGCGGATCTCGGCGTCGGTGCGCAGGATGCGTTGCATGATGCGCGCCTTCTCCTTGCGCTCCTCGGGCGCGAGCTCGGTGTCGCGCGACTTGGCGCGCAGCTGGGCGATGAGCACCGCGCAGGCGCCTTCGAGCCGGACCACGCGGTCCCAGTCCTCGGCCTGGGCGGCGGCCAGCATCTGGTCGCTGGTGCGCTCGATGGCCTTGTAGTAGTCGATCAAACCGTGCTGGCCCATGTCAGGCTCCCTGCAGCGCCTGGGCGCGGATGTCTTGCCAGGCCTGGGCCACGGGCTCGATGAGGCCCGCCACCTCGGCCAGGGCCTTGGCGTCGTTGCGCAGATTCGCCTCGGTGAGGCGGCGCACGCTGTAGGCGTACAGCGCACCCAGGTTGCGCGCCATCTCGCCACCGGCCGGGTCCAGGCCGGCCTTCAGGCCTTCCTCGACGATGCGCACCGCCTTGCCGATCTGCTCGCCCTTGGCGACCAGGTCGCCGCGCTCCATGGCGCCGCGCGCGGCCGCCACGGCCTGCAGCAGGCCGTCGAACAGCATGCCCACCAGCCGGTGCGAGTCGGCCGCCTGGACGCCGGTTTCCACGGCGACGCGTTTGTAGACGGAGGCGGAACGGGTGTTGACGGAGGTGAACATGGTGGGGGCTCCTGGCTGGCTATGTTCTTTGTATCGGCCATCGCGCGCCGGACTGTAGGTATTTGGTGGGCGATCAGAGGTGGGTTTCATGGCCGTTTCCCGGGATACCTGAGAGGGGTGTCGTCCGCTTCAAACGACAACGGCGGCGGCCTTTGCGGGCCGCCGCCGTGGCGGGCGTGGGGCGGCCCGGGGGCCTGGCCGCTCAGCGCAGCAGCGAGAGCACGCTCTGGCCGTTCTGGTTGGCCTGGGCGACCATGGCGGTGCCGGCCTGCTGCAGGATCTGGGCGCGCGAGAGGTTGGAGGTTTCCTTGGCGAAGTCGGCGTCGACGATGCGCCCGCGCGCGGCGGAGATGTTCTCGCCGGTGATGTTGATGTTGGCCACGGCGTTCTCGAAGCGGCTCTGCAGGGCGCCGAGGTCGGCGCGCGAGCTGTTGATGGCGTCGATGGCCGAGTCGATCACCT
>Ga0209958_1001341_pt1 | contig 19799 bp, 23 predicted proteins | sample ThiBio_inoc_plan_FD_183942 | JGI IMG/M metagenome (GOLD analysis project Ga0209958, IMG submission 183942) | Wastewater bioreactor microbial communities from Cape Town, South Africa - Thiocy_inoc_plan (SPAdes) | ecosystem: Engineered > Bioremediation > Thiocyanate > Unclassified | place: South... | reverse complement strand
CGAGGCGAGCGGCGGAGTGTGGATCGACCTGGGGGCGGGCCTGGCGGCGGCGGCGATCGTCTCCGCGACCGTCAGCCCGGCGTTCCTGGCCGAAGGGACCTTCGCTGCCGACCCCTGGGCCGCCTCCCGCATGGCGGTCGTGGCGGCGCCGGCCTACGTCAGCCCGGAAGTGGGCGTCACGGCGCTCCCCGAGATGGTGAAATTCCGCCAGGCGTCGGGCGCGATGCTCGCCCTGATCGTCCTGGGCGTCGGGCTGTCCGCCGGGCACCTGACCTGGGCGGCGCGCGCCTACGGCCCCTCCGCGACCCTCCGCTGGGCCGCCGCCGTCGCGACCCTGGCCGGGGCGTGGGGCCTCGACCGCATAACCGCGCCGGTCGGCGTCGCCAACCCGGACAACGACCATTACGACGCGATGGTCTCCCCCGCCGCCCCCGAGCACGCCTCGGCGGCGTTCCGGCAGTTGGGCGAGGCCCTGACGCGGTCGGGCCCCGGGGGACTGGTCGCGCCGGCCGCCCTGGCCGTCGCGGTCGCCCTCGGCGCGGCCCTGCGCTCGGGTCGGCTGGGGCCGAAGTCGCGGTTCGAAGACTGGACGGCCCAGGATGACGGTCGGGCCGTCCCGGGGCTGCTCGATCATCGGCTGCCGGCATGGGCGGTCCGAGGCGTAGCCGGCGGGGCGACCTTCGCCGTCCTGGCGGCCGGTGCGTGCGTCGCCTTCCCGTCGCCGGAGGAGGCGTTCCGCGACATGACGGTCATCAAGGCCGACTACTACGGCGAGATCGGTGCGTCCGATCTCGCCGCGCCCATGCACCACCTCGGCCTGTGGGAACGGGCCGCCGCCCGGCTCCCGATCGGCTCGGCCCTTCGCCTCCACTTTCCAGGGGAGGAAGCTCGCCGGCTCGCATCCGACCTCTCGGCGGCCCTGCGAGAGCTGCGACGCCTCACGGCCTCGGGCGATCGCGAATCGGCCAGGTCCGGCTTCCTCGCCGCCCAGGGGATCTACGACCGCTGCCGTCGCGCCTACGGCGTCGACTGAAATCTCCGTTCGATTCGTGACGGTGGGGGGGGGAACTTTGTCGACCCCGGCGGCACCATCCAGGTGGTTGGACCCGTGCGCCGGAGGTACCGGCGGCCACGAGCCGCGCCCCACGCCTTGGCACCCAGCATGCCTCAATCGTTCCGACATACGATCGTCGCGGTCTCGCTCGCGCTGTGGGCGATCGCCGCCCCTTGCGCCCCGCATTGGCACCATGCGGCCCCCGCACCCCGACCCCGCTCTGAGCGGATCGACGCCGGGAAGACGATCGCGTCGGATTCGGATCATGATCGGCCCACCGACGACGAATGCGCCCTGTGTTTCCATCTGGCGCAGGCCCAATGGGCCTCGCCGGCCGATCCGCCGACCGCCCCCGCGAGCCCGAAATCGCCGCGTCAACGCCGTCGTCGCGGCCGCGCGCTACGGCGACGTCGCCTGCCCAAGACGCCCCGAGCCCCACCGAGGCCCGGGCGGCTCGAACCCGCCTGATCGTCCCTTCTCCCCCCTCCTTCCGTTCGGAATCGCCGGGCGCAGATCCCATTGCGCGCCTCCGCGCCGACGCGGGGCCGGCGTCCCGCCTCAATTCCTCCAGGAGAAACGGCATCATCATCATGACGCATTCGTCCGGCCTGCGGCGTCGCGGATTCACGCTGATCGAGCTGCTGGTGGTGATCGCTATCATCGCCGTCCTCATCGCCCTCCTCCTCCCCGCCGTGCAGGCGGCCCGAGAGGCGGCGAGGAGGATGCAGAGCACCAACAACCTGAAGCAGATGGGCCTCGCGCTGCACAATTACGAAAGCTCCAACGGGTGCTTCCCCGGATCCGGCGGCAAGAGCTCCTCCGGATTCTCCGTCCAGTCGCGGCTCCTCCCCTACCTGGAGTCCGCGAGCCTGTTCAACGCCGTGAACTTCTCGCTGCCCCTCAGCTCCGGACCGCCCACCTTCTCCTTCCACCCGGCCCAGACGACGGCCTCGCGGACGGTGATCGCCGCGTTCCTCTGCCCGAGCGACGGCCGCGACCCGCTCTATCCCGACTACTACCAGGGCGTGCCGACCGCCGGGACGGGATACGTCGCGAACGTCGGGTCGGGGACGGGGACGTATTACGACTCTCGCTACCCGACCGACGGCGTGTTCTGGGACAACTCCGCGGTGACGATCGCGGCGGTCGTCGACGGGACGTCGAACACGATGTTCATGTCCCAGTGCCACCTGGGCGCGGGCGTCGACACGACCGGAGCGACGCCGAGCGACCGGGCGCGGCAGATGGTCAACGTGGCGTCGCAGTTCAGGCCGACGACCGTCGCCCCGGGCGGCTACACGCCGTCGGCGAACAACCCCGACCTCGCCGCCCTGACGGCCAACCCGACGGCGTGGAGCGGGACGCGGGGCGTCTCCTGGATCGTCGGCACTCAGGCGATGACCGGCTTCAGCGCCTACCAGCCTCCCAACAGCCGGGTCCCCGACGCCTACGGCCACGGCTTCGGATGGATCGGCGCGCGGGGGCCGCATCCCGGCGGCGTCTTGACGCTCCTGGGGGACGGCTCCGTGAGGTTCGTGAAGGATTCCGTGGACCTGGCCGCGTGGCGGGCCCTGTCGACCCGCGCCGGCGGCGAGGTGATCTCGGCCGATTCGCTCTGACGCCCCGGTCTGCCGGGCCGAGGATCGTCGCATCATGGAAATCTGTGGCTTCGTGTTGCTGGCGGCCGGCGCCGTCTCGACGGCCGCGCGGGCCGGATGGCTCGGCCCGCGGGCGGTCGTCGCGGTCGCGGCGGCCTGGGCGGCGCTGCCGTGGCTGGCCGACGACCTGGTCGCGCGCCGGAGCGCGGCCGGACTGTTCGCCTGGGCCGCCGCGCCCGATCGGGTCGGCGCCGTGGCGACGCTGGTGGTGGCCGAGGCCCTGGTCGGCGGCTGGATCGCGCTGCGGCTGGCCGGATCGGGGCGGATCGACGACGGGGCACGCCCTCGCCTCACCCGCCTGACGACGATCGCGGTGGCCCTGGCACCATCGCCGGGCCTGGCCGTCGGGCTGATCCTGGCGCAGGCGTCGCTGTATCACCGGGCGTCGGGCTGGAGCTTTTCGGCCGTCGACGCGGGGCTGTCCGCCGCGACCTTCGCAGTGATCGCCGCCCCGGCGCTGGCCGCGCGGCTCGTCCTGCCCGACCCGGCGCGAAGGGCGGCCCGGGCGGTGCCCCTGTTCGCCGCCCTGTTCTTCCTGGGCGCGGCGCTGCCGCCGCTGCTCGACTCGAGGACTCGCGGCGGCCGTCACGTCGAGGTCGACTATCGCGCGACGGCGTCCGTCGCCGCCCTGGCCGCGGCCGCCGCGGGGTGCGGGGCCGCGGCCAGGCTGGCCCGGTCGCGCCGGGCCGGCCGGGGCGGAGAAGGAGAGGAGATTCCGTGAGCGTCCTGACGAACTTGCTGTCCTGGGTGTCGGCGGGGCTGCTGATCCCCGTCCTGGTGACGATGACCGCCCTTCTGGGGGCGTCACTGGTGATGTTGGGGGACTTCCTGGCCGCGGCGGTCCAGCGCCGGCGGGCGTCGGGCAAGCTCCGCGCCCTGTCCGATCGGCTCCTCCGCGAGCCCGTCCGGCGGGCGACGGAGGGCCTGGAGATCGAGGCCGAGGTCGCGAGGGTCCTCCGTCGCTGCACCCAGGTCGGCTGGCACCCGATCCATTCGGACAAGATCATCTCCGACTTCGAGCTGGAGGCCCGCCGCGGCCTCGACGGCCCCCAGGCGCTGATCCGCCTGGGCCCGATGCTCGGCCTGATGGGCGCCCTGATCCCGATCGGTCCGGCGCTGGCCGGCCTGGCCGCGGGGGACATCTCCGCCATGGCCGCGAACGTGGAGGAAGGGCTGACGGCGACGGTCGTCGGCCTGTTCGTCGGCGGTCTGGGCTTCTGGGTCCGCCTGGCCAAGCAGCGCTGGGCCATGGCCGACGTCGATCTCCTCCACTACGCCTACGAACTCGCCCAGGACCAGGCCGGCGAGCGGAACTACCATCCCCACCGAGGTCACCACTCCGATGATCCGACGGACGAGAGCCTCGCGCCGGTCGCGCTTTGAGGACGACGAGGCCGACGACCCGCTGGCCGGCGTCGCCAACCTGTTCGACCTGGCGATGGTCGTCGGCTCCGCGCTGATGATCGCCCTGATCGTCCGGCCCCAGGTCGCCGACCTCATGTCCGACAAGGACATGACGCTGGTGAAGAATCCGGGGCGGTCGGACATGGAGATCATCGTCAAGAAGGGCGGGGAGATCGCCCGCTACAAGGGCTCCGCCGGCAAGGGCGAGGGCCGAGGCCGGCGCGTCGGCGCCGCCTATCAACTCGAAGACGGTCGGATCATCTACGTGCCCGAAGAGGCCGCGGCCCGATGAGCCGCGATCCAGCCGAGACGAACATCATCCCGAGGCCCCGACGGATGCTCCGAATGATCTCCGCGATCCGCCGACTCTTCCGCCCCAAGGTCCTGGCCCTCCTCCTCGCCATCGTCGCGGCGGCCGCGGGGGTCGGGTACGCGTGGGTCCGCCACGTCGGGCCCACGCGCGTCGCCGTGGTCAACTTCCGCGACTTCCAGTTCGCCGAGATGCTCGACTCGGAGGATCCGGGGGCGTGGGTGAAGATCGACCGGATCGACCTGCCGGACCTCGCCCGCGCGGGCCTGTCGGGGTACGACGTCGCGTTCTTCTTCGGCCGCGGGCTCAACCTGGACGAGCCGCAGCAGGCCGCGGTGCGCCGGGCCATCGCCGGCGGGACGCGAGTGTACGTCTACGGCGCGACCAACTCGGCAAGCGACCTGACCGACCTCGCCGGCGACGACCTCAAGAGCGTCTCCGCCTACTTCGAGAACGGCGGCCGGCGCAACCTGGCGTCGCTGTTCCGCTACGCCCGCAAGGCGCTCGACGGCAAGTCGCTGTGGGCGCCGACGCCCGACGAGCCCGAGGTGATCCCGTCCGACGTCCTGTTCCACGTCGACGGGCGGTTCTTCGCGACGGTCGCCGAGTATCGGCGGTTCTACGAGTCGTCGGGCAAGCATCGGCCGGACAGACCCAAGGTCGCGCTGCTGACGTCGATCTTCGGGCCGCGGAACCCGAACCTGGGCTCGATGGGGGCGCTGGTGGAGGCGATGGAGAAGCGGGGCCTGAACGTCTACCCGATCGCCGGATTCCTGAAGCGGCTGGACTTCGTCCGCGAGATCGCCCCGGACCTCGTGGTTTACGTCCCGCACGGCCGGCTCGCGCCCGGCAAGGCCGACGAGGCGATCGCCTACCTGAAGGAGCGAGGCGTCCCGCTCCTCTGCCCGCTCACGGTGCAGGAGGAATACGCGGCGTGGGTCGGCTCGCAGAAGGGGATGGAAGGGGGGATGCTTAGCCAGAACGTGGTGATGCCCGAGCTGGACGGCGGCGCCGAGCCGTTCGCCGTCGCCGCCCTGTTCCCCGACGAGCGCGGGCTGAACGTCCCCGGTGCGATCCCGGAGCGGGTCCAGACCTTCGCCTCGCGCGTCGAGCGATGGCTGTCGCTGCGCTCGAAACCGAACGCGGCGAAGAAGCTGGCGGTCGTCTACTACAAGGGGCCCGGCCAGAACGCCATGGCCGCCGCGGCGCTTGAAGTCGCGCCGTCGCTGCTGAACCTCCTCAAGCGGCTGAAGGCCGAGGGCTACGACCTCGGCGACCTGCCCGAATCCGTCGAGGAGTTCCAGGCCCGCATCCAGCGCCAGGGGCCGGTCCTGGGCGCCTACGCCGAGGGGGCCTTCGAGGCGTTCCTGAAGGAAGGCGACCCCGAGATCATCCCGGCCGCCGACTATGAAACCTGGGCCCGCGCGGGCATCCTCGCCGACGCCTACAAGGCCGTCGAGGAACAGTACGGCCCGGCGCCCGGGAAGTTCCTCGCCACCGAGCGAGACGGGACGACGGCGCTGGCGCTGCCGCGGGTCCGGTTCGGCAACGTCGTGTTGCTGCCGCAACTCCTCCCCGCCATGGGAGACGATTCGTCGAAGCTGATCCACGGGGCGAAGGTCGCCCCGCCGCACCCGTACCTGGCCACCTACCTCTGGGCCCGCTACGGCTTCAAGGCCGACGCCCTGGTGCATTTCGGGACGCACGGCAGCCTGGAGTTCACCCCCTGGAAGCAGAACTCGCTGTCGGGGATGGACTGGCCCGACGCCCTCGTCGGCGACCTGCCGCACGCCTACCTGTACATCATCAACAACATCGGCGAGGCCGTGATCGCCAAGCGCCGGAGTTATGCGACCCTGGTCTCCCACCTGACGCCGCCGTTCGCCGAGTCCGACCTCTACGGCCCGCTGAAGGAGCTTCAGACGGCCATCGGGTCGTGGCAGTCGACGACCGACGAGGCGCTCAAGGCCGAGCTGGTCGCCACCATCACGCGGGTCGTCCGCGAGCAGAAGATCGACCGCGACCTCGGCCTGCCGGAATCCTCGACGCCGCTGGATGAGGACCAGATCGAGCACGTCCACGATTACCTGATGACGGTCGGCCTGGAGAAGATCACCCGCGGCCTCTACACGCTGGGGGTCCCCTACCCGGAAGACCGCGTGATCGAGACCGCCCGGATGATGGGCGTCGACGGCATCGCCCAGGCCCGCGCCCGGCTCGACGTCGCGCAGGGCGCCGTGAAGCGGGAACAGGTCGACGACAAGACCTTCTTCGAAACTCGCTACCACACGCCCGCGCTGGAGACGCTCGACGCCCTGCTTTCGGGCCGCGCAAAGCCCGATTCGTTCCTCGACCCCGCCGACCTGGCACGGGTCGCGTCCTACGACGAGGATCACCGGACCATCGGCGACGACCAGTTCTTCGCCGAGATGCTCCGCATGGGCGAGCGCGAGGGAGGGAAGAGGAACCGGGCCGACGGCGAGGATAAGACCGACGAGGCCCGCCTCCGCGAGTTGCTGGCGGCCGTCGCCGCCGACCCCGAGGAGCTGGATTTCGTCCGCTCGCTCTCCGCCGAGGCCCAGTACCAGCGGGCGGCGTCGGCCCTGGATCCGGAGACGCGGCGGAAGGCCCGTCGGATCGCGGCCGTCGTGCCGGCGATGCGCAAGGCGCTCGACATGATCGAGCGCCCCCAGGTCGCCGAGCTGGTCGGCCTGATGAAGGCCCGGCCGGTCCGGGATCGCGCCCTCGCGCTCCTCGAAGACCCGGAGATGAAGCCGAGGATCGAGATCGAGCTGGCGAAGGCCCGCGAGGCGGTCGTCGCCCGGCTGACCTCGGCCGAATCCACGTCCGACCTGGTCGCGGCGACCTCCGAGCGGCCGATCGCGGAGACGCTGGCCGCGATGGACCTTGCCGCAGCCCGCGCGTTTCGGGCTCGACTGAACGAGTACAAGGCCCAGGCGGCCCTGACGCCCGCGCTGGCGGCGAAGTCGAACGCCGTGGCCGACGCGCTGGCCGATCCCGAGGCCCCCGCGCGGCTCGATGCGGCCGTCGCCGCCGCCGATCGCCGCATCGCGACCCTGGAGGAGCAGGAGCGCGAGCACGTCTCGGCCGTGAAGACCCTGCGCGACGCCCTGTCGACCGCGACCCGCAACCGCGACGCCCTGGCCGCGTCCACGGCCGCCGAGCTGGACGCGATGGTCGCCGTCCTGGACGGCCGGTACGTCGCCCCGTCCTCGGGCGGCGACGCCGTCGCCAACCCGGACGCCGTCCCCACCGGCCGCAACCTGACCTCGATCGACGCCGAGAAGGCCCCCTCCGCCGAGGCCTGGCGCGTCGGCAAGGCCCTGGCCGAGGAGACGATCCGGGCCAAGCTGAGCGAGACCGGCCGATACCCGAAGAAGGTCGCCCTCAGCATGTGGGGGGGCGAGTTCATCAACACCCAGGGCGTCGACCTCGCCATGGTCTTCCACCTCCTGGGCGTCGAGCCGGTCCGCAACGCCCGCGGCGAGGTCCACGACGTCCGCCTGGTCCCCGCCGCCGAGCTGAAGCGGCCCCGCGTGGACGTGGTGGTCCAGACCTCCGGCCAGCTCCGCGACATCGCCGCCAGCCGGCTCGCCCTGATCGACCGGGCCGTCAAGGTCGCCGCCTCGGCCGACGACCCGGCCGACTTCGAGAACCAGGTCCGCGAAGGCGCCGTCGCCGCGGAGGCGCTGATGAAAGAGCGAGGGCTCTCGCCGATCGAGGCCAAGGCGCTCGCAACCGCCCGCGTCTTCGGCGGCGTCAACGGGAACTACGGGACCGGCATCATGGGCCTGGTCGAGTCCGGCGACCGTTGGGAAAACGCCGACGAGATCGCCGACCGCTACCTCAACAACATGGGCGCCGTCTACACCGGCGAGCGCTGGGGCGACTTCAGGCCGGGCGTCTTCGAAGGGGCCCTCCAGAACACCGACACCATCGTCCACAGCCGCTCCTCGAACGTCAGCGGCGTCCTCTCGCTGGACCACGTCTACGAGTTCATGGGCGGGCTGAACAACGCCGTGCGGAAGGCGACGGGAGCCGAGCCCGACGCCTTCTTCGCCGACGTCCGCAACAAGCACAAGCCGAAGATGCAGGCCGCCAGGGAGGCCGTCTGGGTCGAAGCCCGCAGCACGCTGCTGAACCCCAAATACATCCGCGACCTCCAGGCCGGCGGCGCGTCCTCGGCCGCGGTCTTCGCCGAGACCTTCCGCAACACCTACGCCTGGAACGCCCTGAAGCCCGATCTCGTCGACGACGCCCTGTGGGACGAGTTGTACGCCGTGTACGTCGAGGACCGCGAGAAGTTGGGGATCCGGGAGTCGTTCGCGACGAAGAACCCGTACGCGCTCCAGGAGATGACGGCGGTCATGGCGGAGACGGCGCGCAAGGGCCTGTGGGACGCCTCGCCGGAGCAGCTCCGCAACGTGGCCGTCCTCCACGCCGAGCTGGTGCGCGACCACAGACCGGGTTGCTCCGGCTTCGTCTGCGACAACGCGAAGCTCCGCGAGACGATCCGGGGGGCCGTGGGCGGCCCGGCCGGCGACGCTTACATCGCCGCCATCGACCGCGTCCGCGAGGGCGAGGCCGCCGATGGAGGGGCGCGGAAGGTCGAAGGCCTGGCCCTGGAGAAGGTCGAATCCTCCGCCGCGGGGGGCCGTACCGCCCCTTCGACGAAGCCGGAGCCGGCCCCGAACGACGCATCGACGGCCTCGTCGGACCTGAACGGCTTCCGCATCGCCGCCGTCGCCCTCGTCGCCGCTGCGATCCTGGCAGTCCTGACGTTGCCGGGGCTACTGAGGCGGAAACATTGAAAACGAGCGAGGCACCGCGCCTGGGGGGCTACGTCGCGCCCCTCAGGCGACTTTCCAGGTCGTCGCGGCCTCGAAAGCAGCCGTCGCGGTTCGACGCCCGGCCCCCCGAATATGTTCGACCGCCTCGGCGTGGATCGGTGTCAGGGCGTGGATCGGTGTCAGGGCGTCGGCCGTGCGCCGCTCCAGCCCGCGGACCGACGCCGGGCCGATCGGCAGGCCGAAGAGGGCTCTCATGACGCCCGCGACGCGACGCTTGCTCATCCGCCCTTCGCACGACAAGACGGCGCAGGCGGCCTGCGTGCGGGGACCATAGGCAACCTCGACCCCGACGGGCGCGACGCCGCAGGTCGACGCTCCGCATCGCGGGCAAGCCGACCGATGCAGGCGATATTCCACGACGCGCGGCCGGGCGACGGGGACCTCGAAGGCCTGGCGGGCGTGACCGGCCAGGCCAAGATCGGCGGGGCGGAGGTCTGCGTCCCGGCGGTCGACCTGGTAAGGGGCAAGACGGCGACGTCGTCGGCCGACGAAAGCTCAAGCTTCACGGCCGCCAACGTGGTGGACGGCAACGCGTCCACGCGCTGGTCGAGCGGCCAGTGGATGTGCAACATTCAAGTCGGGTGGCTCGTGATCGACCTCGGGGCGGTTTACGACATCGATCGGCTCAGGCTCGACTGGGAGGCGGCCTTCGGCGTCGACTACCAGATCCAGGTCAGCGACGACGGGTTCGATTGGATGACGGCGCGCGACGTCGTAGGAGCCGCGACGGGAGGCGTGGTCGAGCACGCAAACCTCAACGCTCGCGGACGCTACGTACGGATCTACCTGACGAAGTCTCGGATCACCCCGACGAACGACTACTCGCAGTACAGCGTGAACGCCCAAGTCGCGTGAACGTCGGCGTACGTCGGGCGTCGGCGTTGCGGCGTCGCGAACGAGAGCTCGCGACGCCGCGGGGTACCCTTTCCTCCCGCGGCTGGTCCTGGAAGCTTTCGCCGGGAGCCGGTCCGGCTCCTTCACGGATCTGCCGGATGAACCTGAATTGCGACGCCCCCACCGGCCACCTTCGCGAAGGCGTCTGCCAGGCCAATCAATAAGGAGTTCGCCTAGATCGTCAACCGCTGCGATGGGAAGCAGTGGGGCGACTTCGGGCGCGGCCACGACGCCGCCTGCATCGAGCAGTTCGGCAAGAAGGCCTCCGACCGGAAATGGTTCCGCGAAGGTCGGTTGAAGGCCGAGCGAAGGCCCTGCGGATACGGCGATGCGGAGGAATGGATGCCCCCGAAGGCGGAACTCGACCGTTACCTCTCATTCGGGCTGCGGGCTTCGGGCGAAGAACGCCAGTCTTGGCAGACTCTCGCGATGTTAATCGCCGGCGACCGTTCGAATCGAACTGCGGGCGGCCTTCGCTCACCGGATCGATTCGACCGCCATCGGGTCGTCTCCGATCTCGATTGACTCGGGAGACTCGCTGGTGCACATTGGCAGGGTGACGTGATCACATCCAGCCGCCCTCCTAGAGCGGCTGTCTTTCGCGCGGGCCGGCCCTGCCGCATTTAAGCAATGGAGTTATGTCGATGAAAGACGTCGACATCCGGAACATCCTGCGCGATAGGCTTCTCGCCGAGCACGAGTCCGATCGTGACGCATTGGTGGTCGAAGAACTGGGGTTGTGCGAGGGCCGATCCCGGGTCGATCTCGCCGTCGTCAATGGTTCGATCCATGGCTACGAGATCAAGAGCGACCGCGACACGCTCGCCCGCCTGCAGCGCCAATGCGAGATCTACGCGAGATGCTTCGACGCGATAACGCTGGTCGTCGGGGCGAAGCATCTCGCGCCCGCGAGCGCGATGATCCCCGAATGTTGGGGGCTCATTTTAGCTCGCGAATCGGACGACGGCGTCACCTTGGAGACGCTCCGAACGTCCCAGAGGAATCGATGTGTCTCGCCGGATGTGGTCGTCCAGCTCCTGTGGAGGGACGAGGCGGCCGGCCTGCTCTCATCCCTAGGGTTGGCTCCGACTCCGAGACCCAGGCTCAGGCGAGAACTGTGGCGGATCCTAGCGGAGTCAGTTCCGCCCGATGAACTCGGCCGGCTCGTCAGGCGGGCGATAAAAGCTAGAGGAGATTGGCGACCTGCGATGAGACGAGCTCGATGTAGTGGTTCGTCGCCCACTGTCGCCACTGCTGAGCATTGCCAGGCGAATCTTGATTGGCTGCTCTCTGTTGGATCTCGAAGTCTCCCCGGCTGAAGTCGGCCCCGGAGAACTCGTCGCGCCGGACCAGATCGGCGCAGATCGTGTGGATTTGACCGAATCCAAGCGGGTGATTATTCACGGCATATCCACGCCAGACGAGGAAATCGCTCGGCGTGGAGTACCGCAGGTTGGCGGCGATGGCGGCTTGCCCCGAGAAGGGTACGATCGGGTCGCCGATGACATAGTCGGCGTACGTGGGCTTCCTCGCGAGGGATTGGCTCCCCACGAGGTCGCTCCAGGCGTCCCACTCGCGCCTGCGGATCGTGCTCCACGTCGCCTGCGGAAGGCCGGCCAACGAGGCCGGAAAAGAGCCGGCGAGCACGGTCACTGATCGCCAGCGTTCCAGGTGGGGCAGAACGTCGATCGCCTCTCTCCAGGTCGTCCGAAGCATCGCGGCCGGCGTGGCCGTCACTGACCCCGCCTCGATTATCATATCGACGTGCTCATGATTCGTCTTGGTGACGCCAAGGAGGGCGTCGAGGAGCCGTCCAGCTGTGGCGAGGTCGTCGACGAAGCTCACACCCAGTCGGATCGCCATCCCCTTGCCGTCCTGCTCGACCACTCGGGCGACCGCCTGCTGATATGCCGGACTTCGTGCGAGCGCGGTCACGGGGACCGCGTGCAACGCTCGCGAACGGGCCCGGCGAAAGAAGAAGTCGACCACGTGCTCATGATGCAGCATCGGGCTGTTGTCGCGCCAGATCAGGTCCACGAAACACGGTTCGTCCGGCCAATGCGTCGAGATGCACCGGGCCGTCCCGTCGAGACGATCTTCCTCCGACATCTTGGCGCTCGGCGGCACGACCTCGATCAGCGGCGTCACGCGCCCGCGCGTGTCCTGCTTTAGATTTTGGATCGCCCAGAAATCCCCGGCCTTACCTTTGAGAACAGGCACGTAGTGCTTGTGATTTAACACGTTTTAATGTCTCGTCTGGATGTAAAAACAGCCATCTTCGCTGTTTTCCACATCCTAGCCTCACCCCCGACCGCATGCAAGGACGCAGGCTCATCCACCATTCCCGATGCTTTAGTCACCTTGCGGTGACCGCAGAGCTTGCTCCTCCTGTTGCCGGGCCTGGAACATGGAGGAAATGGTCCGCTCCTGCTTCTGGGGCAGCAGGTGATGACACCGGCTCTCCATCTCGCTGCCGTCCGCGCGGCCCATGACGGAGTTGACGATCCTAGGGTCAATCCCTTCGGAAACCATGTGGAACGTCAACGAATGCCTAAAGACGTGCCACCCTGTGGATCATCTTCTAGGGCCCCGGATCCACGACATGGCGGAAGGTCAACGACATCACGTTGGCCGTCAACTGGGCCCCGCCTTCGTCCACCAACGCCCGGCCATCCCGCTCGACCCGGTACGACATCTCGCCCTCCTCGAACTGGTCCCACTCCACGCAGGCGGGCCAGCGTCGCGTCCGGACGTCCTCCATGGCGTCCGAGACGGCGGCCTGGCGCTGGGCGAGGGTGCTCATTCCTCGCCGCCTTTCTCGAATTGGCGGAGGATCACGGCGTAATCACGCTTTACTACGGGGCCGATGATCTCTGCGATGTACTCTCCGGTCGTCATGCCTTTCGTCGTCGCGATGGCTTTCGCCATCGCCGCCAAGCCGGGGTCGAGCCGAACCGGCTTACCTTCATTCGACGGCTTCCCCGAAGGGGGCCGCCCGGGACGTCGCTTCGCCATTGAGCGCTCCATCACAGCCGACATGCGCGTGGTCTCCATATTCAGTGTACCCGAGCCTCGCCCTCCACACGAGCATAGTATACGCCAGTCGACGCGGTGTGTAGCCGGAAAAAAACTTCGATGCAAGGAATTGACTGTCAACGCAAAACTGGTATGATTCAGGAGTCGGGCGAACGAAGCCCGTAAACAGAACGGGCCCCGAGGGTGGTGGAACACCCCCGAGGCCCTTGGCGAAACCCCTGCTGAATCAGGAGCCCCGCCCGTGTCCAAGTCTACTCTCAAGGCCGCCGTCGACAAGATCGTCTCCGACCTCGAAGCCAAGATGGAATCGGCCCGGAAGTTCGTCGACTCGCAGGACGCCCAGCTCGTCGGGCTCGCCCTGCTGGGCCTGATGCACGGCTGCCACGACCTGATCGACTCGCTGGAGGCGATGGCGAAGGGCTCCCCGGAAGCCGTCGCCGACCTGGCGACCGCCGGCCGCATGAACGACCTCCGCGACGCCCTGGTCGCGAGCCTCCCCGCGATCAGCGGCGGGGCCCCGGACGACTTCGAGTGCATCGACCCGGCCGTCTTCTCCGACGAGTGGCCCGCCTACCTGGACGCCGACCTCGACGGCTACGCCTGGGTGCCGACGTTCGACGGTCCGACCCCGCTCGACGTCCTCGCCCTCGACGACATGGAGCCCGAGTGGACCGACGCCGATTGGGACGCCTACGCGGCCCTGAGCCTGGGCGTCGACGAGATGGACCACCACCTCGTCCACGGGTGCGTCTGACGGGCCGCCGACGGGCGGGGGAGGGGAGGCGGCGGCCTCCCCCGGCCGGATTCTTCACATCTCCCGCGGCCGATGCTTGGCGCTTGTACAACAGTGCAGTAGATTCCGGGAGGCGGCCGGACGAATCGGACCCGCCGGCCCGGCCCTGGAGGTCTACCGATGGCGACCGCGGCGACGATCGGCGACATGACCGTAGAAGAGGCCGAGGGCCTGTACTACATCGTCCACCCCCGCCTCGACGAACGCCTGCATCGGGTCGGCGGCTTCCGATCGCTGGAGGCCGCGAAGCTCCAGGCGAGGGCCGCCTGGAACGTGGCGCTGCTCAAGAAGCTGACCGAAGAGGCGGGGCGCATGAGCCTCGCCAGCGAGGGCACGACGGACCGCCTGATGAGGGCCCTGGACGGCCTGAGTTCGAAGTGAAGGAGGCCGGTCGGATGGTTCAGATCCGACCGGCCCGGCGATCCCCTTCTGAGCCTGCAACCCATTGAGGAATCTGCACCCATGATAACCCATCCTCGCCCCGTCGCCAACTCCCTCCCGGCCGCCCGGCCTATGCCAGACCCCGACGACTTGATCGGTCGGGACCTCGTGGCCGCCCGCGTCGGGCGCGTGCCCGACCTCCTGACCGCCTTCCCGCCCTACCGCACCTGGGATGTCTACGCCGACCCGGACACGCCCGGCGTGGTCCTGCTGGCGAGCCCCAGGGCCGCGGGCTCCTGAGCAACCCTCGCGTCTGGGGCGGGTCGGCCGCCTCGCGTCGATTCAAGGTGGACCAGGATCGGAGGGAATCAGGATGGCAGTGATATCGGGATATGTGACGCCGGCTGACTTCGAAGGCCTGGCGGACGCCCTGCGGGCGTTCATCGCGGGCGAGCTGGGGCTGGAACTCAGCGAGGACGCGGGCGGCGACGGGCCGCATCCCCGTCGAACGTTCGCGGTCGGACGGAAGTGGTTCATCACCGTCGTCGGCGACATCGGTGTCGCCCGCGTGCTGACCGCCGAAGAAAGCTCCGCCCTCGACGCGGCCCGCGGGACGGGCCTGGAGGGCCGGGGCCTCATCGAGAGGCTGAGGACGCCCCCGACGGCCGAGGCGGCGGCCCGGGCGGTGTTCACGCTGCTGGAGGACCATTGGGCGATCGACGGCGGGTGGAGGCTGTCAGAGTTCGGCGGGCGGACGACGATCAGCATCCCGGGCGCGGGGGGCTTCGACGTCCTCGTCTCGGCCTGCGACCGTTCCGACGACAAGTCGATCGTCGAGCTGGACGAGGCAGAGCGGAGGCACCTGGCCGGCTGGAACGCCGCCGGCCGCCCGGCGGCCAATCCGTGCGGGCCCGGGGACTATCGGGGGTTGGCCGGGCGGATCCTCGGGTTCCTCGCCCTCGACCTGGGGCTGCATCCGGATTTCATCCGCGACGGCCGAGAGGAGGAAGGCGGGCCGGACGGGTGCGTGAAGTTCGCCTTCGACGACCTGGGCTGCGTGCTCGTCGCGGGCGCCTGCGAGGCCATGGGGCTCACGGGCGGCGAACGGGAGCTGATCGAGGAGGCTCGCAAGCTGGGCGTCCCCTCGCGCGACCTCCTCGCGGACCTCCGGGCCCGCCGCGGGAAGGGGGCCTGAGCCGTGAAGACGCAAACGAAAGCGGACGAGGCCAGGTTTCGCGCCCTGCTCGACGACCACCTTGGCGCGCGCCTCGCCCTCGACGGCCTGGAACGCGCCGTCGGCCACCTCCCCGACCCGACCGGCTCTTACGCCGCCTCGATGGACAAGGTCGGCAGCAAGGCCCGCGACGCAGAGCGGGACCTGCGGGCGGCGGTCCTCAGGGCCGTGGGCCTGGATCCTCGGCTCCCCGTCCCCAGGCCGATCGCCGCGGGGGTGTCGTATTACGACGGCGGCCAGTTCATCGTCGTCGTGGTCCCGGACCCGAACGCGAGCGTGGTCCCCGATCCCAAGGACGGCCGCCGCTACAACGACGGCGTACGAGACCGGGACGTCCTCGACGTCGTGAAGGCGGACGGCGACGACTGGTTGCCCTGGTACATGCCGTACTTCGACGAGAAGCCCGCGAAGAAGAAGGCGAAGGGGAAGAAGGCGAAGAAGCGGGGGAGGGCCTGAATCATGGGCGTCATCAAGTCCTTCAAGCGGCCCCGGAATCACGCGGACGTGCTCCAGGCGTTCCGCTTCTGGCTGCTGGACAACTTCAACTGCGGGATGTGCGAGGAGGGCCCGACGCGGAAGGGCGGCGGCGTCGAGTTCACCCTGGACTTCGGCAATGAGCAATTCACTTATATCGTCGCCGCGGACGGCCAGGAGGCCGCCCTGGAGGCCATCCTCACCCCGGATGAATTCCAGGCGGTCATGAAGATGCGGAAGGGGGCCGGGCGTGCGTAAGGCCACGTTCTATCGGTGCATCGAGGGCCGGACGCTGGAGGCGTGCGTGGCGATCGTCCGGACCGCGGACGCGCGTCGCCTCGACGATGGGTGGTCGCTCAAGGCCCTCGGGCCCTACACGATCGCCTTCCGACTCCGGGCCGTTCCGGGCGACGGGACCGCGATCGAGGCGACGCCGGCTACCGCGTCGCGACGCGGGCCCTCCCGCAACTGAGCCGTCCCCCGGCGCCCGCGGCCGGGCCCTACATCCTGGAGGAACGCGAGATGTCCACCGGAGAAGACGAACGGCTGAGGCGCACCGTCGCCTACGCGGTGCGGGCCGGCATGCTGCGAACGGCCATCCTCTTCGCGCTCGGGGCGGCGGCCGTCTCCGCCGCGGGGTTCTTCGAGGCGGGCGGGGACTTCTCGACCCGCGCGGCGATCTACCACCTGGCGGCCGGCGGCCTGGCCGTGATGGCGGCGAGGTCCGCCGGCCTGGCGGGCGACGAATGAAGTGCGGACGGGCCGGGCGGGCCGTCCCTCGTGGGGGCGTCCTCGTCCGGTCGGGCAGGGCAGGGGAGGCGTCGAGATGTCGGACGAACGAGCATTGGAAGGCGAGGCGATGCTGGAGCGCCTGAAAGCGTCCAGGTCGGCGATCGAGGGGAAGCCCCGGGCGAGCCGCGAATACCTGGGCCGGTGCGTCGAGCAGATGACGGTCGAGCTGTACGCGGGGGGCCGGGAGGGGGCCGTCCGCGCGCCGGACCTCGTCGCGTGGTCGAACTTCGGCAGGCTGTGGGCCGAGCGGTTCGCCGACTACGACCAGTTGCTGGCGCTGGAGGCCCTGGCGGCCACGGCCGGGGCGTTCGGCGGGCTCCCGCCGGATCGCCCCAACCTCGCGCTCTGGCTGTTCTCAGCCCTCGACGGGATCGGCGCCAGGTTCCGGATGCACGGCGAACCCGCCCGCGTCGATGGGAGGACGGATCAGGGCGAATTGCACCGGCTCTGGTACGGCGGGACGCCGATCGGCGAGGAGATCCCGGCCCGGGCAGTCCAGGCGTGGATCGCCGGGGCGCTCTCCGCCTGGCGGGCGGTGAAAGGCCAGGTCTGAACGGAATCGCACCGCCTCCTGTTGACGACGTGCCAGGACACGCATACGATACGTACATAGATACGCAGACGACGGATGCAGATATGAAGAAGCAAGGTCGCATGACCATATCAGTTCCCAACGAACTGAAGGCCCGCGTGGAGGCGGCGGGGGAGAGCGTCAGCTGGTCGGCGGTCGCGTGTGCGGCCTTCGAGGCGAAGCTGGGGCAGATGATCGAGGACAAGGGGGCCAGGGACATGCAGGACGTCGTGACGAGGCTCAGGGCGACGAAGGCGGCCGCCGAGGGCGAGGATTACCGCATCATGGGGCGCGTCTCGGGGGCCGCCTGGGCGAGAGACCGCGCCACGGCCGGCCAGCTCGGGATCCTGGAAAAGTTCCGGGAGCAGAACCGCGAGCACGGGATCAGCCTCGCGGAGTGGTTCGAGAGGGACTTGTACGGCGGCTGGACGCACGCCGACGCGCTCGCCGCCCTCTTCATGGGATACCTGGATCTCCAGGACTGCGAGAACGACGAGATGACCGACGTGGCCGAACGGAAATCGGAGGACATGTTCCAGTCCTCTCGGACGGACCTCCACTGGCTTCGCGGCTATGTCGAGGGGGCGCTGGACGTCTGGGGGCAGGTCAAGGACCAGATTTGAGGGTCCGACGGCGTTGCGACCGCGCCCCGGTCGATCTCGGCCGGGGCTCTCTTTCACCCAGGAGCCGCACCGATGCCGTTCGTGAAGACCCCGCCCCACCTGGCGGCGAAGATGGCCAGGAACGCCCCTTTGGTCGACGAACTGAAGCAGGGCATCAATCAGGCCCATTACTTCTTCATCAACCCGGCCGAGAGCCTGGAGATGGCCATCAAGGAAGGGGTCCTGCGAGCCTTCCTCGCAGGCGACAGGGATGAACCGCGAGTGGTCCGTCCCGCGTCGTTCCGCGATTTCATCGAGGCTCCGGAGGCCGACGGCTGCGGGACGACGGTGGAATTGTTCCGGCGGGCCGTGGCCGGCACCGACGTCGCCGAAGCGTTCGAGTCGATGCTGGTCGGCGACATCATCTCCGACGTCGACCCGGACTCACTGCACATCGGCCTCCTGTCCAACAACGCGACGACTGTCATGTGTATGCGGTCGTCGCTCAACGGCGCCGCCAAGCGGCTTGATCGCGTCCCGCCCGCAGTCCGGGCCGTGATCGACGCCGAGGCATGGAAGGCGTTCTCGGTCGGCCTCGGACGCCCGGTGTTCCACAACGACTTCCGCCGGTTCGTGGAGGCGAATCTCCCGGAAGGGCGCGGAGTCCCAGCGGACATCCTGCGGAAAGCGGTCGCCGATTCCGACGTGGCCGACGACGTGGAGCGGCTGCTCCGGGCCTGAGCCGCCACCAGAACATCACGAGCCACCCCGGCTGATCACCGGGGTAAGGCCCCTCGCGAGCGCCGTCGAGTGGTTCCGCGGCGTCTCGCGGGGGGCATGTTCAACCGGAACCACACCGATGCCACCGACCGACGGGTCGACTGCGAACGGGGATGAGAAGAAATACCGAAGGTTCGCCCCCATCATCAACACGCGGAATGGCTCTGCGGTTCAGATTTTGGAAGCCGTAAACATCGCGGTCGTCCACCTGGGTCACAGGCTAGAAGCGCCGCCACCGAACTACACAGCCGCCTGGCGGGCGGAGTCAAGCATCGCCCTCTACTACTCCATCGAAGTGGCCGGGTACGTCTGCTGGCTTCATCGCTTGCTACGAATGGTCGAAGGCCAAGGCGTCGTCACTCCGGTGGCGGCTTTCACCCCCTTAGACTCGCTCAGGAGCCTGGTGAATGACTGGGTGGGGCGCTGGGAGATCGGACGTCACGCAGCCGATGCGATAGACCTGTGGTCTCTACGTCGACGGCGTGGCCGAGGAGATGTAATTCACGGCGTGGACGTCGGCCCTCCCCTGATCCGCACGACGCCACAGGAACTGCGCGACCTCGAATGGATCAAGACTGAGCTGAATCGTTGCGTTGTCGGACCAGAGAGCATCTGGCCTCTTGAGCCATCGGATCGCCAAACAGCACCCAACGACGACAGGGAAACTGAGCCAGCATGGACCGACGAACGGCAAGCATTGGCGGCTTGCATCATTGCGATCCTTCGGGACTTCGACCGAAGAATGACCAAAGTAGAGATCATGGCCGAGCTGGAGCGGAAGAACTCCCCAGAATCTCCCGAGAACATGAAGAAGCTTCTAGTGCGTCCTCAGGCTTAAGAACTGGGGTTGGTGGCTTGGGGGCTTGCTGGGTAGCTTTGGGGCCTACGGAGGTGCCCCATGAACAAGAAGTATATCGTCCGGCTGTCGGACGATGAGCGTAGCAT
>Ga0209958_1001337_pt1 | contig 19859 bp, 19 predicted proteins | sample ThiBio_inoc_plan_FD_183942 | JGI IMG/M metagenome (GOLD analysis project Ga0209958, IMG submission 183942) | Wastewater bioreactor microbial communities from Cape Town, South Africa - Thiocy_inoc_plan (SPAdes) | ecosystem: Engineered > Bioremediation > Thiocyanate > Unclassified | place: South... | reverse complement strand
CGCTGTTCGCCCTGGCCATCGTCGGCATGCCGATCGGCAAGCTGCCCAACGAGGTCATCCGGCAGATCCTCGCCGGCGGCGAAGCGGTGTGCAAGGCGGCCGGCATCCCCATCGCCGGCGGCCATTCGATCGACGCCCCGGAGCCGATCTACGGGCTGGTCGGCATCGGCGTGGTGGACCCGCGCAGGGTCAAGCAGAACAGCGGCGGCCAGGCCGGCGACCACCTGATCATCGGCAAACCGCTGGGCGTGGGCATCTACAGCGCGGCGCTGAAAAAAGGCCTGCTCAGCGCCGAGCAATACGCGGCGATGATCGCCGCCACCACCCAGCTCAACACCGCCGGCGCCGATCTGGCCGCAACCGCGGGCGTGCACGCGATGACCGACATCACCGGCTTCGGCCTGCTCGGCCACCTGCTCGAAATCACCCGCGCATCGAACGTTTCGGCCCAGGTCGGGCTGGGCCGCCTGCCCCTGCTGCCCGGCGTCGCCGAACTGGCGCAGGGCGGCCATGTCACCGGCGCCAGCGGGCGCAACTGGGCGAGCTACGGCAGCGAAGTGAGCCTGGCTGGCGGCATCGCCGACTGGCAGCAGGCCCTGCTCACCGACCCACAGACCAGCGGCGGCCTGCTGGTGAGTTGCGCCACCGCGGCGCGCGACACGGTGCTGGAAACCTTCCGGCGGCACGGCTTCGCGCAGGCGGCGGAAATCGGCCGCCTGCAGGCCGGCCGCGATGTTGCGATCAGCGTCTGAGTGGCGTTCACCTTTCGGGACTTTCCCGTCGCCGCCGACGATTTGCGCAGCGACGTGCTGGCCGGCCTCGCCGCCTGCCCCAAATCCATTCCGCCGAAATATTTCTATGACGAGGCGGGCTGCCGTCTGTTCGAGGCCATTTGCGCGCAGCCCGAATATGCCCTCTGCCGCACCGAGCGGGCGCTCATGGCCTCCCGCCTGCCCGACATCGCGGCCGCCGTCGGCCCGCTCGACTGCATCGTCGAGCCGGGCGCCGGCGAGTGCAGCAAAGTGCGCCTGCTGCTCGATGCCCTGCAGCCTGCCCACCTCGTCGTCCTGGACATCGCCGGCGCCCCGCTGGCCGCCGCCGCGCAAGCCCTCGCCCACGCTTACCCGCAACTTGCCGTCACCGCGCTGGGCATGGATTTCATCCGCGACCTGGAAGCCGCGGCCCCCTGCCTGCCGCCCGGCCGGCGGCTGATCTATTACCCCGGCTCCAGCATCGGCAACTTCGCGCCCGACACGGCGACCGCCCTGCTCGCGCGCTTCCGCCGGCTGGCCGGCGCCGATGGGCGCCTGCTCATCGGCTTCGACCTCAAGAAAGATCCGCTGCTGCTGCACGCCGCCTATAACGACGCCGCCGGCATCACCGCCGCCTTCAACCTCAACCTCCTCGAACGCCTGAACCGCGAACTGGACGCCGATTTCGACCCCACCCGATTCCGCCACTATGCCTTCTACAATCCGGTCGCCGGCCGCATCGAGATGCATCTGGTCAGCCTTGCCGCGCAGACGGTGAGCGTAGCCGGACGGCGTTTCCATTTCGCCCTCGGCGAGACGCTGCATACCGAGCATTCCTACAAGTTCCGACGCGACGAATTCAGCACGATTGCGGGAAACGCCGGCTGGAAACTGGTGGACGATTGGGAACAGCAGGGATTCGCTGTCCAGCTGTACGGGTAGGCCAGCGCGTACCGGGCAAGCCGGAATGCGCTTCATGGCGCCCCCGGTGGATGGGTAACCCTGCCGTCGGGCGGGTCGCACAAACCCGGCCAGGCCTTAGAATTTCCCCATGCCCAAACTTGAATCGCTGGCCTTCGACAACGGCTTTGCCCGCCTGCCGGAAATCTTTTATTCGCGCGTCTGCCCCACGCCCGTCCCCGACCCTTATCTCGTCTGCCACAGCCCGCAAGCGCTGGCGCTGCTCGACCTCGACGACAGCGAAATCGCCCGCCCCGAACTGATCCGCACGCTGGCCGGCAATCAATCGCTGCCGGGGATGGACGCGCTCGCCGCGCTGTATGCCGGGCACCAGTTCGGCCACTACGTGCCGCAGCTCGGCGACGGCCGCGCGATCCTGCTGGGCGAAGTGAAGAATGCCGCCGGCGAAGGCTGGGAAGTGCAGCTGAAGGGCGCCGGGCGCACCCCCTACTCGCGCGGCGGCGACGGCCGCGCGGTACTGCGTTCGAGCATCCGCGAATTCCTCTGTTCCGAAGCCATGCACGCGCTCGGCATCCCCACCACGCGCGCCCTCGCCATCGTCGGCAGCGATCATCCGGTCTACCGCGAGGAGATCGAAACCGCCGCGCTGGTGACGCGGCTGGCGCCGAGCTTCGTGCGCTTCGGCTCGTTCGAGGTGTTCTACTACAGGAACCAGATCGAACCGATCCGCCAGCTGGCCGACTACGTCATCGCGCGCTACTACCCCGAACTGGCAAGCCGCGCCGAACCCCACGCCGAGCTGCTGCGCGAAGTCGCCCGCCGCACCGCCGAGCTGATGGCGCAGTGGCAGGCGGTCGGCTTTTCGCACGGCGTGATGAACACCGACAACATGTCCATCCTCGGCCTGACGCTCGACTACGGCCCGTTCGGCTTCCTCGACGCCTTCGACCCCGGCTTCGTCTGCAACCATTCCGACAGCGGCGGGCGCTACGCCTTCGACCAGCAGCCCGACGTCGCCGCGTGGAATCTCACCAAGCTCGCGCAGACGCTGGTGCCGCTGCTGTCGGTGGAAGCCGCGTCGCAGACAATCGGCGACTATCCGCGGCAATTCGGCCAGGCCTACCTCGCCCGCATGGCCGAAAAATTCGGCCTCACGCCCGGCGAGGACCTGGTGCCGATCCTCACGGATGCGCTGCAGCTGCTCGCGCAAAACCGCGTCGACTACACGATCTTCATGCGCCGCCTGTGCGATTTCGACAGCAGCCCCGACGCCGTCAACCCGCCGCTGCGCGACCTTTTCCTCGACCGCACGGCGTTCGACGCCTGGGCGGCACGCTACGCCGCCGCGCTGCGCCAGTTGGGTTCGGTGGATGCCGAGCGCGGCCAGGCGATGCGGCGCGTCAATCCGAAATACATCCTGCGCAACCACCTGGCCGAAATCGCCATCCGCCGCGCCGTGGACGAACGCGATTACAGCGAGGTCAATCGCCTGCACGCGCTGCTGACGCGCCCGTTCGACGAGCAGCCGGATTACGAGGCTTACGCCGCCGAACCACCTGACTGGGCAAGGAAGATCGAGGTAAGCTGCTCTTCGTGAACCGCATCCCTGCCCTGTTCGCCTGTCTGCTGGCCTGTGCGCTGCTCGCCGCCTGCGCCAGCCAGCCCATCCAGCGCAAGGACGGCAGCCACAGCGTACACAGTTTCAGCATCAAGGATCTGGCCAAAGGCGATGTCGACAATGTGATCGAGATCCACCAGCAGGAAGTCATCGCCACCCTCAAGACACTGACGCTCAAGCTCTATCGCCGCAACCCCGGCGAATGGCGCAAATCCGGCTTTGCCGGCGCCGACGAAGCAGCGGCGGCCCTGTTCAGGCCGCTCTCGCACTGGCATCTGTCGCCGCAAAAGGATCTTGGCTGGGAAACTGCCCTGCGCGCAGCCTGGCGCGAAGATTACACGGCCGATCGGGTGAAGGCGCTGATGGGCGGCCTGCTGATCATGCACATGGCGGCATTCAATCATCAGACCGAGTTTTACCTGTTGACCGAAGTGGATGCCCAGAGACTCTACAACGCCGCACGCAATACCGAGGCGGTGGTCTGGAAGCTCGCCACCGCCAGAAATCTGCGCGGCGATCTCCTGCTGCTATCCAATGGTGCCGACGAGAACGGTGTAGCCAACCTCAGCTTCGAGCGCGAATTCGGCAAGCTCATCGGCATCCAGGACACGCTGGCCAGAATCATCGAGGACAAGAGTAACCGGGCCATCCGCTTCGGCGTCGTCAACGTCGCCACCATGGCCTTCCTGCCGATCTGATGGACACCGATGCCTACGCGTATTGTGTTGATCTCACGCGCGACCAGTGGGCGTGGGAATTCCTGCGCCGCAATCCCGCCTACCGGCGCGACTACGCAGCCTTCATCGCCATCTGGCGCGCCCTCGAAGCCGACTATGGCGCGCCGCCGAATCGCGATTTCTCGAAATGGAAGCAGGACCCGCACGCCTACGGCCCGCTGCCCGGCGACGCCGGACTCGCCGGATCCACTGGCGAGCTATGCGTAGTGGAAGACGACCGCGTGCTGCTCGAATGCTGGATGGGCGCGAAATGGGGCTTCTACAAATTCCCCCTCGATCCCGAACGCGTCGCGCCCGGCCCGGACGAACTGTCGTGGCGTCCGCCGCCGCAGTCAGGCGTTGAAATCGAAGCGCCCTGGCGCGTCGACCTCACGTTCGACCTCTCGCTGCCGCTGCCGCCGCAACTGGATGCGGCGAAATTCCGCCTGATCGGCCGCGCAGCCGAACTGCGCCGCCAAGGTCTGGCTGCGCCGATGACTGTGGCAAACCAGCGCGCGCGCTGGACGCGCATGCTGCGCCTGCTGGACGGCAAGGAATCGCCGAATACGGAGAATTGGCTCCTGCTGCGCGAAGCGCAGGCAATGGCCGATCATGGTTATTTAGACATCCTGCGACTGGCGGATGCCGGCGCAGGCACAAAATAAAACCGGAGCATTGCGCCCCGGTTTTTTGCTTCGCCCGACCAGGAAACTGGGTCAGGCGAAATTCGCTTCGGCGAACTTCCAGTTCACCAGGTTGTTGAGGAAGGTCTCGACGAACTTGGGACGCAGGTTGCGGTAGTCGATGTAGTAGGCGTGCTCCCACACGTCGACGCACAGCAGCGCCTTGTCGCCGGTGGTCAGCGGGGTGCCGGCAGCGCCCATGTTAACGATGTCGACCGAGCCGTCTGCCTTCTTCACCAGCCAGGTCCAGCCGGAACCGAAGTTGCCCACGGCGCTGGCCTGGAAGGCCTTCTTGAACTCGTCCAGCGAGCCCCATTTCTGGTTGATGGCATCGGCCAGGGCGCCGGAGGGGGCGCCGCCGCCGTTGGGGGTCAGGCAGTTCCAGAAGAAGCTGTGGTTCCACACCTGCGCCGCGTTGTTGTAGATGCCGCCGGCGGGCGCGCTCTTGACGATGTCCTCGAGCGACTTGGTCTCGAAGTCGGTTCCCTTGATCAGGTTGTTGAGGTTGGTCACGTAGGCCTGATGGTGCTTGGCGTAGTGGTATTCGAAAGTCTCCTGGGACATGTGCGGCGCGAGCGCGTCCATGGCAAAGGGCAGTGCGGGCAAAGTGTGTTCCATAACTCTCTCCTGATATGAACAAACGATAAATATAGTGCCTGTACCGGACATTGCAGATGTCGCAACGGCAACAGGGTTTCTGTCGCTGCAAAGAAAAAGGGCCGGGATAACCCGACCCTATCTCTCTGATTTTATTGGTCGGGGCGAGAAGATTCGAACTTCCGACCCCTTGCACCCCATGCAAGTGCGCTACCAGGCTGCGCTACGCCCCGACGAAGCCCAAGATTCTAACAGATGACCGGCACGACACGGAAGCCCGTCAGCCCAATATTTTCAGGATGGCGGTGATTTCAGCGCGCAATCTGCCGGCATCCAGCTCGGAAGCGGCAGCGACGGGAGCGAGGTCGGCGTCGTGCTCGAGGCGTTGGCGCGCGCCGCTGATGGTGAAGCCCTCTTCATACAGCAGTTCGCGGATGCGGCGGATCAGCAGCACCTCGTGGTGCTGGTAATAACGCCGGTTGCCGCGCCGCTTGACCGGGCGCAGCTGGGTGAATTCCTGTTCCCAGTAACGCAGCACGTGCGCCTTGACGGCGCACAGCTCCGACACTTCACCGATGGTGAAATAGCGTTTGGCCGGAATCGGCGGCAGTTCACTCCGCGCTGGGCGTTCCAATTTGGGCGCCTTCGACCTGGGATTTGAGTTTCTGGCTGGCGTGGAAGGTCACCACGCGACGCGCGGAAATCGGCATTTCTTCGCCGGTCTTGGGGTTGCGGCCCGGGCGCTGCGGCTTTTCCCGGCACTGGAAATTGCCGAAACCGGACAGTTTGACGATGTCGCCCTTTTCGAGCGACAAGCGGATTTCATCGAAAAACGATTCGACGACATCCTTGGCTTCGCGTTTATTCAAACCCACTTTTTCGAACAGCAGTTCGGCCAGATCAGCTTTTGTCAGGGTGGTCATGGTCGTGTTGGCAGGGATGGCTCGTGAGAAAAAGCGTCACGCACGCAAGCTGGCATTGCACTGACGAAGCGCGGCGTTGATCAGTTTTTGCACTGCGCCCTCCACTTCCTGATCCGTCAATGTGCGTTCAGTATCTTGCATAACTACCCGAATAGCAAGGCTTTTTTGGTTTTCCCCCATGCCTTTCCCGCGATAGTCGTCGAACACCTCGATCGACTGCACCTGGGCAGACGCGGCCTCGCGTAACACGGCCAGCAGTTCGCCGGCCGGGGTCTGGAGGTCCAGCACGAACGCCAGATCGCGCCGCACCAGCGGGAAGCGCGACAAGGCCGCATGCCGCGGCAAAGCATGCCGGGCGAGCGCCTGACAGTCGAGTTCGAACAGCAGCGGCACGGCGGGCAGATCGAAGGCCTGCACCAGGCGCGGATGCAGCGCGCCGATCCAGCCGATCGCCCGCCCCCCTGTCCACAATTCGGCGCACTGCCCCGGGTGCAGCGCGGGATGGGCGCCGCGCCGGCTGTCGAGCACGTGGCCGAACAGGCGTTCCAGGTCGCCCTTGAGATCGAAGAAATCGACGCGGCGCGCAGTTACGCCCCATTGTTCAGGTTGCACGTCGCCATAAGCGAGGCCGCCCAGCTTCATAGGCTGCTCGGACTGCGACGCATACACCCGTCCCAGTTCGAAAATGCGCACCCGTTCCTGCTGGCGGTTGAGATTATGGCGCAGCGTCTCGATCAGGCCACCCCACAGCGTGGTGCGCATCGCCGACAACTGGCTGGCGATGGGATTGGCCAGCGGCAACGGGCGGGCGTCGGCATTCAACGCCGTTTCCCACGCCGGGTCGACGAAGCTGTAGGTGATGACTTCCTGATAATCCAGTCCGGCCAGCATCTGCCGCAGGACGTCGTCGGCCAGCAGGGTTTCGTCCTGCGGCAGCATGCGCGACGGCGCCGCCGGCGGCTGCGCCGGGATGTTGTCGTAACCGAACAGGCGCACCGCCTCTTCGATCAGGTCCTCCTCGATTGCCAGGTCGAAGCGGAAGCTCGGCGGGGTGACGGCCAGGCAATCGCCCTGGCGCTCGACCTGCGCGCCGAGCGCGCCGAGGCCGCGCGCCACCTGATCCGTGTCGAGCTCGATGCCGGCCACACGCTTCAGCCGCGCCAGGCGCAGGGTGATCGGCTCGCGCCGCGGCAATTCGGCCACCGCTTCGGTGATCGGCCCCGGCTGGCCGCCGCAGATGTCGAGCAGCAACTGCGTTGCCCGCTCCATCGCCTGGCGCGTCGCGGCATAGTCGACGCCGCGCTCGAAACGGTGCGACGAATCGGTGGCCAAGCCCAGCCGCCGCGCACGCCCGGCAATCGCCGTCGGCGCGAAGAACGCGGCTTCGAGTAAGACATCGACCGTAACGCGCTCCACGCTGGTCGGCTGCCCGCCCATGATCCCGGCCAGCGCCACCGGGCCGCTGGCATCGGCGATCACCAGCATGTCGGGCGCCAGTTCGGCCGTCTGGCCATTCAGCAGTTCGAGTGTTTCGCCCGCACGCGCCAGCCGCACATCGATGCCGCCGTTGAGGCGCGACAGCGCGAAGGCATGCATCGGCTGGCCGAGTTCGAGCAGCACGTAATTGGTGATGTCGACCGGCGCCAGCAGCGGGCGGATGCCGCTGCGCTCCAGCCGTTCCGCCATCCAGCGCGGAGTGGGCGCCTGCGCGTCGATGCCGCGCACCACGCGCCCCAGATACAGCGGGCAGGCCCCGCTTGCCGCTACGTGCAGCGGCACCGTGTCGTGGATACGGGCCGGGGTTTCGCGTATCTGCGGCAGACGCACCTCGGCGCCGGTGATCGCCCCGACCTCGCGCGCCACGCCCTGCAGCGACAGGCAGTCCGCGCGGTTGGGGGTGAGTTTCAGGGTGATAAGGGTATCGTCGAGGTTGAGCCAGGCCCGGAAATCCTCTCCCACCGGCGCATCCGCAGGCAGCACCATCAGGCCGTCGGCCGCGCCTTCCAGGCCCAGTTCCTTGGTCGAGCACAGCATGCCGAAGGACTCGACGCCACGCACCTTGGCGACCTTGATTTCGATCCCGGGCAGCTTCGCCCCCGGACGGGCGCACGGCACCTTGAGTCCGGCCGCCGCGTTGGGCGCGCCGCACACGATGGTGACCGGCGCCGCCTCGCCGACATCGACCTGGCACACACGCAGACGGTCGGCGTCGGGGTGCTTTTCCGCCGACAGGATCTCGGCCACCACGACGCTGTTGAACGGCGGGGCGGCCGGCGTCAAGGCCTCGACTTCCAGCCCGGCCATGGTCAATGCGTGGGCCAGTTGGGGCGTATCGAGTGCAGGGTTGACGAGGCTGCGCAGCCAGGCTTCTGAAAATTGCATGATGTATGCGCCCTAATTAATTGAACTGTTTAAGGAAACGCAAATCGTTCTCGAAGAACAACCGCAAATCGTCGACGCCGTAACGCAGCATGGCGAGGCGCTCGACGCCTAGTCCGAAGGCAAAGCCGACGAACCGCTCGGTGTCGATGTCGACATGCCTGAACACATTGGGGTGCACCATGCCGCAGCCCAGCACTTCCAGCCAGCCGGTGTGCGAGCACACCCGGCAGCCCTCGCCGCCGCACATCACGCAGCCGATGTCCATTTCGGCCGACGGCTCGGTGAAGGGGAAGAAGGACGGCCGGAAGCGCACCGGCAGATCGTCGCGCTCGAAGAAGTTGCGCATGAAATCGGCGAGCACACCCTTGAGGTCGGCAAACGACACCGACTCGTCCACCCACAGGCCTTCGACCTGATGGAACATCGGCGTATGCGTGACATCGGAATCGCAGCGGTACACCCGTCCCGGCGCGATGATGCGCAGCGGCGGCCGGTGGGTCTGCATGTAGCGCACCTGCACCGGCGAAGTATGGGTGCGCAGCAACTCGCCGCTCTGCAGATAAAAGGTATCGTGCATCGCCCGCGCCGGATGGTCTTCCGGAATGTTGAGCGCGGTGAAATTGTAGAAATCGGTCTCGATCTCCGGCCCCGTCGCCACCTCGAAGCCGATCGAGCGGAACAGCGCCTGGATGCGCGTCAGCGTGCGCGACACCGGATGTACCCCGCCGCGCGCCAAGCCGCGTCCGGGCAGGCTCACGTCGAGCGTTTCGGCCGCCAGCTGACGGTCCAGTTCGGCCTGCTGCAGCGCGTCGCGACGGGTTTTGAGCGCGGCTTCCACCGCCTGCTTGGCTTCGTTGATGCGGGCGCCGGCGGTCTTGCGCTCGTCGGCGGGCATCGCGCCCAGGCTTTTCAGCAATTCGGTGAGCTGGCCGCTCTTGCCCAGATAGCCCGCCTTGACCTGTTCCAGTGCCGGCAAGTCGGAACTGGCCTGGATGGCGATAAGGGCGTCGGCAACGATTTCGTTGGGATTGCGCATGGCAATGGTCTCGTATCAATCACAAACAAAAAAAGGCCTTGCGGCCTTTTTTTGTGACGGTTTGACGGCTTACGCCGCCAGCTTGGCCTTGACCTGTTCAACGATCTTGGCAAAGGCGTCCTTGTCGAAAATCGCGATATCGGACAGCACCTTGCGGTCGATCCCGATCTCGGCGCGGCTCAAACCGTTCATGAACACGCTGTAGGTCAGACCGTGCTGCCGCGAGGCGGCGTTGATACGGGCAATCCACAGGGCGCGGAACTGGCGCTTGCGCTGACGACGGTCGCGGTACTGGTACTGACCGGCCTTCATCACCGCTTCATTGGCGACGCGGAATACGTTCTTGCGACGACCGCGATAGCCCTTGGCGGCATCGAGGATTTTCTTGTGGCTGGCGCGGGCGGTTACACCCCGTTTGACGCGTGGCATGCTTTCTCTCCTTTATGCGTAGGGCAACATGCGGGCAACCGCTTTATGGTTGCTGGCATTGACAGTTTCCATGCCGCGCAACTGGCGCTTACGCTTGGTGCTCTTCTTGGTGAGAATATGGCGCATGAACGCGTGCGAGCGCTTGAACCCGCCGCCGCCCAGCGCGCGGAACCGCTTGGCGGCGCCGCTCTTGCTTTTCATCTTAGGCATGATGCTTCCTTTTATTTCATGCGGCCAGGTGATCCCACGGCGTGGAATGCTTCACCAACCCGACTGCACGTATTGTGGCGTTTTTGATCCCGAGGGATACGAGAAACGCCGGTCTCACATTCGCTTGCACTCAAGCGAATGCAGTACAAACAACCCTTAAATCTTCTTTTTCGGCGCCAGCATCATCACCAGCTGACGGCCTTCCATCTTGGGAAACTGCTCGACCACAGCGAGTTCGGCCAGATCCGCCGACACACGCCGCAACTGGGCCATGCCGATTTCCTGGTGGGCCATTTCGCGACCCCGAAAACGCAAGGTGATTTTCGTCTTGTCGCCTTCTTCAAGAAACTTGATCAGGTTGCGCAGCTTGATCTGGTAATCGCCTTCGTCGGTACCCGGACGGAACTTGATTTCCTTGATCTGGACCTGCTTCTGCTTCAGCTTGGCTTCGTGCTGCTTCTTGCTTTCCTGATACTTGAACTTGCCGTAGTCCATGATCTTGGCCACGGGCGGCTGGGCCGTCGGGGCAATTTCAACCAGGTCAAGGTCAGCTTCTTCAGCCTGGCGCAGCGCATCGTAGATTTTCACGATGCCGAGCTGCTCGCCTTCCACACCGACCAAACGCACCTCAGGGGCAGTGATTTCGCCGTTGATGCGTGTCTGTTTCTTTTCTGTCGCGATGAGTTGTTCTCCAAATAAAAACCTGGCGCAACGCGCCGAGGCAAAAAGGCCAAACAAAAATTAAAGAAGGCGCGGGACCAATCCCCTAAACGGGACAGCCCCGACGCCTTGTTTGACCGCTGCTACTGGCGCGCCAGCGTTTCCGCTTTCAGGCGCGCCATCAAGTCATCCAAACCGAGCTGCCCCAGATCCTGGTTGCCGCGGGCACGGACGGAAACCGCACCGGTTTCCATTTCCTTGTCGCCAACGACCACCAGATAAGGCAGCTTTTGCAAGCTATGTTCGCGGATTTTATAAGTAATCTTGTTATTACTCAAGTCCGACACCGCGCGGATGCCGGCCTCGCGCAGCGCCTGGGTGACTTTTTGCGCGTAATCGGCCTGACGCTCGCTGATGTTCATCACCATCACCTGCACCGGCGCCAGCCACAGCGGGAAATTGCCGGCATGGTGCTCGATCAGGATGCCGATGAAGCGCTCCATCGAGCCGAGGATCGCGCGATGCAGCATCACCGGCGGCCTGCGGCTGTTGTCCTCGTCGACGAACTCGGCCCCCAGGCGCACCGGCAGATTGAAGTCGAGCTGGATGGTGCCGCACTGCCACAGGCGGCCGAGCGAATCCTTCAGCGTGAACTCGATCTTGGGGCCGTAGAACGCGCCCTCGCCAGGCTGCAGGTCGTAGGCAAGCTGGTTCTTGTCGAGCGCCGCCGCCAGCGCGGCTTCCGCCTTGTCCCAGGACTCGTCCGAACCGACGCGCTTGTCCGGCCGCGTCGACAGCTTCACCAGCACGTCGCTGAAGCCGAAATCGGCATAGGTCTTCTGCAGCATGACGATGAAGTCGGCCACTTCCTGCTCGATCTGGTCTTCGGTGCAGAAGATATGGGCATCGTCCTGGGTGAAGCCGCGCACGCGCATGATGCCGTGCAGCGCGCCCGAGGGCTCGTTCCTGTGACACGAGCCGAACTCGGCGAGGCGCAGCGGCAGGTCGCGATAGGAATGCAGGCCGCTGTTGAAAATCTGCACGTGGCCAGGGCAGTTCATCGGCTTCACCGCATAGTCGCGGTTTTCCGACGCGGTGGTGAACATGTTCTCGTGATAGTTCTCCCAGTGGCCGGATTTCTCCCACATGCTGCGGTCCATCACCGCCGGGGTGCGCACTTCCTGGTAGCCGTATTCGACGAACTTCTGCCGCATGTACTGCTCGATCTGCTGCCACACGATCCAGCCCTTGGGGTGCCAGAACACCATGCCGGGCGCCTCGTCCTGCATGTGCAGCAGGTCGAGCTGGCGGGCGAGCTTGCGATGGTCGCGCTTCTCGGCCTCTTCCAGACGATGCAGGTAGGCTTCGAGGTCTTCCTTCTTCGCCCATGCGGTGCCGTACACGCGCTGCAGCATCTCGTTCTTCGAGTCGCCGCGCCAGTAGGCACCGGCCAGCTTCATCAGCTTGAAGTGCTTGAGCTTGCCGGTCGACGGCACGTGCGGGCCGCGGCAGAGGTCGATGAAATCGCCCTCGCGGTACAGCGAAATATCCTCGTTGCTCGGAATCGACGCGATGATCTCGGCCTTGTAGGCCTCGCCCATGTTCTTGAAGAAGGTCACCGCCTCGTCGCGCGGCATCACGCTGCGTTCGACCGGGATGTCCTGCTTCGCCAGCTCGGCCATTTTCTTTTCGATCGCCGCGAGGTCGTCCGGCGTGAACGGGCGCTTGTACGCGAAATCGTAGTAGAAGCCGTCCTCGATCACCGGGCCGATGGTCACCTGCGCATCGGGAAACAGCGACTTCACCGCGTACGCCAGCAGGTGGGCGGTGGAATGGCGGATCATGTCGAGGCCGTCGGCATCCTTGTCGGTGACGATGGCGAGTTGCGCATCCGCATCGATCAGATGGCTGGTGTCGACCAGTTCGCCATCGACCCGCCCGGCGAGCGCCGCCTTGGCCAAGCCGGCGCCGATGCTGGACGCAACCTGCGCCACCGTGACCGGCGCATCGAACTGTCTGACGGAACCGTCGGGAAGCGTGACGTTGACCATATACGAACTCCGGGAACAAAAAAACGCGGGCCGGCCGCGCTTTTGGATACTGCTGATTTCAAAGATTGCAGGCGTACTGCGAACAGCCATGCGCCGGGTTCATCCAGTGTCGGGCGCGAGTTCGCGGCGACATTTCGCAACCTCTGGAGGCCATCCCGCCTCAATGAACATTGGTCACGATTAGAACCCGAACCCACGGCCAGCACCCGGTCAAGTTGGCGCCCCCCACTCCACGAAGCTGCGTGTGGCCCAAGACATCAACCGTGAACTACGCGAATAATTTTAGCACCCCCGCAGATCGCTAGTCCATCGGACGCCATGCGCAACGATGAAGCCCATGCCGTGCGCATCCTTAGTCCGCACGTCGGAGATGCGGCAACGGCCCCGGATCGGGCAAGCTCTGATGCTAAACTACGTCGGGTTTCGATTGCCGTTTCGAACGCGCCAAACGAAAACTCAAGCGCCGCAACGGGCCGGTTTCCCGGGAGACGGCGTTTTGTTTTGTGGAAACCGCTGCAGCCTTTTCCGTAAAATCGAGATTCGACAAGAGGCCCAGAGACGTGCTGAACAATTGTAAATAGAGCATGTCCTTGCTCCTGATTCTTCTTCTTCCGTTCGTTGGCAGCCTGTGTGCCGCCTTCCTGCCGTCCAACGCCCGCAATGCCGAAGCGTGGCTGGCCGGTATGGTCGCGCTTGCGGCCGCAGCCCTGGTGGCGAGCCTGTATCCGCAAGTTGCCGCCGAAGGCGTCATCCGCACGACCATTCCCTGGGCGCCCGGCCTGGGACTGGATTTCTCCCTGCGCATGGATGGCTACGCCTGGCTGTTCGCCATGCTGGTCACGGTGATGGGCGCGCTGGTGGTGGTCTATGCGCGCTACTACATGTCGCCGGACGATCCGGTGCCCCGTTTCTTCTCCTTTTTTCTGGCATTCATGGGAGCGATGCTCGGGGTGGTCCTGTCTGGCAACCTGCTCCAGATTGCCATGTTCTGGGAGCTGACCAGCCTCGCTTCGTTCATGCTCATCGCCTACTGGCATCACCGCGTCGACGCGCGCCGCGGCGCGCGCATGGCGCTTATCGTTACCGGCACGGGCGGGCTGGCGCTGCTGGGCGGCATGCTGCTGCTCGGGCACATGGCCGGCAGCTACGACCTGGATGCGGTTCTGGCGGCGGCAGACACGATCCAGAACCATCCCTGGTACCCGCTGACGCTGATCCTGATCGTGCTCGGCGCGCTGACCAAGAGCGCGCAGTTTCCTTTCCACTTCTGGCTGCCCCATGCCATGGCGGCGCCGACGCCGGTTTCGGCCTTTCTGCATTCCGCCACCATGGTGAAGGCCGGCGTGTTCTTGCTGGCCCGGTTCTGGCCGGTGCTGGCAGGCACCGATTTGTGGTTCTGGATCGTCGGCGGCGCCGGCCTGTGTTCGCTGCTGATCGGCGCCTACCTGGCCTTGTTCCAGCAGGACATGAAGGGCGTGCTCGCCTACTCCACCATCAGCCATCTCGGCCTCATTACGCTGCTGCTGGGAATGAACAGTCCGCTGGCGCTGGTGGCGGCGGTGTTCCATATCGTCAATCACGCCACCTTCAAGGCTTCGCTGTTCATGGCGGCGGGCATCGTCGACCATGAAACCGGCACGCGCAACATGCAGCGGCTTTCGGGGCTGTATCGGGCGATGCCGATCACCGCGACGCTGGCCGTGGTGGCGGCCGCGGCGATGGCGGGGGTGCCGCTGCTCAACGGCTTCCTGTCGAAAGAGATGTTCTTTGCCGAGACCATCTTCCTCGACCGTCCCGGCTGGCAACGCATCGGCCTGCCGCTGGCGGCGACGCTGGCGAGCATGTTCAGCGTCGCCTATTCGCTGCGCTTCATCCATCAGGTCTTCTTCGGCCCTCCGACCGATGAGCTGCCCCGTGCGCCGCACGAACCGACGCGCTGGATGCTGCTGCCGAGCGCGCTGCTGGTGCTGGCCTGCCTGCTGGTCGGGATGCTCCCCGGCATCACCGTCGGCCCCTATCTGCAAGCGGCAACCGACTCGATTCTCGGCAGCGACGCGCCGTCCTACAGCCTGGCGGTCTGGCATGGCCTCAACCTGCCGCTGCTGATGAGCGCCGCCGCATTCATCGGCGGCGTCGCGCTCTACCGCGCCTTCCTCTGGCGTACCGGCACGGAGGTACCACTGCTCGAACGCATCGACGGCAAACGCACCTTCGACTGGCTGCAGACGACGCTGATGTCGGGCGCCGAACAGGCCATGCGCTGGCTGTTTTCGCCGCGCCTGCAGATGCAGCTCCTGGTGCTCGTTCTCGTTGCCCTGGGTGGCGCACTGCTGCCCCTGCTCAACACGGGCAGTTCCTGGGGCACGCGGGAAACGACGCCCCTGCATCCGGCCTTCGCGCTGCTCTGGGTGGTCGGCGCCGCCTGCGCGCTGGCCGCCGCCTGGCAGGCCAAGCATCATCGCTTTGCCGCGCTGATCCTGTCGGGCGGCGCCGGACTGGCGACCAGCCTGACTTTCGTCTGGTTCTCCGCCCCCGACCTGGCGCTCACCCAACTCACCGTCGAAGTGGTCACCGCCGTGCTGATCCTGCTCGGCCTGCGCTGGCTGCCGCGCCGCGAAGCGCGCTTCACCCAGGGACGGCCGGAGACGGCCCGGGTGCGCCTGCGCCGCCTGCGCGACCTGCTGATCGCCGCTGCGGGCGGCCTCGGTCTTGCAGCGCTGGCCTACGCCATCCTGACCCGCCCCGACATCGATGGCATTTCGCCCTTCTTCATCGCGCAGTCCCTGCCCCAGGGCGGCGGCCTCAACGTGGTCAACGTGATCCTGGTCGATTTCCGCGGCTTCGACACCCTGGGCGAAATCACCGTGCTCGCCGTGGTCGCGCTGACCGTATTCGCCCTGCTGCGACGCTTTCGCCCGGCGCCGGAGAGCATCCCCCTGCCGCGCCAGCAGCGCGAACAGAATGCGGCGGACGGCATCGAGGAAACCCGCGTGCCCGACCCCGACGCCAAGCTGCCGGACGGCTACCTGATGCTGCCGGCGGTGCTCGTGCGCCTGCTGCTGCCGCTGGCGATGCTGGTCTCGCTGTTCTTCCTGCTGCGCGGCCACAACGCGCCGGGCGGCGGCTTCGTCGGCGGACTCGTGCTGGCCACCGCCATCATCCTGCAATACCTCGTCGGCGGCACGGTCTGGGTGGAGTCGCGCCTGCGCATCCATCCCATGGTATGGATCGCGCTCGGCCTGCTCAGCGCGGCTTCGGCCGGCGCCGGCGCGTGGCTGTACGGCTATCCCTTCCTCACCAGCCTCGCCTGGCACGGCGAATTGCCGCTGCTCGGTGAGCTGCATCTGTCGAGCGTGCTGCTCTTCGATCTGGGCGTTTACATGCTGGTGGTGGGCGCGACGGTGCTGATGCTGGTGGTCATCGCCCACCAGTCGCTGCGCCGCCATCACCGCAGGGCCGGCATCGGAGGAGGAACCTGATGGAAATCGTTTTCGCCCTCGCGATCGGCGTCATGGCCGGTTCGGGCGTGTGGCTGCTGCTGCGTCCGCGCACCTTCCAAGTCATCATAGGCCTGTCGCTGCTCGCTTATGCGGTCAATCTGTTCATCTTCGGCATGGGACGGCTGCGCGTCGGCGCGGTCCCGGTGATCGACCCGCTCAAGGGCAGCAACCCCGACCTGTATACCGATCCGGTGCCGCAGGCCCTGGTATTGACCGCCATCGTCATCGGCTTCGCCACCACCGCGCTGTTCCTCGTCGTCCTGCTCGCTTCGCGCGGCTTGAACGGCACCGACCACGTCGACGGCCAGGAAACCGAAAAAGAATGATAATGATGCCGCCCCGCCTTTCGCCCCCGTCGGCCCCCGGAGCGCTACATGGGTAGCTGGCAACAACATCTGCCCATCCTGCCGGTCGTGCTTCCCCTGCTGACGGGGGCCTTGCTGCTGCTGATCAGCGAAACCCGGCACCGTCTGCGCGCCACGATTGCGCTGCTCGCCACGCTCGCCCAGCTGCTGCTGGCGCTGACGCTGCTGGCCATGACCGACGCGCACCTGCCCGCTCCCTGGCGCGGCGAGATCGCCGTCTATTCGCTCGGCAACTGGGCCGCGCCTTTCGGCATCGTGCTGGTGGCGGATCGCCTGGCGGCCATCATGCTGACGCTGACGGCGACGCTCGGATCGGCCGCCCTGATCTACTCGCTGGCACGCTGGGAGCGGGCGGGGGTGCATTACCTGCCCCTGTTCCAGTTCCTGCTGATGGGCCTGAACGGCGCCTTCCTTACCGGCGACCTGTTCAACCTGTTCGTGTTCTTCGAGGTTCTGCTAGCGGCTTCCTACGGCCTGGCGCTGCATGGTTCGGGGGTGGCGCGGGTCAAGGCCGGGCTGCACTACATCGCGGTCAATCTGGTCGCCTCGCTGCTGTTTCTGGTGGCGGCGGCGCTCATTTACGGCGTGACAGGCACGCTCAACATGGCCGAACTGGCCCTGCGCGTGCAGGCCCTCAGCCCCGACGACCGCACCCTGTTCGACATCGGCGCCGCACTGCTCGGCGTGGTATTTCTGGTCAAGGCCGGCGCCTGGCCGCTCAACTTCTGGCTGCCTGCCACCTATGCGGCGGCCTCGGCGCCGGTGGCCGGGGTATTCGCGATTCTGACCAAGGTGGGAATCTATGCCTTGTTGCGCTTCGAAACCCTGCTTCATGCGACCGGATCTCCGGCTCCCTTCGGGGGCGAATGGCTCTTCTATTGCGGCCTGGCAACCATCGCCATCGGCAGCCTCGGCATTCTCGCCACCCAGCGGCTGGAACGGCTGGCGGGATTTCTGGTGATCGTCTCGTCCGGCACCCTGCTCGCCGCCATCGGTTTCCGCGGCACCGCCCTGACCGGCCCGGCCCTGTTCTACCTGGTCAGTTCGGTACTGGGCAGCGGCGCATTTTTCATGGTGGTCGAGATGGTGCAGCGCAACCGGGCCTACGCGGCCGACCTGCTCGCCATCAGCTTCGAGGCTTTCGGTTTGCAGGATCCCGCCAGCGACACGGAGCACCCCGACGAAACGGTCGGTCTGCCGATACCGGGAGCAATGGCGTTCCTCGGGCTGACGTTCGTTTCCTGCGCGCTGCTGCTGACCGGGCTGCCCCCCCTGTCGGGCTTCGTCGCCAAGTTCTCCCTGCTCGCTGCGGCCATTGCCGAGGCGCCGGGCGGCAACCCCCTGCCTTCCTGGCTGCTTGTCGCGGCCCTGCTGCTGTCGGGCCTGGCGGGGATAATCAGCCTGTCGCGGCTGGGCGTCCGCGTATTCTGGAGCGGCGAGCGCAGCACGCCGCGCCTGCTCTGGGTCGAGGCCGGGCCGGTGGCCGGCCTGATCGCCCTCTGCGCCATCCTGGCGCTGGGTGCCGGGCCTGCCACGGACTACTTCAGGGTCACGGCCGAGTCCCTGCACAATCCCGCCGCCTACATCAATGCGGTGTTGCCGGCCGACGCCGGAGGAACCGGCGAGTGAAGCGCAAACCCCTGCTGCCGCTGCTGCCGATCGTCCTGGTCGCGATGTGGCTATTGCTCAACGACAGCCTGTCGGCGGGGCAGATCGTCCTCGGCATCCTGCTTGCCCTCCTCGTCGCTTTTGCCATCGCCCCGCTGCGCCCGCTCCCGGCCTGGCCCCATCGGCTGCACCTGGCCATCGGCCTGATCTTCCACGTGCTGCACGACATCATCCGTTCCAACCTGGCGGTCGGCAGCATCATTCTCGGAGCCTCCCGGCGCCAGCCTCGGGTCGGCTTCATGAAGATTCCCCTCGACATGCGCGACCCCCACGGACTGGCGATGCTGACCATCATCGTCACCGCCACGCCGGGCACGGTCTGGGCCGGGCACGATGCAGACAGCAACGTCCTCACGCTGCATGTCCTCGACTTGCAGGATGAGGCCGCCTGGGTGCGCACCATCAAGCAACGCTATGAACGTCCCCTGATGGAGATATTCGAATGAACGCCTTTCTCTCCGGATCGATCTACTTCGCACTGATCTGTTTTGCCGTCGCCATGCTGTGCGCCCTGCTGCGCCTGCTGCGGGGGCCCTCCGCGCAGGACCGGGTGCTGGCCCTCGATACCCTGTACATCAACGGCATGCTCACGATATTGATGCTGGGAATAGGCATCGGCTCCGCCGTCTATTTCGACATTGCCCTGCTGATCGCCCTGTTCGGCTTTGTCGCTTCGACCGCAATGGCCAAATTCCTGCTGCGCGGCGAGGTGATCGAGCCATGATGGCCATCGACATTTCGCCGTGGTTTGCCCTGCCGGCAGCACTGCTCCTGATCTGCGGCGGCCTGCTGACCCTGGTCGGCTCCCTCGGCCTGCTCCGCCTCGACACCTTCTACGCCCGGATCCACGCCCCGACCATGGGCAACACGCTGGGCGCCGGCTGCGTATTGCTGGCTTCGATCCTGGTGTCTTCCGCACTGGCCCAACGGCCGGTGATCCACGAGGTCCTCATTACCCTATTCATCCTCCTGACATCGCCGGTCACCGCAATGCTGCTGATGCGCGCAGCCGTCTTCCGCGGCCGCGACTGAGCTGCAGGCAGCGTGCCGCGGCCCGTGCAAGGACTGGCGCCGAAGCGGCACGCAACGGCTGGTTTGAACGAGCGGGGCGTTCCCGGCCGAATTCCTTGCCGGCCGGCCAAGTTCAGGCTGCGGGAACACACGGGAAGGATAGAGGCGGACACGCCGAAAACGCGCCGTGCAGAAACGACAAAACGGGCCAAAGCCCGTCCTGTTTTACCTACCGTTGGTAGGCGCGATTGGACTCGAACCAACGACCCCCACCATGTCAAGGTGGTGCTCTAACCAGCTGAGCTACGCGCCTAATGCGGGGCGAATCATAACCGAA
>Ga0209958_1001330_pt1 | contig 19910 bp, 17 predicted proteins | sample ThiBio_inoc_plan_FD_183942 | JGI IMG/M metagenome (GOLD analysis project Ga0209958, IMG submission 183942) | Wastewater bioreactor microbial communities from Cape Town, South Africa - Thiocy_inoc_plan (SPAdes) | ecosystem: Engineered > Bioremediation > Thiocyanate > Unclassified | place: South... | reverse complement strand
TTAAAACTGTAGATGCTTCTACGTTTAAGCCAAACTATCCAAAACCAGATGGCAAGTTGACTTTTGACCGTTTATCTTCAGTCTTTATCTCAAATACCGTACATGAAGAAAACCAACCAGCACACTTAAAGTTAACTGATCCTTCAATTCCAGTGAACATTAATTTACCAAAATGGGATGAGCCAGCTCAACGCTACTGCCCTGCTGGTGTTTATGAAATCATGGAAAATGATGATGGTTCTAAACGCTTCCAGATCAACGCAGCCAACTGTGTCCACTGTAAGACTTGTGATATCAAAGACCCATCACAAAATATCACTTGGGTAACACCTGAAGGTGGAGGTGGTCCTAACTATCCGAACATGTAAATGTATGGATAGTTTTGCAGAGATTTAATTGCTCTATATCCCGAATCAGTTGAGGTATTTCTACTCTCGATTGTCATTTTTTAGGTAAGCTTAGTTCCTGCGGGAGCTAAGCTTAAAAAACAAATTGATAGGAACTTGCTAGAACAATGATGAAGGAAAAAATAATGAGCCGCGTAGAGTTTAACTGGAATGACCCTTTTTTAATTGAACAGCAACTGAACGAAGAAGAACGCATGATTCGTGATACAGCCCATGCATTCTGCCAAGACAAGTTAATGCCACGGGTGCTTGATCAATTCCGTCATGAAACAACCGATCCACATATCTTTAGAGAAATGGGTGAATTAGGCCTGCTCGGACCCACCATCCCAGAACAATATGGCGGTGCAGGCTTGAATTATGTGAGTTATGGTCTGATTGCCCGTGAAATTGAACGAGTGGACTCGGGCTATCGTTCAATGGCCAGTGTGCAAAGCTCATTGGTGATGGTTCCCATTCATGAATTTGGGACTGAACAACAAAAGCAAAAATACTTACCCAAACTTGCGACAGGTGAATGGATTGGCTGCTTTGGACTAACCGAACCAGACCATGGTTCAGATCCAGGCAGTATGGCCTGTCGCGCCAAAAAAGTAGAAGGCGGCTACCGTTTAAGTGGCGCCAAGATGTGGATTACTAACAGCCCGATTGCAGATGTATTTGTGGTATGGGCCAAAGAACTTTCGCCAGAAGGAAATGTCGGCCCGATTCGCGGCTTTATTTTAGAAAAAGGTTGGCAAGGGCTTTCTGCCCCTGCAATTCACGGCAAAGTCGGCTTAAGAGCGTCTATTACGGGTGAAATTGTGATGGATCAAGTCTTTGTGCCTGAAGAAAATGCATTCCCAGAAGTTCGTGGCTTAAAAGGCCCTTTCACCTGTTTAAACAGTGCCCGTTATGGCATTGCTTGGGGCGCCATGGGTGCAGCCGAGTTTTGCTGGCACACCGCCCGTCAATACACACTAGATCGAAAGCAGTTTGGTAAGCCACTGGCTGCCAACCAACTGATTCAAAAAAAGTTGGCAGATATGCAAACCGAAATTGCGCTCGGTTTACAGCTCGCGCTTCGTTTCGGTCGAATGAAAGATGACGGCATTGCCTCAGTGGAAGCAACCTCTCTGATTAAACGCAATAACTGTGGCAAGGCCTTGGAAATTGCCCGTTTGGCACGAGATATGTTGGGCGGAAACGGAATTAGTGATGAATTTGGTGTCGCCCGTCATCTGGTCAATCTTGAAGTCGTGAATACCTATGAAGGGACCCATGACGTGCATGCCTTGATCTTAGGTCGTGCCCAAACTGGACTCGCAGCGTTCTAAAGCGAAGTGACTACTGAGACAAAATGGCGAGCATCAAGGATAGATAACTCGCCCTATTCCATCTTGATCTTATCTAGATCAATACTCGTACATTGATTAAACTGAGCGAAACGCTGTAATTCTTGTTCTAATGCAAGCAGGAACTCATCTCGATTTCGCATATTGGCATCTTCTAAATGCAAACTTATCACTTCTAATCTTTGTTCACGACGATGCACTTTACAGTCGATTCGTCCAACAAAATCATCTGCATAAAGCAGCGGTAAGCAGAAATAACCATATTGTCTTTTGGCTGCAGGTACATAGCATTCAATGCGATAATCAAATTCAAACAAGCTGCTTAAACGCTCACGATGAATGACCAGATTATCGAAAGGAGACAATATTTTGACCTCCATTTGGATGTTCGGTTCATGTTCCAACACGGCGCTGGCCACATAAACTGTTTGCCCATTTTCAAGTTTAATCAGGTTAATCACGCCTGCATCAATCTGCTCATCGAGTAATTTACGCATGATTTCACGTAAATCCTTATTGGTTTTCAAATGCAGTAATTGCTTCCATGTAAATACGCCATGAGCGCGTATGGCCGTGTCCAATAAATACTGTGCATACTCCTGTAAAGTCGGTGTGCTTAGATCAATGCCCTGCGGTATGCAACGTTCAGTCAGGTCATAGACTTTTTCCATACCATTACGTTCACAGATCATTAAATCGCCTTGCATGAATAGCTGTTCAATCGCCTTACGGCTCGGCCCTGCATTCCACCAACCTGCGGCACCTTCCCGTTTGCCTTTTTCCATATTTCTAAGTCGGATTCTGCCTTCAGCTTTCACTTGCGCTAGAATCTCCTGCATCAGTTGCTGATCGCCTCTTGAGAAGTAACGACTTTCCCCATTACGCACTGAATTCATCAAAGGCATAGCATAGCGATAATCTCGCATCGGTAAATAGGATGCCGCATGCGCCCAATGCTCAAAAACAAGCTGATCTTGTACCAGTTGATTTAAATGACCCAATTGATAATTCGGCACCCGACTCCACAACACATGATGATGGGCACGTTCCACGACAGAAATGGTATCTATTTGCACATAACCCAGATGTTCAATCGCCTGTTGTGTTCCAGATAAGCCCTCACCAAATTTATTGTTTTGTTCTAAACCCTGATGGGATAAAGCTAAGCGTTTTAATAATGAAATCATAATATTATCGTATAAATAGTGTTCATCAACCATGATGAACGAAAGCAAAATAATGGCCGTTATTCGAACTAAATTAACATAATCCTGCCAATTCCTTGCTTATTTCCCTTGTAAATAAAAACGTGGTGCCGCTCCTAAAGAACGTTTAAAGGCTGCAGTAAAAGCACTGCTGCTGCTATAACCCAGCTCCATTGCCACACTGGTAATGGATTGGCCCAATTCCATTCGGGTCAACGCATTGAGTAAACAGGCTTGCTGCCGCCAGTTGCTAAAACTCATCCCTGTTTGCTGCCGAAAAATCCGCGTAAAGTTACGGCGACTCATCCCCACCTGCAGCGCAATTAGATCAAGATCATCCTCCAGGCTCGGTGTCTTCAACAATTGCAGACACAAGGCAGCTAAACGCGGCTCTTGTGGTAAGGGCGCATTTAAAGGCAGTTCAGGCATCAGCGCAATTTCTTCAATGATCAAACGCATCAAATAATCATCTCGGCCACCCAACTGATATTCCGCAGGGAGATCAACTGCTGTAGACAATAGTTCATGCAATAACGGTGATACATTGATCACTGCACAATGGCTGGGCAAATCTGCCTGCATTGCAGCTTCTGGAAGAATATAAGCACTGCGTGTTTTGGTGATCCCCCCCATGTGTACTTCATGGTCAATCCCTGCTGGAATCCAAAGGGCACGTTTGGGTGGAACCACCCAGCTTCCAGTATGGGTGATCACCGTAAGTACGCCTGTAATGGCATATAGACATTGACCTCTGCTATGACGATGACTTGCCAGAAGATGACCATCTGGGTAGTCATTGCCTGTTGCCATCACATTACGCGGCACATCCTGAAAATCATTAACCTGAATATTGCGCATTGCTCGCATCCCTGAAAATGGCCTGAACTCGATACTATCTGTCCCAAATATGATTGTGGGCCGATTTCTGTTCAGTTTAGGATAAACGCACTGAAAAACAAACCTCTTTCAGCATCACCATTTAAGCTGATACAACGTGTTGGAGCAATCATGGCAAGCAATACAGGTACTCTTGAGAATGCATATCCACAAGCGCAATTTCCACCGAATGATCACCCCCAGAAGTTCGTATTACGCGTTGTCGGCGCAGTTGCGTTTGCCCATCTGTTAAATGATTCGATTCAAGCCGTGGTCACTGCAAGTTATCCGATGTTGAAGGCCGAATTTTCATTAAGTTTTGCTGAAATTGGCTGGATTGCCTTAGTCTATCAAATCACTGCCTCTTTATTACAACCTTGGATTGGCCTGTATACCGATAAACACCCAAAGCCTTATTTATTACCTTTAGGCATGGCAGCCACACTGCTTGGTATTGGCTTGATGGCAATTGCAGCAAGCTTTCAAAGCTTATTGTTTGCTGCTGCACTGATTGGAGTAGGCTCATCAACCTTCCACCCTGAGGCCTCTCGTATCGCCCGTACAGCATCAGGTGGGCGTTTTGGTACAGCCCAATCCATGTTTCAGGTCGGAGGCAATACCGGTTCTGCGATTGGGCCATTAATGGCTGCGGCTGTGATTATCCCGAATGGACAAGGGGCGATTGGCTTATTTGTCTTGGTTGCTGCATTAGCTATATTTGTTTTATTACGCGTGACCAAATGGGTGGTTAAGCAGGCACCTGTACAGCGTGCTGCCAGTCAACCTGCCATTTCTAACTTGACCCGTAAACAAGTGATTCAGGCCATGGCCGTGATTTGTGTATTGATGTTTGCCAAATTTATCTATATCGCGGCCATTACCAATTATTTTACTTTCTATCTAATTGAACGCTTTAACGTGTCCATCCAAACTTCTCAGCTGTATCTATTTATATTTTTAGGTGCAGTAGCATTAGGTACTTTTGCTGGAGGTCCAGTTGGAGACCGTATTGGACGTAAAGCTGTGATTTGGGTGTCATTCTTAGGCATTGCCCCATTTGCGCTGATGTTGCCTTATGTCGGCTTAACTGGCACAGCAATACTGGTCATTATTATTGGTTTAGTCATGTCTTCAGCCTTCTCAGCCTTAGTGGTCTATGCACAAGAAGCGGTACCTGGTCGTGTTGGTATGGTTGCTGGTTTGATGTTTGGTCTTATGTTCGGTATTGGTGGGATTGGCGCAGCAGGTCTTGGTCACTTAGCTGATACCCATGGCATTGTATGGGTGTACAAGCTCTGCTCTTTCCTACCATTATTAGGTTTTATGACGGCATTATTGCCAAATACCAAAAAATAATTATTTTATGAGCAGATGCAGCATGCCAACGAGCCTGATGCATCTGCTCCCATAAATAAGCATGATCTTGTTTCTCTTCACGGTTAAGTGCTAAAATTTTCAACAGATGTGTGGATTGTTATATTCATTCATCTTCATTGTTACGATAAAAAATCGCGAAAAATTGATGTCTTTTTTGATTTGATAAAAGAATTCATCAACACACATCCCAATCTTTAAGATTCGGTCAGCGTTCATCAGGGCTTGAGTTGTTATCAGGCATCGTTAACAGGTTTTCGCAGCATTGCTGTACCTGCTTTTTCGATAGGACGCTTTATGAATCGCTCTCTATTTATTATTTTTTCGACCATTGCTTTAGATGCTGTTGGTATCGGGCTGATTTTTCCAATTTTACCCGCCTTACTTCAAGAGATTACCCATCATCACCAAACTGCGCTGTACATCGGTCTGCTTGGTAGTCTCTATGCCGTGATGCAATTTATCTTTTCCCCCATTCTGGGTGCATTAAGTGACAAGTTTGGACGGCGTCCAATTCTGCTGCTGTCACTGGCGGGCTCAGCCATCAACTATCTATTGCTCACCTTTTCACATAGCCTCGTACTGTTATTAATCGGGCGAATCATTGCAGGCATGAGCAGCGCCAACATGTCTGTTGCTTCCGCCTATCTGGTTGATATTGCAAAACCAGAACAGCGTGCCAAATACTTTGGTCTCATGAGCGCGATGTTTGGCGCAGGTTTTATCATTGGGCCAATCCTTGGGGGTTTGCTGGGTGAATATTGGCTCAGACTTCCCTTTTTGATTGCAGCCATACTCACAGCTCTCAACTTTTTATTGGCCTATTGGGCACTACCTGAATCAAAAACAGCAGATCATCCTCATCAAGACTCTGCAATAACACTCAATCCATTTAAAGCTTTTGCATCAGTTCGTTCGATCCCGAATGTAGTCCCCTTGATTGCCACCTTTTTTATCTTGAGTGCCACAGGTGAAGCCTATGCGGTTTGTTGGGCTTTATGGGGGCATGCCGCCTTTCAATGGAATACTTTCTGGATCGGTCTTTCGTTAGGAATGTTTGGTCTATGCCAAATGTTGGTTCAGGCTTTTGTTCCTCAACATGCCTCAAAATTCTTGGGTGATCGCAACACCGTCTTTGTGGGGATAAGCTGTACTTGTCTCGCCTTAGGGGGCATGGCCTTTGCTCAGCAAGGCTGGATCATTTTTGCCATCATGCCTCTTTTCGCCTTAGGCAGTATCGGTACACCGTCTTTACAAGCTTTAGCCTCTCAAAAAGTTTCACCTGAGCAGCAAGGTCAGTTTCAAGGCATTATTGCATCGACAATCAGTTTGGCCTCAATGTTTGCCCCCCTGTTGTTTTCTACGCTGTATTTTCAATTTCAAGCTGTGTGGCCTGGCGCAATCTGGCTGAGTGTGGTCATGATTTATTTGCTTGCGCTACCTATTGTGATTCGTAGCCTCAAGCCAAACATACACTCCTCAAAATGACAAAAACGTAATTTTCCTGTCGCGTAGAAGTACTGATGCAGCTTGGATAATCAAACATGAAACCAGATGGTGCTGATTGTGCCATTTCCCATACATCATGCTTCAAAGAGGATAAGAAATGAGTTTTGTACAAAACAGTAAAACCATGTTACGCAACCTGATTGTCGGTACAACCCTCACCATCGTCGCATCAACCGCCTTTGCACATGTCAGCTTGATCAGTGCTAGCCCTGCTGCAAATACCATTGTTTCAACCCAACCTAAAAATCTAAGCCTTAATTTTGGTGATGAGGTGATGTTAATGAAGATTCAAGTTTTAGATGAACAACGCCGTGAACTTCCATTGAATTACAAAGTCAGTCATGACTTGAAAAAAACCTTTGATGTTGCCATCCCCACCCTGAAAAAAGGTAAATATACCGTGCTTTGGAGCACCATGGGCAAAGATGGCCATAACATGAATGGCGAATATAGCTTCAGCTTTAAATAAGACATCGCGCATAACGATCTATGAACAATTTACTAACTTGATCAGTTGGCAAATTGTTCATACAAAGGAATAAAAATAATGTCTGAATATTGGATATTTGCCGCTTGGTTCAACAAAATAAGTCTCTATCTTGGTAGTGCTATGGTGATAGGCGCAGCTTTCTGTTACTTCCTATTAGCACGTTATAACGCAATCAAAAATAGCTTAATTCAATATATGACACTCGGTGCAGCTATAGGACTGATTTCAAGCATTTTAGCTTTCTTACTTTTAATTGGTAGTTTTTCTAATAGCGGTCTAGGCGGCATGTTTAATTGGACCTATATCTATATTATATTGAACACCGCTACTGGGCACATCCATCTGATTCGTATCATCTGCTTTGCACTGATCCTCGGCTTGCTGATTTTTAGACTGAATCGGAAAAGTAATAAAGTGACAATACTTGAAAAATTCTGTCTGGCCGGTGCTTTACTGCTGATCGCTTACAGTTTTTCTCAACTGGGTCATATCACCAACCTGTCTATTTTTGCTCAGCTGTTATTGACTGTGCATGTGCTTTTAATGTCTGTCTGGATGGGATCACTGTACCCATTATGGAAAATCAGCCACATCATCACGGGGCTACCATTAAAGCAGTCTATGCATTTATTTGGTCGGATTGCGGCATTTATTGTGGCGATATTAATTGCATGCGGCGTCAGCATCGCTCTGCTCTTGTTTAAGGATGTTGATACCCTCCTCGCGACGCCTTATGGGCAAGGTTTTATCATTAAACTGTTATTTGTGATCAGCATCTTACTGTTGGCTGCTTTTAATAAATGGTATTTCACCCCACGTTTACAACAACCCCAATTTGCCAAACAATTGGGTTATGCCATTTTGTTTGAAATGTCGCTTGGCCTAATCATTTTAATGACAACAGCCTACATTACGACTGTTGTTGGCATTGAGTGATTTATTATAATGTTGATGCTGATTTTAATATCTATCGATTAACCTTATGTTTCTACACAGTGTCTAATGACTATTTAACATGCCGTGTTAAGCACCAAAATAATAATGCCATTAGACTTCCGCAGGCACCCAGTAGGCAAACGCCATACCATCCCGCTTTTGCATAGGTGATGGTTGTTGTGATTGCTCCTAATCCACTGCCTGCGGCATAGAACAACATATACAGCCCAATCAAGCGGCTTTGATTGTCCTGTCCAGTTTGCAAGATCATGCTTTGATTGGTGACATGTAATGCTTGTCCGCCTAGATCAAGTAATAAAATACCGATGATTAATGCCACAATTGAGTATTCCATTTGAGCGAATGCCAACCAAGACAACAAGATGACGAGCAATGCAAAAGCACTGGTTCTTTGTGCAAAGCCTTTATCTGACCATTGCCCTGCTTTTGTTGCCATTAACGCACCCAGTACCCCAACCAAGCCAAATGCACCAATAGCGGTATGGGAATACTGATAAGGAGGAGAACTCAACAATAAAGCCAATGCACTCCAAAAAATATTAAACACTGCAAACATCAGCAATGCCAATATGCCTCGTATTTGTAATAGTTTATTGTGATAAAGCAAACTTAACATCGACAAAATCAAACGAGGATAAGCCAACGTATTCTGTCTATTAGACCGTACTGGCAAGGATTTCCAAAGTGGGAATACAATCATCAACATCAGTGTTGCCGCACAAAAATATACGCTCCTCCATCCAGCTAAATCGCTCACACCTCCAGCAAAAACTCGTGCTAATAACAATCCGATAAACACGCCACTTTGTGCTGTACCTAAGACATATCCACGCTCATGGGATTCGGCAACACTTGCAGCATAGGCAATCAGTCCCTGCGTCATGGCAGTCCCTAGCATGCCAACAGCAAACATACTTGCAAATATGCCTACAGCCGTTTTAGTGATACTTACAGCAGTCAATGCAAGCACCAATCCGAATAGCTGTAATAGCATTAATCGCCTGCGATCAACTCGATCCCCCAATGGGACTAACAACAATAAAGCGATCGCACAACCCATTTGAGTCACGAGAATGACACTACCAACAGCGGCATAACTGATTGCCAAATCCGTTGCAATTGCATCAAGTAATGGTTGTGCATAATAAACATTCGCAACACTCAGACCACTTGCTATGGCAAATAGCCACACCAAACTGGTCGGCAATTTTTTGGACTGGATTAAACAATGCTTTTCATTTTGTGATAAAGCAGATGTGCTAGGACTATTCATGGCACCGCCCAACCAGTTTCAAATTAAAACTACTTGAACCATAAGTCATCTAGTTTTAAAATGCAACTAGTCTGTTCTAACTGTTCCGAGAATGCGATGTCACACGATAAAACTTCCGTAGATGAACCTTGCCCTGTTGCACGTTGTGTTGATGTGATTGGAGATCGTTGGTCATTGCTGATTATTCGAGATGTGATGGATGGGATACATCGCTTTGGTGATCTACAACGTAGTCTGAGTGTTGCACGTAATATTTTGTCCAACAGACTACATAAATTAATTGATGCTGAAATTCTGGAACTGCGAGCTGCGTCTGATGGCACAGCCTATCAAGAATATATTTTGACGGATAAAGGAAAACAGCTGTTCCCGATTGTGGTTGCATTACGCCAATGGGGTGAACAATATTTATTTGGGGAAAATGAAGCGCATTCTGTCCTGATCGAAAAATCGACCCAAAAACCTGTGCCATTAATGACACTCAGCTCAAGTAAAGGACATATCTTAGACACGGATACAACAGAAGTATTAAAAGTGAATCTATAGTATCTATAAAATATGCGTTAAAAATTTATGCTTTGTTTACGCAGAATTTACGATAATTTTATTATTTATCAAAATATTAGAACCTAATATACATGACATCAAATTTAACTCACATGCTGAGGATGTTATGAAAGGTTTTCATCAATTATTGGTTTTGATTTCAGCTTGCTCGTCAAATTATGCATTTGCATCAGATCAGCCCACAACATCGAATTTAGTGCTGAATGGAAATGTCGCTTTGGCCAGTGAATATCGCTGGCGTGGTCAAACTCAAACCCAAAATGATGCAGCCTTACAAAGTAACTTTGTTTTAAACCATTCTTCTGGATTCTATGTCGCGGCTTTTGCATCAAATGTCGATTTTGGTGATGAAGCACACTTAGAACTCGATCCTTTTATTGGCTATACGACTCCGATAAGCTTAGGGAAATTCCAGCCCACCTTTGATTTCGGTATGCTACGCTATCATTACGTGGGAAAAAGCGATTTAAATTATAACGAATACTATCTCAAGCTAATCATAAATAATGGCTTGAACGATAATGATAGCTTTACACCAAGTATCAGTTATACCCCTCAATACGGCGGAAAAACCACTCGCCAAAACTTCGGTGAAAATATCAAAAATTGGTATTTTAACCTTTTATATACTACTCCCATTGCCGAAACCAACTTTGGTGCCGTTGCAAGTTTAGGCTATTCCAAAGCAAGCCAAGCCATTTATGGTGGAGAGGCAAAAGATCATTTCTTCGATTGGAAAATTGGCACAAATTACAATTATAAACCGATGAACTTAAATGTAGAACTGGCTGCAATTGGAACCAACCTAGATCACACAGGTTATTCCGACAGCAATAAAAAAGGAGTTAAAACTGCCGCAGTGTTTAGCCTGACCAAGTCTTTTTAAAATAAAGATAAGCGAAGTACAGCAAGCATCAACTCGTATTATGGCTTGCTGTATGAGATCACATTACTCTACATGGATTTACGCTGAAAGCCTTGCTGCTCCAATAACTGAGCTCGTGTTTCATAATCGACAACTTCAAGCACTTGATGTAATAACCACATATAACCAAAAGGATCTTTAAACATCGCGTTTTTGATGCCCATTTTAGGCATATCCTGCACCGCCTGAATGACAGCCGCACCCGCATCAACCGCCTGCTGCAATGTTTTCTCAATATCAGTGACCGTAATATTAAACCAAATCGGGATATAGCTTTCTTGGGTAGGTGCCAGCAATTGGAAATCTGGATTTTCATCCAGCATATGAAAATGAACCCCATGAATACTCATAATTACACTATTTTGTCCAAGTACAAAATCACCGACCTCGATTTTTTCAACCTCAAAAACCCGCTCATAAAATGCCAATGCAGTTATGGTATCTTTCACAATAAAATCTATTTCTGTACTTTGCATTTGATCTATTCCCTTTGTTTCATTCATTCTAAGGTGCAGATTTTCCGATCACTGTCTGTACTTTGTAATTCAAGTAAATACACAGCTATAAAAAGGCGAAGCAAGATTTAATCTCGCCTCGCCTTTGTCTTCAGTACTACTGACTATTCAATAATTAAATCTTTGGCAGGAATACCATCACCATAGACAGGCTTTAAGGTTTTTTCATAGGCTTGATGAATCACCCCTTGTTTAGCTAGTTTTTCCAAATCTTGATTTAACCAATCCAATAACTCCTTGTTACCCTTTTGTACTGCGGGTGCAATTAAATCCTGCTCGCCAAGATTGGTAATCCCCACGGTATAATTTGGATTTTCTTTTGCCCACGCTAAGACTAAAAGATTGTCATGGGCCAACGCTGCACCACGACCATCTTTTAAGGCATCAAAAGTTTCAGTATTTTGCTCATATTTTTGCAGCTTAATTTCAGGGTGCTGTTTACTAAAGAATGAATCGGCTGTTGTACCTTTATTGACGAGCAAAGTTTGATCCTTTAATTGCGCAAGATCGGTAATCGGCTTGTCTTTAGGTGACACCACTCCCAAGGCGACTTTTAAATAAGGCTTGGCAAAATCCACCACTTGTTCACGTTCAGGCGTCACGGTGAAATTGGCAAAAATAATATCGACTTTATTGGCTTTCAGATATTCAACTCGATTGGCCGCTTCTGTCAGTACGAACTGAACCTTGTTTTCATCGCCCAATAAATCTTTGGCCACATGTTTGGCAATTTCAACATCAAAGCCCTGATTTTTACCTTGTGCGTCTAGATAACCAAATGGTGGCTTATCACTAAATACCCCAATACGCACCACCCCATTTTTCTTGATCTGTTCAATACTGGAGACTTGCGTTGAGGACTCAGCCGATTTCTCTGCTGACTGTGGATTTTTATTACACGCTGTCAGTCCTAAACTAAATATAGAAGCCAGCAGTAATTTTTGAATATTTGAAAATGTTATTGTTTGCATAAGTTCACCTATTTTTTAACGTTATAAAAATCTGTTATTGCTTGGAAATATCGACATCCAAAAAGATATTTGGATTCACTTTTTCGCCATAAATCGGCTTCAAGGTTTGGTCATAAATCTTTTGAACTTCACCTGTCGTTCTGAGCTGTTTAATTTCATCATTGAGCCAGTTCAGTAATTGGGTATTGCCCTTCTTCACGCCCGCTGCAATAAAATCTTCGTTACCAATTTGTGGGATACCTGCCACATAATTCGGATTCTTGGCTGCCCATGCCAGTGCATAAGTACTGTCTTGGGAAATGGCATCCCCCCGACCATCAATCAGTGCATTAAACGCATCGGTATTTTGTCCGAATTTCAATAAATGAATTTTGGGATAGTTTTTACTGAAATAAATCTCCGAGCTTGAGCCCTTATTTACAATTAAAGTTTTGCCTTCAAGACTTTTAACATCGGTAATGGCTTTAGCTTTTGGAGAGACAATTCCTAAAGATGCTTTTAAATAAGGCTCTGAAAAATCAACCACCTGTTGCCGTTCTGGTGTCACCGAAAAGCTGGCAAAAACCACATCAACTTTTCCTGACTTTAAAAACTCAACCCGATTGGCAGCTTCCGCAATCACAAACTGGATTTTATTTTCATCACCCAATAAATCTTGAGTGACACGCTTTGCCAAGGCCACATCAAAACCCTGATTTTTACCCGCGCTATCGACATAACCAAAAGGTGGATTGTCCGCAAATACACCAACTCGCAAGACGCCATTTTTCCGAATCTGTTCCAGTGAAGTATCTTGTGCTGTAGCTTTGTGTTCTGAGGAAGCTGGTTGATTACAGCCCGTCAATACGCCAGCCATCAGTACACAAGTGATGCCCAAACCAAACATTTTTGTTTTTGAAAAAGAGTGCTGTTGCCCAATTGCTAAATTCAATTTCATAAAGTCCTCTTATTGCTTTTAATAATTCAAAATATTTAAAAAGGTTCTCGCGCGTTCCGTCTGCGGATGCTGAAAAAATGCTTCTGGCGAGCTTTGTTCAATGATCTTGCCCTTATCCATGAAAATAATGCGATCCGCCACTTTGCGGGCAAAGCCCATTTCATGAGTCACAATCAGCATGGTCATACCTTCCTGTGCCAGTTTCAGCACCACATCTAGGACTTCCCGCACCATTTCAGGATCTAAGGCTGCAGTAATTTCATCCAGTAAGATCACTTTCGGTTGCATCACCAACGCACGGACGATGGCAATCCGCTGCTTCTGACCACCCGATAAATTGGAGGGATAATCATATTTACGATCCAGTAACCCCACACGCTGCAACAATTGATCTGCCAGTTGTTCCACTTCTGCGCGTTGGCGTTTTTGTGCTTTTAGAGGACCCAGCAAAATGTTATCAATCACATTCATATGCTTGAATAATTCATAGTTCTGAAACACCATCCCGATCTGCTGGCGCACGTTATCCCATGACAAGTCCTGCCCCAATACCCCCACATCTTTAAGGTGAATTTTACCTTCTTGAATGGGTTCTAATCCGTTGATACAGCGTAGCAAGGTACTTTTTCCACAACCTGATGGTCCCAAAATCACCACCACTTCACCTTGTTGTACGTTCAGATCAATGCCATGCAAAATATGACTTTGTTTATAAAACTTGTGTAAATGCTGTATCGATAACAAAGTCATGCGTTCTCCCACACTTTTTCTAAATGCGCTGCTAAAAGCGATAATGGATAACAAATCAGGAAATAAAGAATAAAGATGAAACCGTAAATCCACAGTGATGCACTGGGTACAGTCAATAATGAGTTTTCAATAATCTGCTGCCCCACTTTAACGACTTCCACCATCCCAATCAGTACGGCCAAAGAACTGGTTTTGATCATGCGGGTAAACAAATTGAGTGCCCCTGGGGTCACTCGTTTTAAGCTTTGCGGGAAAATCACATAAGTTAAAGCTTGGATATGATTCAAGCCCACTGCATAGGCCGAATCACGTTGATGCTGATCAATTGAAGTAATCGAAGCACGTACCAGATCGCCCATTTCCGCAGTTCCCCATAGGGTAAATACAAAAATACAGACCCAAAACGATGATAGTTGCCAGTTAAACCACGTTGCAAAACCAAAATAAAAAACGAACAAAAGCACGAGAATGGGCACAATCCGAATGGTTTCCAGATAGAACCGGCTCAGGATTTTAACCAGCATATTTTTTGAGGTCATGATCACCCCAAAAACTGTTCCGAAAATGGCGGATAAAAACACGGATAGAAATGCAATTTCGATGGTTTGCAGCAAGCCATATAACAAACGTTCGACATGGCTCGGTTGAAATAAATACTCAAATCCCATGGCTCACCTTCCGACTACGATATTCCAAATAACTTGTTAAAGCCGATACAGGTAACAAGATAATCAGATAGGCCATGATTAATAGAAATAGAGCCTCTGTAGTTTTGTAATCCATCCCAATCAAGTCTTTAGTCACAAACAGGAGTTCCACCACTGCAATGGCACTCAAGATGGAGCTTTCTTTAATCAGAAATAAGCAGTTTGCACCAATGGCTGGAATAGACAGCGACAATGCTTGTGGAAATACTACATATTGAAAGACTTGCACGGCGTTGAGACCCACACTTCGAGCAGAATCAATCTGCCCTTGAGCAACTGACTGTAAGCCTGCACGAAAGGCTTCTGCCATATAGCTGCCACCTAAAAAAGTCAGACCAATCACACCACAGGTAAATCCATCGAGTTTGATCCCGATCTTAGGCAAACCGTAGTAAAGAAAAAATAGCTGAATGAGCAAGGGTGTATTGCGGGAAACCTCGATATAGACTTTGACAATTTTATTGAGTACTCGAACCTGATAAGTGCTGATTACGCTACAGATCAGCCCTAATAAAATGGATAACACGATACCAATCAAGGAGATTGTTAAGGTCATGAGGGTGGCCGCATAGAACTGCGGCAGCACACTCTGTATATACTGCCAATCCAAAGAAAACATCCGACTGAAAAATTGATTTTTTTGATAAATACGTTGTTGTTATTTATCTTTGGATGAGTCTATGCTGATTGAAATTTCACATGAAATATTATTATTTGCTAAGCTTTGCTGAAATTTGGATGATGGTTTTTAGCTAAATAATAAAATAAAAAAGTGACGATATTTTAGATTAAATCCCGCCACTCTTAAATAAAAATTATATTTAAACAAGAAAATGTAATTAAATTATAAAACTCATTCAGCATGCCACCATTTTACAAAATTTCCGCTTTCATCATATATTTTATGAGCTAATGAATAAGGACAAAACATTAAAAAGTACCACCCTAAATAGCCATTTTCCTCATCCATCTTATCCATTTCAGCTTTACCAACCCAAACCTCTTTAAGTAAAGCAAGCTGTTCTTCTGGTGTGCCTACTAAATGCTCGCCATCTCTTGATGGTTCTTCACTATTTAAATTATAAAATAAACATTTATCTCCACTTTTCAATAAGGCTTCTAATGCTTTAAAGAAGGCAGTATCTGGATCATATTCCATTTCTAATTCTGGATAAAATCTAGTTAACTCATCATCACTAGCATACCAAAGATACTCCAATCCCATATTTTCATGCCATTCCTGAAATATCTTCAAAATTGCATTTATTTGATTCATTGAAATTTCAACTCCAATTTATTTACTTTCATTCCAGCAGGTTTCTGAACATCAATCGTAAAACGTGCCTGCGATTCAGTCTGAGATAAAGAAAAATTTCTTAATACCACGGTGCTGCCATCTGCTTGAGGTACACGAATAATGTATCCAGGTTGACCACTTAATGAAGTTTTCCCTTTAATCGTTTGATACATTGGGTTACCTGTGCTTGGCAACGTTCTAATTCCTGCTATATCTTTAAAAGCTGTATAAATATCTTCATTTGAAGCTCCTTTATAAACAGCTGCTCCTGAAGATAAATTTGCATCAGGTTTAAAAACTTTACCATTTATAGGTAGATCTAAATTTTTCAGGTTTGATTCTTTTGCAGCTGCAATAATTGCATTTTTTGTAGTAGACGTCCCAAGATTCTTAACAAGAACTTTTTGATCAACTTTCAGAATATCAACATTTTTACCTGCTTTTAAATCGACTCCAATTGCTAAATCAATTAACGCAAATGCTCTATCCCCTACAGTTGATGTAGGACTAACCAAGGTAAGGAGATTATCACCAATATCAATTACACCTTGGACCCCTTCTTTCCTTAACATTTCCGCAATTTCAGAAGGTTTCAAATTAGCTCTTGCGGCTGCTGGCATATCTGATATTTTTCTAGCAACTTTATACGCTGCCTTCCCCGCTGTTGTGACTACTTTACCCAATGTATTGTTTTCAACAGCTACATTTGCACTATTTGCTGCCGTATTTACATCATAACCCGCAAATGCTGCAGTCGTTCCAGCAATTATCTTACTCGTATCTTTGATACGCGTTCTTTCATCATCCGTTAAATCAAGTGCTGTTTTTCCTTCAGGGATCATTAATCCAGCAACGATCTCTCCTACACCAGCGCCAATAGCCCCAGCCTCACAACTCGCTTTAGTGGCAGCCGCAGCAGCACAACCAGCAGCTGCGTGTACAACTTTATGAAGAACATATTCAAATGTGCTTGGATCAACTTTGTCTAAACTAGTACCAATTTGACTCGCAAACTCACCTTGTAATGCACCAGCCAATCCAGCTAGTAATGCTTTTTCAAGATTATCCTGTAAATTTCCGCCATTAATCGCTGTCTGTACTAAAGTTGAACCTATAGATGAGGTAAAGTTATTCATTAAACGATCAGGAAAGTAAGTACTATCAGGCTTAAGGTTTAAAGCTGTACTTACTTGGCTCAATAAACCGGCAGTTACAATACTTGTTGCTAAACCTCTTACCGATTCTTTACTACCCAGCTCATTTAAAGTCTTAGTAATATCCCCGCCATTATTAATCAGGCTTACACTCGCTTGTGTTGCTAGAGTCGTAATCGCTGCTTGACTCATTGCAACTGCAGATCCGCCCAAAGTCGTTGCAGTTCCCCCTAGTGCCGCTACTGCTGTAGCTCCTGCACCTGCTGTAACAGCAACAACAATAATTGCAATGATCGCAGCCCCAGCACCTGTTAATCCTTGCTGTTTATAATTCCAACTCTCTTGTGCAAGTTTTACCGCCTCCCAATTGACATCTTTACGAGCAATAAGATCTTTCAGATATTCATTACCAGGCTGATTAGAAAGTTTAATCACTTCCGCACGCACATCATTATTCTGACCTGAAACCACTGGAACTTGTAAAGTTAGTCCACCTTTAGCAATAAATGTGGGTGTAACAGGCCCATTGAAACTTGGAAGTTTTGCAGTTTCGGTGATTGAACCCTTATCTTGCATAGATTGCCAAACAACACTGTTGCTTGTTTTATTCAGTGTTTCCTCTACGAGTTTTGATGCAGTCTGCAATGAAATTGTCTCACCAGCCTTGATCTCTGCACCTTCCAAATAATTAAACTCAGTACCTTTTAAGATAATACTCCCATCTGCTTGAGCACCGATATAACTTGCTTCTAAAACAGCAGGTAACTCTGATTTGATATTTCGGGTGCTAGTATATTTGGATTTATTAAGTTTAATACCAGCCCATGAACTGCTTTTACTAATATCAAGAGTATCTTTAGAAACATTATTAGCAGTTAAAAGGTTGATATCACCGCCTGCTAAAATCGTGACCTTACCACCATTTGCCGTTAATTGACTCGAATACATATCAATACTGGTACGATGCGGTCCAGTTTGCTCTCCAACTTTTGGCTCTTTACTTTTAATATTGATATTTTTTGCTTCAATATCAACAGAAACCCCACCAACACGTTCAGCAGTTGTAATTGTTGTTATGGTCTTTTTCTTACCATACCATTTACGTTTGGTTTCTGTTTTCTTACTCTTGTCATAGCTGTTTTCAACAGCAACATCAAAAATGATATTCTTATAAGCTTCAATATCAACATTACCATTATTCGATGTAATACCAACACCTTGCAATATTAGATTATCAGTTGCTGTCTCACCTGTTGCTTTAATTTTAACGCCTTTATCACCATTTATCAAAGTTGGATTTAATGGGCTACGCCAGTTGTAATTATCATCAGACGATTGACCAATTTCATAAGAGTCTTGAGTTGCATCAATGATAATACTCCCATTAATTTTTCCTTGTTTGACACTATTTAACTTATCGCTCTTATATTCACCTTGAATTTGATATTCCTGATTAGCTAATGTTCCTGCCGCCTCAATCAGAACTGAACCTTTTTTAGCATCTATTTCCGAGCCACTAATACTTACACCACTAGATGATACAAGACTAATATTTCCAGACTTAGTGTTAACATGTGCTCCTTGATGTTCATACCCATTTATATTGTTGTTATAAAAGCTAATTTGTTGTTGGGTATCCTCTATTTCTTTCTTAAGTTGATTTGTAGGACCATTTATTTCTGGATATTTTTTTTCTAATTGCGCCTCCATTGCAAAAGATTGATTTATCATTTGAATAGCTTGCTGGTTACTAACTGACATTAATGAAAAACCGTTTTCTCTTAAATGAATTATTTGTTTTTTTTCTTCAAGATATTGTGCATAACGTGGATTATTTTTAACTTTATCAGCTTCATTTTCTAATTGTGTATTTAAATAGTTCAATTGCTCATTTGCTTTTTTTAACTGTTTATTAGAAACTTTATTCGTTAGAGTATTTTTCACTCCATCAATGATCAAATCACCAGTTGTCGAAACGATAGAAATGTCTTTAGCAGCAGTAAGTTGTGAACCTTGTAGTTCCACTTTCTTCCCTTCAAGACTTATCCCACCAGTAGCTGTATTGAGCTTCACAACCTGCTCTGAACCATTGCCTTTGCTACCACCAATACCGACTAAGGTTAGATCTCCACCTTTAGCACGAAGATCAATATCACCATAAGCATTTAAGGTAATATTGGTTGGCGTAATGGTAAGATTTCCAGTTCCAGTCTGAATGCCAATATCACCATTAAATTGTGCTAGATCTGCATTATTCTTTAATATCGCACTATCAACCGCAGTCAGCGTATATTTATCTCTCCAATCCAAACTTGTGCCCGCTTCAATATTGACAGCACCACCCTTTAAATTGGTCCGTTGATGCGCTTGTAAACCTTTACTCTTTAACGAGAGTAAACCACCAGCGGTCATATTGACTGTGCTTGCTGCTGCCCAACTGGTTTGAGCATTAGCATCAATATCACTATTTAAATAAATATTCTTATCTGAACTAACCGCAGTATGTGCACCTGAATTACTGTTCACGGCCCAAAGTCTGACATTGTCCCCACCATGCAACTCGATATTCCGACCACTTTTTAATTCACCGCCATAAATGCGATTAAAAAGTGGTCGGAATATCGAGTTGCATGGTGGGGACAATGTCAGACTTTGGGCCGTG
>Ga0209958_1001326_pt1 | contig 20053 bp, 15 predicted proteins | sample ThiBio_inoc_plan_FD_183942 | JGI IMG/M metagenome (GOLD analysis project Ga0209958, IMG submission 183942) | Wastewater bioreactor microbial communities from Cape Town, South Africa - Thiocy_inoc_plan (SPAdes) | ecosystem: Engineered > Bioremediation > Thiocyanate > Unclassified | place: South... | reverse complement strand
CCTGGACGGGGAGCTGCTCTGCGACTCCGAGATCGTCTTCGCGCACCTGGACAACACGCGGGCCAACCAGATCTTCGGCCCCAAGAACTTCGTCTTCACGCAGCAGTTGCTCGGCGTCCTGGACCTGGCCAAGGCCCAGCAGCGGGCCAAGGAGCTGGACGCGGGCGCGGGGGCGGACGGCGAGGCCAACGGCCCGCCGGCGGCCTCGCCCGCGGAGTGACCCGGGGTCGGTCGCCAAGGCGGCGATTTTCGGGTAGACTGTCCGCATTCGGGGGTTGGTGACGTTGCGCGGGAGCCTCGCGGCCGGCCTCGGGCCGGGCGACGCCCCGCGGAGGATCGACTGGGCCCTCTACGGGAATTCGACGGGTCATTCATGCTTGGTTCCGAACGCCGCGTCGTCATCACCGGGATGGGTTTCGTCACGCCCCTGGGTGACTCCCCCGATCGCATCTGGGAGCGGATCGCTTCCGGCCAAGGGGCGCTCCGGCGCGTCGAGGCGTTCCCGGTCGCCGGCCTGCCCAACGACATCGTCGCCGAGATCCGCGACTTCGACTTCCTGAAGGGCTACGCCCTGCCCAAGTTCCGCAAGGCGCTGGGCAAGAGCCGGAAGTACATGGCCCGCGACATCCAGCTCGCCGTCGCCGCCGCCCAGCGTGCCATGAGCGACGCCGGCCTGGTCGACGGCGGGGTCGACCCCACGCGGATCGGCATCGACCTGGGGGCGGGGCTGATCTCGACCGACCTGGACGAGCTGGCCCCGGCGATCTCGATGGCCTCGTCGAACACGGGGCAGTTCGAGTTCCCGGTGTGGGGGCGGGAGGGGATCGGCGTCATCGAGCCGATCTGGCTGCTGAAGTACCTGCCCAACATGCTGGCCTGCCACATCTCCATCCTGATGGACTGCCAGGGCCCCAGCAACTCGATCACCGAGGCCGACGCCTCCTCCAACCTGGCCGTCGCCGAGGCCGCCCGGATCATCGCCCGGGGCAAGGCCGACGTGATGGTGACCGGCGGGGCGGACTCGAAGATCCACCCGCTCAGCATGACCCGGATGGCCCTGTACGACACGATGTCGCGCTGGGACGGCGAGCCCTCTCAGGGCCTCCGGCCGTTCGACGCCCGCCGCGACGGCACCCTGCCGGGCGAGGGCGCCGGCATCCTGATCCTGGAGGAGCTGGGGCACGCCCTGGCCCGCGGGGCCCGGATCCACGGCGAGGTCCTCGGCGCCGGGTCCGGCTGCGACGCCGTCCCGACCGGTGGCCAGGATCCGGAAGGCGTCGGGACCGAGATCGCCGTCCGGGCCGCCCTTCGCGAGGCGGGGATCAAGGCCGAGGACGTCGGCCACGTCAACGCCCACGCCGCCGGCTTCCGGCTGGGCGACCTGGCCGAGGCCCGCGCCTTCGCCCGCGTCTTCGGCCCGAAGGCCGTCCCCGTCACCGGGCTGAAGGGGTATCTGGGGAACATCGCCTCCGGGGCCGGCGCGGTCGAGCTGATCGCCAGCCTCGTGGGCGTGAACCGGGGCCTGATCCCGCCGACCCTGAACTGCGACGACCTCGACCCGGCGTGCGAGATCGACGTCGTGACGGGCCCGCCGCGGCCGTCGGGGTCGCCGGTCTTCGTCAACAGCAACGTCACCATCAACGGCCAGGCCGCCGCGGTCGTCGTCCGGGGCGGGCCGGTCTCCGCCGAAGGCTGAACGCGGGCGTCCGGCCCGAATCCGATCGATCGATCCGTCTCGGTTCTCCAAGAGGTCGGGCCCAGGCCCGGGAAGTCACCCCATGCGTCGGGTCGTCGTCACAGGAATGGGAATGGTCACCCCGGTGGGCCGGGACGTCGAGTCGACCTGGTCGGCCCTGCTGGCCGGCAAGAGCGGCGTCGGCCCGATCTCGCTGTTCGACGCCCACACGTTCCCCACGCGGATCGCCGCCGAGGTCAAGGGCTTCGACCTGGCCGACTACCTCGACGACGCCGAGCGCTGGAAGGAGCACTCGCGGAACACGCGGTTCGCCCTGGCCGCCGGCAAGATGGCCATGGACGACTCCGGCCTGGCCGACTACGAGGCCCTGGATCGGTCGCGGTTCGGCGTCTACCTCGGTGCCGGCGAGGGCCAGCAGGACTTCGTCCGGTTCGTGAAGCTGGTGTACAAGACGGGCAAGGGGGGCAAGGTCGCCACCGAGGAGTTCACCAGGAACGGCGTCCACGACCTGCACGTCATCCACGAGTCCGAGCAGGAGCCGGGCACCCCGGCCGCCCACCTCGCCGCCCGCTTCGGCGCCCGGGGGGCGAACTCGAACTGCCTCACCGCCTGCGCCGCCAGCTCGCAGGCGATCGGCGAGGCATACGAGATGATCCGCCACGACTGCGCGGACGTCATGCTGTCCGGCGGCACCCACAGCATGATCCACCCGTTCGGCGTGACCGGGTTCATCCTGCTGACGGCCCTCTCCACCCGCAACGACGAGCCGACGAAGGCCAGCCGCCCGTTCGACAAGGACCGCGACGGCTTCATCATCGGCGAGGGTGCCGGGATGCTCGTGCTGGAGGAGCTGGAGCACGCCAGGGCCCGAGGCGCGAAGATCTACGGGGAGATCGTCGGCTACGGCTCCACGGCCGACGCCTTCCGGATCACCGACAGCCACGAGGAAGGCCGCGGCGCCATCGCCTGCCTGCGCGAGGCCCTCGCCGGCGCGGGCGTGGCCCCCGAGCAGATCGATTACATCAACGCCCACGGCACCAGCACGTCGGTCAACGACTCGATCGAGACGCTGGCCATCAAGAAGACCTTCGGCGAGACGGCCTACAAGGTCCCGATCTCCAGCACCAAGAGCATGATGGGGCACCTGATCGCCGCCGCGGGGAGCGTCGAGGCTATCGTCTGCCTGCTGACGATCCGCGACGGCCTCCTCCCCCCGACGATCAACCTGGACGACCCGGATCCGGAGTGCGATCTCGACTACATCCCGCACGAGGCGAGGAAGAAGCGGGTCGACGTGGCGCTCTCCAACAGCTTCGGCTTCGGCGGGCAGAACATCACCTTGATCCTGAAACGCTACACCGACTGACCGAAGCACGCCGCCGATCGACCGGCCGCCCGCCGGCCCCGTCCCGGGGTCCGCGGCCGTGGATGATCGGCGCGGGCGAACCCCAACGAGGGCGCATCCGTGGCCGGCCTCTCCTCGCTGCTCCTCATCCTGGCGATCCTCGCGCTCACGCCCGCCGTCGTCATGGGCGGCTTCCTCCTGTACTGCATCTGGGCCTACTGCCCGGTGATCCGGCGGATCTTCGAGGAGCGCCCCATGTTCCTCCCGCTGAAGCTCACCCCCGAGGACGTCGGCGAGCCGAGCGAGTTCCGCACGCCCGAGGGGCTGACCCTGCGCGGGAGCTACTTCAAGGCCCGCACGGATTCCCGCGTCGGCGTTCTGGTCTTCTGCCACGAGTTCCTCAGCGACCGCTGGAGCTACGCCCCCTACCTGGACCACCTCCGCGATCGCGGCTTCGACGTCTTCAGCTTCGACTTCCGCAGCCACGGCGCGAGCGACGTCGATCCGAGCTACGACCCGCTCCAGTATGCGTCGGACCACGAGGTCGACGACCTCAAGGCGGCCCTGGCCCACCTGCGGAAGCGGCCCGACCGGGACCTGGCCGGCTACGGGCTGTTCGGCGTCAGCCGGGGCGGGGGGACGGCGATCCTGGTGGCCGCCGACGAGCCCGACGTCTGGGGCGTCGTGACCGACGGCGCCTTCCCGACGCGCGGCACCATGACCGCCTACATCGTCCGCTGGGCGGAGATCTTCGTCCGGGCCAAGTGGTTCCTCCGGCTCGTCCCGCGGTTCATCTTCTCGACGCTGGGCGACGTGGCCCGGGCGGGGACCGAGCGGAACCGCAACTGCTCCTATCCGAGCGTCGAGCGGGCCGTCGCCTCGCTCGCCCCCCGCGCCTGGCTCCAGATCCACGGCGGGCGCGACGTCTACATCGGGCCGGACATCGCCCGCGAGTTCTTCGCCCTGGCGAGCGAGCCCAAGGAGCTGTGGATCGTGCCGGACGCCAAGCACAACCGCTCGCGGGAGACCGAGCCCGAGGCCTACGCCCGTCGGCTCGGGGAGTTCGTCGACCGCAACGCGCCCCGTCGGCCGCTGGTCGAGGTCGAGGAAGAGGCCGTCTCCTCGGCCTTCGGCCGCTTCGAGGACTCGGCCCGGCCCGTCGAGGCCGGCCTGATCGCGAACGTCGCCTCGCCCGTCACCGGCTGACCCTCCAACCCCGGGACGCCCATGCTCACGTTCCTCAAGCGGCTGGTCGGCCGCCCGATCGCGAACCGCGCCCGCCGGCTGGCCGCCGAGTTCCAGCGGCAGGCGCGGGAGGCGCGCAGCGTCCAGCGCGACCTGCTGCTTTCGCGCATCGCCCGCAACGCCGACTCCGCCTTCGGCCGCGACCACCACTTCGGCGAGATCCGGTCGCCCGAGGACTTCCGCCGCCGGGTCCCCATCGGCGACTACGGCCGCCACGAGCCTTACATCGACCGCGTCCGCAACGGCGACGTCTCGGCCCTGTTCGGCCCCGGGACGGAAGTGCTGATGTTCGCGATGACCTCCGGGACCACCAACCGCCCCAAGACCATCCCCGTCACTCGCGAGGCCCTGAACGACTACCGCGAGGGCTGGCTCGTCTGGGGGATCACCGCGTTCGACGCCCACCCCGACATCATCGAGAACGGCCTCCGCCCCATCCTCCAGATCGCCAGCGACTGGCGCGAGAGCTACACGCCCGCCGGCATCCCCTGCGGGGCGATCACCGGCCTGACGGCTTCGATGCAGTCGCGGATGATCCGGACGACCTACTGCATGCCGCCGTCGGGGTCGCGGATCAAGGACGTGGAGTCGAAGTACTACCTCGCGCTCCGTTCCTCGGCCCACAAGAACCTGGGGACGATCATCGCGGCCAACCCCAGCACGATCCTGAACATGGTCCGACTGGGGGATCGCGAGCGCGAGACCCTGATCCGCGACCTGTACGACGGCACGCTCGCCTCCAAGTGGGCCATCCCGGCCGACGTACGGAAGGAGTTGAGGTTCCGCATGAGCATCCGTCGCAAGGACGCGGCGCGGCGGCTGGAGAAACTCGTCGCCGAGCACGGCCGGCTGCTGCCGAAGGACTACTGGCCCAACCTGGAGTTCCTGTCCAACTGGATGGGCGGCACGATGCGGGCGTACCTGCGCGGGTATCCCGAGTTCTTCGGCGAGAAGCCGGTGCGCGACGTGGGCCTGATCGCGTCCGAAGGCCGCATGACGATCCCGATCGAGGACGGCACCCCGGCCGGCGTCCTCGACGTCCGCCACCACTATTTCGAGTTCATCCCCGAGGAGGAGGCCGAGAAGGCGGACCCCCAGGTCGTCGAGGCGGCCGACCTGATCGAGGGGAGGAACTACTTCATCCTCCTGACGACCGCCGGGGGGCTCTATCGCTACAACATCTTCGACCTGGTGCGCTGCGTGGGCTTCCACGGCGAGGCCCCGGTCGTCGAGTTCCTGAACAAGGGGGCCCACTTCTCCAGCCTGACGGGGGAGAAGCTGTCGGAGCATCAGGTCATCACGGCCGTGGAGGCCGCCCAGCGGGACGCCGGGGTCCGGCTGAGGTCGTACCTGCTCCTCCCCGTCTGGGGCGACCCGCCGTCTTACGGCCTGCTCGTCGAGACGTCCGATCTTCCCGACGACGCGACGGCGGAGCGGCTCGACGCGGCCGTGGAGGAGCGGCTCCGGGCGCTCAACGTGGAGTACGCCGCCAAGCGCGACACCCTCCGCCTCGGCCCCGTCCGCACGATCCGCATCCGCGACGGCGCGTGGGCGGAATTCCAGAAGCAGCGACTCGCCCGGAGCGGCGGGACCGTCGAACAATACAAGCAACCGCACCTGATCCCCGACGTCGAGGCCGTCCGGTCCTTCCCGACGCTCGCGGCGATCGACTCCGGGTCGCGGTGAGATGGGCTGGGTAAGATAGGGCGGGGCGGAGCCTCGGCATGGACTCGCGCGCGGCGGTCGGCCTGGACGCGCGAATCCGATTGTGGTATGCGTGCGAACGCTTGTCGAATCGAGGCCAGGGCTCCAGGCCGCCGCCCCGACCTTCCGTCGGGCGGAATCCCCATCGAGGGGGAGTGTCGCTCATGAATCCGGCGAACCACGCCGCAAGGAAGCTCCGGGTCGTCCGGCGCATCGGACTGAACTCCATCGTCGCGGCCGGGCTGGCCTGCGGGACGGGATGCGCCACGGGCGGGCAAGTCTGGCACGCCGGCGCGAGCGCGATGTCGGGACTTCTCTGGTCGCGCGCCACGGCCGAGCCCGGCGGGTACGACGCCTACGCCCAGCAGATGGCCAACTCCAAGGCCGTCATCGCCGCGCGCGGGGGCGACCCGAACCAGGCCGCCCCCGCGGCCGAGCCGGCCCCCAAGCCCGCGTCCGGCGATGGCGAACGCAAGCCGTCCGCCGCGCCCGAGCCGCTGCCGGAGGCCGGTCGTCAGAGGCCCGACCCCAGCCTGCGCGTCACCCTCGGCCGGCCGGAGAGCGTCCCGGTCCTGAAGGCCGACGACGGCAAGCCCGGCCCGCTGATGGCCGCGGCCGCGCCCCGCCCCGAGCCGGCCCTCGGCCCCGAGGTCGCCGGCCCGGAGCCCGAAGCCCCTCGCGAGCCCCAGGCCCCCGCGGCCGAGCCGATCGCCGCGGCCCCGGCGCAGGCCGAACCGGCCGTCGACGCCCCCGAAGTCGCCGCGAACGGGCCGGAGAAGTCGCCCGAGGCCGCGCTCAAGGCGTTGCTCGACGACGCCCGCGACCGGCTCGAAGCGATGCAGACCTATCAGGTCGCCATCACCCGGACCGAGCGCGTCAACGGCAGCGTCCTGCCGGAGGAGAAGGCCCTGCTGAGCATCCGGCGCAACCCCAAGGCTGTGCGCCTGGAGTGGCCCGACGGCCCGAACCAGGGGCGCGAGGTCATCTATTCCGCGGCGATCAACGACCGGATGATGCACGTCAACGTGGCCAATTCGGCCATCCCGATCCCCCGCATGACGATCCCGGTCGACAGCGTGCTCGCCCTCCGCAACAGCCGACACGCCATCACCGAGGCCGGCTTCGACACGATCTTCAACAACCTGTCGAAGCAGGTCGACGCGCAGGGACGCCCGACGGGGGCCGAGGGCCGGCTCACCTACAAGGGGCTCCAGGCCGTCGAGGGGGTCGATCGCCCCTGCCACCTGATCCAGCGCATCACGCCGACGAAGGAGATCTGGCGGGTCTTCCTCGACCCCGACAGCCTGATGCCGGTCGTCGTGACCGCCCACCAGGCGGACGGGGGGCTCCTGGAGTCCTATCGCTACGAACGCCTGAAGGCCAACCCGACCGACCTGGCCGCCGTCGAGGCGTTCGACCCCGACAAGCGCTGGGGCGAGTCCAAGGGCCTCTTCTCGCGACTCGCCCGCGCGGCCGGCGGGGCGGCCGACGCGCCCGCCCCTACGACCACCCGTTGACTGCCAAATCGGCCGGCAGGAGGCCGCGAAACGTCGCGGCCGAGGCCGCCGATCGCGGAATTCGCGAAATCCTAAGAATCGGGATTGCAACAAGTTGACGCGGCCGAGTCTGATGGGGGGGCGACGGTTCGAACGATTGGCCTGGGGCTTGCTTAGGATCCAGGCCGTCGACGACTTCGACGCGGATCTTGTGGGTCGGGACTATGGCGTCACCAACGATTCCGGATTATTCGATCCTCATCACGGACGATGACGCGGGGGTGCGCGAAACCCTCCGGGACATCTTCGTGCCCCACGGCTATCGGACCTTCCTCGCCGAGAGCGGCGAGGAGGCCATCGACATCGTCCGCGTCCACCCCGTCCACGTCGCCGTCCTCGACATGCACCTGCCCCGGCTCTCCGGGCTGGAGACGCTGGCCCTCGTCCGCCAGATGCGCTCGGCCCTGCCGGCCATCATGATCTCGGGCGACTGGAACGAGAACCTGATGCGTCGCGCCCTCTCCGAGCACGCCTACTGCGTCCTGGAGAAGCCCGTCAGCCGTCACATGGTCGTCCATGTGGTCCACAAGGCGCTCCAGAAGTTCTACAACAACTGAACACGGCGGGACGCCTCGGCCCGGTCCCTGGAACCGGTCTCCGTAGGCTGGGTCGCGACCCAGCCCGAACGAGGCGTCGCGTATCCCGGGCTGGGTCGCGACCCAGCCTACGAAGACGAATCTGAGCCGGGCCGCTCCGACCGGGGCCTCAGATCGTGTCGGCCTCGCCGAGGCCGGGGTCCGGGCTCGTCCACTTCTTGACGATCACGCGGGTCCCCTGGACGTCGACGACCTCGACGAGGCTGTCGGGCTCGATGTAGAAGTTGTCGGCGGTGACGTCGATCAACAGGTTGCCGAAGCGGGCCTTGCCGGTCGGCCGCAGGGGGGACGTGGTCCGGCCGGTCTCGCCGATCAGGAAGGTCAGAGAGTCATAGCCTTCCATGGACGGCTTGGCCGTCGGGTCGACGGCCTCGGCCCCGCCCCAGGGCTCGGGCTCCAGGATGAGCTTGTTGAAGACGGGGATGCCCGGGAGATACCGGGCCAGGATCACCGCGCCGGCGGTCACTCCGAGCAGGGCGGCCGTCAACTGGATGAGCGTGACGCCCATCTCGCGGTATTCGTACTCCTGGGTCGGCCAGGTGAAGGTGTGGCTCGCCATGACGATGCTGACGAGCATCAGCACGATCCCCGCCATGCCGAAGACGCCGAAGCCTGGGAGGACGAACAGCTCGACCGCCAGCGAGATCAGGCCGAGCAGGAACAGGATGATCTCCAGCTGGTCGGCCGTGCCGCTGAGGTAGTGGCTCCAGAAGAAGAGCATGAACGCCAGGGCGGAGATGATCGCCGGCAGGCCGATGCCGGGGAGCTTCAGCTCCAGCACCATCATGAACAGGCCGACGAACAGCAGGATCCAGCTGACGTAGGGGTCGGTCAGCGTGGTGACGAGCGAGTCGACCCAGCCGGGCCCCTCGACGCGGATCGGGACGCCCTGGAGGCCGTACAGGGCTTTCAGCTCCTCCACGCCGCGGACCGCCTGGCCCACGCCGAAGGCGTCGGCGTCCGCGGCCGTCACCGTGAGCGGCCCCTCGGCCCCCGGGTCGCGCGCCACGACGTCCTGGAAGCGGGCGCGGTCGGCCTCGGCGACCTCGCGCGGGAGGATGCGGAGCCCCCCCGATTCCCGATCGAGCGCGTCGACCATCTCGACGTCGGGATCGACCATGGCCCGGGCGACGGCCGGGGGGTGGCCCTTCTTCGTCGCGAGGAACGCGGCCTTCTCGGCCAGGGCGGCGACCTGGCCCTCGGAGAGATCCTCGACCGCGCCGCGGCCGGTCACGAGCTGGTCGACCCGGCCGAGGCGGCCGTTCTCAGAGAAGAGGATGTCGCGGCAGGCCAGGGTGATCAGGGAGGCGACGCCCAGCGCGCGTTCGTTGATGTAGGCGACCGTCTTCATGTCCTGGACGCCGGCGATCAGGTCGGCGATCGAGTCGGCCGGCTCGATCAGGCCCCCCGGACTGTCGATCTCGAAGAAGACCAGGTTGGCCTTCTCGCGCCGGGCCTGGTCGATGCGACGGCCGAGGTACGAGACCATGGCCGGCTCGATGGGCCCTTCGATCTGGATCCAGACCGGCCGCAGGAGTTCGCCCAGGGTCGGGTCGTCGACGGTCGACTGGCCGCCGATGCGATAGATGGCCGCGACCTCCGCGGGGGTCTCGGCTACGCGCTTGCAGAAGCCCTCGTCGCGCGCCCGGTCGGCCGTGAGGACGCCGCGCCCGGCGCCTTCCCAGGCCGGCCTGTCGTCGACGACCTGGTGCGATCGCAGGAAGTCGGGCATGTTCTCGGCCATGACGTAGCGGGAGCCCTTGTCGGCGGTCCTGACCAGCCGCAGGTCGGCGTCGCGGTCGAGCATGCCGAGGATCAGGTCCGGGTCGCGAGCCTTCCGCACGGCCAGGAACCGGACGGGATCGCGGAGCGCGGGGTCGTAGGATTGGCCTTCGGGGGTGATCGGGCCGAGGCTCGCCTGAGAGCCCATGATGATCTCGGTGCAGGCCAGGACCGGCAGCGCGGCGAAGCCGGCGAGCGGCTTCGGCACATAGGCGACCGTCAGGCGGGCGCCGCCGAGGTCGCGAGCGATGTAGTTCGCCAGGTCGTAAGACGCCCCGAATTCGCTCGTCCCGGGCGCGGCGTCGCCGGGGAGGAACTGGAAGACGAGGATCGGGCTCTTCCCCTGCACGCCGCGCGACGCCTTGTCGACGAGATGGCGCGTCCGGGCGCGGATCTGGACGATCTGCTCGTGGGTGATGGGCTCGGTGACGGTGAAGAACTGGCCGGGCGTCGGCTCGTCCTTGGGGGGGGGCGCGTCGGGGGCCTGGGCCCGAGCCGCGACGTTGGTGAGCACGAGGGCGATCGCCGAGAGGAGGCCGAGAGGGGCGACAGCGGGGCGCTTCATCAGAGTCGGACTCCCTCCGCGAGCGTCGTCGCGGCGTCGCCGTGCCCGGGCGTGCGTCCGAGCGGCCTCGCGTCCGGGGGCTCGCCGGGCGACTCGGGTCGGCCCCGTCACGAGTCGCGGAACCGGTCGCGCCCGGGATCGCGACGATCGCGTCCTTGACCGTTCAACCGCGCTGATTATAGGGCCGGCGAAAATGACCGTCAAACGCGGCGGGGGGACGCCCGGCGCAAGCAAGAGCCCTCCGCGGGGAGGGCTCGGGGGCTCGCGGGGCGATCGGTCGCGCCGTCTCAGCGACGTGCAGCCGGCGCGATCGCGGGTCGGACGGCGTTGGCCGCCGCGGGGCGGCCCGCCTCGCCGGCTCCAGCCCCGCCGGCCCCGGCCGGCGGCTGGGCGGGCGCGCGGCGCATCCCGGGGGCGTTGCCGCCGGGGTTCCGGACCAGCTTCCACTTCTCGAACGGCTTGCCGACGAAGTTCTCGTCCTTGACGGCCGCGTTCGGCTTCACGGCCTCCATCTTGAAATCCTTGGTGCTCTTGCCGTCGGGCGAGACCAGGATGATCCGGACGGGGAGCATGAACGACCGATCGAGCTGCACCGACGCCCGGCTGAAGCTCTCGCGGTCGACGTCGAGCTTCGGCGTGATCGCCACGGCGTATGACGTCGCGTTCGGCGGCGACATCATCTTCATGTCGTAGCGGGCCTTGGCCTCGTCGGCCTTCATGTTGAACAGGAAGGGGAGGGGGCCCTCCTCGATCGCCCTGTCGGCCTGGTCCTTCTCCAGGGGGAACACGAAGATCTGCTTCGTGTCGCTCCTGTACTGCCACACCTCGGAGCCGGTGCAGATGATCCGCTCGTCGTGGGCGCTCTCCCACGATGAGCCGTCCTCCTTCTTCACGGGCTTCCCCTGCGCGTCCTGCTTGATCTTCTTGAAGTCGATGAAGGCGAGGTTCGGGTTCTTGAAGATGGCCCGACCCTCGTAGTACTCGATCTCTTCGAACGCCGGGATCTTGTCGGTGCGGAAGATCGAGACGTCCAGGGTCCCGAGCTTCGAACTTTGCACTTCCCAGCGCTTCAGCAGCGTCTCCACGTCGATGTTGGCCGCCTGGGCCTGGGCGGGGGGCTTGGCAGCCGCCGGCTCCTCGGCCTGTCCGAACGCCGACGCGCCGCCCAGCACTACGGTTCCGAGCATCCCGCCCAGGCCGATCATCGCTCCCCGTCTTCGCATGGCTCCCTCCTCCTATCGAGCGTGTCGTCCCCGGGCGGACCCGTTCCGATCGAGTCGGAGTCGCACCGCCTCTCGGCGCGCGTGCCCTCGACGCTTGAGGGACTTCTTACCAAAGCCTCCGGAATCCGGCCAGAGCATCCGGCCGTCCTCGGTCGGCGGGGGCGCCGATTGTCGTTTTTCCGGTCAGGTCGCACGAAGAACTTGCGAGATTCCGGGAGCATGGGGATGACGGGGGCCCTCAACATCAATCGCAAACCCTTTCAAGGAAGCGTGTTTCGATACGACCCGGTTTTTGGCGCGAACCTTGCATTAAGGCCCGGCGTCTTCCGTCCGCCAACCCGTCACGAGACCATCCGGCGAACCGTCGAGACGGGGAATCGATCGAACGAGGAAGGAGTTGGACATGCAACCCGGACCCATCCAGGACATGGCCCCCCCCACCTGGCCCCTGCCGCTGATCGCCATCGAGCCCCGGGGCCCGCGCCAATCTCCCTGATCGTCGCGCTTGACGCGGGCCGTCCGGTCCCCGAAGATTCCGAAGTCGTGCCCGGAGTCGCACTTCTCCCGCCGCTTCTGGAACCCGGACGATCTATGCCCGCTCCCGAACGCCCCCGGCTCCGTCGACTCACCGCGCGCCGAATCCCGAACAACGACCCGCCGCTGATCATCCTGGACGACCCGCAACGGTTCTGTCCCGCCCCCATCGTCCTGCCGCTCGAACTGTTCGAATGCGTCGTCCGGCATTTCAACGGGCTCAACCGCGCCGAGGACGTCCAGCGGATCGCCCGCGAGACGGCCGGACGGGCCGTGGACCTGGGCCTCGTGCGTCGGCTGATCGCCGACCTGGATCGGTCGGTCGCGTTCGAGGGTCCGACCTTCGAGGCGGCCGTCCGCGCCTACCATGAAGCCGAGGTGCGACCCGCGGCTCTGGCTGGGCGTTCCTACGAATCCGACCCTCGGCGGTTGGGGGGCCAGCTCGACGCCTACTTCAAATCCCGGGGCGGGGCGGGGCCGCTCGCGCTCCCCGCGCCCGAGAACGGCAAGGCCGACGTCGGCCTCCGCGCGGTCATCAGCCCGCACATCGATTTCGGCCGGGGCGGCGCGGCGTACACCTGGGCCTACAAGCGGCTGGTCGAGCAGAGCGACGCCGAGGTCTTCATCGTCCTGGGCGTGGCGCACCAGTATTGCCCGAGCCGGTTCATCCTCACGCGGAAGGACTTCGCGACGCCCCTCGGCGTGGTTCGGACCGACCGCGGGTTCGTCGACCGGCTCGCGGAGGCGACGGGCGGCGACCCCTTCGCCGACGAGCTGACGCACCGTTCGGAGCACTCGATCGAGTTCCAGGCCGTGCTCCTCAAGCACGTCCTCGGCGACCGGCCCTTCACGATCGTCCCGATCCTGGTGGGGTCGTTCCACGACTTCGTCGAGAGCCGGGTCGACCCGATCACCGATCCCGAAGTCGCCCGGTTCATCGCGGCGCTTCGCGACGTCGAGCGGGGGGACGGGCGGAAGGTCGCCTACGTCGGGGGCGTGGACCTCTGCCACGTCGGCCCGGAGTTCGGCGATGCGGAGCCGGTCGACGCCGGGTTCCGCGAGCGGATCCGGCGGTTCGACCGGGAGATGCTGGCCCGCGCCGAGGCGTCCGACCCGGCCGGGTGGTTCCGCACCGCGGCCGAGGTCGACGATCGCTGGCGCGTCTGCGGCCTGGCCGCGACCTACACGCTCCTGCACGCGATCGGCCCGAGCCGCGGCGAGCTGCTCCGCTACGACCAGGCCGTCGACGACGGCGGGCGTTGCTGCGTGACGTTCGCGAGCATGGCGTTCCACCGGACCGAGGCGGCGTCCATCTGACCGCCGCCGGGGCCCGCGATGGGCCCCGGCGCGGAGGGTGCGTCAGATGTAGTCGTTGAACAGGTTTTCGAGCATCTCCTGCCGGCCGCTCGGGTTCTTCGCCGCATCCCCCTTGGGGAGGATGTACGCCTCCAGGTCGGCGAAGCTCGCGCCGCCGGCCTCGACGCGACGGCCCAGCTCGCCGTCCCAGCTCGAATACCGATCCTTGATGAACTCGGCGAAGCGGCCGTCCTGGCGGATCGCGTGGGCGATCTTCAGGCCGCGGGCGAAGGCGTCCATCCCGCCGATGTGGGCGTGGAACAGGTCGACGGGCTCGAAGCTCTCGCGCCGGACCTTGGCGTCGAAGTTGACGCCGCCGGTGGTGAAGCCGCCCATCTGGAGCAGGCCGAGCATGCACTGCGCCGTCAAGTAGATGTTGGTCGGGAACTGGTCGGTGTCCCAGCCCAGGAGGTAGTCGCCCGTGTTGGCGTCGATCGAGCCCAGCGCGCCGGCCCCGATGGCGACTTCCATCTCGTGCATCATCTCGTGCCCGGCCAGCGTGGCGTGGTTGGTCTCCAGGTTGAGCTTGAAGTGCGGGAGGAGGTCGTAGGTGCGGAGGAAGTTGAGGCAGGCCGCGGCGTCGGAGTCGTACTGGTGCTTGGTCGGCTCCTTGGGCTTGGGCTCGATGTAGAACGTCCCCTGGAAGCCGATCTGCTTCTTGTAGTCGACCGCCATCTGGAGGAAGCGGCCGAGGTGGTCCAGCTCGCGCTTCATGTCGGTGTTCAGGAGGGTCATGTAGCCTTCTCGGCCCCCCCAGAACGTGTAGCCCTCGCCGCCGAGGTCGTGCGTCACCTCCATGGCCTTCTTCACCTGGGCGGCGGCGAAGGCGAAGACGTCGAAGTTGGGGCTGGTCGCCGCGCCGTGCATGTAGCGAGGGTTGGAGAAGAGGTTGGCCGTGCCCCAGAGGAGCTTGATCCCGGTCCGCTCCTGCTCCTCCTTCAGCACCTTGGCGACGGCGTCGAGGTTGGCGTGGCTCTCCTTGAGGTTGCGGCCCTCCGGGGCGACGTCGCGGTCGTGGAAGGCGTAGAACGGCGCGCCCAGTTTCTCGATGAACTCGAAGGCGACCCGGGCGCGGGTCTGGGCGTTGGCGACCGAGTTGGTGCCGTCGTCCCACGGCCGCAGGGCCGTGCCTGCGCCGAAGGGGTCGGAGAGGGGGTTGGTGAAGGTGTGCCAGTAGACGACGGAGAAGCGCAGGTGCTCCTTCATCGTTTTGTCGCCGACGACCTCGTCGGGGTTGTAGTGCTTGAACTCCAGCGGGTTCCGCGACCTGGGCCCGCCGTACTGGATCTTGGGGATGTCGGGGAAGAAGGCGGTCATGGAGAGCCTCGCCGCGCGTCATGCAGACATTTGAACAGAGCCGAAGCCACACTCTAAATCGCCGCCCGGGACGCGACAAGGCCCCACCCGCGCCCGCGCCGGGCCCGGGACGCGGGGCGGGCTCGGCCGATCGCCCCGCGTAGTCGCGACCTTCAGTTCATGTCGGGCGTGAGGGGCCCGGCGAGTTCCTCGTGGTAGAAGAGGCGGCCGGGGAGGGTGGGCATGAAGGTGCTGGGGACCCAGGGGTCGGGGCCGTAGCGGAGCGTCATCCAGAGGCTGGCGCCCTGCCACTGCATGCCGCGGCCGAAGACCCCCTCGGCCCCGCCGGTGATCCGGTCGGCCTGGAGGAACAGGCCGGGGCCGATCGTGTTGGCGAACGCCGGGACCAGCGTGGTCCGGCTCCGGAAGCTGGTGAGGGCGTTCTGCTCGATCGTCAGCGGGTGGAGCCGCGCGCCGAGCCGGTGGGTGGCCTGCTTCCACTCGTCGACCGAGGGGTACTCGGCGGCGAAGTGGGGCTCCCAGAAGGCGATGTGGCAGACCCGGCCGATGCCGAATACCACCGTCAGCTCCGCCCCCTTCGCCTTCAGCTCGCCGATCTGCTCGGCGTAGCGCGGGAGGCTGTCGGGCGTGGCGAAATGACGCTGCGTCTCGGGGACGGTGAGCTTGCCGAGCGGCCCGTAGAACGCCTGCTGCATCGCGTTCTGGAACGCGCCGGGGTCGTCGGACGGCAGGGTTTTGCCGTCGCGGTCGCTCCATTCGTCCATGTTGAAGCCGTGCACGTGATCGCAAGAGACGCCCCACTCCTTGAGGAAGTAGACGGCCCAGCGGTACATGCCCATCGGCCCGACGGGGAGGATGAAGGCGGCCGGCTTGCCGCGGTCGCGGGCGTCTCGGATCGTGGCGGCGATCTCGTGCCCCATCATCACGTCGAAGTCCGCCACGTCGCGGCAGGGGATCGCCTCGAAGCGGGGGTTCCACCAGGGCTGGCGGTCGGCGATCGAGGCGGGGGGCTGGGAGCAGCAGGCGTCGATCCGGGCGAGGTCCCACCCCGCGGGGAGGAACCCTTCCATCATGGAGCCGGCGAAGGTGGTGAGCAGGTTCATCGGCGAACGGGCCTCTTCGGGTGACGGGCGGGCGGGTGGATCAGTCGACCAGGATCACGACCTTGCCGGCGAGGTCCCCCGCCTTGCCGATCGTGTTCGCCTCCAGGAACCGCTCGGCGTCGGCGGCATCGTCGAGCGGGAAGGCGCGGCCGACCAGCGGCTTGAGCCGACCGTCCTCGATCCAGCGGACCATGTCCGACGCGCAGCGCCGCTGTTCCTCGGCCGAGGCGTTGAACATCGCGAAGCCGAGGATCGAGCAGTCGCGGGGGTAGAACGAGCCGAGCGGCAGGCAGGGCGTCGCCGCGCGGCCGGCCATCAGGACCATCCGCCCGCGCTTGCGGAGCAGCGGGACGCTCGTGGCCAGGTCGGGCTCGCGTTGGGTTTCGTACCAGACGTCGACCCCCTCCGGGGCGAACTCGATGAGCCGGGCGCGGAGGTCTTCGGTCTTGTAGTTGAAGGCCAGGTCGGTACCGAGCTGCTTGCAGAGGTCGACGCGCTCGGGGCTGCCGGCGGAGGTCGCCACGCGGGCACCGACGGCCTTGGCCATCTGGACGACCATGGAGCCCACGCCGCCGGCACCGCCGGGGACGTAGACGGACTCGCCCTCCTTCAGCCCGGCGCGGTGGAAGAGGCCCAGGTGGGCCGTGATCCCGACCATCGCCATCGCCGCGGCGTCGGCGTCGGGGAGCAGGGCGGGGGTGGGGTTGAGCCACTCCTCGTCGATCGCCGCGAACTCCGCCGCGACGCCCTGGCGGCCCAGGAGCCCCTGGTTCGACCCCCACACGCGATCGCCCGGCCGGAACCGGCCCGCCCCGGGGCCGGCCTTCTCCACGACCCCGGCGAAGTCGCTCGCCAGGACGTAAGGGAAGGCCATGGGCATCGCCACCATCCCCGACCGTAGGTAGAGGTCGAACGGGTTCAAGGCGACCGCCCGGATCCGCACCAGCGCCTGGCCTGGTCCGGCCTCGGGGATGGGGAGGTCGCCGACGCGGATCGCCTCGGGGGGGCCGGTCTCTTCGATATAAGCAGCGCGCATCAGCCGTGGTCCTCGGACCGGGTCGCCGTCCAGATCCCGATGGGGAGGCCCCATGATAGCGGTCGGGTCCCGCCGACTGAATCCGGCACCGGCCGGCGCCGAGGGATCGACCCCGGCGTCCTCGGTCGTTGCGGGGGGGCGAAGGAGGGGCCGGTCCATCGATCGCGGCGAGGCGCCCCGCAGGCCGGGGGATGCTTGATCGACCGTGCGCGGGCCCGTAGATTCACGATTCATCGGGCGCAGCGACCCCGCCCGAGGTCGCGCGAGCCTTCCCGCCGGCCTTCCGCCTCGTTCCTCCCCGAACCCCCAAGCGAGGACGTCATGATGATCCGACGCCTTTCGTACGTTGCCGCGACCTTGTCCCTGGCCGTCGCCCTGGGCGGCCCCCTCTTCGCCCAGTCGTCGGAATGGTGCCCCATCTTCGACGGCAAGGGCCTGGAAGGCTGGGAGCACGTCGGCCCCGGCCGGTTCGTCGTGGAGGACGGCCGGCTCAAGACCGAGGGCGGGATGGGCCTGCTCTGGTACTCGCGCGAGAAGCTGGGCGACTGCGTGATCCGCGTGGTCTACAAGACGGGCACCGAACGCTCGAACTCCGGCGTCTACGTCCGGATCGCCGACAAGCCGGCCGAGCCCTGGTTCGCCGTCCACAACGGGTTCGAAGTCCAGATCGCCGACGGCGGCAAGCCCGACCGCCGCACCGGCTCCATCTACACCTTCGCCCCGGCCCAGAACCAGCCGGCCAAGCCCCTCGAATGGAACACGCTGGAGATCACCCTGAAGGGGGACCGGATCACGACCCAGATCAACGGCACGCCCGTCGCCGACTTCGACGCCGCGACCCTCAAGCCCGACGCCGAGGCCAAGGACGGCCCGGGAGACCCGTCCCGCCGGGCCCGTCCCCAGGCGGGCTATATCGGCCTCCAGAACCACGACGACGCCTCGGTCGTCACCTTCAAGGAGGTCTCCGTCCGGCCCCTCGCGAAGTGACATGGATTGACGCTTGCCACGCGAGCCCCCCCCGCGCTACGCTGTCATGAAGGACCACCGCGACGACGACCCCGGGGGCTCAGCGTGGACATGCGAGGCATGACGTGGCGGCGCGGCCTGATCGCGACCGCATCCTTATCCTTGTTGACGGCCCTCGCCGCGACGGCGTCCGAGGGCCCGCCGGAGGCCCCGGCGAGGCTGGGCGAGCTTCGGAGCCTCGACGGCTCGACGATCGACCCGACGCCCCCGCCCGACGGCGCGACGGTCGTCGTGTTCTACTCGACCGAGTGCCCGATCGCCAACGCGATCGTCCCCACGATCAACAAGCTCCACGACGAGTTCCCGCCGCCGCGCGTGAAGTGGGTCGCCGCGTGCGTCGACCCCGACGCGAGCGTCGCCGACCTGGTCGAACATGCCAGGGAATACGGCCTCAAGCCCGCCGTCGCGCTCGACCCCCGCGGCCGGCTGGCGCGGAGGGTGGGCGCGACGGTCACGCCCGAGGCGTTCCTGTTCGACGCCTCCGGCCGGCTCCGCTATCACGGCCGGATCGACGACCAGTTCGCGGCCCGGGGCGTCCGCAAGGCGGCCCCCGGCTCGGGCGAACTCGGCCCGGCGATTTCCGCGGTCCTGGCCGGCGGCGAGGTGAAGGACGCGGCCGTCGCGGCCGTGGGCTGCCCGCTCCCGGAGGTCGAGGCGGTCCCCACCTACGCCCGGGACGTGGCGGCGATCCTCCAGAACCATTGCCGCGAGTGCCACCGCCAGGGCCAGGCCGGGCCGTTCGCGCTCGACTCCTATGAGCAGGCCCGCAAGCGGGCCGACGACCTGGCGAACGTCGTCGCCGACCGCTCCATGCCGCCGTGGAAGGCTGCGCCCGGGGTCGGCCCGAGGTTCCAGCACGACCGCTCGCTCTCGCCCGCCGAGATCGAGGCCATCGCCGTCTGGGCCGAGTTGGGCGCGCCCGAGGGCGACCCCAAGGACCTCCCCGCGCCCCGCGACTTCCCGGCCGACTGGTCCATCGAGGGCGGCCCCGACCTCGTCCTGGACATCGGCGCCGACTTCCCCATCCCCGCCTCGGGCGACGACGTCTACCGCTGCTTCGTGATCCCCACGGGCCTCCCCGAGGACGTCTACGTCTCCGGCATCGAGTACCGGGCGGGCAACCCGCGCGTCGTCCACCACGTCCTGGGATACGTCGACGTCTCGGGCGAGGCCCGGAAGCTCGACGCCGCCGCGGAAGGGCCCGGCTATACCAACTTCTCCGGGCCGGGCGTGGAGGTGAACGGCGACCTCGGCGGCTGGGCCCCCGGCGCGACGCCGAGCATCCTCGCCGACGGCGTCGGCCGCTCCCTGCCGAAGGGCGCCGACGTCATCCTCCAGGTCCACTACCACCCGACCGGCAAGCCCGAGACCGACCGCACCCGCATCGGCCTGAAGTTCGCCCGCAAGCCCGTCCGCCAGACCCTCCACTGGAATGGCGCGTTCAACTACGGCCTGGACCTCCCGCCCGGAGAGCCGAACGTCGAGGTCCGCGCGGCGTGGACCGTCCCCGTCGACGCCGAGGCCCGCGCCGTCGCCCCGCACATGCACCTGCTGGGGAAGGACATGCACATGTTCGTCACCTTCCCCGACGGCTCGACGCGCGACCTGATCCGCATCGACGATTGGGACTTCAACTGGCAGTCGCAATACTACTTCCAGGAGCCGATCGACCTGCCCAAGGGGTCGGTGGTCCACGCCGTCGCCCACTTCGACAACTCGGCCTCCAACCCGCGCAATCCGAACGCCGCCCACCCGGTCCGCGTCCGCTGGGGCGAGGGGACGACGGACGAGATGTGCATCGGCTTCATCGCCGTCACCAAGAAGGGCCAGGACCTCACCCGCCCCGGCGAGGAGGACGACCTCAACGAAATCTTCAAGCGGCAGCACGACGAGGAGATCGAGCGAGCGAAGGCCGGACGCCGCAAGGCGGCCCGCTGAGGCCGACGGCCCCCGGGACGGACGACGGCCC
>Ga0209958_1001325_pt1 | contig 20068 bp, 21 predicted proteins | sample ThiBio_inoc_plan_FD_183942 | JGI IMG/M metagenome (GOLD analysis project Ga0209958, IMG submission 183942) | Wastewater bioreactor microbial communities from Cape Town, South Africa - Thiocy_inoc_plan (SPAdes) | ecosystem: Engineered > Bioremediation > Thiocyanate > Unclassified | place: South... | reverse complement strand
GATGCCGGCCCAGGGCGGGGCCGCCGACCCCCAGGCGCCCACGCAGGCCCTGCTGGACGCCATCGCGGGCGCGCGCGGCCCCGTGGTGCTGGTGGGCAACGAGATCGGCCTGGGCGTGATCCCTCTGGGCCGCGAGACCCGCGCCTTCGTGGACGCATTGGGTCGCCTGAACCAGGCGGTGGCCGGCGCCTGCGAACGCGTGACCCTGATGGCGGCGGGCCTGCCGCTGACCTTGAAAGCCCCGCGATGAAGCGTCTCGCCTTGCCCTTGCTGCTGGCCCTGTGGCTGGCCCTGGCCAGCGCCGCTGCCCCGGCGCACGCCAGCGAGATCCGGGTCGTCGACGACCGCGGCGTGGCCGTGAGCCTGCCGCGCTCGCCGCAGCGCATCGTCTCGCTGCTGCCCTCGCTCACCGAAACCGTGTGCGAGCTGGGCCAATGCCACCGCCTGGTGGGCGTGGACCGCTACTCCAACTACCCGGCCTCGGTGCGCGCGCTGCCGCAAACGGGGGGCGGCATCGACCCGAACATCGAGGCCATCGTCGCGCTGCGGCCCGACCTGGTGCTGGCGGCCACGTCCTCGCGCGGCGTGCCGCGCCTGGAGTCCTTCGGCCTCAAGGTGCTGGCCCTGGAGCCGCGCACCGCGGCCGGCGCGCAGCGCGTGATGGGCGTGCTGGGCCAGGTGCTGGAGGTGCCCGACGCCGAGCGCGTCTGGCGCGCCATCGACGCCGGCGTGTCGGCGGCGGCGTCCTCGCTGCCGCCGCCGGCGCGCGGCCTGCGCGTGTACTACGAGGTCAGCACCGGCGGCTACGCGGCCGGGCCGGGCTCCTTCATCGGCGAGCTCATGGACCGCCTGGGCGCGCGCAACATCGTGGGGCGCGAGCTGGGCCCGTTCCCGCGCATCAACCCCGAGTACGTGGTGCGCGCCAACCCGGACCTGATCATGATCGGCCAGCGCAACGTCGCCGGCCTGGCGCAGCGCCCCGGCTGGCAGGGCATGCGCGCCTTGCGCGAAGGCCGCGTCTGCGTGTTCAGCGCCGACGAATCCGACGTGCTGGTGCGCCCCGGCCCGCGCATGGCCGAGGCGGCGCGCATCATGGCGCGCTGCATGGCCGAGAAAGGCGGGAAATGATCCACCCCCGCCGCGCTTTGCGCGACCCCCTCAGGGGGGCGACACCTGCGGCCCGGCACAGCCGGTTCCGCGGTGTCCCTGGCTTGGGGGGGGCTCTGCTGCTGGCGGCGCTGTTGCTGTTGCTGCTGGGCGCGGGCGTGGGCAGCACCGGCTTCGACAGCGTGCTCAACGCGCGCCACGACGCGGTGGCCTGGCAGATCCTGTGGGACATCCGCCTGCCGCGCACCCTGGGCGCCTGGGTCGCGGGCGCGCTGCTGGGCCTGGCGGGCGCGGTGGCGCAGGGCCTGTTCCGCAACCCGCTGGCCGACCCCTACCTGCTGGGCAGCGCCTCGGGCGCCGCGCTGGGCGTGGCCATCGCGCTCGCGCTGTTCGGCGCCTCCACCCTGGCCACGCCCTGGCTGGTGCGACTGGGCCTCACCGGCGCGGCCTTCCTGGGCGCGGTGCTGGGCGTGGCGCTCACGCTCATGCTGGCCAAGGGCGTTCAACAGACGCTGCGCCTGCTGCTGGCCGGCGTCATCGTGGGCGTGGTGCTGGGTGCGGCGCGCGACCTCATCACCATCGCCGAGCCCGACGTGCTGCAGGCCATGCAGGGTTTCATGCTGGGCAGCACGGGCTTCGTGGGCTGGTCCGCCTGCGGCGTGATGGCGGCCATGCTGCTGCTGGCGCTGGGGGTGTCCGCCGCGCTGGGCCGCGTGCTGGACGGCCTGGCCCTGGGCGAGGCCACGGCCCTGAGCCTGGGCCTGCCGCTGGGCGCCGTGCGCGTGGTGCTGGTGGCCGTGCTGGCCCTGGCCACCGGCGCGGCCGTGGCGCAGACCGGCCTGATTGCCTTCGTGGGCCTGGCCGCGCCGCACCTGGTGCGCTCGCTGGTCAAGACCACGCACGCGCGCCTGGTGGTGTTGAGCGCCTTCATGGGCGGGCTGCTGCTGATGGCGGCCGACGTGCTCGCGCGCTGGGTTATCGCGCCGCAGGAACTGCCCGTGGGCGTGCTCACCGCGGTGCTGGGCGGCAGCTACCTGCTGTGGCTGATGCACCGGCGCCGCCGGCCGGGGGGAGGGCTGTGAGCCCCCTCGCTCCACCGCTGCGCGGGTCGCTGCCCCCCGAGGGGGCTGATCCGGCTTGGGGCGGCCGGGCGCCGGATGGTGTGAGCGCCGCGCTGCAAGCCAAAAACATCGGCGTGTCGCTGGGCGGCGTCGAGGTCCTGCATGGCATTGAGCTGAGCCTGCCCGCCGGGCGCTGGACCAGCGTGGTCGGCCCCAACGGCGCGGGCAAATCGACCCTGCTCAAGGCCCTGGCCGGGCTGCTGCCGCACAGCGGCCAGGCCGAGCTGCTGGGCCGGCCTTTCGCCAGCTGGCGCGGCCGAGAACGCGCCCGCCGCCTGGCCTGGCTGGGGCAGGGCGAAACCGGCGCCGAGGACCTGAGCGTGTGGGACGTGGCCATGCTCGGCCGCCTGCCGCACCAGCCCTGGCTGGCCGCGCCGTCCGAGGCCGACTGCGCCGCCGTGGAGCAGTCCCTGCGCGCCACCCAGGCCTGGGACTGGCGCGAGCGCGCGCTCGGCGCGCTGTCCGGCGGCGAGCGCCAGCGCGTGCTGCTGGCGCGCCTGCTGGCGGTGAACGCCGACGTGCTGCTCATGGACGAGCCCCTGGCCAACCTGGACCCGCCGCACCAGGCCGACTGGATGCAGCTCGTGCGCGGTCTCGTGGCCCAGGGCAAGACCGTGGTGAGCGTGCTGCACGAAATCGGCGTGGCCCTGCACGCCGACCAGATGGTGATCGTGGCCGCCGGCCGCGTGCGCCACCAGGGCGCCTGCGACGCCGCCGCCACCCACCGCGCGCTGGAAGCCGTGTTCGACCAGCGCATCGCCATCCACCCGCTGGGCGACCAGTGGGTGGCCTTGCCCCGTTGATTGTTTCCTGGAGAAGCCGATGCAGATCGAAGCCCCCCCCGTCGACCGCGACACCCCCAAGCCGCAAGGCGAACGCCGGGGCCTGGTCATCGTGCACACCGGCAACGGCAAGGGCAAGAGCACGGCCGCCTTCGGCCTGGCGCTGCGCGCGCACGGGCGCGGCAAGGCGGTGAAGGTGTACCAGTTCATGAAGGTGCCGTCGGCGCGCTTCGGCGAGCACCGGCTGTTCGAGCAGCTGGGCGTTCCCATCGAAGGCCTGGGCGACGGCTTCAGCTGGAAGAGCCGAGACCTGGAGCACTCGGCCGAGCTCGCGCGCGCGGGCTGGGCCAAGGCCGAAGCCAGCATCCGCTCGGGCGAGCTTTTCATGGTGGTGCTCGACGAAATCATGTACCCGCTGCGCTACGGCTGGGTGCCGCTGGACGCGGTGCTGACCTGCCTGCGCGAGCGCCCGGCCGCGGTGCACGTGGTGCTGACCGGGCGCGGCGCGCCGGCCGAGCTGGTGGAGCTGGCCGACACGGTGACCGAGATGGCGCTGGTCAAGCACCACTTCCAGGCCGGCGTGCCGGCGCAGCGTGGCATCGAGGACTGATGAAGCGCGCCGAATGACCACCACCACCGAACTCATCGTCTGCACCACCTGCCGCCCGCCCGGCGCGTCGCGCGAGGGGCTCGCCGCGGGCGAAGAGCTGCTGGACGCCGTGTGCTGGGCCCAGGCGGACGGGCCCGCGAGCGCCATGGCCAGCGTGCGCGTGCGCGGCGTGGCCTGCCTCGGTGGCTGCTCGCGCGCCTGCACCGTGGCCCTGCAGGCACCCGGCAAGGCGAGCTACCTGTTCGGCGACCTGGCGCCCGACGCCGAGACCGCGCGCCAGGTGCTGCAGTGCGCCGCCCTGCACGCCGCCACCGCCGACGGTCAACTGCCCCGCCAGGCCCGGCCCGAGCGGCTGCGCGGCGGATTGCTGGCGCGGCTGCCCGCCCCGCTGGCGGCGAGCGAGGCATGAGGGCGCGCGCGGAGGGCGCCGGGTGATGGTGGTGTTCGGCCCGTTTCCCGCGCTGGTCATTCCCCTGGCGCTGCTGCTGGCGCTGGCGCTGGACCGCGCGCTGGGCGAGCCGCCCGCGCGCTGGCACCCGGTGGTGGGCATGGGGCACTACCTCGGCTTCATGGGCCGGCGCATGGCGCCGCGGGTGGGCGCGCCGCCCCGGCCGGCGCGGGCCTTCGTCGGCGGCGCGCTGGCCTGGTGCCTGGGCGCGCTGGGGGTGTTGGCCCTGACGCTCGCGCTGAACCGGCTGGTGGCTGGCTGGGCGGCTTGGGCGCAGGCGCTGGCGCTGGGCGCGCTGCTCAAGCCCCTGCTGTCGTGGCGCATGCTGCGCGACGAGGTGGCGGCGGTGGAGGGCGCCCTGGGCGAATCGCTGGCCGCCGGCCGCGCGCGCCTGGCCTGGCTGGTGAGCCGCGACGTCACCACGCTCGACGCCTCGCAGGTGCGCGAAAGCGCGATCGAGTCGCTGGCCGAGAACCTGAACGACTCGGTGGTCGCGCCGCTGTTCTGGTTCGCGCTGGCGGGCCTGCCGGGCGCCGCGCTCTACCGCTTCGCCAACACCGCCGACGCCATGTGGGGCTACCGCGGCGAGCGCCAGGGCCGCGACTGGACCTGGGCCGGCAAGTGGGCCGCGCGCGCGGACGACGCGCTGTCCTGGCTGCCGGCGCGCCTCACGGCCCTGCTGCTGAGCCCGCTGCGCCTGTGGCCGGCGCTGGCGGGCGAGGCCGCCCGCACGCCATCGCCCAACAGCGGCTGGCCCATGGCGGCCATGGCGCTGGCCCTGGGCGTGCGGCTGCGCAAGCCCGGCGTGTACGCGCTCAACGCCGACGGGCGCGGGCCCGAGGCCGCCGACACCCGGCGCGCGCTGCGCCGCGCCGGCCGCGCGCTGGCCGGGCTGGTGGCGCTCGCGCTGCTGTGGGCCTTGTTCGAATGGAGCCCCTGGGCATGAGCCTCGCAACACCCGCCGCGCATGGTGGACCCGACGCGCTGGGCGCGCCCGCGCACGACTTCTCCACCAACGCCAACGCCCTCGGGCCCTGTCCCCTGGCGCTGCTGGCCATCGCGCGGGCCGACGCCTCGCGCTACCCCGATCCCGCCAGCACGCGCCTGAAGGCCGCGCTGGCCGACTTCCACCGCGTGGCCCCCGAGCGGCTGCTGCTGCTGGCCAGCGCGAGCGAGGGCATCCAGCGCTTCTCGGCCTGGGCCGCGCGAACGGCGGGCGCCTGCGTGTGGCTGCCGCCGCACCACTACGGCGACCTCTCCCGCGCCGCCCAGGCCTGGGGCCTGGCGCGCACACCGGAAGCGGGCAGGGCGCGGCTGCTCTGGGCCTGCGAGCCCTCGTCGCCGCTGGGCCAGGCCGAGGCCGGCCTGGCCGAACGGCTGGCCGGCCTGCGGGTCGAGCAGGCCCTGGTGCTCGACCAGGCCTACGCGCCGCTGCGCCTGAGCGGCGCGCCCTCGCTGGAGGGCGCCGCGCTGGACCGCGTGTGGCGCCTGGTCTCGCCCAACAAGGCCCTGGGCCTCACGGGCGTGCGCGGCGCTTACGCCATCGCCCCGCTGGCCGCGCGCCAGGCGGTGGCCGAGCTGGAGGCCCTGGCGCCGTCCTGGCCGCTGGGCGCGCACGCCGAGGCCATGCTGATGGCCTGGGCCGCGCCCGACACCCAGTGCTGGCTGGCCGACAGCCTGGACACGCTGCGCGACTGGAAGGCCCGGCAGATCGCGCTCTGCGAATCGCTGGGCTGGACCGTGCTGCCCAGCGAGGCCAACTACTTCGTCGCCCGACTGCCGGCGCCGCGCGACACCGACGCGTTGCCCGCGCTGCGCCGCGAGCGCGGCGTGAAGCTGCGCGACGCCACCTCCTTCGGCCTGCCGGGCCACGTGCGCCTGGGGGTGCGTTCACCCGAGGATCAAGCCGCCCTGCGCGCCGCCTGGCCGCGCGGGCGCGGCGGCGACAATTCCCCGCGGTGACGGCCCCCGCCACCGCCCCGAGAGCGTTTGAGAGAAACCCACCATGCAAGACACCACCGAACAGACCATCCGCCTCATGCCGCGCCCCGGCGCGGCGCCGTCCGCGCCGTCCACCGAGCGCTGGAGCGTCGAGGTCATCGAGGCCCTGTTCGATCTGCCCTTCGCCGACCTCATGCACCGCGCCCAGAGCGTGCACCGCGAGCACCACGACCCGCGCGAGGTGGAGTTGGCCACGCTGCTGTCCGTCAAGACCGGTGGCTGCCCGGAAGACTGCGGCTACTGCCCGCAGTCGGTGCACTTCGACACCGGCGTGCAGGCCGGCAAGCTGATGGCCGTGGACGCCGTGCGCGAGGCCGCGCAACGCGCCAAGGCCGCCGGCGCCACGCGCTTCTGCATGGGCGCGGCCTGGCGCGCACCCAAGGACCGCGACGTGCAGGCCGTGGCCGAACTGGTGCGCGCCGTCAAGGCCGAGGGCCTGGAGGCCTGCGCCACCCTGGGCATGCTGGACGAGGGCCACGCCGAGCAGCTGCGCGACGCGGGCCTGGACTACTACAACCACAACCTCGACAGCGACCCCGACTTCTACGGCGACATCATCTCCACGCGCGACTACCAGGACCGCCTGGACACCCTGCAGCGCGTGCGCGGCGCGGGCGTGAAGGTCTGCTGCGGCGGCATCGTGGGCCTGGGCGAGTCGCGCCGCCAGCGCGCCGGCCTGGTCGCGCAGCTGGCCAACCTGTCGCCCGATTACCCCGAGTCGGTGCCCATCAACCACCTGGTGAAGGTGGCCGGCACGCCGCTGGCCGATCAGCCCGACCTCGACCCGCTGGAGTTCGTGCGCACCATCGCGGTGGCGCGCATCACCATGCCGCGCGCGCGGGTGCGCCTGTCGGCCGGGCGCCAGCAGATGGGCGAGGCCGTGCAGGCCCTGTGCTTCCTGGCCGGGGCCAACAGCATCTTCTACGGCGACAAGCTGCTCACCACCGGCAACCCCGACGTGGCGGCCGACCAGGCGCTGCTGGACAAGCTGGGCCTGCGCGCCCGCCAACAATGAATCACCCCCGCCGCGCTTCGCGCGACCCCCTCGAGGGGGCGACACCTGCGGCCCGGCCAAGCCGGTTCCGCGGTGTCTCCCGCTGGCGGTTCGTCGCGCGCAAGGCCTCGCGGGAGCAGGGAGTACCGATATGACAGCGGTTTGCGTGATGGTGCTGGGCACCAGCAGCGGGGCGGGCAAGAGCTGGATCGCCACCGCCCTGTGCCGCCACTACGCGCGCCAGGGCCTCAAGGTGGCGCCGTTCAAGTCGCAGAACATGAGCAACAACGCGCGCGTGGTGGCCGGGCCCGGCGGCGCCTGGGGCGAGATCGGCAGCGCGCAGTACTTCCAGGCCCTGGCCGCGCGCGCCGAGCCCGACGTGCGCATGAACCCGGTGCTGCTCAAGCCCGAGGCCGACACCCACAGCCAGTTCGTGCTGCTGGGCCAGGTCGACGAGGCCATCACGCGCCTGCCCTGGCCGCAGCGCGGCGCCAAGGCCTGGCCGGCGGTGGCCGAGTCGCTGCGCGCGCTGCGCGCCGAGAACGACGTGGTGGTGATCGAGGGCGCGGGCTCGCCGGCCGAGATCAACCTCATGCGCCACGACATCGTGAACCTGCGCATCGCGCGCGAGGCCGAGGCGCGCTGCTGGCTGGTCACCGACATCGACCGCGGCGGCGCCTTCGCCCACCTCTACGGCACCTGGGCGCTGCTGCCGCGCGCCGACCGCGCGCGCCTGCGCGGCTTCGTGCTCAACAAGTTCCGAGGCGACGAGGCCCTGCTTGATCCCGCGCCGCGGCGGCTGCAGACGCTCACCGGCGTGCCCACCGTCGGCGTGATCCCCATGCAGTGGCACCACGGCCTGCCCGAGGAAGACGGCGTCTTCGACGACCGCTCGCGCGCCGCCGGCGAGGTGCACACCCGCATCGCGGTGATCGCCTGGCCGCGCATCAGCAACCTCGACGAGTTCCAGCCGCTGAAGAACCTGCCCGGTGTGCGCCTGCAATGGGTGCGCTCGCCGGCCGACGGCGCCGGGGCCGACGTGATCGTGCTGCCCGGCAGCAAGGCCACCGCGGCCGACCTGGCCTGGCTGCGCGGGCAGGGCCTGGACCGCTGGGTGGCCGAGCACGCCGCGCGCGGCGGCCGCGTGCTGGGCGTGTGCGGCGGCCTGCAGGTGCTGGGCGAGGCGCTCATCGACACCGAAGGCATCGACGGCAACGCGCCCGGCCTGGGCCTGCTGCCGCTGGTCACCACCTTCGAGCGCGACAAGACCGTGCGCCGCACCGAGGCGCGCTTCGGCGCGCTGCACGGGCCCTGGTCCGCGCTCTCGGGCGTGCCGGTGCGCGGCTACGAAATCCACCACGGCCAGACCGCGCCGCACCCGGCCCTGCAGGCCGCCGGACAGACGGCGCACGAGGCCATGCCCGGCCTGGCCTGGCAAAACCGCGAAGGCAACGTGCTGGGCCTGTACCTGCACGGCCTGTTCGAGGACGATCGCGTGCTTCAGGCCCTGTTCGGTGCCCGCGTCCCCACGCTGGAAACGGTGTTCGAGGGCCTGGCCGACACCCTGCAGGCCCACGTGGCCCCGGGCGCGCTGGACGCGCTCATCGCTTCATGAGCAACACCATGCCCCACACCACCGCTTCTCCTTTCCGCGTGCCGGAGGTCGCCGACCTGCACGACGCCGCGCTGACCGCCGCGCTGCAGTCCGCCATCGACGGCAAGACCAAGCCCCTGGGCTCGCTCGGGCGCATCGAGTGGCTGGCGCAGCGCATCGGCGCCGTGCTGGGCACGGCCACGCCCGAGCTGCGCGAGCCGCAGATGCTGGTCTGCGCGGCCGACCACGGCCTGGCCGCGCGCGGTGTGTCGGCCTACCCGAGCGAGGTCACCCACCAGATGGTGCGCAACTTCGTCGCCGGCGGGGCGGCGGTGAGCGTGCTGGCGCGCCAGCACGGCATCGCCCTCACCGTGGTGGACTGCGGCGTGCGCGAGGCCGTGCCCGAGCAGCCCGGCCTGCTGTCGCGCCGCCTGGGCCCGGGCACGCAGGACGCGCTGGACGGCCCGGCCATGAGCGCCGAGCAGTGCGAGCAGGCCCTGGCCCACGGCGCCGATGTGGTGCGCGGCCTGCCGGGCAACGCGCTGCTGCTCGGCGAGATGGGCATTGGCAACACCTCGGCCGCCTCGCTGCTGCTGGCGCGCCTGGGCGGCCTCGAGGTGGGCGACGTCACCGGTGCCGGCACCGGCCTGAACGCCGATGCCGTGCTGCGCAAGATCGGCGTGCTGCGCGCGGTGCTGCAGCGCCACGCGCAGGCGCGCGAACCCCTGGCCGCGCTGGCGGCCTTCGGCGGCTTCGAGATCGCCACGCTCGCGGGCGCGGCGCTGCAGGCCGCGGCCGAGCGGCGCGTCATCCTGGTCGACGGCTTCATCGCCAGCAGCGCGGTGCTGGTGGCCAGCAAGCTGCGCCCGCACCTGCTGCAGCGCTGCGTGTTCGCGCACCGCTCGGGCGAGCGTGGTCACGCGCTCATGCTGGCGCACCTGCGGGCCGACCCCTTGCTCGACCTTGGCCTGCGCCTGGGCGAAGGCTCGGGCGCGGCCCTGGCCTGGCCGCTGCTGCAAAGCGCCTGCGCGCTGCTCAATCAGATGGCCAGCTTCGCCAGCGCGGGCGTGTCGCAGTCGGCCATCGACGCGGCGCCCGCCGCGCGGGCCGAGCCCGAGCTCACGGCGGCCGACGCCTCGCGCAAGCCCGCGCGATGAGCCGTTTCCTCCGGCACTACCTGCTGGCCCTGCAGTTCTTCACGCGCGTGCCCGTCACCGGCCGCCTGGCCGCCTGGGTGGGCTACAGCCCGGCCATGCTGCGCGCCAGCGCGGCGCATTTCCCGGGCGTGGGCTGGCTGGTGGGCCTGTGGGTGGCGGCGGTGTTCGCCGCCTTGCTGTGGGCCTTGCCCGCGCTGCCCGCCGCGCCCTGGGTGGCGGCGCTGGGCGCCACCGTGGCCGGCGTGCTCATGACCGGTGCCTTCCACGAGGACGGGCTGGCGGACCTGGCCGACGGCCTGGGCGGCAGCGCGGACCGCGCGCGGGCGCTGGAGATCATGAAGGACTCGCGCATCGGCAGCTTCGGCGCCATCGCGCTGGTGCTGGCGCTGTCGTGCAAGGTGGCCTTGCTCGCGCTGCTGGCGCAGGGGGACCCGGCGCGCGCGGTGGCGGCGTTGTTCCTGGCGCAGGTGGTGTCGCGCGCGGCGCCGCTGGCGGTCATCTACACGCAGCCGCACGTGGGCGACGTGGCCGGCTCCAAGAGCAAACCGCTGGCCGATGGCCTGACGCTGGCCGCGCTCCTGGCCGGCCTGTCGTGGATGGCGCTGGCGCTGCTGCTGGTGGTGGCGCGTTTTCCCGGCATGGGCTGGTGGGCCGGCGTGCTCGGCGCGGCGCTGGGCACCGCCTGGATGGCGCGCCTGCTGTGGCGCCGCCTGCGGGGCTTCACCGGTGACGGCCTGGGTGCCACGCAGCAGGTGGCCGAGCTGCTGTTCTACCTGGGCCTGGCCGTCGCCTGGTCTGTCGAGGGACCCACCGCATGAAGCTCTGGTTGATTCGCCATGCCGCCGTCGCCTTGCCGCCGGGCCTGTGCTACGGCACCACCGACGCGCCCGCCCTCGCCGACGCCACGCTGGCGGCGGCCGAGGCCGTGGCCGCCACGCTGCCGCGGCATGTGCCGCTGTGGGTGTCGGGCCTGACCCGCGCGCAGCAGCTGGCGGCCGCGCTGCAGCGACTGCGGCCCGACCTGGGCGCCGCGCGCGTGGAGCCGCGCCTGAACGAGATGGACTTCGGCCGCTGGGAGATGCAGGCCTGGGAGGCCATCCCGCGCGCGGCCTTCGACGACTGGATGGCCGATTTCTCGCACCACCGCTTCGGCGGCGAGGAAAGCACGCAGCAGGTGATCGACCGTGTGGCCGAGGTCGTGCTGGAGTTGCACGCGGCCGGCATCCGCGAGGCGGCCTGGGTCACGCATGCAGGGGTGGTGCGCGCGGCGCTGTACCTGCGCGAGCACGGGCGGCGGGTCATCGAGGGCGCGCATGAGTGGCCTGAACGCGTGATCGAGCCGGGGGGCTGCGTCGAGCTGGTGTTCTGAGGGGGCGTTTCGTGGGTGGTGTTTCGCGCGTCTGCTTCTTCTTGGGCCGGCGGTGTTGACGCCAACCGTGATGGAGAACCCGGGCAGTCGTCCGCGAGCAGGCCGGAGAACGCGGACCCCGCCACCCGTCCATGCGAGGTCCACGAGCGAAATCAGCGAGAACACCCAGAGAGCAAACCCAGAGAGAAAACCCAGCTGAGCTAAGCTGAACCGTCACCCCGATCCGGGTGGCGATTCAACACAACGGAGCACGCGCATGGGCTGGTTTTCCAAGGCACCCACCGGTTTCTTTCTCAGCACCACCACGCCGCCTGGCGTGGAACGCGGCCAGATGCTGGGCGTGGTGCATGGCGAAGCCATCATCGGCGCCAACATCTTCCGCGACATGTTTTCCTCCATCCGCGACGTCGTCGGCGGGCGCGCCGGTGGCTACGAGCGCGCGCTCTCCGGAGCGCGCGACGCGGCGGTGGAAGACCTCATCGAATCGGCCCGCGAACTCGGCGCCAACGGCGTCATCGGCATCGACTTCGACTACGAAGTCCTGGGCGAGGCCAACGGGATGATGATGGTCGCGGTGAGCGGCACGGCGGTGAAGCTCTAGCCTGCGCTCAGTCGCGCACCAGCTGCCGCGACAAAAAGCCGCAGGATGCGATCAGCAGGCGGGCGATTTCGGCCACGTTGTCCTGCAGCCGGTGCTGCGGCCCGGCCACCGCCACCGCCAGCGACTCGTGGTGGGCCGTCAGAAAGGCCGCCACCGCCCACACGTCGCCCACGTTCTCGCCGCGCGTCACGAAATAGCCCAGCTTGCGGCTTTCCAGCACGTCGGCGATCAACACCTCCGGGTCGGTCAGGGTGTTCGAGGTCACGGCCGGCAGTTCGCGCGCCTTGAGCCACTCGCGCATCTCGGCCTCTTTCAGGCTGCCCAGCAGCGCCTTGCCGATGGAGCTGGAGTGCAGGGGCTTGAACTCGCCGGGCTTGGAGGTGTAGCGGATCGCGTGCAGGCCCTCGATCACCTGCAGGTAGATCACCGAGTCGCCCTGGCGCTTGCCCAGGATGACGGTCTCGCGCGTGGCGTCGCGCAAGCGCTCCAGCACCGGCGTGGCGCGCTCGATCAGCGGGTCCTTGGCGGCGATGTCGCGCGCCACGTCGAACATGCGCCGGGTGGGGTAGAGCGCGCGCGGCCGCGTCAGCGTGTAGAGGTAGCCGCGCGCCACCAGGGTGTTGACGATGGCATGGCAGGTGCTCTTGGGGATGCCCACCGTCTCGGCCAGGTCGGTCAGGGACATGGGGCGCTGGCTGGCCTGGAAGGCTTCGAAGATGTCGATCACTCGGTCGATGGCGGGCACGCTGCTCATGCGGGTCTCCGGATTGGGAAGTAAAGCAAACGGTTGTTCGGTATATTGAACAAGTCCGTCTGGCGACGGCTTGGCGGCCCGTTTTGGCCGCATTTGTTCGGCGTATTGAACAACAGTTCTTGATTGAGAAGAAGTCTGTTCCTAGCATGACCCCAAGGTCAGACAAAGGAGACAGACCATCGTGTCCAGCCAGGAAGACATCGCGGTGCGGGAAGGCGCTCAGGGCGCCGTCTGGATCACCATCGACAGGGCCTCGAAACACAACGCGCTCGGCCGTCAGGTGCTGGCCGGCTTGAGCCGCGCGGTGAACGAATACGGCCGGCGACCGGACACCCGCCTGCTGGTGTTGCAGGGCGCGGGCGAGCGCTACTTCGCGGCCGGCGGGGACCTGAAGGAACTGGCCGACGTGCGCGACGAACGCGCCACGCATGAGATGGCCGACCGCTCCCGCGCCGCCCTGGACGCGGTGCGCCACTGCCCGGTGCCGGTGCTGGCCTACCTGAACGGCGACGCCATCGGCGGCGGCGCGGAGCTGGCCCTGGCCTGCGACCTGCGCCTGCAGGCCCACCACGCGCGCATCGGCTTCATCCAGGCCAAGCTGGCCATCAGCTCGGCCTGGGGCGGCGGGCCGGACCTGTTCCAGCTGGTGGGCAGCGCGCGCGCACTGCGCATGATGGCCCGCTGCGAACTGGTGGACGCCCAACAGGCCCTGCAGTGGGGCCTGGCCGACGCCGTCATCGGCGACGGCCCCGAGGGCGAGGACATGAGCGCCTTCCTGGCGCCCATGCTGGCCTGCCCGTCGCAGGTGCTGCGCGGCATGAAGACCCAGGCACGCGCCTGGCGCGAGGGCGAGGCCCTGGCGCAGCGGCGCGACACCGAGCGCAGCCAGGTGATCAGCACCTGGCTGCACGACGACCACTGGCGCGCGGCCGAGCGCGTCCTCACCAAGAGCGCCCGATGAAGCGAGACCAACTTCCCAACGCCGCGCGCGCGGCGGAGCCCCGGCTGCGCGCCGTGAGCCCGAGCGGCATCGAGGTGCCGACCCAGGTGGACGCCTCGGCCGTCGATGCCTCGCGCATCGGCAAGCCCGGCGAATACCCGTTCACGCGCGGCATCTTCGAGGACGGCTACGCCGGCCGCCTGTGGACCATCCGCCAGTACTCGGGCTTCGGCACGGCCGAGGAATCCAACGAGCGCTACAAATTCCTGCTCGCCAAGGGCCAGACCGGCCTGTCGGTGGCGCTGGACCTGCCCACGCAGTGCGGCCTGGACCCGACGCACCCCATGGCCCGGCCCGAGATCGGCAAGGTGGGGGTGTCGCTGTCCAACCTCAGCGAAGCCGAGATCCTGTTCCGCGACCTGGACCTGTCGAAGATCTCCACCTCCTTCACCATCAACGGCACGGCCGCCATCGTCTACGCCATGTACCTGGCGGTGGCGGACAAGCAGGGCGTGCGCCGTGACCAGCTCACCGGCACGATCCAGAACGACATCCTCAAGGAGTACGTGGCGCGCGGCACCTGGATCTTCCCGGTGCGCCCCTCGATGCGGCTGATCGCGGACTCCATCCTCTACTCGAACGAGACCTCGCCGCGCTTCAACCCGATCAGCATCGCCGGCGCCCACGTGCGCGACGCCGGCGCCACGGCGGCCGAGGAGATGGCCTATACGCTGGCCAACGGCCTGGCCTATGTGGACGAGCTGCAGGCGCGCGGCGGCGACGTGGAGAAGTTCGCCAAGCGCCTGTCCTTCTTCTTCTACGTGCACATGGACTTCTTCGACGAGATCGCGAAGTTCCGCGCGGGCCGCCGCCTCTGGGCGCGCTTCATGAAGGAGCGCTACGGCGCCAGGGACCCCAAGGCCCAGCACTTCCGCTTCGGCGTGGTCTGCGGCGGCTCGTCCCTGGTGGCGCCGCAGCCCTACAACAACGTGGTGCGCGTGGCGGTGGAGACCATGGCCGCGGTGTTCGGCGGCGCGCAATCCGTCTTCACCTGCGCCTTCGACGAGGCTTTCCAGATCCCGACCGAGTTCTCGGCCGAGCTGGCCGTGCGCACGCAGCAGATCCTGGCCTACGAGAGCGGCATCGGCCGCAGCGTGGACCCGCTGGGCGGCAGCTACATGCTGGAACAGCACACCGACCGCATGGAGGAGCAGATCCAGCGGGTCATGACCGAGATCGATGCCTACGGCGGCGTGGTGCGCGCCATCGAGGACGGCTGGATCCAGATGCGCCTGGCCGAGCGCGGGCTGCAGCGCAAGCTGGACAACGACAGCGGCCTGAGCGTGGTGGTGGGCCAGAACCATTTCAAGAAAGAGGACGAGGAGGTGCGCGTCGGCGAGGTCTTCACCCTGGACCCGACCGTCGCCAGCCGCGCGCTGGAGAAGTTCCAGCGCGTGATGGACACGCGCGACAACGCCGCCGTGCAGCGCTCGCTGGAGCGCCTGTCGCGGGCGGCGGCGCAGGACCGCGAGAACGTCATGCCCTACCTGGTGGACTGCTGCCATGCCTACGCCACCGTTGGCGAAATGGTCGCCAGCCTGAAGCAGCAGTGGGGCGAATTCAAGGAGCCGGTGAACCTATGAGCACACAAGCGAGCACCGCCGCGCTGGCCTCGCGGCGCATCCTGATCGGCAAGCCCGGTCTCGATGGCCACGACATCGGCGCCAAGATCATCGCCCTGACCCTGCGCAACGCCGGGGCCGAGGTGATCTACACCGGCCTGCGGCGCAGCCCGCAGCAGATCGCCCAGGTGGCGGTGGACGAGGGCGTCGATGCCGTCGGCCTGAGCATCCTCTCGGGCAGCCACAAGGAGCTGGTGGCCGACGTGATCGTGCAGCTGCGGGCCATGAAGGCCGAGGGGGTGAAGGTTTTCGTCGGCGGCACCATCCCGGCGGAAGACCACGCCCACCTGCGCGGGCTGGGCGTGAGCGCGGTCTTCACCGCCGACATGCCGCTCGAGCGCGTCGTGGCCGAACTGGCCGAGAGCCTGGCATGACGGCGCCGCTGGCGGGCATCCGCGTGATCGAGGTCGGCCACATGCTGGCCGGCCCCTACTGCGGCCTGATGCTGGCCGACATGGGTGCCGAGGTCATCAAGGTCGAGACGCCCGAGGGCGACATCGCGCGCAGCGTCAGCCCGCATTTCGTGGGCCCGCACAACGCCTACTTCGCCAGCCTGAACCGCAACAAGAAGAGCGTGGTGCTGGACCTGGCCTCGCCCGAAGGCCGCGCCGACCTGCTGCAGCTGGCCGCTTCCGCGAACGCCCTGGTCACCAACCTGCGGCCCTCGGCGATCCGCAAGCTCGGCCTGACCTACGAATCCCTGCGCGTGGCCAACGAGCGCCTGGTCTGCGTGGCCCTCACGGGCTATGGCTTGGACGGCGCGCACGCCGACAACCCGGCCTACGACTACGTCATCCAGGCCCTGACTGGCGTGATGGCGCTCACCGGCGACCCCGAGGCGCCGCCCACCAAGGCCGGCTACTCGGCGGTGGACAACTCGGCCGGACTGGTCGCGGCCCTGGGCCTGCTGGCCAAGATCGTCGAAGGCAAGGGTGGCCAGGTCGACGTCTCCATGTACGACGTGATGCTCTCGCAGCTCAACTACCTGGCGGGCGCCGCGCTCAACGCCGGCGAGACGGTGGAGCGCCAGCCGCATTCGTCCCACCCCTACGTGGTGCCGGCCCAGGTGTTCGCCACTTCGCAGGGCTGGCTCACGCTGTTTATCACGCACGACCGTTTCTGGAAGGTCTTCTGCGAGGAGATCGGCCAGCCCGGCTGGATCGCAGATCCGCGCTTCGCCACCATGGCCGCGCGGCGCGCCAACCGGGCGCAGGTGGTGGCCGCCATTGGCGCCGTGCTGCGCCAGGCGAGCGCGGACGAGTGGGTGCGCCGCCTCGCGCCGCGCGGCCTGGTGGTGGCCGCCGTGGGGTCGCTCAACGACGCGCTGGAAGGCGACATTGCCCGCGACCGCGGCCTGGTGGTCACGCTGGGCGATGGCGGCGTGGCGTTGCGCGCGGTGGCCAGCCCGCTGCGCTTCAGCGGCTACGTGCCGCGCTACGGCCTGCCGCCGCTGCTCAACGAGCACGCGGAAACGGTCCTGCGCAAGGACTTGGTGTGAACACGCGCGCCGCCGCCCAGCTGGACCGCTGGGCCCTGAGCCGGGCCCTGACGCGGCTGGCCAACGCCGACCCGATGGCGCTGGCGGACGCGCAGGCTGAAGTGCCGGGCACGCGCGCCCGCCGCATCGGCCTGACCGGTGCGCCGGGCGCGGGCAAAAGCTCGCTTGGCGGGCACCTGGCGCGGCTGCGCCTGGCCAGCGGGCAGCGCCTGGGCGTGCTGGCGGTGGACCCGAGCAGCCCGCGCACGGGCGGCGCCATCCTGGGCGACCGCGTGCGCATGGACGATCTGGTGGACGACGAGCGCCTGTACATCCGCTCGCTGGGCTCGCGACGCACCGGCGACGGCCTGGCCGACAACCTGCCCGAGATGCTGGACCTGATGGACGGCTTCGGCTTCGACGAGGTGCTGCTGGAGACGGTGGGCGTGGGCCAGGCCGAGCACGCGGTGCGCGCCCAGGTGGACACCGTGGTGCTGGTGCTGCTGCCCGACAGCGGCGACGCGGTGCAGGCCATGAAGGCCGGCATCATGGAGATGGCCGACATCTTCGTGGTCCACAAGTGCGACCTGCCGGGCGCCCAGCGCGCGGCCACCGACCTGCGGCGAGTGGCCGCGCTGCAGCCGCCCGCGGCACAGGACTGGGTGCCGCCCATCCTGCTGACCAGTTGCGCGCATCCCGAGAGCATCGCCGCGCTGTCGCAGGCCATCGACCAGCACCAGGCCTGGCGCGCGCAGCACGCGCCCGAGGCCGGCCTGGCGCGCGCGCGCTACCGGCTGCGCCGACTCATTGAACGGCGCGTCGCCCGCTTCGTGGCGGCGCAGGACGCGCCCTTCTTCCAGAAAAGCCTGTCGGCGCAAGCCGACGCGGCGCTGCGCGCGGCCCTGCCGCGCGAGGAGGCCTAGGCGGTCCCGCGGCGGACCGGCGATGGCGTGGAGTGGCATGGCCCCGCCGACAGGCGATGGGGCGTTCAGCGGCGCAGGCGCCCTCGGGGGGGCCGCGGGCGCCGGACTTCAAACGAGGAGACACACATGAGCATGGTTTGGAACAAGCGCAAGCAGCGCAAGCAAGGATCGGCGAAGCACTGGCGGACTTTCTCGGCCGTGGCCCTGGCCTGGGCGGCCCTCAGCGCGGGCGCGCAGACGCCCTCGGCCCCGATCCGCATCGGCGTGATGGCCGACATGAGCGGCCTGTACTCCGACATGGGCGGGCCGGGTCTGGTGGAGGCGGTGCGCATGGCCGTGGCCGACGCGGGCGGCCAGATCAACGGCCGGCGCGTCGAGGTCCTGCAGGCCAACCACTCGGCCAAGCCGGACATCGCGGCCACCAAGGCGCGCGAGTGGTTCGACACCGACGGCGTGGACATGATCATCAGCGGCCCCAGCTCGGGCACCAGCCTGGCCATCGCCAAGGTGGCGACGGACAAGAAGAAGGTGATCATGGTCACCGGCGGCGTGGCCGCGCAGCTGACCAACGAGGACTGCTCGCCCTACATCGTCCATTACCTGTACGACACGGTGGCCCTGGCGCGCGGCACCGGCGCGGCGGTCACGAAACAAGGCGGCAAGAGCTGGTATTTCCTGACGGTGGACTACGCCTTCGGCGATTCGCTGGAGAAGGAAACCACCAAGGTCGTCAAGGCCAACGGCGGCGAGGTGATCGGCAGCGTGCGCCACCCTCTGTCGGCGACCGACTTCTCCTCCTTCCTGCTGCAGGCCAAGGCCTCCAAGGCGCAGGTGCTGGGCCTGGCCAATGGCGGCGGCGACACCATCAACGCCATCAAGGGCGCGCGCGAGTTCGGTGTCAGCTCGTCCATGAAGATCGCCGGGCTGATGCTCTTCATTACCGACGTGCACGCCCTGGGTCTGCCCATCACGCAGGGCATCCAGCTGACCGAGGCCTGGTACTGGGACAGCAACGAGCGCTCGCGCCAGTGGGCCACCCGCTTCAACGAGAAGATGAAGAAGATGCCCACCAGCATGCAGGCCGCCAGCTACTCGGCCGCCGCGTCCTACCTCAAGGCCGTGGGCAGCGCCAAGACCAGCGACTCCGACGCGGTCATGGCCGAGCTGAGAAAACTCAAGATCGACGACATGTACACGGCCAACGGCCGCATCCGCGGCGACGGCCGCATGGTGCACGACCTGCAGCTCATGGAGATCAAGAAACCGTCCGAGTCCAAGGGTCCCTGGGACTACTACAAGACGCTGCAAACCATCCCCGGCGATCAGGCCTTCGCCTCGCAGGCCGAATCCCGTTGCAAAAGCTGGAACTGAGTCCAGACCGCTTTCCCTTTCCATAGGAGACATCGCCATGACCACCAAGAACCCGCGCAACCAGCCCCCCACCGTCGAGCCGTCCGCCGCCGTGCGCCGCGCCATCGCCGAGGCCAAGGAACTGCCGCTGCTCGACGTCGGCCCGCTGCTGGCCGGCCAGCCCGGCGCGCTGGAGCAGCTCGCGGCCGACGTGAAGCTGATCCAGGAAAACCTGGGCTTCTTCGCCATCGTCAACCACGGCATCCCGGCCTCGCTGATCGAGCGCTCCTTCGAGCAGGTCGCCCAGCTGTTCGACATCTCCATGGACGAGAAGCTCAAGCACCGCGTGGGCTTCCACCACCAGGGTTACCTGCCGCCCAAGTCGTCCATCCTGCAATCCACCGCGATCAAGGACAAGATCGCGCTGAACACCAAGAAGGACACCAACGCGGCCTGGTTGTTCATGCGCAACCGCGACGCCGATGACCCCAAGGTCAAGGCCAAGGTGCGCCACCGCGGCCTGAACCAGTGGCCCGAGAGCCTGCCCGAGTTCAAGAAGACCCTGTACGAGTACCAGACCTCGATGGAGAAGCTGGCGATCCGCCTGCTGCCCATCTACGCGCGCGCCCTGGGCCTGAAGGCCGAGCACTTCGATTCGATGTTCAAGGCGCCCGAGTACTACCAGCGCTGCGCCTACTATCACCCCGAGAAGCAGCTGGAGGAGGGCCAGTACGCGCTGGCCCCGCATTCGGACGGCAGCTTCCTCACCCTGTTGCCGATGACGCCGGTGCCGGGCCTGGAGGTGATGACGCCGGAGAAGAAGTGGCTCAAGGTGAGCTACGTGAAGGACGCGCTGATCGTCAACACCGGGCAGGTGCTCAACCGCATGTCCAACGACCACTTCATCGCCACGCCGCACCGCGTCGTCAACCCGCCGATGAAGCGGTACGCGCTGACTTTCTTCTTCTACCCGGACGACGATGCCAGCGTGGGCCCCATCCCCGAGTGCATGGCCCCGGGGGAAGCGCCCAAGTACGACGAGCGCTCGTTCTACGACTTCTTCGTGCCCTACCTGGACGACCTGTACCACTACAACGACAAGGAGTTCATGAAGGAAGTCGAGCCCGAAGGCGCGGCGTCGACGAACTGAGGCGGGCG
>Ga0209958_1001324_pt1 | contig 20076 bp, 14 predicted proteins | sample ThiBio_inoc_plan_FD_183942 | JGI IMG/M metagenome (GOLD analysis project Ga0209958, IMG submission 183942) | Wastewater bioreactor microbial communities from Cape Town, South Africa - Thiocy_inoc_plan (SPAdes) | ecosystem: Engineered > Bioremediation > Thiocyanate > Unclassified | place: South... | reverse complement strand
CGGGCAGGGGGGGCCGGCCCGAGCCGGCGACCTCCTCCAGGCCGATGATGGCGATCCGGTGCGGGCCGACGACGGCGCCGTCGCCGGGCTCCTCGGTGGAGAGGACGAACGAGCCGTCCGCGGCGATGGAGCCGGCGGCGGGGGGGGCGTCGGGGGCGTCGGGTTCGAACTTGACGCTCCCGCCGGGGACCGGCGCCCCCTTGTAGCTGATCTTGCCCCGGACCTTGGCCAGGTGCAGGCCGTTGCCGGGGCCGCAGCCGCCGGCCGCCAGCAGCGCGGCGGCGGCCAGCAGCGCCGCGACGGTCGCGATGTTCCAGTTGCGCATGATGTCGAGGCCCTCGGTTCAGTGTCGTGGGTCGGTCGGTTCGGTCCCCCGGCCGGGCGTCCCGGCGCGGCGCGGGGGCGTGGAGGGCGACGGCTCAGAAGGCGTCGGCGGAGATGATCTCGCCGCGGTTGCGGGTGCTGGCGGCGGCGTAGGTCCGGGGGTTGATCGACTGCTTGATGAACCGGACCGAGCCGTCCGAGAAGGTGAAGTTGGCGCCCCCGGCGTGCTTGCTCTTGAAGGCGAAGTTGTAGACCTGGTTGCGGAAGCAGTGGGTGGCGTTGATGGCGGTGATGTAGGCCGTGGAGCAGACGGTGCCGTCGGTGGGGTCGGTCTGGCCGTCCTTGAGGTTGGTCTTCCAGTTCAGCGGGATGATGGTGCCGCCGTAGGCGCCGTGGCCGTTGACCCAGAGGAGCTGGCCGTTGTAATGGGGCGAGTTCTCGCCCAGGAGCATGGTGTTGCTGGTGCCGTCGGTGCAGCCGGCGAGGGTGGTCGTGGCGCCGGAGCTGCAATCGCCGAACATGCCGCTGAACTTGTTCCCGCAGCCCCAACTGCGGCCCTGCTCGACGGGCTCGCTGGAGTAGACGTCGAACAGGGGGTTGCCCGTCCGCTGGTCGCCCCAGCTGGCGATGTAGTTGAGCGGGGCGGCCAGGTACGACGTCCCCAGGTCGTTGATGGTCGTCCACTTGCGGTCGTCGAACAGGCGGTTCGAATCGTCCGAAGGGCAGAGGTAGCCGGCGATCAGCGTGCGGTAGATGGTGGAGTTGGCGGGGTGCATGTCGCCGCCGTTGCCGCTGTTGGTGTTGCCGATCGAGAAGTTGATGGAGTTGCTCAGGTTGGCCTGCTCCAGCTGGGGCAGGATCATGGCCGACCAGGCCCACCACGAGCCGCCCCAGCCGCTGTCCACCAGCGACCCGGGCGGGAAGCTGCCGACGACGTCGTGGTAGTTGTGCATGGCGATGCCCAGCTGCTTCATGTTGTTGACGCACTGGGCGCGTCGGGCGGCCTCGCGGGCCGCCTGGACGGCGGGGAGCAGCAGCGCGATGAGGACGGCGATGATCGCGATCACCACGAGCAGCTCGATCAGCGTGAAACCGCGGCGGGCTCCGGGCGCTTGCACGGTCATGACGAGGCTCCTTGGACAAGGGTGACGGGGGGGCGGGCGCACCGCGGCCGTCCCCGCGAGGCGAAGCCTGCGGGCCGGGCGCGGACGACGATCGGGGACGCCCGACGACGAGCAAGGGTCGGGCGGCCTCGGGACGGACGGATGAAGGTGATGAGGCCGGGGCGACGGGGCGTGGGCCCCGCGTCAGTCGATCTTCTCCTTGAGCAGGCGGACGGCCGCGGCGAGGTCGCGGCCGCGGAACGACTCGACGATGGCGCGGTGCTCCTCGTAGATCTCCATGGCGTCGGCGCTGAGCTTCTGGGTGCGCCGGAAGTGCGAGCGGATCCGGCCGACGAGGGTCTCCCAGATGACGATCAGGTCGGGCTGGCCGGCGCGCTCCAGGAGGCGGCGGTGGAACGCGAGGTCGGCCTCGGCGATGGCGTGGTAGTCGGCCCGGGCGCAGGCGTCGCGCATCCGGCCCAGGATCTCGTCCCAGGCGGCGAAGTCGGCCGCGTCCAGGTCGTCGAAGACCAGGCGCAGGGCGTAGACCTCGACCGTGCGGCGGATCGGGATGATGAGGTTGCGGATCTCGCGCGGGGCCTCCGGCGCGACGACGGCGCCGCGGTTGGGCCGGCTGATGAGCAGGCCCTGCGTGGAGAGCTTCTGGACGGCCTCGCGCACCAGGCCGCGGCCGACGCCGAAGCGGCTGGACAGCTCGGCCTCGGTGAGCCTGGAGCCGGCCTGGAGCCGGCCGGTCAGGATCTCCTCGCGCAGCACGCGGCTGACGGGGGACTCGGGGTTGTCTTCGCCTTCGGCCACCATGCTCGGGGCTCGCTACGGTGTGGGGGCCGGCGTCGGAGGGAGGCCGGCCGATGGGGGCCGCGGGCCGCCGCCGGCCTCGCGATGCTGGAATGTAGGCGATCGGAGGCCGATTGTCTACAATATTATTCGCCTCGCGGGGCCGATTTTGTAGACAAGGCCGGAAATATTGTCTACAATCGGGCGGAGGCGTCGGGTCGGAGCCCGGCGGTGCGGGCCCCCGATCGACGGGAGGAAGCTCATGCCCCACGGTCGACCGAAGCGTGCGATCCCGGCCCTCGCGGCCCTGGCCGTCGGCCTCGCGTCCGTCGCGGCGCGGGGGCAGTCGGCCGCGGAGGTCGAGGCGTTCGAGAAGCACGTCCGCCCGCTCCTCGTCGAGAAGTGCCAGTCCTGCCACGGCCCCGACAAGCAGAAAGGCGGCCTGCGGCTCGACGCCCGCGCCGCGCTGGTGGAAGGGGGCGACTCGGGCCCGGCCGTGGTCCCGGGCGACCCCGAGGAGAGCCTGCTGATGCAGGCGGTCCGGCGCGAGGACGGCCTGGAGATGCCGCCGGACGGGCCCCTGGCCCCGGAGCAGGTCGAGGCGCTGGGGCGCTGGATCGCCGCCGGGGCCGCGTGGCCGGCGGACTCCGGCCCGGCCGTGGAGAGCCGCAAGGACGTCTGGGCGCGGCACTGGGCGTTCCAGCCGATCGCGAGGCCCGGGCCGCCGACGCCCCGCGAGCCCTCGCGCGTCCGCACGCCGGTCGACGCCTTCGTGCTCGCGAAGCTCGACGCCGCCGGGCTGGCCCCTTCGCCCGAGGCCGACCGCCGCACCCTGATCCGCCGCCTCTCCTACGACCTGACCGGCCTGCCGCCGTCGCCCGAGGAGGTCGCCGCGTTCGTCGCCGATCCCGACCCAGACGCCTACGAGAAGCTCGTCGACCGCCTGCTGGCCTCCGAAGCCTACGGCGAGCAGTGGGCCCGCCACTGGCTGGACGTCGCCCGCTACGCCGACACCAAGGGCTACGTCTACGGCCGCGAGGAGCGCTTCTTCGTCCACTCGCCCGCCTACCGCGACTGGGTTGCGAGGGCGTTCAACGAGGACATGCCGTACGACCGCTTCCTCGTCGACCAGATCGCCGCCGACAAGGCCGAGCCGGAGGACCCCGAAGCCCTGGCGGCGCTCGGGTTCGTGACGCTGGGCCGGCGGTTCCTGGGGGTCGCGAACGACATCCTGGACGACCGGATCGACGTGGTCACCCGCGGGACGATGGGGATGACCGTCGCCTGCGCCCGCTGCCACGACCACAAGTTCGACCCGATCCCCACCGCCGATTACTACTCGCTGTACGGCGTCTTCATGAACTGCACCGAGCGGCTGACGCGGATCGGCGAGCCCTCGGGCTCCGAGGCCGAGCGCGCGGCGTTCGAGGCCGAGCTGAAGAAGCGGGTCGACGCGCTGGAGGCGGGCGTCGCCGCCGCGAGGGCCGAGGCGGCGGGGCGGATCCGGTCGCGGATCGCCGATTACCTGGCGGTCCAGCTCGACATGAGCCAGGTCCCGCCCGACGGCTTCGACACCATCCTCTACGCCGACGACCTGGTGCCGGCCTCGGCCCGGCGCTGGCAGCGATACCTGGCCGACGCGGCGAGGGCCGACGACCCGATCTTCCGCCCCTGGCGCCGCCTGGCCGCGATCCCCGCGAACGAGCTGGCCGCGAGGGCGGCGGCCGCCCTGGCCGAGCCCGACGCCCCCGGCGCGGCCCCGGTCAACCCGCGCGTGGCCGCCGCGTTCGCGACGCCCCCGGCGACGATGCGCGAGGCCGCCGAGCGCTACGCCGCGGTCTTCAAGGCGGTCGACGGCGAGCCGGAAGAGTCGCGGAAGGCCGACCCGGCCGCCGAGGCCCTGCACCGCGTGCTCCACGCCGAGGACTCGCCTTGCGTCGTCCCGGACGAGCCCATCGTCACGATCGAGGCGTTCCTGGACAACAACCAGGACGTGAAGCTCTGGAACCTCCAGGGGGAGGTGGACCGCTGGCTGATGCAGTCGCCGTCGGCCCCGCCTTACGCCTCGGCGCTGGTCGACCGGGCGGAGATCCGCGAGCCCCGCGTCTTCAAGCGCGGCAACGCGGCGAACCCCGGCGACGTGGTGCCGCGGCGGTTCCTGAAGGTGGTCGCCGGGGACGACGCGGAGCCGTTCGCCGACGGCAGCGGCCGGCTGGAGCTGGCCCGCGCGATCGTCGACCCGGGGAATCCGCTCACGCCCCGCGTCTGGGTGAACCGGATCTGGGCCCACCACTTCGGCGCCGGGCTCGTCCGCACGCCCAGCGACTTCGGCATCCGCGCCGAGGCCCCCAGCCATCCGGAGCTGCTCGACTGGCTGGCCCGCAAGCTGATGGACGAGGGCTGGAGCACGAAGGCGATCCACCGGCTGATCCTGCTGTCGTCGACCTACCGCCAGAGTTCGAGCGGCGGCGGGCCGACGGACGAGGAGGCGCGGCTGAAGGACCCGGAGGACCGCCTCCTCTGGAGGATGAACTCCCACCGCCTGACGTTCGAGGAGGCGCGCGACTCGCTGCTGGCCGCGTCCGGCGAGCTGGACCGCCGCGTCGGGGGCCGGGGCGCGCCGCTGTTCGGCGGCGACGGCAACCATCGCCGCACGCTCTACGGCGTCGTCGACCGCCAGTTCCTGCCGGGCGTCTACCGGACGTTCGACTTCGCCAACCCGGACCTGCACATCCCGCTCCGGAGCGAGACGACCGTCCCGCAGCAGGCCCTGTTCGCGATGAACCACCCGTTCCCCGCCGCGAGGGCCCGCGCCCTGGCGGCGAAGCTCCCCGAGGGGGACGACGAGGCCGTCCGCGCCCTGTTCCTCGCCGCCCTCCAGCGCGAGCCCACCGCCGACGAGGCGTCGGCTGCGCGGGAGTTCCTGGCCGACGCCGCGGCGCAGCCCGCCCCCGCGCCGCCGGCCGAGTCGACGGCCTGGAGCTACGGCGTGACGGCCGTCGACCCGGAGAAGGGGCCTTCGAAAGAGCTTCGGCCGATGCCGTTCTTCGACGGCAAGGGCTGGGGGGGCGGCCCGACCTGGCCCGACCCGACGCTCGGCTGGGCGCGGCTCACCGCCGAGGGGGGCCACCCCGGCGACGACCTGGCCCGCGCGACCGTCCGCCGCTGGACCTCGCCGATCCGAGGGACGGTCGCCGTGGAGTCGACGCTGGAGCACCAACTGGACGTCGGCGACGGCGTCCGGGGATGGCTGGCGACGGGTCGCGGCGTCGTCCAGAAGTCGGTCGTCCGCAACGGGAAGGCCGATTTCAACGCCCCGTCGATCGAGGTCGAGCCGGGCGACACGATCGACTTCGTCGTGGACGTCGGCGGCGGGCTGAACACCGACCAGCACCTGTGGTCGCCGAAGATCCGGGCGACGCGCGTCGACGCCGGCCCGGCACCCTCGGGCGGCCTGTGGGACGCGCATCGCGACTTCCGCGGGCCGACCTCGGAGGCCCTGGCCCCGCGCGAGCAGCTCGCGCAGGTGCTGCTGATGTCGAATGAATTCATGTTCGTCGATTGACGTCCGATCGGGGAGGGGGGATCGCCATGGTGTTCGACCCGATCAACCTCGGCCGCCGCGAGGTGCTCCGGCGCTCGGCGATGGGCCTGGGGGCGCTGGGGCTGGCCGACATCCTGAAGGGAGAGGGGGCCGCCGCGTCCCCCGGCTCGCCGGCCGACGCGGGGGACCTCTCGCCGAGGGCCCCGCACTTCCCCGGCAAGGCGAAGCGCGTCGTCCACTTCTTCCTCAACGGCGGCCCCAGCCACGTCGACACGTTCGACCCCAAGCCCGCCCTGGCGAAGTACGACGGCAAGCCCATCCCCAACAGCCTGACCACCGAGCGCAAGACCGGCGCGGCGTTCGCTTCGCCGTTCAAGTTCAGGCGGTACGGCGAGAGCGGCCTGGAAATCTCCGAGCTGTTCGCGCGCACGGCCGAGCACGCCGACGACATCGCGGTGATCCGCTCGATGGTCGCGCAGGTGCCGAACCACGAGCCGTCGCTGATGCTCATGAACTGCGGCGACTCCGTGATGGCCCGGCCGAGCGTCGGGGCGTGGATCCTGTACGGCCTGGGAACGGAGAACCAGAACCTGCCCGGGTTCGTCGCCATGTGCCCGAGCGGCTACCCCGTGAAGGACGCCGAGAACTGGAACTCCGGATTCCTGCCGGGCGCCTACCAGGGGACGTACATCGACCCCCAGTCCACCGACGTCGACAAGCTGATCGAGAACATCCGCAGCCCGCACGCCGACCGGGCGATCCAGCGGCGGCAGCTCGACCTGCTCCGTCGGCTGGCGGCGGGCCACCGGGCCGAGCGGCCCGACGCGCGGCTGGACGCGCGGATCCAGTCGTTCGAGACGGCGTTCCGCATGCAGATGGAGGCGGCCGACGCCTTCGACGTGACCCGCGAGCCCGAGGCCGTCCGCGCGATGTACGGCGAAGGCGTCCACGGCCGCCAGACGCTCATCGCCCGCCGCCTGCTGGAGCGCGGCGTGCGCTACGTCCAGCTCTGGCACGGCGCCGGCCAGCCCTGGGACGACCACGCGAACCTCGTCCCCCACCATCGCGCGCTGGCCGGGGAGATCGACGGCCCGATCGCCGCCCTGATCGCCGACCTGAAGCGGCTGGGGATGTTCGAGGACACGCTGGTGGTCTGGGGCGGCGAGTTCGGCCGCACGCCGACCGTCGAGCTGGACGGCTCCGGCAAGTCGGCCCTGGGCCGCGACCACAACCACTACGGGTTCAGCGTCTGGATGGCGGGCGGCGGCGTGAAGGGGGGGACGATCCACGGCGCGACCGACGAGTTCGGCTTCCAGGCCGTCGAGGACCCGACCAGCGTCCACGACCTCCACGCCACGATCCTCCACCTGCTGGGCTTCGACCACGAGCGCCTGACCTACCGCTACGCCGGCCGCGACTTCCGCCTGACCGACGTGCATGGGAAGGTGGTGAAGTCGATCCTGGCGTGAGAGACCGACCCGCCGGGGGGGGCCGAACCGGTCTTCCCCCCTGGCGGGGGAAGACAGACGCCGAAGGCGTCAGATGAGGGGGACGACCAGCACGGGCGGTGTCGGATTCGACGGCCCGCCCGATCGAGCCCATGCCGCAAGCCGACGGTCGTCTCGCGCGTCTTCCCCCTCATCCGGCCCTCCGGGCCACCTTCCCCCGCCAGGGGGGAAGGCCGTTGGAATCGAATCCCCCGACCGAAAGGCAGTCCCCCCCACATGACGCGCGTCGTCGCCCGCCCCGACAAGCTCGACCTCGACTCCCCCGGCCGTCGCGACTACTGGGTCGCCCTGGAGCACGACAGCATCTGGGGCGACCACCTCATCCCCCTGACCGTCTGGGTCGGGCCCGAGGCCGAGGAGGGTCGCGGGCTGGTCGCCTTCGGCTCGAACCACGGCAATGAATACGAGGGGCCGGTCGCGCTGAAGCACCTGATGAAGACGATCCGGACCGAGGACGTCCGCGGCCGGCTCATCTTCGTCCCGGTGCTGAACCCCTCCGCGTTCCGCGCCGGGACGCGCGAGAGCCGGCCGGAGGACGACGGCGTGAACCTGAACCGGGCGTTCGTCGACGGCGCCGGGACGGCCCCCGGGCGCACGGGGATCACGCACCGGATCGCGGCGTTCGTGCGGTCGCACATCTGGCCGCGGGTGCATACGGTCATCGACCTCCACTCCGGCGGCGACGTCGCCCGGTTCTCGCACGCGGCCAGCTACCATCGGCTGGACGACCCGGCGCAGGAGGCGGCGGCGCTGGAGATGGCGCGGTGGTTCGGCGTCCCCTCGATCATGGTCTACCAGAACCAGACGCCCGGCCTGCTCCCCAGCGAGGCCGAGCGGCTGGGGAAGATCACCGTCGGGACCGAGCTGGGATGGGGCCGGGCCGTCGACGTGCAGGGCGTGCGGTACGCGAAGCAGGGGGTGCTGGCCGCGGCGATCCATCAGGGGCAGCTCCGCGGCGAAATCGAGCCGATCGCCTTCCATCGCGACGGGGCCCAGCGCATCCTGGAGATGGTCGACCGGGACTGCTTCATCGTCGCGCCGTTCGACGGCCACTACGAGCCCCTGCACGAATGCGGCGAGGCGGTGCGGAAGGGGCAGACGGTCGGCCTGCTGCACGACTTCGACCACGTCGACATGGATCCCTGGCCGGCCGTCGCGGCGCTCGACGGCGTGATCCTCGCGCAGGCGTGGGTCGCGCCCATCCGGCGCGGGCAGCACATCGTCGTGGTCGCCCGCGAGGTCTCCGCCTGACCGGCCGCCTCTCCGATCGAAGTTCCCTACGGAATCCTATATGAAGATCACCGAGATCGTCTGCCAGATCCTCCGCATCAAGAACGTGGAGGCCAAGACGGCCAGCAGCCAGGATTCGGTCCTCGTGCGGGTGCGGACCGACGACGGGCTGGAAGGGGTCGGCGAGGCCGACTCGTCGCCCGAGATGGTCAAGGCGGTCATCGACGCCCCGTTCAGCCACAACATCGCCAGCGGCCTGCGCAAGATCCTGATCGGCGAGGACGCCCTGGAGATCGACCGGCTCTGGCAGAAGATGTACCGCAGCACCATGTACTGCGGGCGGCACTCGACGACCATCACGGCGATGGCCGCCATCGACATGGCCCTGTGGGACCTGAAGGGGAAGAAGTTCGGCCAGCCCATCCACCGGCTGCTGGGGGGCAAGCGGCACGACCGCTTCCGCGCCTACGCCTCCATCCTCTTCGGCAAGGACGGCCGCCAGACCGCCGACATCGGCCGGCGCTGGATCGACGCCGGCTACACGGCCGTCAAGTTCGGCTGGGAGCCGATGGGCCAGAACGAGGCCCTCGACCGCGAGCTGGTCGCCGGCGCGCGGAAGGGGCTGGGGGATTCGGCCGAGCTGCTGATCGACGCCGGCTGCGTCTGGGACGCCCGCACGGCGCTCGACCGGGCCAAGGCGTTCGAGCAGCAGCGGATCGGCTGGCTGGAGGAGCCGCTGCACCCGGACGACTACGAGGGCTACCGCTGGCTCCGCGACCGCTCGCCGGTGCCGATCGCCTCGGGCGAGGAGGAATGCGGCCGGCAGTCGTTCCGGCCGTACATCGACGGCCGCTGCCTGGACGTGTACCAGGTGGACCTCTCGCGCAACGGCTTCACCGACGCCGCCTACATCCGGCAGCGGGTGGAGGAGATCGGGGCGCGGCTGTGCAACCACTGCTACACCAGCCCGGTGACGGTCGCCGCCAGCCTGCACTGGCTGGCCACCTGCCGCGACGCCTTCCTGTTCGAGGACTGCGTCGAGGACTCGCCGCTCCGCCACGAGCTGACGGTCGAGAAGGTGCAGGCCGTCGACGGCTGGATCCAGGTCCCCGACGGCCCCGGCCTGGGCGTGACGATCAATGAGGACTTCGTCCGCTCGACCCTCGTGAGCGAGTCGCGCTGATGGCGACGGCCGCGGAGGTCGACGGGGCGACGGAGCCGGGATGGGGCCGCGAGTCGGCCCGCGTCCTGGCGTTCGTCGCCTCGCTGTCGATGATCACTTACCTGGACCGGGCGTGCTTCGGCATGGCGCTGAAGCCGATCGCCGCGGAGCTGGGCCTGGACGACGTCTCGCGGCTGAAGTGGGCGATCACGGCCTTCGCGATCGCCTACGCGGCCTTCGAGATCCCCGCCGGAGCGCTCGGCGACCGGCTGGGGGCGAAGGTGATGCTCACGCGCATCGTCCTCTGGTGGTCGGCCTTCACGGCCATGACGGGGCTGATCGGCCTGCGCGTCGGGCCGGTCGTCCTGGGGGGCGTGGGCTCGCTGATCGCGCTGCGGTTCCTGTTCGGGGCCGGCGAGGCCGGCGCGTACCCCAACATCACCCGGGCCCTGCACGAGCGGATCCCGCCCGCGCGCTGGGAGTCGGCGCAGGGGATCGTCTTCATGTCGGGCCGGCTGGCCGGCGGGCTCACCCCCTTGCTCTGGGCCTTCCTGGTGGGGGGCTCGGCCGGGGCGGGGGGCCTGGTGAGCTGGCGGGCGGCGTTCCTGATCTTCGGGGCGATCGGCGCGGCGTGGGCCGTCGCGTTCACGATCGGCTTCCGCGACCGCCCGGCCTCGGCCCGCGGCGCGGCCGGCTCGCACGGGGCGATCCCCTGGAAGGCCCTGGCGAGCAGCCCCGTCCTGTGGGCGCTCTGCCTGATGTACCTGCTGGCGAACTACGCCTGGGCGTTCAACTTCACCTACCTGCCGACCTACGTCGAGGAGCGGTTCGGCGTCGGCGCCGGCGACACGCTGGGGGCGATCGCCAAGGGGGCGCCGCTCTGGTTCGGGGCGACGGGGTGCTTCCTCGGCGGGCCGGCGATCAACGCCCTGTCGCGCCGCCTGGGCGACCGCCGTCTGGCCCGCCGCGTGCTGGGGGTCGCGGCGATGCTCTGCGGCGCGGCGTGCTGGTGGGGGGCCTCGCGGGCGGCGGGCATCTACTCGTTCTGCGTGCTGATCTCGCTGGCGGCGTTCTCGATCGACGTCACCCTGGGGGCCGCCTGGGCGAGCTGCCAGGACCTCGGCCGGGGGCACGCCGCGGTGACGGCCGCGTGCATGAACACGATCGGCACCCTGGGGAGCGCCCTGAACGGCTGGCTGACCGGGACGCTGGTGGAGGGCTCCATCCTCGCGAAGGCCGCCGCGACGGGCGTCGCCGCGGGGGGGCTCGCCGCGGCGGACAAGAAGGCCGCGATGCTGGCGGGGTACGACTCGGTGTTCGTCACCTACATGCTGGCGTTCCTCGTGGCCGCGGCCTGCTGGGCGGTCATCGACCCGAGACGGCCGCTCGTCTCGGAGCGGGCCGAGGCGGTCGGACGGCCCTCCTCGTAGGCTGGGTCGCGACCCAGCCCGGGATATGCGGCGCCTCATCCGGGCTGGGTCGCGACCCAGCCTACGGGGGAGGGCCCGGGGAAGCGACGGCGGTCGCCACCCAGATCCGGCCTTCGGCCACCTTCTCCCATGAGCGGAGGAGGATGCTTATCGCCGCAATCCCCCCCCGGTTCTCGACGGGGCGCCCCGAGGGGAGAAGATCGAGGTCCGCGCCGGCCCGCGTCCCGAAGTCGATCCTCCTCCGTAACGAGGGCGGCCGCGCCCGAATTCCGTAGGAGGGCCTCGCCGCGGGGGGCCCTTGGGCGTAGGATGGAGTTGCACATCTGACAGAAGTCGGATTGTTCGGGCGTGCGGGGGGGCTGTCCCTGGGGGGGCTTCCGGCCTAGCATGGAACCGGGCGGTCTTCGAGCATCCGAAACGACGAGGGCGGGGGGCGGACGTCATGCCACCACGGCTGGTCTCGCTGGCGATCCTGGTCTACTGGTCGGTGGCGGCGTTCTTCCTGCTGACGTGGGAGGTGCTGCCGGAGATGACGCTCGGGTACCCGCCGGACCTGCGGGCGATCGCGTCGGCCGCGGGGACGAACCCGGGGCCGGTGACGTGGTCGATCGACGTGATCGACGACCGCGGCAAGCCCGACGTGCGCCGGACCGTCGGCTCGGCGACGACGGAGTCGCGGCGCACGGAGGAGGGGGCGTACGAGATGACCAGCCACGTCGACGTGGACGCCTCGGAGCTGCTGCGGCGGACCCCGCTGGCCGGCGCGCCGGGCGTCCACCTGACCATCGACGGCCGCTACGACGTCTCGCCCCGCGGGGACCTGCGGTCGTTCGACATGGAGGTGAAGGGGGCGGGGCTCGGCGACAAGCTGTTCTCGGTCGAGGGGAGGGTGGCCGACGGCGTGCTGGAGGTCTCCTCGCGCGGGATCGCCTCGCTGCTGAACCGCCGGATGAAGTTCCCGTACGAGCCGAAGGGGGTGGTCTACGATTCGCTCCGGCCGCTCGACCGCCTGCCGGGGCTCCAGGTGGGCCAGCGCTGGGACGTCCAGGTGGTGAACCCGCTGTCGGGGACGGTGGAGACGGCCCGCGTGGTGGTGGAGAAGCGGACGCTGATCGACTGGAACGGCGAGGCCGTCAGCGCGTTCGAAGTCGTGCAGACCGCCGGCCCGATCAGGGCGAGGACGTGGGTGGCGCTGGACGGGGTGATCCTCCGCCAGCAGGTCCCGATGCCGGTGGTGGAGATGATCCTGGAGCGGCTGCCCGACGGCGCCCCGAAGCCCGTGGCCGAGCCCGCGAGGGGGGACGAGCGATGATCGAGCTGCGCGGGGTCGGCAAGTCGTTCGGTTCGAAGCGGGCGGTCGACGGCCTGGACCTGACCGTCAGGCCGGGCGAGCTGTTCGCCTTCCTCGGGCCGAACGGGGCGGGGAAGACCACGACCATCAAGATGATCTGCGGCCTGCTCAGCCCCAGCCAGGGGGAGGTGCTGGTCGGCGGCCACCCGGCCGGGTCGGAGGGGGCCCGTCGGCTGCTGGGCTACGTCCCCGACCAGCCGTACCTGTACGACAAGCTCACCGGCCGCGAGTTCCTCCGGTTCATCGTCGAGATGTACGGCGTCGGCCGCGCCGCCGGCGCGGCGAGGATCGAGGAGATGATCGACACGTTCGAGATGGCCGAGTTCATCGACGACCTGTGCGAGGGCTACTCGCAGGGGATGAAGCAGCGCGTGGTCTTCGCGTCGGCCCTGGTCCACGAGCCGAAGGTGCTGGTGGTCGACGAGCCGCTGGTCGGCCTGGACCCGCGCAGCGCCCGGATCGTCAAGAACATGTTCGTCTCCCAGGCGCGGGCCGGGGCGACGGTCCTGATGTCGATCCACCTGCTGGGGATCGCCGAGGAGCTGGCCGACGTGATCGGGATCGTCGACCGGGGGAAGATGCTGGCCGTCGGGACGCTGGACGAGCTGCGCGCCGAGTCGCGGCACGGCGGCAGCCTGGAGGACCTGTTCCTGAAGCTGACGGACCACGACGTCCCGCGCGCGGTCAGCTCGGTCGCCCGCGCCCGCCTGGAGCCCACCCCATGAGCCTGGCCCTCCCCGAGCCGATCGCCGCCCGCGTCGAGGCCGGGCCCCTCGACGGCCGCGTGGCCCGCGGCCTGCGCTGGCTGCGCTGGCGGCAGTTGCGGAACACGCTGGGCGTGATGGTGGCCGACTCGCGGCTGCGGGCGTCGATGATCGCGTTCTGCTCGGCCGTGTTCTGGGCGGGCCTGTTCCTCCTGTTCCTGGGGAGCTTCCAGTTCATCGCGGGGTACGTCGACCTGGCCAACACCATCGTCGAGTACCTGTTCAGCATGTTCTTCCTGTCGCTGCTGGCGATGCTCCTGTTCTCGAACGGGATCATCGTCTACGCGGCGCTCTTCCGCTCGCGCGAGGCGGCGTTCCTGCTGACGACGCCGGCCTCCACCGACCGGATCTTCGCGCACAAGTTCGCGGAGGCGGTGGGGTTCTCGTCGTGGGGCTTCTTCCTGCTGGGGAGCCCGCTGCTGGTCGCCTACGGGCTGACGATCCGCCCCGACCCCACCGCGGCGGCCGGGTCGCCCGCCGTGTTCTATCCGCTGTTCATGGTCTTCCTCGCCGTGTTCGTCCTGATCCCGTCGAGCCTGGGGGCGATCGTGGCGCTGGTGGTGGCGAACGTCTTCCCGAAGCGGGAGAAATCGGTCCTCGTCCTGACGGCGGCGGCGGCCGCGGCGGCGGCGGCCTACGTCGGCTGGCGGCTCTGGCGGACGCCCGGCGAGGCGCTCACGGGCGACTGGCTGGGGGGCGTGCTCAACCGCCTGGCGTTCTGCCAGCACCCGCTCTGGCCCAGCCGATGGATGTCGGCCGGGATCATGGCCTCGGCCAAGGGGGAGTGGAAGACGGCGGCGTACTACCTGATGATCCTCTCGTCCCACGCCGGGCTGGCGTACCTCGTCGCCGCCGTGCTGGCCCGCGACCTCTATCGCCGGGGCTACAGCCGCGTGCAGGGGGGGCGGTCCAGCCGCAAGCGCCGGGGGTTCCGGCTCATGGACGCCGCGTTCCATCGCCTGTTCTTCTTCCTCCCCCACCCGATCCGCCTGCTGATCCTGAAGGACCTGCGGACGTTCCTGCGCGACTCGACGCAGTGGTCGCAGTTCCTGATCTTCTTCGGCCTGCTGGGGTTCTACTTCCTGAACATCCCCCGGCTGGGCTACGGGGCGCAGAGCCCGTACTGGCGGAACCTGGTGAGCTTCCTGAACCTGTCGGTGACGGCGCTGATCCTCTCGACGTTCACCAGCCGGTTCATCTTCCCGCTGCTGTCGCTGGAGGGGCGGAACTTCTGGGCCCTGGGGCTTCTGCCGCTGCGCCGCGACCACATCCTCTGGGGGAAGTTCGCGTTCTCGGCGGGGATCTCGCTGATCTCGACCGAGTTCCTGGTGGTGCTGTCCGACCTGATGCTCCAGATGAACCCCTGGATGATCCTGCTGCACGTCGGGATGATCGCCGTGCTCTGCCTGGGGCTGTCGGGGATCAGCGTGGGGCTGGGGGCGCGGCTGCCGAACCTGCGCGAGAGCGACCCCTCCAAGATCGCGGCGGGGTTCGGCGGGACGTTCAACCTGCTGGTGAGCCTGGTGTTCATCTTCACGGTGGTCACGGCGCTGGCGATCCCCTGCCACCTGTATTTCGTGGGGCAGGAGAACGCCGAATCCGCGAGGTTCATCCTCTCGCGGAGCGGCCTGCGGTTCTGGCTGACGACGGCCTCGCTGGCCAGCCTGGCCCTGGGCGCGGCGGCCACGATCATCCCCCTGCGGATCGGGATCAAGGCGTTCAACCGGATGGAATTCTGAGCGACCCGGCACGCCGCCGAGCCGACTTCCGCCCCCGGGAGGAGTCGCGCCGGCGTTGGGTTCGTTCGCGTCGACAAGCGATCGGATGTCGTGATTCAAGATATTGCGGTGCAATGGGTTGTGGACGTCCATGTTCGGCTTCGATCGTCGTTTTCGAAGTCGTGAATCGCATCCTCCATTCGATCGCTCGGGGCGGCGTCCGGACGGGGGGGTAGCTCTCGAATCTGGGGGGGCGAATGGTCACGGTGGTCCGGGCGGTCCGCCCGGACGTCCCCATCCCGAGATCCGTCGACGTCCGGGCGGACCGCCCGGACCACCCATCTCGCGGAGCAGGGCGGCGAAATCCAGGAAACGGAGCTATATCCTCCGGGCGGGAACCTTCCGGGCCCCCCCACCTCCCGCCCGCGGCGGCGAGGCCGTGGCCGTCCGCCTGACGAGCTGCATACCGGATTGCCAAAGATGCGAAGGGATGGCGGCCCTCCATTTCGGTACAGTCGACGGGCCGGGCGTCCCGATTTCACGATTCCGAAATTCCGTGAGGAGGGCGAGAGGATGACGCGACGATTCCCGTTGTGGGTGTTGACGCTGGCGGCGCTGGCCGCGACGGCGACGGCGCGGGGCCAGGCGGCCCGGACGAAGGCCGACGCCGCGGTGATCGTCGAGGGGGTCGTCCGCGACTTCTTCAAGAGCGCCGTCGCCGGGAGCCACGGCGTCCTGATGCAGCTGGAGGCGACGCGCACCGAGATGGGCCCGAACGCCGCCGCGGCCCGCCGGATGCCGATCCCCGCCCCCGGCGACCCGGTCTACGTCCACCTCGCCGAGACGACGGCCAAGGCCCCGCAGCCGAGCCAGGCCGTCCGCGTCTTCCTCGCCCCTCGCGCCGCGGGGGGCTGGGAGGCGGCGGGCGACGACTGGTTCGAGGTCGTCGGCGGCCCGCCCGTCAACGCCCCCACGCCCAGGACGGAGCCGGAGTCGGGATCGCCGACGGCCGCGACCGGCCCTTCCGGCAAGACGATCCTGAAGGACCTGGGCGTGAAGGCCGACCCGGTGGAGGTCAACGGCCGGATGGTCCTGAAGATCGCCTCGCTGATCCCTGATGGGCCGTTGCAGAAGGCCGGGTTCGAGCCGGGCGACGTCGTCATCGGCGTGAACAAGTCGGGCTTCGCCAGCCTCCAGCAGCTCGCCGACCTGATCGCCAAGGGCCCGGCCACGGCCGAGTTCGTCGCGCTCAACGTCCGCAACAACGAGCAGGCGACGGTCCCCGTCGACGTGACCGCCCTGGTCGCCGCCGCGCCGCACAAGCCGGCCCCCGAGCCCGCGCCGGCCTCGGAGCGGTCTCTGGGCCTCGCCGTGGAGCCGGTCCGGATCGGCCTGCGCACGGCGCTGAAGGTGACGGGGGTGGAGCCCAACGGCCCGGCGAAGAAGGCGGGCTTCGAGGTCGGCGACGTGCTGGTCGAGGCCGCCGGCGTCCGCCTGGTCGACGAGGCTTCGCTCAAGGAGGCCGTCGACAGGGCGATCGGCGAGACGCTGACCGTGACCGTCCGCGACGTCCGCTCGGGCAAGGACGTCCCCGTGGAGGTGGAGATCGGCAAGCCCACGAGCGGCGTCGGGACGAGCCCGATCCCGCGCCCCGAGCCCGAGCCCGAGCCGTCCCCGTCCCCATCGCCGACGCCCGGCGCGGGGGCGACCTCGCGGTCGATCGGCCTGACGGTGAAGCCCGGCACGGCCGACCTGCTCCCGGTGGTGAAGGTCGCCGCCGTGGCCCCCGGCAGCCCGGCGGAGAAGGCGGGCCTGGAAGTCGGCGACGCCATCGTCGGCGTCAACGACCGCGTCGTCTTCGCCCCCGACATCCTCGAAGAAGCCCTCAAGGCCGCCGGCCCCTCCTTCACCCTGACCGTCCTGGACGTGAAGTCCGGGAAGAAGTCTCAGGTGAAGGTCGAGGCTGGACGCTGACGCAAGCCGCCCGTCGGCGCGATCCGCGCCGGCGGACGCTCGGAAGAGTCTCGAAACTCAGGCGTCGCGACGTCGCCGCAGGGCGACGCCGGCCAGGATGACCGTAGCGGAGCCGGCGGCGATCAGGCTGGACGGCTCGGGGACCGCTGTGGCAGTTCCGCGCAGGGCGAATGCGGCGAAGCTGCTGGCGGCGAGGGCGGTGAATCCGGTCCCTTGCGGGACGTCCGAGACTTGGCCGGCATCGTCGTAGCCCCACGCGACGATTGACCCGTCCGCCCGCAAGGCATAGCCGGTTAAGTAGCCGCCGGCGATGGCAATGAAGCCGTCGCCGGTCGGGGCGTCCGAGACCTGGCCGAAGCGATCGTCGCCCCATGCGAGGATCGAGCCGTCCGCGCGCAACGCGTAGGCGGCGAAGCCACCGGCGGCGATGGCCGTAAACCCGCCCTCGGCTGGCGCATTCGAGCCCAGGCCGGCGGAGAGGTAGCCCCAGACGGCGATCGAGCCGTCCCCACCCAGTCCGTAGCCAGTGAAATGGCCTCCTGCGATGGCGACGAAGCCGTCTTCGGTCGGCGTCCCGGAGGCTTGGCCATACTCGTCGATGCCCCACCCGACAATCGTGCCGTCCTCTCGCAGTGCATACCCGCCGTAGGTCGTGGCGGCGATGGCCTTGAATCCGCCGCCGGTCGGAGCATCCGATATCTGTCCGTAGTAGTCGGCACCCCAGGCGATGATCGAGCCGTCCTCGCGAAGCGCGTAGCCATTGCCCCCGCCGGCGGAGATGGCCTTGAATCCGCCGCCGGCCGGCGCATTCGAGACTTGACTGGACTGGTCGTCGCCCCATGCGACGATCGATCCGTCCGCCCGCAATGCATAGGCTGTCTCCCCACCGGCGGCGATGGCGATGAAATCATCGCCGGCCGGTACGTCGGAGACCTGGCCGTGATACATGTCATCACCCCACCCGACGATCTCTCCGGCCTGGGCCGTCGGCACGGCGATCAGGCCGAGGGCGAAGGATGAAAGGGCCAATCCAAGAAGGCGACGGGACATCGATAATCTCCGGCGGGAAGGGGTGGAAGAGGCAGCGAGGGGCGTCAGGCGGCCCGGCGCTTGCACAAGGCCGCCCCGGCCAGGATCATCGCCGCCGAGCCGGCGGCGATCAGGCTGGACGGTTCGGGGACTGAGGCCAGGGTTAGGCCTGAGTCGAAAGCGATGTCCGAATCCGAAAGGATCGTCCCGTCCGGCAAGCTCAGGGATTCCAGGGAGATTGTGTGGCCGAACTGCGTGTAGGCCCATCCGGGATTCGCGCCGCTGTTCGCGATGTATCCAGCCAGGGACCCCGATGACACAGTCAACTTCCAGGCGTATCCGCCGTAATTGCGGTCGTAATGGGCTTGGTAAATCATCTTCCCTGAGAAGGCTCCGGTCTCGGGGTCGAACGTGAGGTCGGTGAACCCGTCGCCAATGCTCAGGACCCCGCCGGATATGAGGACGTGGTAATCCAATAGGCGGTTGTCGTATGCTCCCCTGACGTTCAGGGTTAGATTGGACCCGATCGTCGCAGTGATCCCGGCTTGAGAATACTGAGAGGCGTCTAGGACGCCCGACACCTGGAAGGTCAAAGTCAAATAGTCCGGTCGGGAGTCTCCCTGGTAGGTGATAATATCGCTCCATACGGCGTTGGCGCGGGCCTCGGCCTGTGTGAACGTCCCCCTGGCTTCATCGATCGCATGCGTCTCCAGGCGTATCAAGCCGGATGCGCTGGCGTTCGTCTGCGCCCACGCGTAGGTATACTGCATGCCGGTTGGGCCGACGCTCTCCGCCTCATATACGAGCAGAGCGGAGTTGGTGCCGGAGCGTTCCACTCCGAAGTTGGCGGACGGCGAACCCGGGACATTCTTGATCCAGACTTTGGTGTGGTCGGTGAGGATTCCGGCCGTGGCGGGCGAGGAGCCACATAGTGAGATGAGTGCGATTCCAAGGAATGCAAGATATTTCACGAGCTTCACGCGACACCTCGGCAGATGCGGTTTTAGGAGGCTGCCTCACGAATCGGGATGCAGCATGGTTGGCCGATCCTCAGTGCTCATGGCGATCACGACGGGAATCGAACGAGCTGGCGCGAATTCATTGGATGAAGGCTGTCGCTTTAGACGTCAGAAGGGCGATGGGTGCATCGATGTCTGGCCTCGCTGCTTGATCCCCCACAGCGACATGCGCTAGGATGTCTTAGAGATATCGGGATGGTGTGGGGCGGGGGCTGGTATGTCGGGCAACTTCGATCACGAGGCCGTTCAACCCAAACCTCGCATCGGATCCGAGATGCTGAAACGGTGTCGGGCGTACCTGAAACGCCGGGCCCGGGGGCTGATCCCGGTCGCCATCCAGGGCAAGGTCGGGGCGAGCGACCTGGTGCAGGAGGCGCTCGTCGACGCGACGCGGCGGATCGAGGAGATGCCGGCGGGGCGGTCGGACGAGTTGCGGGCCTGGCTGTATCGGATCATGGTGCTGAACCTGGCCGAGCAGAAGCGGCGGTTCCTCGGGACGGCCCGGGCGGACGTCCGGCGCGAGGTCCGGTTGGAGGCCACCCCCCCGCGGCCGGGGCTCGCGACGCTCCGCGACCGGCTGGGCGGCGGGGGCGAGTCGCCGTCGGACCGGGCGATGGGTCGCGAGGATGAAGGCCGTCTCGCCGACGCGATCGCGGCCCTGCCGGAGGTCGAGCGCCGGGTCGTGGTGCTGCGCTACTGGGAACGCCTGGAGTACGCGGAGATCGGCCGTCGGCTGGGCGGGCGCTCGGCCGACGCGGCCCGCATGCTCCACGCCCGCGCCTGCAAGCGGCTGTTCCGGGAGATGGGGGGAGAGGCCCCTTGAGCGGCGAGGAGAGGACGCCGGGCGGGCCCTCGCCGTTCGACGAATGGCTCGCGCGCTACGACGACGCCCTGTTGCGCGGGGAGACCCCGCCCGAGTTGACCGAGGTCGAGGGGGCCGAGGCCGCACGCCTGCGCGGCTTCCTCGACATGCTCGACCGGACGCTGAGGCCCGGGGGGGGCGACGTCGCCCCGCCGACGATTTCCGAGGGGATCGCCGAGGAGGGCTTCGCGGAGGACGAGGGGCGACCGCACGAGCCGATCGGGCGGTTCATCATCGAGGAGAGGCTGGGGAGCGGCGGG
>Ga0209958_1001318_pt1 | contig 20159 bp, 20 predicted proteins | sample ThiBio_inoc_plan_FD_183942 | JGI IMG/M metagenome (GOLD analysis project Ga0209958, IMG submission 183942) | Wastewater bioreactor microbial communities from Cape Town, South Africa - Thiocy_inoc_plan (SPAdes) | ecosystem: Engineered > Bioremediation > Thiocyanate > Unclassified | place: South... | reverse complement strand
ACGACGAACACGCTGGACAGGGCCATGGCGGCCCCGGCGAGCATCGGGTTGAGGAGGCCGAGAGCGGCGACTGGGATCGCAGCCGTGTTGTAGGCGAAGGCCCAGAACAGGTTGGTCTTGATCGTGCCCAGGGTCTTGCGGGACAGGCGGATCGCGTCGGCTGCGCTGCGCAGGTCGCCGCGGACCAGGGTGATGTCGGATGCTTCGATCGCGACGTCGGTGCCGGTGCCCATCGCAAGTCCCAGGTCGGCCTGCGCGAGCGCGGGGGCGTCGTTGACGCCGTCTCCGACCATCGCGACGACCTTGCCCTCGCCCTGCAGGCGGGTGACGACGTCGACCTTGTCTTTGGGCATGACCTCGGCGATGACCTGGTCGATGCCGACCTCGGCGGCGATCTGGCGGGCGACCGCCTCGTTGTCGCCGGTGAGCAGCACCGGGGTCAGGCCCAGCGCCTTGAGCTGGGCGATGGCTTCCTTGCTTGTCGGCTTGACGGTGTCGGCGACGACGAGGATGCCGCGGGCGGCACCGTCCCATCCGACGGCGACGACGGTCTTGCCCTCGCTCTCGGCCTGTGCCTTCGCGGCGGCGACCTCGGCGCTCAGGCGCAGCGACCACTCGGCCAGCAGTGACTCCCGGCCCACGAGCAGCGCGTGCCCGTCGACGACGCCCTGGACGCCCTTGCCTTCGAGGTTGGTGAACCCTTCCACGGCCGGCAGGGTGCTGCCGGTTTCCTGGGTGGCGCCCTTGGCGATCGCCTGCGCGATGGGGTGCTCGGAGGCGTCCTCCAGCGCACCGGCGAGGCGGAGCAGCTCGTCCCGGTCCACGCCGGGCTCGGTGACCACGTCGACCAGGGTCATTTTGCCGGTGGTGACGGTGCCGGTCTTGTCCAGCACCACGGTGTCGACCTTGCGGGTGGACTCCAGCACCTCCGGGCCCTTGATCAGGATGCCCATCTGCGCGCCGCGGCCGGTGCCGACCAGCAGCGCGGTCGGGGTTGCAAGGCCCAGGGCGCAAGGGCAGGCGATCACGAGGACGGCCACGGCGGCGGTGAATGCGGCGGAGATCGGGAAGCCCGCCCCCCACCAGGCGCCGAGCGCGATGACCGCGATGAGGATCGCGATCGGTACGAACACGCCGGAGATCTTGTCGGCCAGGCGCTGCACCTCGGCCTTGCCGGTCTGGGCGTCCTCGACGAGCTTGGCCATCTGGGCCAGCTGCGTGTCGGAGCCGACCCGGGTGGCGCGGATGACCAGGCGTCCGCCCGCGTTCACGGTGGCGCCGGTGACCGGGTCACCCTCGCCGACCTCGACCGGGACGGATTCGCCGGTGAGCATGGACGCGTCGACGGCGGAGGTGCCGGAGACGACGACCCCGTCGGTGGCGATCTTCTCGCCCGGGCGGACGACGAATTCGTCCCCGACCTGCAGCTCGTCGACGGAGATCTTCGTCTCCACGCCGCCCCGCAGGACCGCGACCTCCTTCGCGCCGAGCTCGAGCAGCGCGCGCAGCGCGGCCCCGGCCTGCCGCTTGGACCGCTTCTCGAAGTAGCGGCCGGCGAGGATGAACATCGTCACTCCGGCGGCGACCTCGAGGTAGATGTTCGCCGCACCGTCGGAGGGGGCGAGGGTCAGCTCGAACGGGTGCGTCATGCCGGGGACGCCGGCGGTGCCGAAGAACAGGGCGTACAGCGACCACAGGAACGCGGCGGTGGTGCCCATCGAGATGAGCGTGTCCATCGTCGCCGCGCCGTGGCGGAGGTTCGCCCAGGCGGCCTTGTGGAACGGGAACGCCGCCCACACGATCACCGGCGCGGCCAGCGCGAGGGACGCCCACTGCCAGTAGGTGAACTGCAGCGCGGGGACCATCGCCATAGCGATGACCGGGACGCTGAGGATGATCGAGACGATCAGCCGGTTGCGCAGGCTGGTCAGCTCCGGGTCGGCGTCGTCCGCGTCCCCGCCCTGGGTGGTGTCGTTCTTGGTCTTCTTCGGGGCCGGGAGTGCGGCGCTGTAGCCGGTCTTCTCGACCTCGGCGATCAGCAAGGCCGGGTCGTACCCGGCGGGCACGGTGACCTTCGCCTTCTCGGTGGCGTAGTTCACCGTCGCGGCGACGCCGTCGAGCTTGTTCAGCTTCTTCTCGATCCGCATCGCGCAGGAGGCGCAGGTCATCCCGCCGATCTGGAGTTCGACTGCGGAGTCCGCGGTCGAGCCTGCGGGGGCTGTGGTGCTCATGGTGTTCCTTCTTCTCTCAGATCACCGCGGGGCGGTCAGTGACCGTCGCCCGTGTCGCTGTGTGTGTCGTCCGTGTCCGTGCCGCCGGTGCCGTGACCGGCGTCGACGACGAACTCGGCGGTGTGGACCTTCCCGTCGACCTGGAAGTCGAGGTAGAGCAGGTACCGGCCGGCGGTGGGGGCCTCGGCTGCGAACCGGATGTCGGGTCCGGCGGTGTCGCCGTCGCGTGGTTCGTCGCCTTCGGCGTGCACGTGCAGGTAGGCCAGGTCGCCGTCGCGCAGCGCGACCAGGTGCCCGAAGGCGCCCAAGTACGGCTGCAGCGTGGTGACCGGCTGCCCGTCGCGGGCGACCGACAGGGTCAGCTCGGAGCTCTCCCCCGCGGTCAGGTCACCGTCGAGGGTGACCGTGTACCCGTCGACCTCGCTGGCCGTGGAGGTGGCGGTCGCCGGGTCCGGGGTGAACTCCCCCGCGACGTCGACCGTGCGGGTCAGGGTGACCTTGTCGGGGCCGTCGGTCACGTCCGGCACGAAGTCCGCGTAGATCCGGTAAGTACCGGCCTCGGCCCACTCCCACGATGCCGACCAGGTGCCGGTGCCCTCATCAAACGTGGGGTGCACGTGCCGGAACTGGGTTCCGTCGGTGCGCACCACGATCAGATGCAGGTCCTTCTCGTGCGAGGTCTCGTAGGCGGTCAGCGGCGTCCCGTCGGCGTCCAGGATCTGGAAGCTGAACTCGCCGGCCTGTCCCGTGCCGGTCGGCGCGGTGATCGGGCTGAGTTCGTACCCATAGCCGGAGAGGGAGACACCGGGGATGGTCGCGGTCTCGGTGGTGTCGGTGTCGGTCATGCCGGCGTGGTCGGCCATCGAGCCGTCGCTGGCGGCGGCCGTCCAGTTGGCGACGGCGCTGTCCGGGACGACCGCTGCCGCGATGCCGAACGCTGCGCCGAAGGCCACGACGACGCCGGCGCCATACAGGCTGAGTCGTCCCGCAGCGTTCATCAGGCGCGCACCGCCGAGTAGCCAGCCTCGTCGACAGCGGCCAGCACGGCGGCGTCATCGAGGTCGCTGGTGGACGAGACGACGAGCTTGCCGCTCTGGGCGCTCACCTGGATCTCGTCGACCCCGGGGATCTGGGAGACCTCTTCGCGGATGGACATCTCGCAGTGTCCGCACGTCATGCCGGTGACCTGGTACTCGCTGGTGGCCATGATGGGTTTCCTTCCGTCTGGGTGGTGCTCCTGAGTGGGGCTCTCCCCACCGTAACACCCCTACCCCCCTAGGGTATTCCAATTCACCGTGACGGACCCTGTTGCGCCATGCCTAACTTGCTCTCCCCCTTGACGACTGGACCGCTTCCAAATATTGTTATGTAGGTCAGATACACAACTTTACTAGGAGGTAGTTGCCATGCGCGAGCTCCCCGTCCCCCAGGACGTCGTTGACCTGTTGGTCACAGCGATCCTGATCAGCAGCACCGACATCACGCAGTCTCCCGCCCGGGTGCCGATCGTCGCCTCGGGCCGCTCCCCCGCCGCAGTTCTCGCCGACGCCGACCGTCTCGGTCAGCAGCTGTGGGACGAGAACTACGCCAGCGTCAGCTTCGCCAACCGCTGCAGCGTTCCAGCGCCCCGCTACGAGTGGCGTCCCGTCGCGGAGTTCCTGGGCGACCGCATCGACACCGAGCAGATCCTGCAGATCGAGCGGTGCCGGCTGTACATGGAGGAGGTCTCCTGCCATCACGCCGGGTGGGACGACTCCGAAGCGAACCGGCAGCTGAGCCGCCTCGAGCAGAGCATCGAGGCTCGCCTGTACTTCCATCCCCGCGAGGCATCCACGCAGGAGCCCGGCGTCGTGGAGTACGTCGGACTCAGCCGCGCCGTCGACGAGTGGACGCGCGAGATCGGATTCCGATCCTCGCTGACCGTGGCCGCGGCCGCGAAGGCCCTGGACGTGGGTGACCGATGAGCCTCGCGACTCCGCGCAAGCACGCGGACATCCCCGACGAGATCCTCACCCGGCTGCGCCGGATGATCATCGGTCTGCTCACGATCGGCCTCGCGGTCGGCGCCGGCTGGCTCGGCATCCTCCTCGCGCCGCACATGGGCAAGATCCTGCTGACCGCGGCCGCGATCGTGCTGCTGTGGGCGCTCGTGATCAGCGTGATCGACTTCTTCCGCAGCAGCTGAGGCCACCATGTCGGCCTACAAGGTCACCTGGACCCAGCAGGCGATCGCCACCGCAACCGTCGACGTCGAACTCGACGAGCTCGCACGGTGGGCGATCTCCGCCGGCGTCGTGCGCGCAGGCCCCGACCCACGACCCGCGGATGCGGAAGCGCTGCGGCGATCGCTCGAGCGCAACACCCATCTGCGCGACGCGCTGCTTCGGCTCTACGCCACCCGGCAGCAGACCTGACACGACTGAGGGGCGCCCCATCCGGGACGCCCCTCAGTCACTTGCTCGCTCACACCAGGCGTGCGGCGAGCTCGTCGATCTTGTCCGGCCGGAACCCGGACCAGTGATCCTGATCCGTGATCACAACCGGCGCCTGCAGGTAGCCGAGCGACTTCACCTGCTCGAGCGCGGCGGGATCTTCCGACAGATCGAGAACGTCGTAATCGATCCCCTTGGAATCCAGCGCGCGATAGGTCGCCGTGCACTGGACGCACGACGGCTTCGTGTACACCGTGACAGCCATGTGACTCATCCTCCTCTCTTGGTCTCGTAGTTTGTGGATCGGGTCAGACACGCTCGCGGGCGCGGCGGCGCAGCCAGACGACGGTGGCCACCAGGGCGGCGATCAAGCCGCTGGCCACGACGATCTGCGGCCATCCGAACCCGATGCCGTCGATGAACGGAATGACGACCTCGGTGCCGTTCGCGAGCAGGTGGTACTGCAGCATCCAGTCGCGCACCGGGTGGAGCAGCACACCGAACGAGAACATCCCGGTCGCCATGCCTCCGCAGAGCATGAACATCAGCGTCAGCAGGTCGTCCTCGTTCTCGGCCACAGACTGCGTCATGAGATCCACACCTCCTCGGGCGTGGGCGCCGGCGCGTCCGGGTAGCGGATCTCGCCGGCGCGGTCCTCGAGCACGTTGACGTACTCACCGGCGAACTCCTCCGCACGTTCGCGCGCAGCACCCTGGGTGAGTGCGAACGCGAAGGCCTGCTCGTGCGCGAGCTCGGCCCGGTTCTGAGTGCTCTGCATCACTGCTCCTTTCGTTCACGCGGCGGCGGGGCGCCGGTAGGTGAGCACTTCGTTGTCCGACACGGTCATCAGGCCCTCGTCGCCGGTGTCGAGCTCGCGGTACTCGATCGCCATCGCGTCCTCGTCGACGATGTCCGGCTCCACGGACTCCACGACCACCCAGATCCCGAGGGTGGAATCGGACAGCACCAGGTCGCCGACCGCGAGGTCGCCGGCCAGGCCCTCGGAGATCTCCCCGTAGCCTTCGTCGTCATCGGCGGCCGCGGCGGGTTCGTCGTCGACGTCCAACGGCTCGGGCTCGAACCGGACATTGCCGGCCTTGCGTGCGCCGAGCGCGACGACGTTGCTGGGCAGGGCCTTGGGAGTCTCCACCGCCGGCGGCTCGACGCCGTCGAAGAGGGTGATGCGGGTGGTCGCCCAGTCGTTGTAGGTCGGCGGGAGCTCCTCGTCGCCGTCGATGAGCGCAGACGGTTCGGCGATGGTCTTGCGAGGGTGATCAGTCTCGAGCGGGGTGAGCGTGCGCAGGTGCTCCCAGTCCTGCGCGTCGGACTTGTCGAGCTTGGCCGGGTCGGGCGTGTAGAAGGTCTGCACTTCCACCGGAAGCGACTCGGCGCTGAGGGTGACGCCGCGGCCGCGCTTGTTGCGAGGCAGCGCGACGCCGATCGCCGGAGAGTCCCACATCATCATCGCGCCCTGCGGGGAGAGCCGGCCGAGGGAGAGTCGGGCTCCGAAGTTGTCGCGCATTTCACCGCCGAGGAACTCGACGTCGGGGCGCTGGATGCCCAGCAGCATGTGGATCTTCGCGCTTCGCGCCAGACGGGCCAGATCCGACAGGAGCTCGAGCACCGGCGCCTGAGTGGGCGCCCCCTTCGGCTTCACCGTCTTGTACCAACGCTGCACGCGAGCCTTGAACGTCGCGTACTCGTCGATGATCAGTGCGAGCGGCTCGAAGTCCTCGAGGCGGGCGGTGCCCTCCTCGAGTTGGGTGTAACGCTGCTCCATGAGCTCGTGCGCTGCGTGCAGCATCCGCACCTGGTGCTCGACGCGGGCCGCGACGAGCTCGACGTTCGGCCAGGTGCGGAACCCCGCGAACTCGATCCGCTTCCCGTCCAGCACCCACACCCGCCAGCGGGCCTGCGCCAGGTGGGTGAGCACCGTGTGCTGGAACGACGTCTTGCCCGAGCCCGTTCCACCGATGACGAGCATGTGCGGGGAGACCGAGGGCTGCCATGTCTGCACCGACCCGTCCTCGTCGACGCCGATCGGGATCTTGAACGCCTTGTACTCGGCGTGCGTCAGCTGCTTCGTCGACGGCGCCGGCTCGTGCAGCACCATGTCGGGCATCGGGGGACGGATCTCGAAGGTGACCTCATCGCCCTCGAGATCCCAATGCGCCCGCCAACGCCCCGGCAGCATCGAGGAGATCACCTTCTCGATCTGCATTCGTCGCGCCGGGATCGCCAGCCGCGGCCCCATGTCGTGCTTGACCTTCATCTTGCGGACGTCGTTGGATTCGGGGTCGGTGGTGACCTCGACCTTGGCGCTCTCCCCCAGCAGCAGCTTCGCGACCTGCTCGGCCCGCTGCTGCTCTCGAGAGACCGGCGTGGTCGGCGGCGCGAGCTCGAGCACGATGAGGCAGCGGCGGGGGACGTGCTTGAGCACGCGGTACTCCTCGCCGATGCGGCGCGAGAACGACGTGACGATCTGATCGACGAAACGCACATCACGGTCGTCGACGTGGGAGGCATACCGGATCGTCACCTTGCGAGGAACGCCGACCCACCCGCGGGTCCACTTCACCGCCCGGACCAGATCGCGCGACGGACGCTGCGCACCCAGCGACGGCAGCACCGCCTCGATGCCCGGATCGAGCCGGCTCTGCTTCTGGTAGGTACGGATGCCGGACGCGACCGACACGGCCGCGATCACCACAGCCGCAACCCACACCCACGCGATCGCGTCGGTGAAGCGGGCCTGCATGTTCACTCCGGTCAACACCACCGCGGCCGCCAGCACCACCAGTGCGGGGAAGATCCCCGTCACCTGCCGACGCGGCAGCACTCCCAATGGGGCGACCGGCGCAGACGACGGACGTGCCGGCGGGCGAGCAACTCGAGTCGCCATCTGATGCCTCCTGAACCGGGCCACGGCGATCGCGGCCCTCTGCGTCATATAGGCCCCGCGAACCCCTCTTCGCGGACACGAGGATCTGGATCTGGCAGCTTCGAGCGACCCGGGAACCCGCCGCGCTCGATGTGGCGAGAGGTATTGCGGGCGTAGTGCCGCAGCACTTTCCCGCACATCAGCGCAATATCGTCGCCACCTTGGCGCTTGACAACAGTGGTAGGCTTGCCCCGCGTAGCTGAAGCGAAGTCGGAAGCGGAGCGGGGCAAACCCCCCACCGCCGTAAGAAATATCCAGCCCGCAATATCCCCGCAGCATTGTCGTGTCTCACTCCAGTTGTCCGATTCTCACGGACCTGTCGAGTCGTCTCACTCCAGTTGTCGGATTCTCACTCCAGTTGTCGGGAGAGCGGCGCGCCGCTTAACGCTGCTCCGAGGCGGGAGTAGCTTCCGGTTCAAGCCGGGAGGTTCCACAGGAGCGCTCTGATCGGGTGCGGGATTCTCCGGAAGGGAGAGTTCTCCGTGACCTTGACCCAAGACTGGCTCGCCGCGATCGACGGGACGAACGCACTCTCGGCCACGATCGAGTTCTCCAGACACGGCCTCCTCCAGCACGCAGACCCCGTCGACGCGGCCCGCGTGATGTTCGAGGATGCGGATCCGGTACGCGAGTTCCCGTCCTGGCCGGGCAAGCGCAACTTCGAGGGCAAGCTCTGGATGGCCTCGACGAGCCGACACGTCCCGTTCGAGTCCTTCTGGGAACGCTCGTTCCTGACCATGCTGGACCGGACGGGGGATGTCGTCGGGGTGGCGAGCCAGCCGATGTGGATCCGCTGGCGGTCACCGAAGCGCTCACACGCGCCCGACTACTTCGTGCGCCGCTCCGATGGGAGTGCGCTGCTCGTCGACGTGAGGCCGGTCGAACTGATCAAGCCCGAGGACAGCATCAAGTTCGAACTCACTCGGTGCCTTGCGGCCGCACTGGGCTGGTCGTACCTCGTCTTTGATCAGCTTCCCGGGGCCACCCAGGCGAACTTGCGCTTCTTGCTTCGGTACCGTGACCCGGCGTGGCTTGAGGGCGTCGATATTGCCGCGCTCGGGCTCACCGGCCGGATGAGTCTGGGGTCGCTCGCGGCGGTCCTCGGTGGCGCCGCTCACTCCGGCGTCGGTGCCGCGTATGCGCTCGTATGGAGCGGAGTTGCCGTGGCGGATCTACAGCGTCCCCTGTCGATGACGACCGTCGTCGACGTCGGAGCGGCATCATGACCATTCACCCGGGCGACATCATCCGGTGGCAGGGCGGAAGCCACCAGGTCGTCGCGATCCGACCCACCTATCTGACCTTGCGCGCCGTCGACGGCGACGGAGACGACGTGGAGGTTCTCGCCGCCGATCTGCGACATGAGGCGGAACCTGCCGCACCGGCATCGCTCCGCTCCCTGCTGGACTTGCGCAGCCTGCAGGACCTCGACGCGCGTGACCGCAAGATCGTCGACGTGTGGCTGGAGGAACTCGCCCGGTTCGATGAGCTCGTGGCGGCAGGCGTGACCAAGCCCGCGGCGCGGCAGCAAGTTATCGACAGCGTCAACCGTCGTCTCGGGACCGACTACAGCCCGGTCAAGGTCTCGCGTCAGCAACGCGCGCTCGAGGAGTTCGGGGTCAGCGGCCTTCTCGATCGACGTCGCCACGGCCTGGCCGACATGCCCGGTCGCTCCTACGACGAGCGCCTCATCGACGCGATCCTGACTGTCCAGGCCGGCCAGGAGCGGAAATCCACGGGCACCGGGACGCGACTGATCTGGCTCGTCCGCAGAGAGCTGGACGACCGCTTCGGCGAGAGCGTCGTGCCGATGCCGAGCCGCGCAACGATGTACCGGCTCCTGAGTGAGCTCGATGCGGGCAAGCACACGCTGGGGACTGCCCGTGCCCGTCGCACGACGGCTAACCAACCGGATCACATGCACGGGGTCCGGTCGGGGGTGCGACCTGGTGAGCAGGTACTGATCGACACGACGCCGATGGAGATCCTCGTCGAATGCGACGGTGAACCCGTCCGCCCCGATCTCACTCTGCTGTTGTGCGAGGCATCCCGGTCGGTGCTCTCCGGCATCGTTACCGTTGGCTCCCGCAGCATCGATCTGGTGGTGGTCCTCGCCCGCGCTCTCGTGCCGTACGCGTCGCGCCCCGACGGCGTGCGTGCGAACCGGCGTCAGGTGTCGGAGGCGTGGACCGGCACGGACGGGTTCATGGTGGAGCGGTTCGAGCTAATGCGTGACGCGCAGCCGTATGTCTTCCCGGAGTCGATAACGACCGACCGTGGCGCATCGTATGTGTCTCGGCACTTCTCCGATGCTTGTCGGACGTTGGGGATCTCGCTGACGGTCAACGCGGAGTATTCGCCGACGCAGAAGGCGAAGATCGAGCGGATGTTCCGCACCGTCAAGGACCTGTTCACCCAGTACGCGATCGCGTTCCTCGGGCAGAGCACCGACATGCGCGGCGACGAGATCATTGCGACGAGCCAGCTGCTCACCCTCGAGCAGCTGCAGGAGTTGTTCGAGGACTGGGTCGCGGTGAGCTGGCAGAACCGACCCCACAAGGCGTTGCGCGACCCCCGCAACCCTCGGCTGATGCTGACGCCGAACCAGATGGTCGCTGCGTACCGGGAGATCGCTCCGGAGCTGCAAGTCCCGCTCACGGCCGAGAAGTACATCGCGCTTCTCCCGACCGAGTGGCGTGTGATCAACCACTACGGTGTCGACATCGACCTGCGCGTCTACGACTCCACGGAACTCGGCCCGCTGCGGAAGAAGCGGTCACCGCATCATCGGCAGCAGGGCAAGTGGCCGTTCCACGTAGACCCATACAACCCGATGACGGTGTGGCTGGAGCTCGACGACCAGTTCCTCCCGCTGGACTGGCGATCTCCGTACAGCGGAGCTCCGATGGCCGACGAGGTATGGCGGGTCGCCCGCGCTCAGGCTGCCGCACGCGGCGAGAGCGAGCCGAGCACCGACGACCTCAACGAAGTGATGCGCCGGTTCATGTACAAGGGCAACGTTCCTCCGACGAAGCGGCAGAGGAAGCGTTCCGTAAGCGCACGGACGGACCCGCTGGCGATCACCCACCAACTCCCACACATCGCCCCCGCAGGTCCACCGCGCGGCGAGCTTGCGGCTGCAGACGGCGACGGCGACAAGGAACCCAATGCGGTCGCAGCGAAGCCTGCGTGGCCGGTCGCGGCACCGTTCGGGATGACCCGGTCGCCGGATGAGGCGTGAGCGCCGTGTTCGATGACCTTCTGGGCGACTTCGACTTCGACGCCCCGTCGACCGACTTCGACTACGCGACCAAGGAAGGGTGGCGCGAGTTCGTCGAGTTCGTCGCACAGCGGCCACTCTCGATCACACTGGCTGAGTACGACGTGTTGGACTCCTCGGAGCGTGCGCTATTCAACATCGCCCGCGAACGGTACATGACCCTTGGCGCCCGGGTCGCGACGCCATCGCTGCGGCAGGTCGCGGTCGCGATCCGCCACGCGATGACCGACAACCGCTCCCCGGACGCCAGCAAGTCCGGGGTGATCATCTCCGGCCGGGCAGGTCTCGGGAAGACCACCGCAGTCCAGGAGTTCGGGCGCGCGTTCGAGCGTGCACGACGCCAGCGCGCCACGGCCTCGCAACGCAATCTGATCCCCGTCGCCTACGTACCCGTGCCGACGCACGCGACGGCGAAGACAATGATCACCAAGCTCGCCGACTTCTACGCCATCCCCTACACCCGCAACGCGAACTACGAACTCCTCCTCAGCCGCGTCAGTCACGTCATGCGCGAATGCCGCACCGAGCTGGTGATCGTCGACGACATCCACCGGCTGGACCTGCACTACCGCGGCAACGAGCAGGTCGCCGACGCGCTCAAAGAACTATCCGAGCGGTGCCCTGGCACGATGGTCTACGCTGGCGTCGACGTCGCCCGTAACGGCCTGTTCTGGGGTTCCCGTGGCGAACAGATCATGGCACGTTTCGAGCTGGTCAAGTTCGACACGTATGGGACTGTCGAGACGGCGGATGCCGCGGTGTGGGGGCGCATCCTCGTCGACCTCGAGGACTCGCTGTGCCTCATCGCCCACCCCGACGGGGAAATCCTCACCGTTGCTGCCGAGCTCCGTGACCTATCCCGCGGCTCCATCGGCCGCGTGGCGAGAGCCGTCCGCCGCGGTGCGCGTCGCGCTATCGAGCAGCACACTGAACGCCTCGACCTGGACGACGTGCTTGCATCACTGGCGAGAATCCGTGAGGCGGAAGGCTGGATCGAGGAAGAAGAGAACCGGCCCTCACCGCGGCCCAAACCGGGCCGTCCCGCGCGAGCGACCTGATGAGGAAGCTTCCCGTGCTCGTCGAAGCGTTCGCGGGGGAAACCGTCGGCAGCGTCTACCGTCGGCTCGCCGCCCACAACGCGGTGCCGACCGGGGAACTGTGGACGACCATCCGTCACGAGCGCCCGCGGCTGCCTCTGCGCACGACACCAGAACTCGTGCCGCGACTGGTCGAACAACTCGCCGACCTCCCTCCCGGGTACTTTGACGGTCGCCGCACTGATCGTCTTTTCGTCCGCTGCGTCCACGTCGCCTGGCGACACAGCAACTGCCTGACGTGCGCGCCCCTGCCGGCCCCGGTCACGAAATGCAGGCGCTGCACCAGCGGTGAACCCGTCGAAGTGCGAACTCGGGCCGGGGCGGTGTGTGCGCGACACCGCCGGTGGCACTACGCGGGAGCGGACCGCGACCTCGCCCATAGCGCCGAGTTCTTTCGAGCCGAACGATGCCTCACCGGCAGGCTCTGGGAACGCGGCATCGGCCCAAACACCGGTGAGCTGGAACTCGCCACGACCCTCATCCGCGCCAGTGATCATAGAAGGGAGGACGAATCTCATCGAGCGGCGCTTGCGCGCCACTTTCCCGAAGCGGTGCGTCTCGTTGCCCTGCTGACAGAGCCGTGGGCGGAGCGGTTCCTCGCGAACACGAACGTCGGCCCCATCCAGGTCGCCGCACTCGTGGGAGCAGCGGTGAACGCGGTGACCGCGGGCACGTCGCGCGACGTCGACGCTGTCCGCGCTTCCTTTCACGCCGACGGTCGCGAAGCGGTCATCGGCCTCGACCAGCCCGTGCAGCTCCGGTGCGGCCGATCCCCGGGCCTCGATGAGCTCGGTAGGAGAATCCTGACGTTCGCCCCGCGGGTCCGAGCCACACTCCTGCGCCACACCGACGCCCGCAAGCCTCCCACACGGCGACCGCGCGGCTCATCGAAGCACGAACACGTGTGAACAATCCTCTCCGCACGCTACCGATTCGACTCGAACCCATCGAGGGCGAGACCGTCGACGGGTTCACGAAGCGGCTCGCCCAAGCTCACCAGTGCGAGGAACGCGATGTCCGCCGAATAGTCCTGGACCGGCTCGGCCTCACCTGGTGGCCAGCAGCAGATCAGCGTGTCGCCGATCTCCTGGAGCAACTCGCGGGCCTACCGCCCGGCGCACTTCGCCCCGACTTCGAGAAGCACGGCATGTGGGTCAGATGCGGCCACCGCAGCTGGCGACCAGAGAAGTGCTGTCGGTGCGCCCGGCTTGCCGAACCTCGCGCCGCGTGCTCGGAGTGTTCCGGCGGGCTGGCCACCACGACGATCGCCCGCGGCGGCGCGCTCTGCCTCGCCCATCATCAGTGGGTGTTCCGCGCGTTCCGCGCCGACGTAGCGGGGCTGCCCGACTATGAGAGTGCGGAACTGCTGCTGCGATCACAGCTCTGGACGCGCGGCGTTGCGCTCCACACCGGCGAACTGAACCTCGCCGCAGCATTCGTTCACGCATGGCACGGAGGGTCAGAATCTCCATCTGCCATCGACGATCGCATGGCGAGATTCGGTATCCCGCACCTCGACTCCTACGAAGATGTGCTGCTGTGCGCCTACCCCGAGACCATCCGCATGGCGTGCATGCTCACCACCCCGCGAACGATCACTCCCGTCTTGAACGTGACCGTCTCCGCGCTCACCCAGGCCGATCGTCTCTTGCCCCAGGTGGCGAACGCGATCGGCCATGAGCCCAACGACGCCCTCCGAGCATTCGCGGTCAGCGTCGTCGGGCATTCCCACCGGGCGATGATGTACATGTACGGACTCCGCAGCTCGCGCCAGGTGAAGCGCCAGCGCTGCCCCTTCAACCGCGCGCTCATGGTCGCCGCGCATCGACAGCGCGCTTGCATTCTTCGACACGCCAACTCGAGAGGCATTCCGGACATCGCCGGCAAGGTCGGCCAGGCCGCACCGCGCACCCGGGTGGTTCGAAACTGGTCGCTTGAGAACGATGAGCTCGCGCTCGTGTAAGTGCTGGCGTCGTTGCCGTTTCGTAGTCCTCGGCGGGCATCGTGGTTGCGCGGACGGTCGAACGGTCCGTTCCGCTGTCGGGCGCTACTCTCTTGACGTGGGTTTCCTGAGTGATAGTCGATCGCGTCGCGCGATGGAAGAGTTCGCCCGGGAACTGTCTAGGCGGTCGAGTCAGCCAATATGGGGATGGATCAACTCCAAACCGGTGCCGTCGTTAACGATCGACCGAGGCGGCCCCGAGAGAGTCCTGGTCACGGTCCAGGACGACACTTTCGTCTTGTTCCTTGACGACGGCGCGGCGGGTTCCATTCCTGCGCGACAGACGCTGGGCCGAGTCGGGGAGGCCGTCGACGGGTTGCCTTCGCGATTCGTGAACACGCTCCGTGCACATAGCCGAGAGCTTCAGCGGCGCGGAGATCCAAGCTTCCGCAGGTTCGTCGAGTTCGACATGTTGGTCGCAGACGCCCTGGGCGATGTGGAGGGCGAGCGAGAAGCACTGCTCGTACTGGCGAAGGACGCCTACGACAGCCCGCCGGAGAACCCGACCACCCTCAACGGGCTGGTAGCACGGGCGGACGAGTTTGGCGCGCTTCGGCTAAAGGCACTACTTCGTGCGACGCAGGGTCGCTCGACGTTGGCTATCGCCAAACGGGGCGACGACAGTCGGTTCACATTCTCCGGCGCACGTTCGTACTTCGAACTGGCCCTTGAGATCGTAGACACGATTCCCGAGGGCTACGACTCGTTGAGGAACGCCATCCACAGCACTCTTCAAAGGGAGTTCCCGTAGCGAGAGATACAGTCGCCTCATGACGACGAGCCCCTACATCGCCCGACTGTTCGCAGGCAATGGCTCAACTGGTTCTCTGATCGAGATTCTGGTCGACCGAACCCCGGAAGGCATGCCGCACAACGAGGTTTCGCATGCTGGTCACATCTATGCGTTGGGAAGCGACCGCCCGGAACTTGATGTCCAGGAGTACTTCCTGAAGACGTGACCGGCAGCGTCATCGTGACGATCCGTAGCAAGTCTTGTGAGACAGATCACGCCTTAAGCCTCATCTACCGATAAGAAAAACCCAGGTCAGCGGTTCTCAATCCCGACAGCTCTCGTGAGATCCGACAAGCATCACCGCATCAGCTGCGCTCTCTCGGCGGCGACCCGGGCCGCACATCCCCCGGCACACGTTCCCTCGCGGGGCCGGTGCAGCAGCTGCGTTAGAAGTGGCGAGTGACCTCCGCGACCGCCAGCACCCTTCTGCCACCCGATCGACGCACCGCGACCCGGTGGGTCATCGGGTGGGTTCTCGTGCCGCTGGGAGGGCTCATCCTTGCCGGCTCGCTCGATCAGATAGTCGATCCGGCGGAACCCTCCGAATTGTTCCAGCGCGCCCTCATCGCCCTCGTCGCAGGGGTGGGCGTGGGCGTCATGGCCGCGGTGGTCGTCGGGCTCGGCTTCGCGATCACGCGCGACCGGGATGCCAGGGGCGCTCTGCAATGGGTGGCCGTTCTCACCATGACGCCGACAGGTATCGGGATCTCGACCTCCGCCTCTCTCGCTCTCAGCGGAGTGGCAGTGGCGCTGACCGGAGCAGCGGGGCCTGCCCTGGTGACCTTCTCGGGCTTCGCGATGCTGGCGCTGGGTCGCTGGCTCGCTCGAGGGTTCTGGGGCGCAGCGTGGAGCGTGGTGCGCTTCGCATTCCAGCGCGCGGTGGGCGCCATGACCTCACCGGCCGCGTCGACGGGTCAGCCGGGTACGGGGACCGCGTCGACGCCTCAGCCCTGAGCGGAGCTCTCGCCGCGACGATTCTCCCACTCGCGCCGCATCCACTCCCCCTGCCGCACCGCCGCGGCCCGGCTGACGCCGCGTGCGGAGTCGGGCGCCGGTGGGAACGGGGTACCGTGATTGTGCCGCTGCTCGAGGTTCGCGGCCGCGTCGACGAACAGCGCCTCGACCACCGATGACAGCGCCGGTGTGCGCGCATCGCGCAGCGCCCACCAGGTGGCCTTGAGTCGCGCGTGCAGGTCCGCGGGAAGGTAGTACGCCACGAGCCGGTGCCCCTCCGAAGCAACACTCCTCGGCCCCTGCGCGCCTCGAGGCGCAGGCGGGAACGGTCGGCCGCCGTTGTGCTCGAGCTCAGCCGCCGTGACGTACTCGAGGAAGATCCCCTCCACCAGGGCCGAGAGCGTCGGCGCGCCGTCCGGGCACTCGCGGGTCGCCCACCAGGCGGCCTTGAGTCGCGCGTGCAGCGCTGCCGGCAGGTAGTACGAAACAGATCGGTATCCGGTTGCTGTGGTGCGCGCAGCGGGACCGGATACTGCCTGATCGTCGACGTGGGGGGCGTCTCGATCGGTCACACATCACCGTCTGGAAAATGGCGGGCTGAGCCCGCGGATGTTCGGGTAATCGGTAGCCTACCCGCCGCTTATCCAGACGTCAGGGCGTCAGCTGCCCGTGCTACTGGCAGGAGCCGACCGGGCAGAGCTCGACGCCCCAGAGCTCGAAGAAGTCCTCCGGGTTGACGAAGTTCTGGTGCTCGGGGAGCGTCGCCGGTCGTGGCAGGCGAGTGTCGTTCTGGGACAGGATGAGCTTCGCGACCTCGGGGTTGGTGTTGTTGGCGACGTTGATCCGCAGATCCAGGTGGCAGCCGCCGGAGGGCGGGACGTTGCCCACTACGCCGATCTGCTCGCCGGCTTCGACGGTGTCGCCGACGTCGACCAGGCGCTGCGACTTGTACATGTGCAGGTAGGAGACCACGTACCCGTCTGCGTGCTCGATCGACAGCCACAGGGCGCTTGAGAGGACGACCTTGCCGGGCAGGATCGCGTAGACCGGGTCGCCGCAGGGGTTGGGCCACCGCTGCAGGTCGATCGCGGCGTGCCAGGTGGAGGCGCCGGGGACGCCGCTGCTGCGGGGTCCGTAGCCGCTGGTCATGTTGTAGTCGGAGCGCAGGGGCAGCTGGATCTCGCCGTCGATGCTGCCGCTGCAGCCGCCGCCGATGATGCCTTCGCCCAGGGTGGCGATCAGCTGCTCGGCCGCGGGCTCCCACTTGTCGTAGGCATCGGGGAAAGCGCTGACCTGCACCCGCTGAGCCGCGACGCCAGGCTCCATGCTCTCCCAGCCGTTGATGTCGAGCAGGCCGCGCGGAGAGCCCCCGTTGGGGCCGGTGGGGCCGCCGAAGAACGCCTTGATGGAGTAGTCGAGGTTCATGAGCTCCGCGACGGTCCCCCACCCCGACACGCGCTGCTGGAACGGGTTGACGCTGTCGTGGTCGCTGCCGACCGCATCGTGGGGGTAGTTGAGCGACTCGGGGACGGAGGAGTTCGCGTACATGCGCAGCACGGACTCCTGCAACGCCGTCATCAGAGCGATCTTGAGACCCTTGTCGGAGACGCCGAGGTCACGCCCGACCGCGATGATGCGGGTGGCGATCGCGATCTGCTTCTCGTTCAGCGTGATCTTGCCGCCGCGGCCATTGGGGATCTCGATCGACTGCGGCGCGGCCGCCGGCGCCGTCTCGCTCGTCGACGAGCTCCCCCACCCCGTCGACGAGGCGGGCGGCTTCGAGCTCGACGACGCCGGCGGGGTCGGTCGCGTCGACGTCGCATCGCCCCACGACGCCGAGGAGGCCGTCGAAGCGGGGACGCACCCGCCGCCATCCGATCCCACCGCGCCGGCGGACGAGGCGATGACGCCCATGAACACCGCGAGGAGCCCGCCGACGACCATGGCGAAGATCAGGCCGATGACGCAGAGGATCGCGACGATCCGCTTCCACGGCGACCGGGCCTCGTCCTCGTCCACTGTCAGATCCGTCATCAGCGCGTGAGCTCCCGGGGACGGTAGGCCTCAAGCTGGCGGCGCCGCTCGAGCGCACGGGCAGAGGGCCGCTGCGCCGGGCGGGGCGGCAGCGAGGAGATGTCCTGCACCCCGGTCGCGGACTTGCGGTGAGCGGTGGCCACCCCCTGCGCGTCGACCTCGATACGGCTGGCGCGGGTTTCGGCGACCTTCACCACCTTGAGCTCGCCGGCGTCGACAACCTGAGGCGCCACCCGGCGTGCGGCGGCGTTGGTGACGGCCGACGTGGCCTTGTTCGCGGTCTTCCGGGCGACGCTCTTGCCGACGACCACGGCGCCGGCCGCGGCCGCGCCGGCGACTCCGCCGCTGGCTGCTCCCTTCGCGACGGTGGCGGCACCCTTCGCGACGGAGGTCGCTGTGGACGCCGCGCCGAGGGCCTTACGAGCCGCGCCAGGACCGACCGAGGGTCCGCGGGTGCCGGAGGGGCCTCTGCCGCCTCCTGCGCCGCCCTGAGGGCCGGGGTCGCGGACCTGGGTGAGGGTCACGGGCTCGGGCGCAGCGGGCTTCTCCGGCAGTGCCGCGGCGCTCGGCTTGGCCGGGCGGCGCTTGATCAGATCCTTCGCGGTGTTGGCCATGCTGGCGATCGCGCTCATCTTGAGCAGGGCGTTGGAGTCCTTCGGGCCGGGCTTCATGCCCAGGCCGAGCTTGTTCAGGTGGCCCGCGACACCGCGGCCGGCGCGCAGGGTGGCCCGACGTGCCCGCCACACCAGCACGATGACGATGATCAGGAAGATGATCAGGAGAACCATCCGCAGCTGGTGCGGGAGGAACCCGGTCTGCCCCATGATCCAGGTCGTCAGCTTGAGGTACAGCGCCATCACTACGGTCATCACCGCGAGGCTGATCGCACCCATGTAGGTGTCGGAGATCGCCTTCCACAGCGGCTCGCGGTTCACCGGGAGGATGCACAGGTACACCAGCAGCATCGACTTGACCGCGGCGACCAGGAAGAACACCACCGACACCATCAGCAGCGCCGCGATCACCATCCCGAACAAGAACATGACGGAGACCCCGCCGCCGGCGACCATGGCGTTGAGGATGTTCATGCCGCCCGGGTTGTCGTGGGCGAACCGCGCCGCCTCGGGGGCGCAGTCCCGCAGCGCCGACTGGGGCTCGCCGGACTGGATGAAGGTGTTGAAGATGCCCTGGCAGTTGTCGGGCAGCACCTGGGCGTAGGAGATCACCTGGTACGGGATGCGCACGAAGATGTCCATCAGCGTGGCGTTGACCGCGGTCGCAAGTGTCCCGTCGCTGCTCTGCGCGTCTGGGTCTACGACGATCGAGTTGGCCAGCTGGCTGCCGAACTCCTGCGCGTTATCCAGAACACCACCGGTGGCGGTGAGTGTGGCGACCGGGTTGGCGAGCACCCCCACGGCCAGCACGGCCAGGACGGCGGAGACGAGCATTTCCCAGAGTCCGCCGGACACGCGCCCGACGTAGAGGGCGATGCCTCCCACCAGGGCGCTGATCATCAGCGCGAAGGGAATCCAGTTGACCGTGCCCAGCTGCTCCTGCACCCACACCGCGAGGGTGTTGAACGGGGTGGCCAGCCACGCGACCCACTCGAAGCTGAGGAGGAAGTCGAACAGCCAGAGGATCACGCCGGTCGAGAAGTACTGCATCGACCACAGCAGCTGCACGATGAAGTTGACGACGACCGTGCCCGGTGTCCACACGTCGCCGGCGTTGATGTCGATCACCCCGTACTGGGAGAACGGGTTGCCGTGGCTGTCGATGTAGTCGACGCCGTCCGGGAGGAAGCTCACCGCGTGGGCGGTCTGGCCCTGGATGAAGGTGAAGTACCCGACGAGGGCGACGGTGGCGATGGTTCTCGCCCACCGAGGGTGCCGGTGCGCCCAGACCCGTGCGCGCCAGGCCCAGCCGCCCATCGAGCGGAAGGCGTCGACGTAGAACGTGATCATGAGATCTCCACGGGGGCGGAGGGCGTGGACAGCACCGCCTGACGACGGTCGGGGCGGGCGGGAAGCGTCTTGCGGAACTTGCCGTAGCGGCCGCGGACGTCGCGCATGATCCCCTCGCCGCGGCGCTCGATCGGCACCTTCCGGTCGGGGCCGATGGGGCTCAGGTTGGTCATGACCTCGCGGACGAGCTCGGGCGAGACGGGCAGGCCCAGCCAGTCGACGGCGCGCTTGGCGAGGGTCTCGTCGCGCTGGCGCATGACGAACCGGATGGGGATCAGGCCTCGGGTGACCTCGTCGCCGAAGTCGTGGGGGTCGTGGGAGCCGACCGCGGCAGCGGCGGCGTGCTTGCGGCCGTCGCGGAAGAACGTCTGCAGTTCGGCCTGGCCGTCGCGGGAGGCGCTGATGTGGTGGGTTTCGTCGAAGATCGCCAG